>Ga0307317_10000124_pt1 | contig 20292 bp, 18 predicted proteins | sample ER_DNA_357_FD_194498 | JGI IMG/M metagenome (GOLD analysis project Ga0307317, IMG submission 194498) | Bulk soil microbial communities from the East River watershed near Crested Butte, Colorado, United States - ER_DNA_357 | ecosystem: Environmental > Terrestrial > Soil > Floodplain | place...
ACCCACCGAGGCGCCGCCTCCCGATGGTTCGGCTCGCGGCGGCCGCAGTCGCGTTAGGGCTCGTCGTCGCCGAGGCGATCCCGCTCCTCGCGACGATGGAGGTCCGCCGGAGCCAGGAGGCGGTCGACAACGGCAATCTCGTCGAGGCGCTCGATCGCGCCGAGTCCGCCAGGAGCATCCAGCCCTGGGCCGCTTCTCCCTACCTCCAGCTTGCGCTTGTGGAGGAGCTCGGCGGCCGGATCGAGGAGGCGCGCGGCTCTATCGAGAACGCCATCGGCCACGATGAGGACGACTGGCGCCTGTGGCTCGTCGCTGCGCGCATTCAGACGAAGGCCGGCGCGATCGCGGAGGCCCGTGAAAGTCTCGCCCGCGCCCGCGAGCTGAACCCGAAATCCCAGCTATTCACGGGTTAGCCCTGGAAGGAGTTTCCAATTTGCGGCGGTCGGGCAACCCCACAAAATGTTCACAAATCGACAACTTTCTCGTTCCATTCGAGTGCCACAGTGCGGTTCGACCTCGTGCCGTTTCGCCCCCGCATCCGAGGCCGCATTGTCAGACGTGCGCTCGCTCTTCTGGCATGTTCAGGCGCGTTCATCGCCGTGACCGCGCCCGCCGAAGCCCGCGTTCTGAAGCGGCTCGACTTCGAAACCGGCTCTCTAGGGCAATGGACGAGCAAGCAGGCCCTTCCCGGGCGGATCGACGTCGTGCCGAGCCCGGTCCGCCAGGGGCAGTTCGCCTCACGGTTCACCGTGAAGCCGGGCGATCACCCCGTGGCCGGCGGCGAACGCGCTGAGCTCATGTTCTGGAGCCACGAACGGGCCGGCAAGACGTCGTGGTGGCGCTGGTCGACCTACTTCCCCAAGGGATTCCACCCGAATCGGGGCGCGTGGAACGTGTTCACGCAGTGGCACCAGACCGGGGACAGTTGTGTCTCCCCCGTCCGGTTCCTCGTCGACCGCTATTCGAGCAGGCCGCGGCTTCGCCTCGACATCTGGAGCGGACGTCTGTCTTCGTGCAACCCGCAGTACAAGCATTCGTGGAGCCTCGGCAGGCTTCATCGCAACCATTGGTACAACTTCGTCGTCAAGTTCAAGTGGTCCCCTCGAGCCTCCCGGGGCTTCGTGAAAGTCTCGGTGAACGGCAGGACCCGCGTGCACAGACACGTGGCCACGCTCTATCGCGGCATGGGCGTTTACGTGAAGCAGGGCTTTTACCGCGGAAACTCGTCGAGGACGACGACGATCATCCACGACGGTTTGCAGCGCTTCAGACCCTGATCCACGCGCTCGCCGGCGCAGCGCCATGTCCCTCGAAGTGGCGATACGTGCACAAAAAGGCTCAATAGCAACTTCGAGGGATCAGGAGGCCTCCAGGGCCGGACGATGATTGGTCGCGCGGGTTTCGAGTCCCGCCGCAACCAACCCGGAGGTTCCCTTGCCGGCCGCTCGCTGGACAAGCGCGCTCCTCGGAGCGCTGTCCACAGCATGCCTTCTCGCCGCCCCCGCGCTCGCGGACAGCTGCGGCAACCCGGGCTATTCCTACGCCGGCATGGTGACGCCGAAGCGGATGGAAGGAGTCCGCGCGAGCATCAAGGCGCCCGTCGCCCCCAAGGTCGAGAGCGGCGACGTCAGCGGCTGGATCGGAGTCGGCCGTGTAAGCGTCGCCGGGAAGCGCGGCCTTCTGCGCGTCGGCTTGCTCGCGCAGGCCGACAACACGATCCGCCTCTACTACGAAGTTCGCAGGAACGGCGGCTGGGTGCGCCGGCTCGGCCCCGAGGTCAGCCCCGGCGAGCGCCACTTCGTCAAGGTCGTGCGCTCCCGCAACAACCCCAAGCGCTGGCGGGTTCTGATCGACGGAAGCGCCGTCGGCCATGCGCTCAGGCTCGGGCGAGGCCGGCAATGGCTGCGCGCGGTCGCCACGGCCGAATCGTGGGACGGCGGAGCTCCTGCGTGCAACCACTTCGTCTACGCGTTCGGCAGCATGAGGGTGAAGGGCAACCGTGGCTGGCGGCGCGTTGGCTCCCGGAAGCTGATCCAGGACCCCGGCTACAAGGTCCTTCGAAAGCACAGGACACGCTTCCTCGCGACGAACGCCTCCAACGTCCCCGGCGATTCGCGGGCCTTCGCGGGCGACTGGGAGACCGGCGACGCAAGCCAGTGGAGCGGGAACCACTGGAACCGGAGCTCCCCCCTGAGCAACCAGTTCCAGATCGTGGCCGACCCGGTGCGGCAGGGTGGCTTCGCGGCCAAGTTCACGGTGCGCCCAGGCGACAAGTTCGGCACGACGTCCGGAGAGCGCTCGGAAGTTCTCTACACCGGAGCGGACGAGCGCAAAGGCGACGACGTCTGGTACGCATGGTCGACGCTCTTCCCCTCGGGCTGGTCGACGCCGTCGGGCTGGTCGATCTTCGCCCAGTGGCACTCGTACTACAACGCCTCGCCGCCAATCTCTTTCAACATGAAGGGCGAGCGGATTCAGGTGAATCTGAACACCGGCGCCATCGACAGCGGTGGGGCGACGTTCAAGCCCGTCTATCCGATCACCGACGGGCTCGCACGCGGCGTCTGGAACGACTTCGTCGTTCACATCGTCTGGTCGCGGACCAACGGCGCGCTCACCGTCTGGCACCGCACCGGCAGCAGTCGCTTCCTGAAGAAGATCGACGTTGCGGGTATCCCAACCATGCAGTCGCTCGACGGCGTCGTCTCGGACAACTATCTGAAGATCGGCTTCTACCGAAACGACGACGCGAGCCGTACGAACGTCCTCTACCAGGACGGCTTCAGCCGCGCGGCGACCCCGACCGCGCTCGCGCCGGCCTTCGGCGCCGACCCCGGTTTCCAGGCGCTCATGGACGAGATCGCGCCGTCGGGGTCCGCCTAAGGGCTCGCGGACAGAAACTCGGCGAGCGCGAGGAGCATGTGCCCGTCGCTCCAGCGCGCGTAGGGAACGGAGGCGCGGAAAAAGCGACGGCGCTGGAATGCGAAGCGGCCGTCGTCGCGTCGCATGTTCTCGAGCGTCCACGTGAGAATCCGTTGGGCGGCCTGGACGGCCCGGGGGTCGCGATCGCGGAGGTCGGACAACGCCCAGATCGCGGACGCGCAGGAGTGGATGTCGACCGGATAGCGGGTGTCGGGGGATGCGCGCACGGCGCCGTCGGCGTCCAGGAGCCGCTCGAGGAAGAAGTCGAGCGCCCCGATGAGCGCCCTCTCGAGCCGCTCGCCTTCTTCCGGCACTCCGGCCGCGCGGTGCAGGCTCCAGAGGATGAACGCCGTGTGGTACCCGTCCACCCATGCGAGGTCAGCCTGCTCCCCGTAAGCCCAGGACCCGTCGGGCCGCTGCCTCGCGAGCGAGTAGCGAAGCGCGGGTAGTGCATCGGCGACCCGCCCTCGTCGCGCGAACACGCTCGCCACGAGAAGGTTCGCGTTGTGGATCGGGACGCGTGATCCTTCGTAATAGGCGAAGAACGCCTCCTCTCCCTGCTCGACGACGAGGTGCGAGCGGGCGTACACGAGCGCAGCGTCGATCGTCGCCGTAAAGCGGCCCGGCGGCCCGAGCTCCTCGACGTCCATGAGGGCGTGCGCGGCGAACGACGTCACGACCGCGTTCGGCTGCGTGCGGGGATAGAAGCCCCAACGGGTCTGGACGTCGAACGGGTACGCCCAACCCGCGCCCTCCTCGATCGGCAGCGCGTGGCTCTCCAGACGGCCCGCCAGTGCGAGCGCGAGACCGGCGAACCGGCTCTGCGGCTCGAGACGCGCCAGCCGCACGTAAGCCGAGACGAAGAGCGCGAGCGCCTTGGGATTCTCGGTCGCCGGCACGCCGAGGAGGCGTCTCGGGTTGAAGGGGACTGCCTTCAGGCCCTGGATGGTTGCCTGGCGGAGCACCGGTGTGCGCGCCAGCGCGCGCAGTCCGGGAGAAGCGAGCGCGTCGTATGGATCCCAGCCGACGAAGTCGCTCCGTTCGAGCGCCGCCGAAAGGGAGTCAACCGCGGCCCGAGCTTCGGCCGCCTCAACCATCCTTCGAGAGGCGCTCTGCCGCGATCTCGTAGACGTCGACTGTTTGATTCGTCATGGTCTCGATCGTGTAGCTCCGCAAGATTCGTTCCCGTGCAGCTTTGCCCATCTTGGTCCGAAGCGCATCGTCTGCGAGCAGTGAGCGAATCGCCTCCGCCCACGGGGCGGCTTGGGCCGGAGGCAGGAGCAGGCCGGTCGTCCCGTCGTCGATGAGCTCGACACCGCCACCTACCCTCGACGCGAGAACGGGCAAACCCGCGGCCATCGCCTCGAGCGGGACGAGCGGGGCCGCCTCATCGCGCTCGGTCGGGAAGAGGAAGAGGTCGGCCGCGGCCAGGTACTCGACCACTTCCGCCCGCGGCTTGGACCCGAGCAGGTCGACCTGTTCAGCGACGCCCGCATCTCGTGCGCCCGCCTCCAGGAAGCCACGCTCCGAGCCCGCGCCGATGATGACGAGCCTCGCATCGGAGTCGCCGAGGCACTCGAGGGCGGCGATCGCCGTCTGGAAGCCCTTGTCCCGCTCGAGGCGTCCGACACAGAGGAGAACAGGGGCCGCCCCCAATCCGAGCTTCCTGCGCGCTTCCTCCTTGGCCCGCGGCTTGAACTCGTTGGCGTCGATCCCGTTGGGGACGACATGGACTCGCGAGCGGTCGAGGAGATAGGAGCGGACGGTCCCCTCGACCTGCTGGTGGGAGGGCACCATCGCCTCGCACGCGCGGAAGCGAACGACGTCCGCCGGGATGACGTGCCCCACCGTGAGCCAGACGAGGTGCTTGGCTTCCCGAACTCGCGGCTGCACTCCGGATTCCCGCAGCCCGCGCCGGACCGTCGCAGTCGCGAGCCCGAGGTAGTTGCCATGGAACTTGGCGGCGACTGGGACTCTGCGATGCACGCCGTTCCGCAAGAGCCCAAGGGCGCTCGTAGACTCGCTGTGCACCATGTCGAACGGGCGCGCGGCGTGGAGCTCGTCGAAGGCGGCGGCGGACGCCGTCAGCCAGTCGCGATTCCTGAAGGGCCGCCCGGGCTTCCGAGCCGTAACGTCACAGAAGTGCCAGATCCCGCCGAGGTGCTCGGTGCGCGCCTGTCTCTCGGGATGCCTCGGCGCGACCACCTCGACCTCATGGCCGGCGTCCGTAAGCCCTCGGCAGAGGTCGGCCACGTGGCCCTGCATGCCCCCGATTCCATGGGCGTAGCTCGCAACCGTGACGATGCAGATCCGCACGCTCGGGGCGGCGCCTCTAGTCGGCGCGCTCTTTCCTGACCCGCTCGACGAGAGCGGGCAGGAGCATCAGGGCCCAGAGGCTGAGCACGATCTTCGGGCGCGGGAGGAACGGCGCCATGGCGCAGTTGGCCGCGACGATGAACCACGCCGAAAGCGCCCAGAGGACGAGGCCGCGGTCGGTGCCGAAGGCGGTGCGGAGGCGCTTGAACGCATCGCGCACGAAGCTCCCGAGCAAGAACAGGAATCCACCCAGCGCGAGGATGCCGCCCCCGGCGAGCAGAAAGACGTAGCTGTTGTCCGGATCGCCCTTCACCCGGTAATAGGTCCCTTGCCAGACGTACTGCGTCTCGCGGCCAAAGCCGAGGCCGAGGAGGGGCTCGTCGATCTGGTAGGAGGCCCGCGCGTCATTCGCGGCAAAGAGCGAGGCTTGCTTCACCGGCTGGGGCCGCAGCTTGGCGTCGTCCATGAGCACACTGACCTGCTGCGGCTCGAGGCGCGTTCGCACCACCCCACGCACGTAGCGAGCCGGCCCTGGGGGCACGACGCCCGTGACGATGTACTCGCCGGGCCGCCCGGAGAGGGTGGCTGAGAAGTTGAGGTTGCCGACCGGGCTGTCGAGGAGCTGGCGACGGTAGAGCCAGAGGCCGACGAGCATCTTCTCGCCGCCTTGGCCCTGCAGCCAGACGGAGAAGCTCAGCGTCTGCCCGGGCTCGACGCGCACCGGATCGGAGTAGTAGCCCTCGTCGCTCGTCTTCCCCTCGGTCGTCAGGAGCGCGCTGCTTGCACCGAGTGAACGATTGAAGGCGTAGGCCTGCGAGATCGTCCCGCCCTGCACGCCGCCGAGCGGGCTCGGCGCTTCGAAGCCGCCGTTGGCCAGGCCGTTCGGCCCCGTCACGGCGTAGTTCGATTGGTTGTCGCCAAAGCCGAGGCCGTCAGGGAGGATCGTCGGGGAGAGAATTGCTCCGTCCGAGTTGTACGTCGTGACATCATGGGTCGTGAGCGCCGCGGGCGCGGTCACCCTGCGGAGGGTGGCGAGATCGGCGAAGACCGTCGCCTTCTGGGTCGTGCTCGTGCGGACGAGCACGCGAATATGGGTCACCGCCGGATCCGTAACCGTCGTCTTGATAGCAAATTGGGCCACCTCGGGCGTGAGCACGACAGGCAGCTCGGCGCGATGGATGGCCTGCTCGCGATCGTTGTACTCCCAGATCGAGACGTTGACCTGCTCGCCGCCGACCTGGCCTTCGAGCCAGACGGTGTAGAGCCACGTCTGGCCAACCTTCGCGACAACCGGCGTCGAGTACCAACCCTCGTCGGCGGCGAGCCCGGTGGTGCGAAGCATCAGGGAGCGCTCACCGAACCCGGGGACGTTTGTAGGAACCGTGAAGATTCCGCCGCCCTGGACGCGCCACCCCGAGGTTCCGAACTCGAAGCTCGCGTTGACAAGGTGGTTCCCCGTCGCGTCGGCGGTGAGGAGGCCGCTCCGGGTGTCCCATTCACCGTTGCGCATGCCGGCGAGCACCGCATGGATGCCGGCCAGCCGCCAGCGGACGCTCTGGTCGGTCAGCGGGTTCGCCTTGACGCGGTCGACGACCTGGGTGGCCGTGCTCGGAGCGAGAACGGCGACGGCTGCCATTCCGGCGATGAGGCCGGGGACCCACCAGCGCCACGCGCGCAGCGCCGTCCTACGGGCGTCCGGAAGCTTCCACGCGAGGAAGACGAGCACGACCGCGAGGGCAAGGAACGTGGTGCGCCCGAAAGCGAGCAGGATGCCGGCAAACGCGATCGCCCCGAACAGCCCGTGCCCGAGCCTCCAACGCGTGCGTTTCTCGAGATCGATGTTGATGAGTGCGGCGAGGAGCGCCGTCCCCAGGAACATCCCGGTCGTCAGCGACAGCACACGCGTTCCGCCCGTTGACAGGGCGCTGATCGGGGTCTGCGAGGTCCCCGTGGCGATGTGGTAGAGCGCGAGGATTCCCTGCCAGGCTGCGCCGGCATAGAGCCCGACCGTGATCCAGTGCCAAGTCCGGCGAGCGTCGAGCTCGGTCATCGCAGCCGCGATCCCCGCGTAAAGCACGAGCCGGGCGGGCTGCGTGACGAGGCCCTCGCCGTAGCGCTCGTGCCCCCGAACGATGCCTGGAATCAGAAAGACCGCGAAAGCGAGCAGCGGCCAGCCGAGAACCGGCGTCACGAGCATGCGCGGACGATCCGCCTCGGAGGAGAGGAAGCGGAGCGCGACCGCCGAGACCAGGGCCGCCAGCACCAACAGGTCGGAGGGAAAGACCGCGACACTTCCCACCGCCTTTGGCTGGTCCAGCCCGGCCCAGGAGGTCAGCGGGAGGAGGAGCGCCGCCAGAAACAAGGCGGCCTGGGCGCGCACGACGAGCGCTCGCATGCCGATCTTCCAGCCGGTCACCCGGCGCCCGATGGCGACAAGGCTCGTCATCGCGTCGCGTCCGCTCCTCTGAGCCCGATCCACATAGGCATGACGATGCTGCGCGCGAACGCCATCGTCGCGGCCGCATAAACGGCCGTCCCGGCGGCGACGAGCGCCGCGAGCTGGACCGCTGGGCCAAGCGAGCCGGTGGCGGGTATGAGCAGGAGGAGCGTCGCGCCGAGAAGCGCCGAACAGAGGATCGACGGGGCAAGCGCGCGCCCGAGCTCGACCAGGCTTCCCTCCAGGAGCCGGAGGGCAAGCCAGAGCTTCACGGCGCCGCACACGGTGACGGCGATCAGCATCGCCAGCGCGGCGCCCTCGATTCCGTGCGAGCGGACGAGCACGATGAGCCCTGGAACGATCAGGGCGATCTGGAGCACGCCGACCATCAGCCCGAGCTCAGGCCGGCCGGCACCCTTGAAGACCTCGCCGCCCGGAGAGCTGAATGACTTTACGAGCCCGTACACGGCCAGGATGCGAAGAGGGCCGACCGCCTCCTGCCACTTCTCGCCGAAGAGACCGAGGACGATCGGCTCCGCGCAGACGATGATCGTCACGCTGACCGGAAGCGCCAGCACGGCGATCCTCTGCAGGTTCTGGATGAACGCCCGCCGGAAACGGGCGAGCTCGTTCTGGAGGAGCGAGTAGACGGGGAACATGACGCGGCCGACGATGTGGGCGATAACCGTGTTGGGGAAGTCGGCCAGCCGGAAGGCGACCGCGTAGAAGCCGAGCGCCGTGACCCCGAGCACACGGCCGATGACGACGTTGTCGGCGGTGTTGTTGGCGAGATTCAGGATATTGGTCGCACTCACGTAGCGGCCGTAGCGAACGAGCCCGCGGATGACGCCGAAGCTCGCCTTGCGGGGGTCGGGATGGAGGGGCGCGACCGCCCAGGCGAGCCCGGATTGGACGGCCGAGCCGGCGATCTGGCCGAAGACGATGCTCCAGACGCCGAAGCCTGAGAACGCGAGCCCGAGCGAGACGCCGGCCTGGGCGAGCGCTCCGGTGAGCTCGCAGACCGAGCGCGTGCGGAAGTCGATGTTGCGCTCGAGAAGCGCGAGCGGAATCGTCCCGAACGCACGAGTGATGAGCAGGAGCGCCATGACGCGGAGCACGCTCGTCAGCTCGGGCGTGTGGAAGAGCGACGCGAAGAGAGGCGCGAGGAGGAGAGCCACGCCGAAGAGGACGGCGCCCGAGCAGAGGACGAAAAGGAATGCGGAGGCGGCGGCCCGCTCGACGTCGGTGCGGCGGTACACCAGCGCCGCGGCGGCGCCGGCGTTCTGCACCTGGTCGGTGACCATGAGGACCGTCCAGGCGAGCGCGACGAGGCCGAAGGCCCTCGGCTCGAGAAGCCTGACGAGGGCGAGCGTGGTGAGGAGCGAGACGACGTTGCGCCCGCCGTAGCTGACGGCCACCCAGGCCGAGCCGCGCATGATGCGGCTGTCGAGCCTCGCGTCGTCCTGGGCGACGACCTCCGCGAGGTCCTGCGCCCTGCGGGGGCGGCGGATCACGAGCGCGTCCCCAGTCTCGTGCGCAGCACTTCGCGGCCGACGAGAAAGACGAAGCGCGTGTTCCCGACGACGTAGCGCCCTGCCAGGCGGCGTGGCTCCTGGCCCATCCGGAACGCCCATTCGAGGCCCGTGCGCTGGGCCCAGCGGGGCGCGCGCCTGCGTACGCCGGCGAGCACCTCGAAGGAGCCGCCGACGCCCATGGTGAACGGCACGCCGAGCTCGTCGCGATGCCGCGCCTGGAAGAGCTCCTTCTGCGGGGTCCCGAGCGCGACGAAGAGGATGTCGGGGCGGGCCGCGGCGATCCGCTGCACGACCGCCGGCTCCTCGGCCGCCGGGTAGAACCCGTGCTGGGTGCCCGCAATCCTGATCGCCGGATGCCGGCGCTCGATCTCCGTCCGCGCGCGAGAGAGCACTCCGGGCTCGCTGCCGAGGAGATAGACCGAGTAGCCGCGCTCGGCAGCGTGCGCGAAGAGGATCTCCATCAGGTCGGTCCCGTTCACGCGCCCCGGCACCGGGTGGCCCAACGCGCGGGCGGCCCACACGACCGGAACCCCGTCGGCGGTGACGAGATCGCAGAGCTCGATCGACTCGCGCAGCTCGCTGTCGGTCTGCATGCGCACGAGCTTGGCCGCGTTGAGCGAGGCGTTGAGGATCGGGCGGCGTGCCGCGATTGCCTCGTCCACCCGCTCGACCGCGTCCGCGAGAGTGATCGGGTCGAGGGGCGCTCCGAGCATGTGGATGCGCTCGCTAGGCACTCGCCGACGCCGTCCCTTCCAGCTCGAAGATCTCCGCGGCGAGGCGGGCGGCGATGCGCTCGCCGGCCTGTCCGTCCCAGAGCTCGGGAATCTGGCCCGGCCGCCCTTCGCGGCGGAGCGCGGCCTTCGCCGCGGCGAGCACGTCCTCGCGCCGCGTGCCGACGACGACGTTCGTCCCCGCCTCGACGGTGATCGGCCTCTCGGTCGACTCGCGCAGCGTCACGCAGGGGATGCCGAGCACGGTCGCCTCCTCCTGCACGCCTCCCGAGTCGGTGAGCACGAATGTCGCCTCGGCGAGCAGGCCGAGGAAGTCGAGGTAGCCGAGCGAGGGGCAGACCACGATGCGCGACCAGTCGATGTCGTCCCTCAGGCCGAAGCGGTCGATGCGCTCGTTCGTGCGCGGGTGGAGCGGGAAGACGAGCGGGATCTCGCGGGAGACCTCCTCCGCTGCTCGCAGAAGACCGGTGAGGATGCCCTCGTCGTCGACGTTTTCAGGCCGGTGCAGGGTCAGGAGCGCGTACGGACCGGAGACGCCGAGACTCCCGGCGGCGCCACGCGCGCGCGCCGCGTCGGCCGAGCGGAGCAGCGTGTCGATCATCGTGTTGCCGACGAATTCGATGCGCTCGTCCGGGATCCCCTCGCGCAGGAGATTCTCGCGCGCATCGCGGCTCGTCGTGAAGAGATACGCGGAGAGGTGGTCGCACAGGCGCCGGTTGATCTCCTCCGCCATGTGGAAGTCGTGGCAGCGAAGGCCCGCCTCGACGTGGGCGATCGGGTAGTGCTCCTTGGCCGCGACCAGCGAGCACGCGAGGGTGGAGTTCACGTCGCCGACCACGACGACAACGGCCGGGTCGAAGCGGCGAAGCTCGGGCTCGAACGCGGTCATGATCTTGGCCGTCTGCTCCGCATGGGTACCGGACCCCACGCCGAGATGGGCATCGGGTTCGGGCAGGCCGAGCTCGGCGAAGAAGACGTCCGAGAGCTCGGCGTCGTAGTGCTGGCCGGTGTGCACGAGCGCGGAGGTGAGGCCCGCGCGGCCGGCGGCCTCGAGCACCGAGGCGGCCTTCATGAAGTTCGGGCGGGCGCCCGCGACGACGAGCAGGTCGGTCACCGCCGGGCCTCCTCGAGCGCTTCCTCCCACGACGAGATGGCCGTGTCGAGCGCGAACTCCTCCTCGGCGTAGGCGCGGCAGCGGGCGGCGAACTCGACGCCTGTGGCGAACCCGAGTGCTCCGCCGATGGTGGTCGCGAGCGCCTCGGGCTCCGCGGACGGAGCGACGAGCCTCGGATCGATGGGGCAGAGGAGCTCGGGCGTCGCTCCGACGGCCGTCCCGACCACGGGCGTCCCGCTGGCGAGCGCCTCCGCGGTCGCCATGCCGAACCCCTCGTACGCGGTCGTCGGCAGGACGAACAGGTCGGCTGCGCGGTACCAGTCCGCGAGGCGCTCGTCATCGGCGACGCGGCCGAGGAACGTGACGCGCTCGGCCAGGCCGAGAGTCGCTGCGAGGCGCGGAAGCTCGGCGGCCAGGGAGCCCGTGCCCGCGACGACGAGCGACACATCGTCTCGCTCGAGGAGCCGGAGCGCGTGGAGGAGCCGGTCGATCCCCATGCGCGGCTCGAGCCGGCGGACGGTCAGGAGCACCGGGCCGCCGCCCTCGACGCCCAGCCGCCGGCGCGCAGCGTCGCGTCCGTCACCCGGGGAGAAGCGCGCGGTGTCGACGAGGCCGGGAACGGTCGTGATCCGCCGGTCGTCGAGGTCGTGGTCGTCGTGGAGGAGCGAGCGGCTGAAGTCGCTGAGGACCAGGATCCGCTCGGCCGCGCCGACGGCCTGGCGCTCCAGGAGCTCGAGCGACGGCGCCAGCGCGTAGGTCGAGAGCTTCTTCAGGCCGGAAGGAAGGCGGCTGCGCAAGAAGCGCTGCTCCCTCGCCGCCGAGGCGTGGAACATGAGCACGAGCGGCGTCTGCTTCGCGCGGCCCCGAAGCCCCACGGCGGTCGTCGACTCGTGGGCCAGCAGAACGTCGAACCCGTCGCCGGGGAGCTCACGCGCGTGCCGCCAGGTCTCCACAGGGTCGGTCAGCGTCTGTGGCAGCACGTTTCGGGCGAGGACGCGGCGGACGGTCACGCCCGCCTCGCGCGCCTCCCCGACGGATCCATTCCGGGGAGCGAGCACTGTCACCTCGTGCCCGCGCGCCGCCAGCCCGCGCGCGACGGCGGCCGCGAGCCGGGCAGACCCGGCCTGCGTGTCGGGGAACCACTGGTCGATGGCGGTGAGGATGCGCATCGCTAGCCGGCCAGCCTTCCTCCGACGAGGTCGAGCAGGCGCTCGGTGCGCGCCTCCCACGTGTTCTGCGCGGCGAGCGCGCGGCGCCCGGCCACGGCTTCGGGGCCGTCGGCTGCAAGCGCGGCCTCGATGGCGGAGACGAACGCGTCCGGGCCCCCGGCGAGCGAGACGTCGGGCTCCATGCCTGCGAGCTCGGGCACGCCGCTCGCCACGACGGCCTTGCCGGCCGCGAGGTACTCGAAGACCTTGAGCGGCGAGCAGTTCCGCGTGTAGGCGCTCACTCGATACGGGATCAGGCCGACGGAGAAGCCGGCGACGTAGCGTGGCAGGTCGCCGTAGGAGCGGAAACCGAGGGCGTGCACGTTGGGGAGCGCAGCGAGCCCCTTGAGGCGTTCCTGCGCGCCGTTCACCGCCGGCCCGACGAGGACGAAGCTCCACGCGGGCCGCGCACGGGCGACGGCCTCGAGGAGCTCGAAGTCCACCTTCTCGGCTGTGAGGTTGCCGGCGAAGCCGACGACCGGCTCGGGGAGGGCGAGAACCTCCGGAGCGGCGTCGTCCCGGGCGACCGCGGAGAAGTGGGCGTAGTCGGCTCCGTTGCGGACGAGATGCGTGTTCGGATTGCGCTCGCGCTCCCGCTCGTAGAGCCCGCTCGTCGTCGCGAACACGACCTGCGAGCGCGAGGCGGCCTCCTCGTCGGCATGGGTCACGAAGCGGCGGCGGCGCTCGTCCGGGCCGACCTGCTCAGCGTAGTCGTCGACGACGTCGTAGACGGTCAGGTCCTCGCCGGCCCGTCCGACGAGCTCGAACGCGGTCGGGTCGTAGAGCCACAGGATCCTCGGACCGTCGAGCCTCTTCGCGGCTTTGCGGACGCGAAGGCCGGTGAGCCGGGAGTTGATCCGGTTCGAGAGGGAGAACTTCTGTCCCCATGGCGCGACAGTGAGGGCCTTCTCTACGGAGACCGACTCGGCGGGCTCCTCCGCTCCGAACAGGCGGCGCGCGAGGGAGCCGCGGTTCGGCCCCTTCGCCAGCCGCCAGAGATGCCGCCCGAGGTGGCCGCCGCTCTCGACGAAGAGGACGCGGTGGCCCCGCTGGGCGGCGCGTAGCATGATCTGCTGGCGGTTCGTAGGCAAGCCGACATCCCAGTCCTGCCGCGACACGCAGACGATCGAGAACCCCTTGTCCATCAGGTCCTCCGCTCCGCGAGCGCCTGCTCGTAGATGGCGAGCGTCGTGTCGAGGACGGAGGAGATGTCGTAGCGCCCGGCCTCCGCCCGGCCGCGCGCGCCCATCTCCTCCCGCTTGGCCGGATCGCCGAGGAGGTCACCGATGGCCTCGGCGAGACGGCTCGGCGAGCGCGCCGGGACGAGCAGCGCGGCCCCCGCGCGCTCCGCAGCGGACGCGGAGCCGGCCGCGTCGGTGGTCACGACGGGGATCCCCGCGGCCATGGCCTCGATCACCGGAATCCCCCAGGGATCGCTACGCGTCGGCAGGACGAGGAGGTCGGCGGCCGCGTAGTACTCCTCCGGGCTGTCGACTGCCCCGGTGAAGTGCACGCGCGTCCCGACCCCGAGGGACTCGGCCTCGCGCTTGTACGGCTCGGTCTCGCCGCTTCCTACGACGACGAGATGGGCATCCTCGCCCGTCTGAGCGAGGGCGGCGACGGCGTCGGCCAGGCCCTTACGCTCGAAGGAGTGTCCGATGAAGAGGACGACCTTCCCCTCGGGCCCAATCGAGAGCTTCCGGCGCAGACTGCCGTCTTTCGCGCCCGCGAAGCGAGCCACCTCGACGGCCGGCGGGACGATGTCGATCCGCTCTGCGGGGACGCCGTGGATACGGACCAGGTCGTCGCGCACCTGTTCCGTCACCACCGTCGCGCGGACGTAGCGCCCGGGCCGAAACTGCAGGCGCTCGATCGTCCTCACCGCGGCCACCTCGGGATGGAGGACCGGCGCAAGCCTCGCCCGGGCCTGCGCGGCCGGGTAACCGCGGCCGGCCAACTCCGGCCAGCGCGCCTGCTCCGCCGCCATGACCGCGGGCACGTGGACGACGTCGTGCTCCCAGGCCGACACGCCGACCACGTGGACGAGGTCGTAGCGGCGGCGGTCGGCGCGCAGCGCCTTCGTCGCCCTCGAGGCGAAGCTCCAGCGCAGGAGAGGGAACCCGAGCCGTGAGCGCGAGCGCGTGAGCGGCACGACGTCGTGGCGGACGACACCGTCGACGTCCACACTCGTCCCCGGGTCGCAGTAGCAGTGCAGCTCGACGCCACGGCGCGCCAGCCCTTCGAGCAGGAAGACGCTGTCTCGCTCGAGGCTGCCCGAGCGGTTCAGGTTCCGGTAGACGAAGGCGACGCGCATGGCTATCCCGCTCCGAGCTCGGAATAGAGCTCGCGCCAGCGCCGAGCGATCGACTCCGCTCCCGCCTCCTCGCCGATGCGGCGCCGCCCGGCCTCGCCGAGCCTCTCGCGGAGGCCAGGGTCTGCGGCCAGCGCCTGGATCGAGTCGGCGAGCGCCTCCACGTCCCCCGGCGGAACCAGGAGCCCGTTGTCCTCGTGGCGGACGTAGTCGACGATCCCGCCCACGGGCGTCGCGATCACAGGCAATCCGAAGGCCATGGCCTCGAGCAGGACGAGTGGGACGCCCTCGCGCCTCGACGGGAGGCAGAGCACCTCCGCCTCGGCGTAGCAGGTCGCGAGCTCCGGGCCGTCCTTGACGCCGGCGAACTCGACGACGCCCTCGAGCTCGTGCGTCTCAACGTCCTTCCGGAGGACACGCTCCTCGCCGTCGTGCTCCTCGCGCCCGACGAAGCGAAGCGTCACATCGGTTCCGGCGCGGCGAGCCTCGGCCACGGCGGCGATCAGCTCGGAGCAGCCCTTGCGGTGGCCGTAGCGTCCGACGAAGAGGAGCCGGAGCGGCCCGCCGGCCGGAAGCGGCCTGTGGCCGTTGGGAGCGATTCGAATCGGATTGGGGACCCAGTCGGCGGCGATGCCCATGCGCTCGAGCGCCTCCACGGACGACGGAGCGAGCGTCACCCAGCGATCCACGAAGCGGTCGACCGAGCGGAGGGCCCGCACGCGGCCCTTGGACCCTTCGGGAACGACGTGGATGTGGCCGAGGACACGGTGACCGCCCGCTTTGATGATGGAGAGGAAGAGCAGGTCGCGCGCGAGGCCGGTGGCCGTGTGCGAGACCGAGTAGTGGACGAGCCTAGGGGCTTTCCGCGACCAGCGGAGGAAGCGGGGCAGGAGACGCGCCTGGATCCCGACGGCCCGCACGTTGAGCCGGCCCCCGACGCCTCCCTCGGCCGGACGCCAGAGGTCGAAGGCGTCGAAGCGGCAGCCGATCTCCTGCTCGTGCTCGAGTAGCCACTCCGCGAACCCGGCGACCCCGCCGACCTGCGGGGGAAGGGGCGCGACGAGCCCAACCTTTTGCTCCGACACGGTGCCCTAGTAGGCCTGCCGCCCCCTGAACACGGCAGGGATCGTGCGGGCGATGAGTCTCAGGTCGCCCCAGAGAGACCAGCCGCTGACGTAGACGTAGTCGAGATTGAGCATCTCGCCGAAGGGGATGCTGCTTCGTCCCGAGACCTGCCAGAGCCCCGTCATCCCGGGCTTGAGCATGAGCCGGTGCCTGCCCCAGTCCTCGACGAGCTCGTCCTCGTCGAGCGGCAGAGGCCGCGGGCCGACGAGGCTCATGTCGCCGATGAGGACGTTGATGAGCTGAGGCAGCTCGTCGATCGAGAGGCGCCGCAACGTCTTCCCGAAGCGTGTGACGCGCGGATCGTCCTGCACCTTGAGCATCCGAGCATCGCCGTTGCGCACGTGCATGTTGAGGTGGGCGACTTCCTCACGGCGCGTATCCGCGTCGGCGACCATCGTGCGGAACTTGAACATCAAGAACTGCTTGTCCCGGCAGCCCATCCGCAGCTGCCGGAAGAAGACCGGGCCTTGCGAGTCGAGCTTGATCTTGAGCGCGATCACGCCGAAGAGCGGCGCGAGCACGAGAAGCGCGAAGGCGGAGAGCACCAGGTCGAGCGTCCGCTTCAGGAGCCGCGAGGAGCGCGAGAGGCGCAGCTGGGGGAGACTCACGACCGGAAGGCCCTCGATCGTGTGGATCTCGACGCCGGGGCCGACGATCTCGAAGAGCCTCGGCACGATGTCGATCTGCACCGGTAGGCCCTTCAGAGAGCGGATCAGGTGCAGGAGGTCCTCGTGGGACTCGTTCGAGAACGCGATCACCACGCGCTCGACGTCGTGGAAACGGACGAGGTCGGCGATCTCCTCAGGCGGGCCGAGCAGCGTCAGATGCGCGAGCTCAGCGCGCGGCTCCTTCGGCGAGGCGTCCACGAAACCGACCAGGTTGATCCCGTATTCCGGATGCCCGAGCAGCTTCCGGGCGACGAGCTGGCCGACGTCGCCGGCGCCGACGATGATCGTGTTCTGGAGATACGAGATCGTCTGCCGGCAGACCGCGCGGGCGCTTGCCCGTCCCGCGGTCACGAGACCGATCGAGAGACCCCAGAAGAAGACGAGCTCGGCGAGCTCCGGCCTCCAGAGACCGGTCAGCCAGGCTCCTGCAAAGAGGATCCAGGCGCCGATCGTGACGAGGTGGAAGACGCCGACGAACTCGTCGGCGGTCGAGTGATCCGTGCGCTCTTCGTCGTTGTCGTAGAGGCCGTAGAGCTTCGCGACGACGACCCAACCCGGCAGCGTCGCGGCGAAGAGAACGAAGTTGAGCGCCGTGAGGCCACCGCCGATCACCGCTTCCGCAAGGACGAAGGCGAGTGTCAGCCCGGCGATGTCCGCGGCTGCGAGCGCACGGCGGATGACCCACCCGCGCCGCCGCGCCCCGGTCGGGGCTCGCTCCTCGAGAAGCTGGGCGACCGAGAGAGCCTCAGCCTGGTCGAAGACGAGCGGCGGCGTTGCAATGGCGGATCTGTCAGCGTTCAAGTACGTACCCCCCTCAGGTAGATCCCGGCTGCAACTGCACTGCGGATTCGCTCCGGCGACGCCGAGCCGTCCGACAGGTTCTGCCAACGACCGGCGTGGAGCAAACGGAGCCGATCCTCACGAAGCGATACATAGACGAGCGTGGCCATCGCCTCCCGCGCGAACTCCGCCGCGGCGTCGGCCTCCTCCGCGCTGTCGACGACAACCGCGGCGGGCTGCAAGAGCCGCAGGAAGTCCGCCGTGTCCCCCTGTCCAGCGGGGAAGGCGCGCACCTCCGCGATGCCCTCGAGCGCTCCCTCGACGGCCTCGGCCAGCATCGGATAGCTGGACACGACCGCAACGAGCGGCAAGGCGGGCTCGGTTGGGAGGCGGGCCTCGACGTTCACGCAGTCCGCTCCATCTCGAGCATCCCGTCCGACTCGAACGCCGAGCGGTAGAAGAGCCCGGCGGCCATGCGCGACGGCAGGTTCAGCTTGTGGAGGATGTTCTGCATGTGGCGCTTGACGGTGAATTCGGAGATCGAGAGCGCCTCGGCGATCTGCCGGTTCCGCGCGCCGCGGGCGACGAGCGCGAGCACCTCCCGCTCCCGGGCCGAGAGGACGACGGCACGCTCGCGAACTCGATCGCGCTCCTCCAGGCCGTGCACGGCGTCGATCATGAGGGTGGCGAGGCCGCGCGAAAGCGGCGCTTCGCCCCGGACGACACCGCGAAGCGACCGGATGAGCCCGGCCGGCGAGATCTCCTTCGGCAGGAAGCCCTTGGCTCCCGCAGTTACCGCGCGTAGGACGGCCTCCCGGTCGGAGTCGAAGCTCCAGACGATCATGCGCGTCTCGTAGAGAGGCGAGAGCGCCGCGACCGCCGCGACGCCGCCGTCCGGCGGCAGCCCGAGGTCGACGAGCGCGATGTCGGGTGCATGCTCCTGGAGCGTCTCGGTCAACTCGGCGAAGGTCGAGGCCTCGAAGACCTCGAAGTCGCTCTCGCGCCCCAGGAGGTGCCTGACGCCGGCCCGGAAAATGGGTCCAGCATCCGCAACGACGATCCTCGTCCGTCTCACGAAGCCGGCCGCTCCCCTTCGGCCGATCTCGCGGCAACCGCAACCTTCATGCCGCTCCTCTCCCTACCTCTGTGCCTGACGCCAGTCCCGGTACTACCTCCGTCGAGACGAACCATCGCTGAGTCTCCCGGCCCAACGGCTGATGGTCACCTCTTCCGGAAGGATGACTCTAGAGCAAACTTCGTGAGTATTCAACCCTGGCGCGAACCAGGTGGCATGGTGCTTTTGGTGTGGGTGGAACCGAACAGCGAAGCGCGGTATCATTTCTCGTTCGTGGTTCGGGGACGTTTTCTGCGGTTATTCGGGGGAGTTGGGCTCGCGCTCTGCGCGTGCGCCTTCTGGGTCGCGCCTGCAGCCGCGGCCGGCGACTCGCCTCAGAACAGCGGGGTCTACGACCAGTACACGGAGCAGGTCCCCACGGCCGGCGGGTCGCACGGCACCGGCTCCGGCGGCGGCTCCGGCTCCGGGCCGACGAGCTCAGGCGGAGGCGGGATCATCCTCCCGTCCAACCTCGAGAAGGACGGCGGCAAGGACGCGAAGACGCTCCGCGAGATCGCGACCTCTCCGCAGTTCGGCGCTCCGAACTCGACCGTGCCTCTCCCGGAGGGCTCGACGAACGGGAGCGTGGGCCTCTCCTCCGCGGTCGGCGCGGTCACCGATGGAAGCGAAGGCCGCATGGTCGGACTTTTCGTTGCGCTCCTCGCGGTGACTGCCGTTTCTCTCGGTTTCGCCGCCTCCCGCAGGCGAAACGTCTAGCCCGGCAGCTCTCCCTCAGCGCAAGTCTTTGTTCGACTCCATGTCGAACCACATTGCGAAGAGCAGGAGCTGGAGGCCGGAGATGACGAGCAGCGCCACGAGCACGATCGTCGCGCTCGTGATCGGGTTCCCGGCGATGCGCAGGCCGACCTCGAGCCATCCAAGCGCGAACCCCGCGCCTAAGAGCAGCATTCCCAGCGAGTAGAAGAGCACGAGGGGATGGAAGTCGCGGATGATGTATTTCTCCTTCATCCGCCAGAAGAAGCCCTTCGTCAGGAGCCAGGAGATCTTGGGCACCACGTGGCGAAGGCGGATGCCGCTCCGCTCGCCGACGCCATAGATGGGGCGGGAGGGGTAGTCCCGCACCCGCCGGTTCCAGACGTTCAGGTGCACGAGCAGGTCGTTGGGGAAGCCGTAGCGCCGGTAGATCCGGTCGAGGTCGAGGAGCTTCAGCGTCTCGAGGTTCACCGCCGTGTAGCCGGACTGCGAGTCGGCGACGTGCCAGTAGCCGGAGGCGATCTTCGTCAGGAATGAGAGGACCGCGTTTCCGAGATAGCGGGTGCGCGGGATCAGCTCCCATGCCTGACCCGTGAAGAGGCGGTTCGCCTTCGCATAGTCGACCTCGCCTGAGGCGATCGCCTGCACGAGAGTCTCGAGATCGTCCGGGTCCATCTGGCCGTCGGCGGCCATGACGGCGGTGATCTCGAGCTCCTCGACGATGGCCCGCTTGTAGCCGGTGACGATCGCGGCGCCCACGCCCTGGTTCTGCTCGTGGACGACGAGGTCGACGCGCGGGTCGGCCACTCTCGCGCGTTCGGCGGTGGTGTCGGTCGAGCCGTCGTCGACGACGATGATCCGGTCGACGAACTTCGGGATCGTCGAGACGGTGGAGGCGATGAGCGCCTCCTCGTTGTACGCAGGCACGACAACGGCGACGCTCTTCCCGTCGTACATCGCGCCGACTCTAGCTCACGGTTCGGCCGGTCAGGACCGCACGTCGTAGAGCGCGAAGCGGGCGTCTTCGTAGACGAGCGGGAACCGTTGCAGGAAGTCCTGCGGGTGGCTCCGGCTCTTGTTCACGAGCACCCAGTCGGCTCCCCAGCGCTCGAGGATCTCCTGGCGATCCGAATCGGAGATGGCGGCATCCCAGAAGAAGCGCCCGGTGTCCCGAGCTCGCGCGAAGACGTGGTTGGCATGCGTGTTCGCGACGTGGCCGGGGCTCGAGGCGTTGATGTACACGGGTGCGTAGGCAGCGATCCGGTATGCCGTCATCCGATCCGAGAAGACCACGTTTCCCGCGGACGCATCGGCCCG
>Ga0307317_10000139_pt1 | contig 18976 bp, 16 predicted proteins | sample ER_DNA_357_FD_194498 | JGI IMG/M metagenome (GOLD analysis project Ga0307317, IMG submission 194498) | Bulk soil microbial communities from the East River watershed near Crested Butte, Colorado, United States - ER_DNA_357 | ecosystem: Environmental > Terrestrial > Soil > Floodplain | place...
TCGTCAGCGGTTTCTCGCACAGCGCTGGGACCCCCCGATCCAGGCATGCGTTGACCTGTTCCTGGTGGGCTGCACCCGGGGTTGCGATGAGCACCGCATCCACGTCGGGATCATTGATGGCGGCAATCGGATCGGTTACCACGCGTGCCCCGACCGCCCCCGCGACCTCCGCCGCCTTGTCGGCGAGGAAGTCATTGACCACGGTGACCCGGCCACCCCGCACCCGCTTGCTCAGCGCGTCCACGTGGAAAGCGCCCATCATGCCGACGCCGAGAACCGCGATCTTCAGGTCGTCACTCATGGCCGCCTCCGAAAATTGAGGGTTGCTCCGCTGCACGAGGTGAGATAAGCCCTGGTCCGCTTGGCGATCGGCAGCGGCAGGTCTGGGGTACACGGGTAAAGGTCGTGCTCGATGATGCCCTCAATATCGCGGTCCAGCCCCGCTACCGCCTCGAGCAGCGGCGGCATTTCCGGAACGCCGAGCGGTGGCTCGATCATGGCGCCCATTCGCACGGCTTCGGGGAAGGAGAGGTCCTTATCCAGCACCTGCGCGACGACCAGAGGATTCACTTGCTTAAGGTGCAAGTAGCCGATTCGATCGGGATACTTTTCGATCAGCTCTATGCAGTTGCCGCCGTAGTAGGCGATATGCCCGGTGTCCAAGCAGAGGTTCACCCACTCAGGATTGGTCGACTCCAGGAGTCGCACAATGTCCGGCTGGTAGCCGACATGGCTGTCCGCGTGGGAGTGGAACTGCACACGCAGGCCGTACTCTTCAAGGATCCGTCGGCCTAACTCGTCCAGACCCTCTGTCAATTGCGTCCACTGCTGGGCTGTGAGCTCGCGGTCCTCCACTGGCTCTCCGGTTTTGTGGTGTCGCCACACCTCGGCCAGCACCACGATGTGCTTGCCGCCAGCGGCACGGGTCAGCGCCGCCACGTTGGTGACCTGCGACCACACCGCGTCCCAGGAATCGGGGCGGTGCAGGTGCTCGGATACGGTCCCTGCCAGTACGCCCAGCCCATGCGAGTCGAGCTGATCTTTCAGCTCACTCGGGTCCTTCGGCAGGTAGCCATATGGGCCGAGCTCGATCCACTCGTACCCGGCCTTAGCGACCTCGCTAAGAAAGACATCGGGAGACACCTGCTCGGGATCGCTGGGAAACCAGACTCCCCAGGAGTCCGGCGCGGTACCGATTGTGATCATGGACGACACATATCCTCCTTACAGGAACAGCCTCTGGGTTGCCTTGTGCTCTTCATAGATCTTGCGTGCTTGCTTGGTGGACTCAAGGGTGGAGGTGGCGCTCACCGGGACATCCCACCACGACTCGGAGTCTGGAGCGCTGATCAGTGGGTCGGTCTCGACGTAGATCACGATGCTGTGAGCCGCAGCCTTCGCCGCCTTGATCGCCTCAGCGAACTCACCGACCGTCATCGCTTTGATCACCTCGACGCCAAGGCTTGCGGCGTTGGCGGCAAGATCGACAGGCAGCTTGTCCCCGTCCAACCGCCCGGTCTCAGGGTTCCGATAGCGATAGCTGGTGCCGAAGCGCTGCGAGCCTAGCGACTCCGAAAGCGAGCCGATCGAGGCAAAGCCGTGGTTCTGCACCAGGACAGTGATGACCTTGATGCCTTCCTGGACCGCAGTGACCAGCTCAGTCGCCATCATCAGGTAGGAGCCGTCCCCAACCATGACAAAAACATCACGGTCAGGACAGGCCAGTCGTACGCCGATCCCGCCGGCGATCTCGTAGCCCATGCAGGAGTAGCCGTACTCGACGTGGTAGCCCTTCGGGTCGCGGGTCCGCCACAGCTTGTGCAGGTCACCAGGCATCGAGCCTGCGGCGCAGACGACCACATCGCGTGAGTCGGACAGCTCGTTCACCATGCCGATCACCTCGTTCTGGGTGAGCAGACCGCCAGCTCCCGCGTTCGGCGTTGGGGGCAGGTAGGCCCGCTGCACCGTCTCCTCCCAGGCGGCGTTCAACTCGGTGTAGTTCACGATGTAGCTTCCGTCGACCCGATAGCGGTCCAGCAGCGGTGGCAGCGCATCGAGAGTCTCGCGGGCGTCCGCCACAACGCTCAGCCCAGCGTGCTTGATCGCGTCCAGTCCGGCGACGTTGATGTTGACGAACCGTACGTCCGGGTTCTGGAATGCGGTCCGGCTCGCGGTTGTGAAGTCGGAATAGCGAGTGCCGATTCCGATCACCAGATCGGCGTCTCTGGCGATCGCGTTGGCCGCTGTCGTGCCTGTCGAGCCAATAGCACCGAGGCACTGCGGGTGGTTGTAGGCCAAGGTCCCCTTGCCTGCCTGGGTCTGGCCTACCGGGATGCGGGTCACCCTGCAGAACCTGGCCAGAGCCTCCTGGGCGCGGGAGTACATGACACCACCGCCGGCCACAATGAGGGGCCGCTTGGCCGACTTAATGATCGCGGCCGCGGCCTCGAGAACCAACCGCTCGGGTACCGGCCGGGTTACATGCCAGACCCGCTTCTCGAACAGGGCGGCGGGCCAGCCGTACGCCTCCGCCTGCACGTCCTGTGGGAAGCACAATGTCACCGCGCCGGTCTCGACCGGGTCGGTCAGCACCCGCATGGCCGACATCAAGGCTGCCGGCAGCTGCTCGGGTCGCAAGATCCGGTCGAAGTATTTCGATACCGGCCGGAAGGCGTCGTTGACGGTGACATCGCCAGATTGCGGGAGCTCCAGCTCCTGCAGCAGCGGTGAGGCGCTGCGGTCGGCGAAGGTATCGGCGGGCAGCAGTAGCACCGGCAGCCGATTGATGGTGGCCAGCGCGGCGCCGGTCAGCATGTTGGTGGCGCCTGGCCCCACGCTCGACGAGACCGCGTAGGTCTGCAGCCTGTTCTTCATCCGGGCGTAGGCGACCGCGGTGTGCACCATGGCCTGCTCGTTGCGACCCAGGATGTACGGCAACGTCTCGGGCTCTTCCAGCTCGGCCTGGAGCAACGCCTGGCCGATACCGGCGACGTTGCCATGGCCGAAGATCCCAAAGCAGCCAGCGAAGAGCTTCTGCTCCTCGCCGTCAGATTCGGAGTACTGGACGCCGAGGAACTTCACCAGGGCCTGCGCCACGGTCAGCCGGATTTTTCCTGCGGGGGGGCCCGGGGGGGTCGTCCCCCCCGGCGAAGACAAGCTCGCCATGCTCAAGCCTCCTGGTCGGTCTGCGAAAGGAGTCTCGGGTCGACGTCCTGGGACTCCCAGGTGGCGCGCACCCACGCCTGCTCGGGATGGTCGGTGATCTTCCAGGCTCGCTCGGCACCCGGTCCGGCCATCACATTCAAGTAGTACATGTCGAACCCCGGCGCCGCGACACAGGGGCCGTGCCAGCCGTACGGCACCAGCACGGTGTCACGATCATGGACCTCCTCCAACACTTCAATCTCCCGACCAGGTGAGGAAGATGTCCGCATGAATCCAAAGCCTGGTTGGCCACCAGGCCCTGCAGTGATCTCGAAGTAGTAGATCTCTTCCAGCTCCGACTCCGTATCGCTCGTCTCGTCATGCTTGTGCGCCGGGTAGGAGGACCAGTTGCCAGCCGGGGTGATCACCTCGCAGGCGATGATCTTGGCGGCGTCGAGGGATCCCGGAGTGCCGAAGTTGCGCACCTGCCGGCTGGACTGACCGGCACCGCGTAGCTCGACCGGCACCTGCGATGCCGCGAGGTAGCGCAGCGGCAGCACCGACTGGGTACGCGCGCCACACAGCGCGAACCGCCCACCACCAGCTGAACGCAGGCTCACCGCCTTCCCGCTGCCGACGTAGACCACGTCGGTTGGCCCGTCGAAGACCGACGCCCGGCCGTCGAGTTCACAGTGCGCGTCGTCGACGTCAACTGTGACCGACCCGCTGAGCGGGAGCACGATGACCTCGTCCGAACCAGTCTCAAAGCGGTGGCTGCCTTGCGGCTCGAGCGAAATGATCTTCAAGGAGGAGTAGCCCCAGCCTGCCGATTCAGGAGTCACGTCGAGCTCGTACGGAGCCGACCCCGTCAACGCGGACCGCAAGAGGTAGCGCGAATCCATGATCGTTACCGGACGAGTGAGACAGCCGTGTCGACCGCCTTCGCGACATCATCGTCAGCCGGGTAGAGCATCGTGCGACCGACGACAAGACCGCGCACCGACGGCAGCGCGAGCGCCGCCTGCCACTGGGCGTAGGTTTCGTCCGGCGCACTGTCGGGATCCCCGCCGAGCAACAAGGTCGGCAGCGTTGTCGCATCCATCACCCGCTCCATCTCATGGACCACAGGCAGCTTCATCCAGGTGTACGCGCTGGAGGCGCCCAGCCCCTGCGCGATGTGCACCGACTTGATCACAGCGTCCGCGGAAAGGTCATTGACGATCTTGCCGCCGTACCGACTGGACATGAACGGCTCCACCATCGCTATCAACTCGGCCCGGTTGAGGTCAGTGATCGCTCGACCGCACTGCTCCAATGTGGCCACGGTGGCGGAATCCTCAAGATCAATCCGCAGTAGCATCTTCGCACCCTCGAACCCAGCGTCGATGGTGCCGCGTACGTCATAGCCGGTGTTGCGATCATCCATCTCGAACGCCGCACCTTGCAGGCCGCCGCGATTCATCGAGGCGAACACCAGCTTTTCCTCCAAGACACCCAGCATCAGCAGGTCCTCGGCGATGTCGGCGGTCGCCAGCAGACCGTCTACACCTGGACGGGTCAATGCCGTCACCAGTCGGTCGAGGAGATCGGAGCGGCTCGCCATCGCGGTGGCCTTGCCCGCCGCACTCAGGGAACCACGCGCCGGATGATCGCACGCGATGATCATGAGCTTGCCGTCCGGCCCCAACAATTCCCGCTTCCGCCGAGTCGCGAGCAGCCGCTTGATACGTCGCGGATCGCGGCTGCGGATTTCGTTGAGCTCATTGATCTAGCGTGCGAACTGGGTCTCCGACGTCGCATCGGTGACAGTGCTCATCGCGCGCTCGCAGTCGCAAAGTGTACGGCGAGCGAGTCTTCGAGATGCTCGTTGGGATCTCCACCAGCCAGTAGCGTCTCGATCTCGGCTTCGGTCGGCATAGCGGTTGAGCACTCAAGACGGGAGGCCACGATGGCACCGGCAGCATTGGCGTGCTGCAGCACCTTCTGAAGCGGCCAACCCGCCAGCAGTCCGTGACACAGCGAACCACCGAACGAGTCACCAGCGCCAAGGCCGTTGAGTGGCCGGATCGGGATGGGCGGGGACTCGACCCGCTCGGTTCTGGTCTTGGCCAACACTCCCTTTGGGCCCTGCTTCACGATCGCCAGCTCGACGCCAGCGGCGAGCAACGCATCTGCGGCCTTCTCCGGCTCGGTTTCGCCGACGGCGACCTCGCACTCCTCGCGGTTGCCGACCGCCACAGTGATCTGCGGCAGGGCTTGCTGCACCTGCTCGGTGGCGTGCGCAGGGGTGTCCCAGAACATCGGGCGGTAATCCAGATCGAGCACCGTGAACTGCTTGCGCGCCCTGGCTTCCAGCACTGCGAAATGGGACTGGCGGCTCGGTTCCTCGCTCAGTCCCGTAACGGACAGCCACATGAGTCGGGTGGCGCGCACCGCGTCGAAGTCGATGTCCGACGGTTTGATCTGTAGGTCCGGTGCGGTCTGCTTGCGATAGAACCAGAGCGGAAAGTTATCGGGTGGAAAGATCTCACAGAAGGTGACCGGCGTGGCGTATTCGGTGTTGGTTACCACGTGGCGGTCGTCGACGTTCAGCTCGCGGAGCGCCCTGCGGACATACCGGCCGAATGGGTCGTCGCCGACCCCGGTGATGATCGCGGCCTTGCGGCCGAGGCGCGCGGCCGCGACCGCGACGTTCGCTGTGGTGCCGCCCAGGAACTTGCCGAACGTCTGAACGTCTTCGAGCCCAACGCCAACCTGCAAGGGGTAAATGTCGACACCACTGCGACCAAAGGTGAGCACATCCAGCGGCGGCTCAGCCTCTGCATCCGGACGGTCGTGAGGATCGCTACTCATCGCTCTCCTTTGAGATTGAGTTAGGCCGCGTTGTGGCTCTCGCAGCACCGTATTGGCCTAGCACTGTTGTGTCAATACTTTGTACTGACAAATGGTCATAGTTACCCTGCCGATGAGCTAAGAGCTCCGTTCAGGAACTGGGCATGGCCCAGACCGAACGACCAGTCGGCATGCCTGTTGGCCATCACCGAAATGATCAAGTCCTCGGGCCGTACACCACATTCGGCTTCCAACCGCTTCGCAAGTTCGGCGTACGCGGCCACCTTCTGCTCGGTCGACCTGCCTTGCTGGAGGATCTGGATGATCACGATGCCGTCCGTACGCTGCAAACCGAGGCCGGTGTCCTCCGCGATGATCTGACCCGTGGTGTGCTCGGTGATGATCTGATAGCGATCAGCCGGCGGTGCCGCAAAGACATCGAGCATGACCTCTTGCACAGTGTCAGCTAGCTTTCGTAGCTCCTTGGGGGTTCGGCCCTCCTGGACATCAATCCGAACCAGTGGCATGCGTTAATTATGCATTTGTTAAGACATAATGTCAAATTGTGTCTGGGATGGGGTTCGGCCAACCAAGAAACCCGCGCCCCAGGCAAGATGAGTCGCCGCCAACACCAGCGGCAGTCGCAGCCGAGCTGCAGCCGACATCGGCCGCGCCGTGGCCACGGAGCCGCCGATGATCAACGCCAGATAGCCGGCCGGAGCGAGGAAGCCAACACGCAGCAGTCGGGAGTCGACGACCACACCAAGCAGCCCTGCGACTGAGCCGGTCAGCACACCGAGCAGGGTCAGCGGAGGGGCTAGGTAGCGGGCAGTCGCCGTCTCCGGATAGCGCCTCACTACCTCGCGACGCCACGTCCCGGTCTCATACATCTGCCTCACCAGTGCGCGCAGCGTAGATCTGGGGCGATAAGTCACCCGTAGCTCGGGCGAAAACCAGATCCTGTGGCCGCTGGTCCGCAAGCGGTAATTCAGCTCCCAGTCCTGGGCGCGATGCATGCTCTCGTCAAAGCCGCCCACAGCGATGAGGGCGTCCTTGCGGAAGACGCCGAGGAACACCGTCTCTGCCTCAGCTGCCGATGATTCGGCAAGATGGAACGCCGAACCGCCCAGTCCTAATCGTGTGGTGTACGCCGTGGCTACAGCTTCTTCGAACGGCGTGGTTCCCTGTGCGTCCATGACGCCGCCGACGTTGGCGGCACCGGTCTCGTCGAGCAGTTCGACGGCCCTTCTGATATAGCCGTCGGTGAGTTCACCGTGTCCATCGACGCGGACGATGATCTCGTGTTGCGACGCGGCAATGCCGAGATTCAGAGCGGCCGGCGTACGCGCGGCTGGATTGTCGACCACGCGGATCCGCGGGTCCACCGCCGAAAGCGCAGCAGCAATCTCGGGCGTTCGGTCACTGCTGGGCCCCACTGCAATGATCACCTCGAGCTCGCCGGGGTAGTCCTGGTCGAGCACCCTGCGGATCGCAGCCTCGAGGTGACGTTCCTCGTTCAGCACTGGCATCACAACCGAGACACCTGGCCAGGCTGTGCCGACTCGATCCCCCGCGGACTTCACCCGCCCATCCTGTCATCAGCTGCGAGCGTCGGAAATCGCGCGCCGCCGCACGGAGGAGGAGCGAGCGGAGGCGTTCTTTCCCCTGCGAGCGACGACGACGGCGGCGGATTCCAAGCGCGATGCGCGAGCAGCTCAAAATTGCGATCAGGCTGAACAGACTTTTCCTAGATCGTCGGTCTGCGCATCCCTGGACGGCGACGCCGTGGGTTTGGGCTTGGCTGTCGCACTCGTTGTGCTGGCCGGTGTTGGTTCGGCCACTGGACGGTCGATGGCCTCGGAGGTCTCAATCCTCTTCTCGACGGTTTGGCGCACCAGGGTGAAGTCCGGCGAGTTCGGATTGATCAGTGGCGGCATCATGGCCACGCTCGAAAGCGGCAGCCGCTTGGCTTTGAGCGCCAGATCCATCATGGGCCCGATCTCTGAGGTCGGGATGTCGGTGGCGACCACCTCTTGGCTGGCTGCCGCGATCTTGTTGAACTTCGTCAGCACGGTGATCGGGTCGAACTGGTTGAGCATCGCGTTCATGACGCACTTCTGCCGCACCATCCGGTCGTAGTCGGAAGAGTCCGAGCGCGAGCGAGCGAACCACAGCGCCTCGTAACCGTTCAGGTGCCGGTTCTTTCCCGCCTCGACGTAGCCGTGGATCTTGGTGCTGCCACCGCCGATCGGAACCCGGCGGTAGACGTCCATGTTGATGCCGCCGACCGAGTCCACCAGTGACTCAAACCCCTTGAGGTCGATCAACACCCAGTAGTTGATCGTGAGCCCGGTCACCCCTTCGATAGCCTCCTTGGTGGCTTGAGTGCCCGGATTCTGCACGCCGGGATAGAGATCACGATGTTCGGACGCGTAGGTGTAGATCGCGTTCAGCATGCAGGAGCCATCGGAGCAGCGGAACCCGTGAGGGAACCGAGCATGCAGTGGCGAGTAGCTGGGAAATGGGGCCGCTTGCATATTGCGCGGCAGGCTGATCAGCACAGTCCTGCCGCTGTCGGCATCAACGCTCGCCACGGTCATGCTGTCGGGCCGCAGTCCGACACGATCCCGGCCCGCGTCACCGCCAAGTAGCAGGACGTTGTAGCGCCCATGTTTCGCGACCTGGTCACCCCCGCCGCCGAAGACAGTCGTCGTCAAGTCATGCTGCGCAGAGACCATCGAACCCACAGCGATGAAGCCGCCGAAGATGGTGAGCGCGACGGCCAGGCTGAGCACTGAGAAGCCGAGCCGGCCCCAACGCTGGAGTTCCCAAGGGTGCGCGAGCCGCCACGCGTCGACAATGAGCGCAACCCAGCCGAGACCCAGCGCGATGATCACGATCTGGATCGCCATCAGCGTTGGACCGTGCGTGATGACGGCCAGCGCAGCCTGAGGCAGGATCAGCGCCAGCAAAGCAGCGAACATCGCGAGGCACCACAGGGTTGCCCAGACTCGAAGCGCCACACGACCGAGGCGATGGTTACCGGCCGCAAGTTGAGCGGACCCCGGCAACACCAGTGTCATCGCTAGAAAGGTCAGACCTCTGCGTCGTTTGATGCGATCGCTGCGCTCCAAACACGTGTGAATCGAAGCTGGAGTGCGCGGTGCAGCATCCGCGGTGCGAACAGACACCTGGAAGCCTTTCGGTCTGCTGTTGGGGAAGGTAAAACGTGGGGAAGATCCCTGCCAGTATCTGCGGTGCCTGCGGCATCGATGCTGATGCCACGCCGACGAGCTCGAAGTCACACCCGCGTCCCCAGGTACCTTTGCTGATATGTCTCCGGGGCGCGACGAGGATCTCGACTGGCTATACGGGCGTGACCGTCAGCAGGTGGTGCCCGAACGGACCCGAGTGATGCCGAATCCATCCGGGACTGCCGCACCAGACGCGCGGCCCGGCCCGGCACCGTACCCGGCGGGCCCTACCGGCTACGGGTCCGCGCCGCCTCGCCCAGGATCACCGCCGCCCGGCCCGCCGCGCGGACCTGGTGGACCAGGCAGGCCAGCGGCGCCCCAACCTGCAAGGCCCGCGAAGCAACGACATCCGGTTCGGAAGTTCTTCCGGGTGTTGTTGATCTTGCTTCTCTTGTTCGTCCTGTGGCTGGTCGGCGTACCTGCATACGCGTGGACGCAGATTGCCCGCGTCGACGCCGCGCCATCCGGTCAGCGGCCCGCTGATCAACCGGGCAAGACCTTCCTGCTCGTGGGTTCGGACTCCCGCGCTGGGCTGAGCAAGGCCGAGCAGAGACGGCTAGGGACAGGTAGCACAGGCGGCCAGCGTACGGACACGATCATGCTGGTCTACGTCCCGCCAGGCGGTAAGTCGGCGTTGATCTCCATCCCCCGTGACTCGTACGTGGACATTCCGAGGCATAGCAAGAACAAGATCAACGCCGCGTACGCGTTCGGTGGCCCTGAGCTGCTGGTGCAGACGGTCGAACAGAACACCGGGCTTCGTCTCGACGGCTATATGGAGATCGGGTTTGGCGGCTTCGTCAACATCATCGACGCGCTTGACGGAATCCGGATGTGCCTGCCGAATGCGATCAAGGACCAGGACAGCCACCTCGACCTGCGGAAGGGTTGCCAGACGCTCAGCGGCACCGAAGCCCTCGGCTATGTACGGATGCGTAAGGCGGATCCCCGTGGTGATCTTGGACGGGTGGAGCGGCAGCGAGAGATGCTGGCGGCAGTGGCCAAGAAGGCCGCATCCCCGGCAACCGTGCTCAATCCAGTCCGCTACTGGAATTTCTGCATGGCTACGGCGGAGGCGATCAAGCTTGGCCGCGACACCTCGCTGCCTGAAGCGCTTTTGCTGGCCCTGGCTATGAAGCAGGTTTCTGGCGATAACGGGCTCACGCTGACCGTACCGCTGTCTACTACAGGTGCATCTACGCCGGTGGGCTCGGCCGTGTTGTGGGATCCGAACAAATCCAAGGCAATGTTTTCTGACATTGCCCGCGGAGATACCTCAGGGCTGGCTAAGTACGCCAAGTAGCACCCCATCTTTTGGGCTGCTCGCGCATCGCGCTCTGTTTCTTGCTCGTTCTGCTCGCTGCAACTTGTTGCGTCGTCATGACCCGTCATCCCAAGTCAGCTATAGGTAAGAATGTTAGAACAAACTCTTGACAAGGCTTCAGTGAGTACGCAACGCTAGGGCCCGTCGGCACGGGCGCCGGCCCTTTGACACTGGAGGACAGCTCAATGAGTAGCCCACCACTTGCCTCTCGAGCCTCCGAGCGCACCCATCGAGCGGTCCTGCGTGTGTCACAACTCTGGCCCGCTCATTCCTGTGTACGATCGCGCAGCAAGCAGTGCGCATCTACCGCCTGGCATAAAACCTGTGACAGGCGTCCCTCGCCGGGACCACGGGATCCCGCATCACGTGTAGGCGACGATCTCGCCTCACTTATAGCCCAAATCTGCCTCACTAACTACGTTGAGCGTCGTGAGCTCCAGCTCACTGCATTCTCGCGTCCGGGCTTGGCCCGAAGACACAACGAAAGGAATCACAGATGATCCCGATTCGATCCGCAAAGGGCAGGGCCCTTGGCCGATCCCGGAAGGGCTTGACCCTGACCGCCCTCGCGGCGGCTGCACTACTCGCGCTGTCCGCCTGTAGCGGCGGCGGCGCTCCCCCGGCCCCAGAGAACCAGGGCGGCGGTGGCGGAGGTGGCGAATCTGGCTACACCTTAGCCATGATCACCCATGAGTCGCCCGGCGATACCTTCTGGGACCGGATCAGGGCCGGGGCTGAGCAGGCGGCCAAGGACACTGGGTCGACATTGAAATACTCCGCCGATCCCGACGCCACCAAGCAGGCCGTTCTTATACAGAACGCGATTGACTCCAAGGTCGATGGCATTGCGACCACGCTCGTCACCCCGGATGCCCTGATTCCCACCGTCCAGAAAGCCGTCCAAGCCGGCATTCCCGTGGACAGCTTCAACTCCGGCCTCGACTATTACAAGCAGGCGGGCGCGCTCACCCACTTTTCCTCCGATGAGCGACTCGCCGGTCAGGAAGCGGGCAAAAGGATGAAGGCGGCCGGCGCCACCAAGATCCTCTGCACCATCCAGCAGACCGGGTCGGTGGCCCTTGAGGACCGCTGCGCCGGGGTCAAGGACAGCGTCCCCAACACCGAGAACCTGCAGGTGAACGGCCAGGACGACTCGGCCGTCACTTCGGCAATCCAGGCCAAGCTGACTCAGGACAAGGACATCAACTGGGTGATCACCCTCGGCGCACCGCAGGCCATGGACACCCTGAAGGCCTTCGAGGGTTCCGGTAGTTCGGCGAAGGTAGGCACCTTCGACACCCGCCCGGACGCGGCGCAGGCTGTCAAGGACGGCAAGATCCAGTTTTACATCGACCAGCAGCCCTACCTGCAGGGCTACATGGCCGTCACACAGCTCTATCTCTTTAAGAAGAACGGCAATATCCTCGGTGGTGGCAAGCCGGTTCTGACCGGCCCGACCTTCGTCGACAGCAGCAACATCGACACCATCCTGCCGTTCGTCCAGAACAACACCCGATAGCCGAAAGCCTCCAAGAGTGGTCGGGCGAGTGCTTCGCCCGACCACCGCGAAGACAACTCACCGGAGCTGCAACATGAGTACACCTGTCAAGACCGCACCGCCTACGCCCGCCGAGGCCTCTAACCGCGTCCAAGTCACCTGGACGACCCGACTGCTCGGCCGACCCGAGATAGGAGCCTTGGTCGCGGCCATCGTCATCTTCATCTTCTTCCTGATCGTCGCACCGGCATTCCGCACACCGGCCGCGTTCTTCACCGTCCTCTACCAGTCCTCGACCATCGGCATCGTGGCTGTCGGTGTCGGCATGCTGATGATCGGCGGCGAGTTCGACCTGTCCGCCGGCGTGCTCGTCACCTCAGCCGGCCTGATCAACGGCATGCTGTGCTATCAGCTCGGGCTGAACCTGTGGGTCGGCGTGATCATCTCGCTGCTCTTCTGCCTGGGCGTCGGCTTCACCAACGGCTATCTGGTGATGCGCACCGGCATTCCCAGCTTCCTGATCACGCTGGGCATGTTCTTCGTGCTGCAGGGCGCCAACCTCGGTGTAACCAAAGTCGTCACCGGATCCGTCTCGAGCCCCAACATCAACCAGATGGACGGCTTCCAGTCGCTGAACTTCATCTTCGCCCACGAGTTCAAGATCGGCTCCGTCACGCTGTCGATCACCGTCATCTGGTGGTTGCTGTTCGTCGTTTTGTCGGCCTGGATCTTGCAGCGGACCAAGATCGGCAACTGGATCTTTGCGGTCGGCGGCAACGCCGCCAGCGCCCGCGCCGTCGGCGTGCCGGTGACGCGAGTAAAGATCGGCCTGTTCATGACGGTGTCCTTCCTCTGCTGGTTCACCGGCATGCATTACCTGTATCGGTTCGTCACGCTGCAGGCAGGCAACGGCGTGGGCAACGAGTTCCTCTACATCATCGCGGCAGTGGTGGGCGGGACGCTGCTGACCGGCGGCTACGGCAATGCGTGGGGCGTGGCCATCGGCGCGTTCATCTTCGGCATGACCAGCCTCTGCATCGTCTACGCAGGCTGGGACCCGAACTGGTTCAAGGCCTTCCTCGGTGTCATGCTGCTGCTCGCTGTGATGGTCAACCTGTACGTGAAGAGACTCTCGACTCTAAGAAAGGTGGGTTGACATGACCGACACCCTGCAAGAGCATGCCGATCCAACACTCCACAAGGGTGAGCCTCTGGTCGAAATGATCGATGTTGGCAAGACCTACGGAGCGATCCGAGCCCTCGAGGGAATCAACATGGTCGTCAACGCGGGCGAGGTGACGTGTGTGCTTGGCGACAATGGAGCGGGCAAGTCAACATTGATCAAGATTATTTCTGGCTTGCATCCCCACAATGAGGGACACGTGAAAGTCGATGGCGAAGAGGTTCACTTCAGAACTCCCCGTGAATCTCTCGCTCACGGCATAGCTACGGTGTATCAGGACCTTGCCGTGGTCAGCCTGATGGAGGTGTGGCGTAACTTCTTCCTCGGCTCGGAGATGACTGGGAGCAAGCTCCCGCTATCCGGAATGAAGATCAAGGACATGAGGCGCATCGCCGACGAGGAGCTGCGCAAGATGGGCATCGTCGTCAAAGACATCGATCAACCCATTGGAACCTTATCCGGCGGCCAGCGGCAGTGCGTCGCAATTGCCCGCGCGGTGTACTTCGGCGCTCGGGTTTTGATCTTGGACGAGCCAACTGCGGCACTTGGCGTCAAGCAGTCCGGAGTGGTGCTCAAGTACACCGCGGCTGCCCGCGATGCCGGACTGGGCGTGGTGTTCATCACCCACAACCCACACCATGCGTACCTGGTAGGCAACCACTTCATTATCTTGAAGCTGGGCCAGGCGGTGCTGGACAAGAAGAGATCCGAGGTCAACCTTGACGAGCTCACCCGACAGATGGCGGGTGGCGATGAGCTCACCGAGCTAGCGCATGAGCTAGAAGGCACTCGAGGGTGATCCGCTTCGCCCTTTTCGGTTGCGGACGGATTGGGCGCGTACACGCCGACTCGATCGATGTCCATCCCCAGGCTGAGCTGGCCTGGGTGTATGACCCGATCGAGTCGGCGGCGCAGGAAGTGGCCAAGCAGTACGGCGCCAGCACGGCTCCCTCGGTTGACGCCGCAATGGAGGACCCGAGTGTCGACGCAGTCGTGATCGCCTCGGCCACGCCAACCCACGTCGACTTGCTGACCCGCGCCGTACGCACCGGGAAGGCAGTGCTCTGCGAGAAACCGATCGACTTGGACTTGGCGCGAGTCGATCGGTGCTGGGCGGAGATTGCTGCGCTTAACCCAACGGTGATGGTTGGCTTCAACCGGCGTTTCGATCCCTCGTTTCGCGAGGTGCGCGAGCGGATCGCCAGTGGCGAAATTGGTCGTCTTGAGCAGCTGACAATCGTAAGCCGCGACCCAGCCCCAGCACCGCGCGAGTATCTCGCTGTCTCTGGCGGGTTGTTCCGCGACATGACAATCCACGACTTCGACCTCGCGCGCTTCTTCCTTGGTGGGGTCGCAGAGGTCTATGCCATGGGCTCCAACCTCGTCGCGGACTACATTGCCGAGCTCGGCGATATTGACGGGGCGGTTGTTGTGATGCGCGGAGCCGACGGCGCGCTCTGCCAGATCACCAATAGCCGCCACAGCGTTTTCGGCTATGACCAACGGCTGGAGGCTTTCGGCTCCGCCGGGATGCTGAGCGTCGGCAACCAGCATCCCACCAGCGTCCGATTGTCCAACGGCACTCAAACTGAGGCCGCTCCGGAGTACCTAAACTTCTTCCTCGACCGCTATACCCCGGCCTACCGCGCTGAGCTTGACCATCTGATCACCGCGATGGAACAGGGCGGCCAGCCCAATCCAGGTTTCGCCGATGGCCGTGAGGCGCTGGCATTGGCCGATGCTGCGCTCGAGAGCCTCCAGACGAGCCAGACGGTGCGGCTTGGGCCGCTGTGAGCCCTTTGCACTCCCTCGTCATGATCTCGGCGTGACAGACGTCAGGCTCTTTGTATCGCCCTGCTAGGAGAGGAAATTGCTAGGAGAGGAAGTCCCGATGAGCACCCACCTCCTCGAGGGCAAGATCATCCTGGTCAGCGGGGGAACTCGAGGGCTCGGCGCCGGAATCGCCCGAGAGGCTGCAGCCGATGGGGCGGCCGGAATCATGATCACGGGGCGAGACCGAGCAGCGGGTGAGGCCTTCGCCGCTGAGCTGTCCGGCAACGGAACCGACACCAGTTTCCACGCTGTTGATCTTGCCGATCCGCTTGCGGCTGCCGGAAGCGTGAGCGCCGCCGTGGCCAGCTACGGCAGGATTGACTGCGTCGTCAACTCCGCGGGCATCACCACACGTGGAACATTGCTGGACACCACCGTCGAGCTCTTCGACGCTCACATCGCCATCAACCTGCGGGCACCGTTCTTCATCATGCAGGCAGCTGTGCAGGATATGCGCCGCCGTCAGGCGCCCGGATCGATCGTCAACATCATCTCCTTCTCCGCACATGGCGGACAGCCTTACCTAGCCCCGTACGTCGCCGCGAAAGCGGGCTTGGTGGGCCTCACTCGGAATGCTGCCTACGCTCACCGCTTTGACCGCATCCGGATCAACGGACTCAACATCGGCTGGACTGAGACCGAGGGTGAGGATGCCACCCAACGCGCATTCCATGGAGCAAGCGACGACTGGGTTTCCACGGCCGCGGCCAGGTTGCCGATGGGCAAGCTCGGTCAGGTCTCTGAGATCGCCGAGTTCGTGGTGTTCCTTCTCTCAGACCGGAGCGGCGTGGTCACCGGATCGGTGATCGACTGGGACCAGAACGTGCTCGGCTGTCACGACTGAGGTGATCTGCGACGACAGACCCCTGCCGAATGTGTCTTATTGACAGGACAAAGTTTGATTAGATACGTTACCCGGAGGGCGCGGCTCAGTGCGTTCCAAACCCCGGGGTGAGTCCTACTCAAAGGAGAGGTCCATGACGATCGGAGTCGCAGTAATCGGAGCGGGCATGGCGGGCCGGGCGCACGCGGCCGCTTACCGAGTCGCGCCGACGCTTTATGAGTCCACATTGCCGGACCTGCGGTTCGTCTCCATCGGCGACGTGAGTCCTGAGCTTGGCTCACTTGCGGCGCGGCGGTTCGGGTACGAGCGCAACGACACTTCCTGGCAGGCGATCGCGGAGAACCCCGACATCAATGTCGTCAGCGTAGTTGTGGCCAACACCCTGCACCGCGAGATCGTCGAGGGACTGGTCGCCGCGGGCAAACACGTCCTCTGCGAGAAGCCGCTGAGCGACAACCTGGAGGATGCCCGCGCCATGGCGGACATCACCCGCAGCGCCGACACAGTGGTCAGCATCGGCTTCACCTTGCGCCGGGCGCCTGGCGTTGCAGCCGTCCGCGAGCTCATCAGCTCTGGCGCGCTGGGTCGCGTCCTGCACCTCGACGGCCGGTACTGGTGCGACTACGCAAGCGACCCTCAAGGACCGATCAGCTGGCGATACAAGGGCGCTCTGGGCTCCGGCGCACTCGCCGACATCGGCAGTCATGTCGCGTACCTCGTCGAGTTCCTCGGCGGTGAGGTGCAGGAGGTGAGCGGCGGCCGATTCGCGACTGCGATCACGGAGCGACCGGTGCCACTGGGGGTCGTCGTCGGCCACGCGCATGTCGCGGTGAGCGACACCAAGGAGCCGGTGGAGAACGACGATTACGCCAGCTTTAGCGCACGGCTCGAGGAAGGCGTCGGTGTCGTGCAGGTCTCTCGCGTCGCCGCCGGCCACCCGAATGGCCTCGCGCTCGAGGTGTTCGGTGAAAAGGGCGCGGCGAAGTGGGAGCAGGAGCGTCCAGCTGAGTTCCAGCTCATGCTCAACGAGGGGGCCGCTGGCACCCGCGGTTTCCGCCGCGTGATCGTCGGCCCGGACCAGCCATACTTCGCCGGCGGCCTGCCGATGGATGCGCCAGGCGTAGGTCTTGGGCATAACGAGTGCTTCTACTTCCAGGCGCGCGCCTTTCTGGAGGAGGTCGCTGGCATCGACGAGGCCGACTCGTTGCCCCGCAACGCCTCGTTCGATGAGGGCGTACACAACATGGAGATTCTCGCGGCGGTCGCGGAGTCCGCCGCCAGCGACGGCGCAGCGGTCAAGGTAGCGCTACCGCGAGCAGCGGTCGCGCGATGAAGTTCGGGGTTTACAACGCGATCCTGCACGACCGCTCGCTGCCGGAGGCGATCGAGGTGATCGCCAAGCTCGGCCTCACTGGCATCGAGCTCAACTCGGGTGGTTTCCTGCCGCCCGTGCACATTCCCACTTTCGACGACATCCTCTCTTCCGACGCTGCGCGAGACGACTTCCTCGGACTCTTCGAGGGCACCGGCGTGGAGATCGCGGGCCTGAACTGCAACGGCAACCCGCTGCACCCCGATCCCGTGATCGGTTCAAAGCACGCCGAAGACGTACGGCGCAGCATCCGGCTCGCGAATCGTTTGGGCCAGCACCGCGTCGTGACCATGTCGGGACTGCCTGCGGGAGAACCGGGCGGCCGGCGGCCGAACTGGATCGTGAACGCATGGAACTCGGCCGCGCTCGACGTGCTCGACTACCAGTGGGGTGTCGCCGAGGAGTTCTGGCGCGAGATCGACCGCGAGGCGGCCGACCTCGACGTCAAAGTCGCGCTCGAGCTGCACCCGCAGAACCTGGTGTTCAACCCGGCCGGTATCCGTGAGCTCGTGGAGCGCACCGGCGCTTCCAACATCGGCGTCGAGCTCGACGCCTCGCACCTGTTCTGGCAGTGGATGGATCCGGTGGCCGTGGTCCAGGACCTCGGCCCGCTGGTGTTCCATGCCGCCGCCAAGGACGTACGTATCAATTCCGCCGCCGCTGTTTACGGTGTGCTCGACAATCGGTTCCGCCGGCTGGGTCGGGATGAGCCACGCACGAATCTCGGCGGCGACGAGTGGGCCAACGAGTGGCCGAAGGAGGCTGCCTGGGAGTTCGTCGCACTCGGCCGCGGCCACGACGCCGTCTACTGGTCGACCTGGCTCTCCGCCTTGCACGTGGTCGACCCCGACATGCTCGTCAACATCGAACACGAGGATGTTTCGCTCGGCCGCATAGAAGGCCTCGAGATTGCCTCCGCGGTGCTGCTCGATGCCGCCCTGCGGGCCGGTCTGTCCGGGTCTGGGATGTCCTAGCGAGGATGGCTCGGCGATCTCTCCGATTCCCCACTCCGCATCAATTACTTGGGCCCCGCCTCACCTGCAGACGACGCCAAGATCGAGTAATTGGTGCGAAGTGCCATTCGGCGTCGATACGGCGGGGGTGCCACGGTGAACGCTGTTCAGAAGCGTTGTGACCGGGAGCTTGATCAAATGCAGGGTCTGCGCTACGCCGCGAAGACCTTGATGAAACAGCCAGACGCTGACTGGGCACGACGAACGCAGAGGTTGATCATCATGCTGATTCCATTGGGTTGCCGAGTGCGGCCAATGGCGCCGCGGTAACGGTCCCCGCTGATGGCCCCGCTCAAGATCGGCATTCTCGGCGCCGCACGCATTGCTGATGACGGGATCGTCGAGCCTTCAAGAGTGCTCGGCCACAGGCTGGTCGCCGTGGCCGCCCGCGACCGATCCCGAGCCGAGGCCTTCGCGGCCCAACGTGGCGTCGAAAGGGTGCACCAGACCTACGCCGAGGTCATTGACGATCCAGAGGTCGAGGTCGTCTACAACGCGCTCGTCAACTCACTGCACGCCAAGTGGAACCAGTACGCATTGAATGCCGGAAAGCATGTGCTTAGCGAAAAGCCCTTCGCCAGCAACGCGGCCGAAGCGTTGATGGTACGCGATGTCGCTCGGACTGCATCAGGTCATATCGTGGAAGGCTTCCACTACTTGCATCATCCAGTGAATCTGC
>Ga0307317_10000141_pt1 | contig 18906 bp, 20 predicted proteins | sample ER_DNA_357_FD_194498 | JGI IMG/M metagenome (GOLD analysis project Ga0307317, IMG submission 194498) | Bulk soil microbial communities from the East River watershed near Crested Butte, Colorado, United States - ER_DNA_357 | ecosystem: Environmental > Terrestrial > Soil > Floodplain | place...
CGTCCGGTCGTGGAAGACGACGTAGGCCGGCACGCCGTCCGCCTGCGCGCGCTTGCGGCGCCATTCCTTCAGACGATCGAACAGCGCACCCCCACGTCGCACGGCGACGGGCCCCCCTGGAGCGGATGACCGCAGCGGCGGCCCTACGGGCGACAGCTCCAGCTCATCGAGGAATGGGCTCGGCCGCGAGCGACCGTCCACCGTCCACGTCAGGAAGAGATATCGGCGGGCCCGCGTGATCCCGACGTAGAGGAGGCGCCGTTCCTCTTGGGGGTCGGCCTTCGTTCGTCCCGACCGGAACGGGAGTTCGCCGTCGATCAATCGTGGGAGGAACACGGCCTCGAACTCCAACCCCTTGGCGCGATGGTACGTGAGGAGGTTCACGCCACGGCCGCTGTGCTCGGTGGAGAAGCGGTGGGCGAGTTCGGCGAGGAACGCCGGGTGGTTCGCCCCCGGATGCGCGCGCTCGAACTCCGATGCCAGGGAACGCATCCGCGCGAGGTCGGCCTGGCGAGTGACCTCTTCGGCGGCGTCTGGCGACGCCTCGGGGTCGTAGCCGAGCTGGTCGGTGATGACCGCGACGATCTCAGCCACCGAGCCGTCCGTTCCCGACCGTTTCAGCCGCTGCAGGACCCCGCGGGGCCCCGGCCGCCGCAGGAACGCTCCGTCACGAACCTGATAAGGGATCCCAGCGGCGGCGAAGGCCTCCTCGAACGGCTCGGACCGCGCGTTGATCCGGTAGAGCACCGCGATCTCCTCGATCGGGACGGCCTCCTCCTCCCCGAGACGACGCACCGCCTCGACGACCGCAGCGACCTCGGCGTTCTCGTTCGGCTCGGCACGCGCGACCGGCGGAGGTCCAGAGGACGTGTTCGATCGAAGCGTCTTCCGCATCCCTCCGAGCTGCGTCGAGAGTCGGTTCGCGAGGTCGAGGATCTCCGGTGTGGAGCGATAGTTCTCCTCGAGCCGGATGACGACCGCGTGCGGGAACCGCCGCGTGAAGCCCAGCAGGTGTTCGGGAGATGCGCCGGTGAATCCGTAGATCGTCTGGTAGTCGTCGCCCACCACGCAGAGGTCGTCCCGCGGACCGAGCCACCGTTCGAGCAGGCCGGCCTGCAGCGGGTTCACGTCCTGGAACTCGTCGACGGTGAACGCGGAGAACCGTGACCGGACGGATTCGGCAGCGTCAGGGTGCTCGTCGAGGAGTTGCAGCGCGAGCCCGAGCATGTCCTCGAAGTCGAGTCTGCCCGTCGCGCGTTTGCGCCGCTCGTACCCCTCGTAGACGCGAACCATCAGTTCCGCCGGGATCGGCGGGTCGTGGTCGCCGAGCTCGGCGAGGTACCGAGCCGGCGTGATCATCCGATTCTTGGCCCATTCGATCTCGTTCGCGAGCTCGCGTCGGGGAAGGAACGTGTGGGGCGGCGGCAAGGCGTTCGCGAGCGAGACGATCAAGGGGGCCTTGTGGTCCAGCACCTCGGGGAGCGGCTCACCGGTATGCGACGACCAGAGACGCGAGAGTTGTGAGAGCGCCGCCGAGTGGAACGTGCGAGCCTCGACCCCCGCGACGTCGAGGGTCTGCAGCCGTCGCCGCAACTCACCCGCGGCTTTGTCGGTGAACGTGACCGCGAGGATCTGCGACGCGTCGAACGCCCCGCTCCGCACCTGGCACGCGATGCGGTGCGTGATGGTGGTGGTCTTCCCCGTCCCGGCGCCGGCCACGATTGCGACGGGCCCACGGAGCGACAGGGCGGCTTCACGCTGGGAATCGTTCAGACCGGCGAGAACGGCCTCGAGGTTGCGCACCTCGCGGACCCTAGCACCGGATCGTCAGGAGGCCGGCGGGATATTCTGGTTCAGCCGGAACAGGTTCTCCGGGTCGAACCGCTGCTTCAACCGTGCGAGGCGTTCATACTTCGAGTCGCCGTAGGCGGCCCGGATGCGAGCGTTGCCCTCCACGCCGAGGAAGTTGACGTACACGCCTCCGGTCGAGAAGGGGGCGAGCGCCGCGGCGAACTCCCGGTTCATCGTCTCGTGCAGGTCGTCAGCGGACGGGTCGGTCCACATCGAGTTGATGTTGTACGCGTAGGTAGCGCGTCGGTTGCCGAATGCCGTGTCGTCCTCCCCGACGCGAGCGACCGCCCCGCCCATGTGGTGAAGATGGAGCTGCGAGAACGGTGACGGCATGGAGGCGCCATGCTCCAGCACGGCTTCGATCAGCCCGTCGGTCAGATCGGGTACATATCCGGACCGCGTGTAGCTGCGGATGCCCGGGGGCGCGCCCTCGTCGAGAATGCCCTGCAAGGTCACGTACGGCATCGGACCGAATACGTCGAAGGCCGGTCGCAGTTCACGCAACGGTCCCAGCGCAGCCTCCTCGGCTTCCGAGGAGCCGCACCAACATCCGGCGAGGCCGACGATCTTCTGCCCGACGAGATCCGATGGAACGAAGGGCGCCGGGGGTGCGGTGATCACGGCCGCGATCGTCGTGAATTCGTCGCTCACGTCAGCGGCCCACGTCCGGTACCGCTGAAGCACCTCGCGGCCGCGCTCGAGCGGGAACCCCATCAGTCCGCCGACGACCGGACCGAGTGGATGCAATCGGAACTCGAAACTCGTCACGACGCCGAAGTTCCCGCCGCCGCCGCGCAATCCCCAGATGAGCTCCGGTTCTTCGGAGCTGCTGGTTCGGACGATATCCCCCGACGCGGTCACCACTTCGGCTCCGGTGAGGTTGTCGGCCGCGAGCCCGTGCCTCCGCATCAACCAGCCGATCCCACCTCCCAGCGTGAGGCCCGCGACCCCGGTATGCGAGATCAGGCCTCCCGTGCTCGCCAGCCCGTGCGCCTGGGTCGCCGCGTCGAAGTCGGCCCACGTCGCCCCCGATCGCACCTGTGCCGTCCGCCCAGGCGCGTCGACCACGACATCGCGCATCGGCGAGAGATCGAGCATGATCCCTCGATCGCACGAGCTCAGGCCTGCCAGGCTGTGACCCCCGCTTCGCACCGCCAAAGGAAGGCCACTCTCGCGAGCGAATCGGACACCCGAGACGACATCTTGAGTCGTGCGACAACGCGCGACGACGGCGGGTCGCTTGTCGAACCACCCGTTCCAGAGGGCGCGCGCCTCGTCGTATCCTTCGTCGCCCGGCGTCAGGGCGATACCCGCGAACCTCGCCTTGAATGACTCCACCGCTTCGTTATCCACCGCGACCATCGGTACCTCCTCCGAAGGTGAACGCGCGCATCATCTGGCGACATCAAGGGCCACGCTATGTCGCTGCGTCACACCTCGAACTCGATCCGCCGATTCCGGCGGATCAGCATCGGCGACCCGTTCGAGATCTCGGCGCGGAGCCGCTCGAGGTCGGGGAGCACGTACGCTCCGGCCTCGATCCGGATCACTCCGTCACCCGCCAGCGAACTGAGTGCACGATTCACGTTCTCGCGCGTTACCCCGACCATCGCTGCCAGGGTCGTCTGAGAGATCTTCGGGGTCACGCCCGCACCGTCGTCGCGGGGCGAGTTGCTATCGGCCAGTTCAACCAACCGGAAGAGCAGGCGTTCCTGCAGCGATCGACGGGACAACATCGCGATCAGCAGGGTTTGGTTGCGAGCGACGGACGCGAGCCCTTCCAGTGCCCGGGTGACCACCCGCGGATGCCGTTGGAGGAATGGCTCGAGCGAGTCGCGTCCCAAGACGAGGAGCGTGGTGGGCTGGACAGCGACGACAGCCATCACGCGGTTCCTCTCCGTCGCGAAGAACCCCGGCTCGCCGATCAACATCCCCGGGCCGTAGAACGTGTGAACGAGCTCGTCACCGTCCTCCGTGACGATCGAGTCCTTCAGTTGGCCGGCGGCAACGAGGTAGATCTCGTCGGCCGGATCGCCAACGTGATGAACGTACTCGCCCCGCGCCGCGTGACGGGTCATCGCGGAACGGGCGAGCGGTTCCAGCTCGGCGGGCGAGAGGCCCTGGAAGAGGTACGTACCCAGGAGCAGCGAGATGCGGTCCATGTCGGAAGAACCCATCCGATCATTATGGGTACGACGGGATCTGTGATCCGACGGACACCCGAAGTCGCTCGGGGCGCCTCTCTCGTTGATCCCGGACCGGACCTGCCTTAGCTGAGCGCCGGCGCCGGTTGGTACGTCTCCGGAAGCGGTTGTCCCGACTCCGGTGATTCGATCTCCACGATCTCGCCTCGCATCGGCGCGAGGGGCCCCAGCAGCTCCCCTTGGTCTTCCTTCGGTACGGCGAGATGGTCGAGCGACGCGACCAGATCCTCGACGAGCGCGTCGAACTCTCCGGCCGTGCCCTCCATCCGCGCGTGCGTCTCTTTCATGTCGCGGCCCGCGTACGTCGCGGGACCGTCGGTCGCCCGCGTCACTTGATCGACGAGCATCTTCTTCAGACGAGGGATATCCGTGCGCGCGAACTTCCCGTTGATCCGATCGTCCGCGGCGCATCGCGCGACGAAGTCCTCCACGACCGCCGAGACGGCCGGCCTTCCCCGAGGCGTTCGTACAACGAAGCTGCCACGAGCCCACCCCCTCCTCATCAACCCCGACCCCGCGTGCCGCCGGCGGATCGTGAGCGGTCCGTGCTTGCAGCTAGATGGCGTGACCCGCGTGCAGCAGGGGTCGTCCGGCGTGATCCGCCCAAACGGTCTCGAGCCGCACCAGCGGACGACCCGGATCGCACGTCTCGACACGGAACTGCACGATCGCTTCGGCTCCGTTGATGGAGACATCCTCGACCTCAGCGCTGGTAACGACCTCCGCAACCCGAGCCAGATTGGCGCGGGCATTCCCGAGGTCCTCGCCGAAGATGTACTCCACGGCTTCATCGACGTCGCCGGACGCTACTGCCTGGATGTGCGCATCTGCCGCGCGCCGGACCGCCCGCTCATCCATCGACCGCAGAGGTTCGCACAGACCCGTGCTCCGCTTCAACCCCTGGTTCGCGGGCACCTCCGGAACGATGCCCATCCCGGCAACGCCGGGCGGGAAGACCGTTCCCGCTAGGTCAAGGGACGATCTTGAGCTCGAACAGGCGCCCGTCGTTCTCCCCAGGGTTGATGTTGTTGTCGACGCCGCTATCCGTGAGGTAGAGCCGGCTCTTCGATCCGTCGGTGCCGGGCGCGAACGTGATCCCCGACGCCGCCTTGACCCCGAGACCCGTCAGATCGATCTTACGAACGAGCGCGCCCTTCATCGTGGTCTCGAGGATGAAGCGCTGCCTGCTGCTCACGATCAAGAGGTGATGGGTGAATCTGGTCGCAACGACATCTTCCGCAGTCGTGAACCCGTACCGATAGGTCCCGAAGCTGCCGATGACATCATCGCGCGTGCCGAACTTCCGGTCCCTGCCCCTTCGGATCTTGTAGATCCGCCGGGTGGTCGAGTCGGACACGATCAGCATCTTCTTCTGGGGCAGCCACGTCAGCCCCTCGGGGTCGAAGGACCCGAACCGGCGCGTGTGAAGGACCGTCACCGCGACATCGTCGCGGGTGCCGAAGAGGCCGTCCTTGCCCGCCTTGTCCTTGAACACGCGATCGAGATCGTCGTCGGTCACGTATAGGGAGCGATGCCGGTTGTCCAATGCGAGGTCCTCAGGTTCCACCGTGAATCTCTTGAGCGTCCGGGAAGAGAAGAGATTGCCCTTGCGCCTCACGACGAACAGATTCCTGCCTTTCCAGAGCCCAGGCATCTCGTCCACTTCGGAATCAGAGACGAGGAGCCGCTTGGTCCGGGGATCGTAGGTGATGCCCATCGGATCGGGACTGGGCGTGGCCCACACCGAGGTGAGGGTGACTCGGACGATCGCCCCCTGAGCCGCGTTCGCCGGGGGAGCGCTGAGCAGCGCGGCGGCGATTGGAAGACAAAGGACGAGGGGAACGAGGCGCTTCCTGATGGGCTTCATCTGCTCTTCCTCCGGGGGGAACAGGTTGGGGGAGTGATTCCCCTACGGTCGCCGACACAAACTCGAGCCCTACCCTATCGCCAAGATACGGAGGCCGGCCCGTCAGGCGATCCGGTCCGCTCTCATCGAGGAGAGGGAGATCACGTCGTCATCATCCATCGTGGTCTGCGGTCGGTTGCCTGCCTCCTCGTGAGGGAGCCAGACCTCCAACGTGGTCCCGGCACCGGGGAGGCTCCGCAAGGTGCACCACCCTGCGGCCATCTCGGCCCGCTCCCGCATCGCGGCGACGCCGAGGTGACCCGGAGCGCCGACCAGCGATCCCTCAGGTGCGTAACCGACGCCGTCATCCGAGATCTCCATCCACACTCCACCGTCTCGCTCCTCCAGCCTCACCCGGATCTCGTCCGCCTGTGCGTGCTTGCGCGCGTTCGTGAGCGCCTCCTGAGCGATCCGGTACAAGATGACGCGAGTCTGGGTCGAGGGCTCGGCGACGAGATCGTCCTCGACCGACCAGTCGGACTCGATCTCGGCATTGTCCAAGAAGTAGCGGATCGCCGGGCCCAGTCCCTCCTCGTCGAGGATGGGCGGGCGGAGATCGAAGAGCATGTGGCGCATGCTTCTGATCGTGCCGAGGACCGCCTCTCGCGCGTCGTCCAGATCCGGCAGAGCGGGATTCGCCTTCGCGAGCAGTTCGAGACGCATCTTGAGAACCACCATCTTCTGCACGGGGTCGTCGTGGATGTCGTTCGCGATCCGGCGGCGCTCGTCCTCGGCGGCTTGGACCACGTGCGCGAGGAGCCGCCGCCGCTGCTCGTCGATCTCTTCCAGACTCTGGATCGTTTCGCGAAGCTCCTCGGTGCGTTCGGCCACCTTCACCTCGAGCTCCAGGTTGTGCGTGCGCAGCCTCCGCTCGAGGCCCCGGATCGTCTCGAGCTGGGCTTCTCGATCTTCCGTCAGCCACGCGTTGTGCAGTGCGAGGGCCGCATGAGCGACGAACTGCTCGACCATCGACACCACCCACCGACGCATCCCCGTGGAGGTCCCTCCACGCTCCAGGGCCACGGCGCCCAGCGGATGACCACCTTCGCGGGACAACGGCACCACCAGGAGGTTCCGAGCTCCCGGAAGGAGGGCGGCCAGTCGGGGATCCGTCGCGGGGTCGATCTGGCGCACCAAGCGAGCGGCCCGATCGGTCCAGACGCCTTCGATGAGAGGGTCGAGTCCCGCAGGGAGGTCATCGAGCGGCCCTTGATCGGTCGCGGCCAGCACGCGAGGGTCGCCCTCCGGCGAGGCGAGCACGACTCCTCGTTCGAATCCGAACGTGTCGCGGAGTTCTTCCAGCAGGATGCTGGGGATCTCTTCGGCCCCTCGGCCGGCATCGATCCGAGCCACCATCGTCGAGAGGGATGCCAGATCGACCTTCTGCCGTCTGAGCTGCCGCTCGCTCGCGGCGGCGGCGGTGGCGGTGGCGAGCGTGAGGAGCCACAACCCCGCTACCGCGAGCGCCACCGCGACACCACCGCCCGCACGTTCGGGGAGCGTCGCCGATCCCTCGATGATCCCGGCGTCGATCGATCCCACCACCAGAAGGAAGAGCGTCGTATGCCAGAGGGCGATCTTGAGCCCGGTCCGGTAGGAGCAGAGCAACATGACCGCGACCACGTGGACGTACACGATGAACAGCAGGGGGCTCACGGCCCCGCCGGTGAACGCGACCACCGCAGCCAGGTAGATCCCATCGAGCAGCAAGGCGGCTTGCATCGATGGAAGAGCGAGCCGGCCGTTGCGACGCAACGCGAAGGGTCCGACCGACACCGCGAGGTAGGCGATGGTCGCCGCGACGATGCGGCCGACCGGTACGACAGCGACCTCCGGTGCGAGCGCCATCAGGCCGAGGACGATCGAACCGAGGCCCCAACGCAGCACCGAGAGGTATACGTGGCGCTCCTCGAGGGAGAGCAGCTCCGAGGGTTCGGGCCTCGCCCGCCCAGACGACGAGCGAGACGCGATCACGAGAACCCCATCATCTCGGTCTGCACGGGCGCGAGCGCGAGCTTGGGGTCCCGCCGGTCGAGGCGGTCTTGGACCATCACGAACCCGACCGCGACCGCGAGCAAGGCGAGGACGACGCCGAGGCTTTGGGCGACCACGTGCGCTGCGGCGCCAGCGAACCCGTCGGCGAAGACGGGGTGCTTCGCCACGGTGACCGGGATCGACGAGGTGTCGGGCGGCGAGCCCGTGGGGTGCGGGCCGGCCGACCGTCCGCCGACCGATAGCGGCTGCTGGGGTCGAACGACGTGCGACCTATTTCCGCCCGGCCGACCGGCCGTGCCATGGTCGCCGGGCTGATCGCCGCCGGTGCCGCCACCGCCGGTGCCACCAGCCGTTCCACCGCCGCCGCCGCCACCGGGCGGGTTCACGGTTCCGTGCAGGATGTGATCGACCGTCCCCTGCGGGTCGTCGACCACGGGCTTGACGGTGCCGGTGACGGTGTCGACCGTGTCCGTGACCGGATCCTGTCTGGATCCCCCCGTCCCCGTCACGACACACGTCACGTCCAGCGGGTCACACACGTCGTCCGCGAAGGCGGGGGCCGCGAGCGCCAGCGAAAGGGCCGCCAGGGGAACCACTACCAGCGCCTGCATCGATCGGGCCATGTCTCCACCCTCCTTGGGGAGAGGTGCGCGACGAGGAACCTCAATCTCTCGTTCCTTCGGTATCCGACCGGCTCGGCTTGACCCTCTTCGGTATCCAGGTCGGTTTTCCACCCATCCCAGCCAGGGTGAGCGGCTCGCTCACGATGGGCCCCTGGATCATCTCGACGCCGAGCGCGCGGAGCTCCTCGAGCTGATCCTCCGACGCGACGTCGGCGGCGATCACCCGCGCGCCGACTCCGGCTGCGCACGCCGTCGCGGAGGCGACGATCGCATGGGTCGAGAAGTTGTCGTGGACCGACCGAGTCAGCGTGTGGTCGAGCCGAGCGAACTCCGGAGAGAGGGACAGGAGCTGGCGAAGGCTCTGGAGCCCGGGTCCGATGTCGCGTGCCGAGACCCGGACGCCTCGTTCGCGGAGCGTTACCAGCGCCTCGCCGAGGCTCGCTTCGGCAGGGGTCAGGTCGTCCGCGAGAACGAGTGGGCTGAACCCGAGCACGATGCGGTCGGCGATCGAACGGCTGATCGCCCGGCGAAACCTCGCCGTCCGGACCGTCGCGGGGCTCACCTCGAACTCGACGAACAGCTCGGGCGGGATCTCCTTCAGCCCGCGGGTCGCCACTCGGAAGGCCGCGAGCTCGAAGTCGAGGAGCAGGTCGAGCGCCTCGGCGTCCGCGAGCCAGGAGTCGTAGGAGCGATCGGGGAGCGTGGCGACCCGCGGTCGGAGATCGAATCCGATCGTGCGACCGGTTGTCAGGTCGACGATGGGATCGAACTCGGCGGTGATCTCGCCATCCAGGATCGCGCGCGCCAGCCGTGGCGCTCGCTCCTCGCTCGCCGAGAGCGGCGGTGTGATGAGGGTGAGATGCGGCGCCGCGGGCGGCGACCACGGTTCATCGACCGCTTGATGGATCGTGCGGAGGATCTTCTCGGTGGATTCGGCCTTGCGGACGTAGGCGCGCGCGCCTGCGCTGATCATCCTGATCACCGTGTTGGAGTCTTCATGGGCGGAGAGGGCGACGACCCTGGTCGGCGGACACCGCCTCGTGATCTCCCGGACGGCGCGCGCGCCGCCCCCGCCGGGCATCCGGACGTCGACCAACATCACGTCGGGGTGCTCACGCACGGCCACGTCGATCGCGCCCTCGGCGTCACTCGCGGCGCCGACGAACCGAAGGGTCGGATCGGAGCCGATCAACGAGCGGAGGACGTCGACGACGGTCTCCTCGTCGTCGGCGACCGCCACGCGGATCGCGCCGGACCCTTCGGTGCGCTCGGTCGGTCGCACGGTGCTCACGTGTTGCCTCCTTCATCGGTTCGGAGGATCCAGGTCGACCCCCCATACGTTCGGGCACGAGCGGATCGGTCTGGATGGGCGCAGGGCCCGACGGCCCGGGACATCTGTCCCGGTCGTTCCTAGTCCTCGGGGAGGAGCTCCGCCTTGAGGGGCGCCGCGAAGAGGGCCGCTTCCGTCCGATGGCGCAGGTTGAGCTTCCGGAGGAGGCCGGAGACGTGGTTCCGGACCGTCTTCTCTGAGATGAAGAGGCGGGTTCCGATCTCACGGTTCGTCAGGCCCTCGGACAGCAATCCCAATACCTGACGTTCCCGGTCGGACAGCTGCGCGAGCCGGGGCGTGTCTCCACGACGGGACCGGAGGTACCGGAACATCGCTTGGGCCGATCCTTCGCCGACCACCGAAGCGCCGCCGGCGACCCGCCGGACCGCATCCACGATCTCTTCGTTGGTGGCTTCCTTGGACACGAAGCCTTCCGCACCGGCTTTGGCCGCTTCGACGAGTGCAGACCCGTCGGCGAGGCCGGAACAGACGAGGACCCTGGTGGTGGGTGAGAGGTCGTGGATCTCGGCGCACACCTCGATGCCGTTGCGATCGGGCAGGCGGACGTCGAGCACCACCACGTCCGGACCGAGGTGTCTCGTGAGCGCGAGGGCTTCGCTCCCTGTTCGCGCCTCACCGACGACGTTGAAGTCGTCCTCAGCTTCGAGGAGCGTCCGGAGACCTTCTCGGACGAGCCCGTGATCGTCCGCGATCAAGATCTCGATCCCCATAGGCCCCGCTCGCGAGTGTAGCCGCCTCGCGAGACGGGGGAGGTGTGCGCGGTCGGCTCAATCGTTCACCGCGATCGCATCCGGTTCCATGAGCGTGCTCGCGTCCCCCCAGGTGGGCCAGGTCCCCGAGCTGGGAAGTGGGCCGGGATACCCGAGGAGGTAGCCCTGTCCCAGCTGGACGCCCGCATCGATCAAGGCGCGAAGCTGGCCCGCGGTCTCGATGCCCTCGGCGAGCACTTCGGCGCCGACGCTCGGGGCGAATCCCACGAGCGCTTCGACCAACAGACGGCGTGCGGTATCCGTCTCGACACCACGCGTGAGGGTGATATCGAGCTTGATCGTGTCCGGCCGGAGGTGGAGGACGTGACGAAGGCTCGCGTATCCCGAGCACGTGTCGTCGATCGCGAGTCGCACGCCTCGTGCGCGCATGGGGGCCAGCGCGGTCGCGAGGCGCTCGTAGTCGAGCACCGGTGCGTTCTCCGTGATCTCCAGAACGAGCCGGTGAGCCGGCACCATCTCGAGCAGCTCCGAAAGCTCAGGCGAGCAGCACGCCTCCGGGGAGACGTTGACACCGAGCGTGATCGACGGGTCCAGCCATTCCAGGCTCTGGACCGCTCGACGAACGGCCATGATCTCGAGTTCGATGCCGAGCCCAACATCGGCGGCCTCGGCGAACCACACGTCCGGCGTGCGGGCTGGAGCGGCGCTGAAGCGACAGAGCGCCTCGGCGCCGACAGGCCTGCCGTCCCTGAGGTCGAAGATCGGCTGATAGACGATCTCGACGCCTTGACCTCGGACGACGGCTTCGATCCGTCGCAGCCGTTCTCGGCTGCCGAACGGACGCGTGCCGAACGACCGAGGCAGGAGGGCAGCCCAATGGGTGCGCCCGTCCGATCCCTCGACGCATCGGTGGATCGCGTCGACGATCTCGGCCGACCCCTCGCCCTTCACGAGATAGGCCCCGGCGCCCGCTCGAACCATCGCGCGGATGTCGTCCAGGTCGTCGTTGGCCGAGAGCGCGATGAGCTCCGTGCCCGGGCTCACCTGGGCGATCTCGCGAGCGGCCCGCGGCCCCCCGCCTCGGGGCATGCGGACATCCAGCAGCGCGACGTCCGGCCGTTCCCGTGCGGCGATCGCGATGGCCTGGTCGGCGTCGCGTCCGGTCCCGACGACCGAGATCTGCTCGTCGTCATCGAGCAGCGAGGACAGTGCGTCACGGATGCCCTCCTCGTCGTCCGCGATCATCACGCGGATCATCGGCTCAACCTCCATCTCCGGATCCGCGTGCACACCCAGGTCGATCGTTCCCGCCGCGCCCACAGATCACTTCGTCTTTGGCGTTCCCCACGATCCGCTCGTTCCCGGCTGCGCCCCAGAGGTCGCACGCCGAGGACGAGGGTCCGACCTGGGTCGTGAACGACACGGAGTTGGATCATGTGCGCGCCGTCGGTGCATGGGCCATCCGCCTTTCCCTGGTCGCCTCCCGCCGAACTTAGGCACCACCAAGGTTCTCGGGCCGGGACGTGCTCGAGGCGATGGGTCGGAAGCATCAAGTGGTCGGGACATCCGTCCCATGCAACGGCCTGATCCCGCGCGATCGGGACATCCGTCATTCGAACCGATGACCAACGTCATCTCGGCTCCAGGAACCGGCCGTCCGAAGCTTGAGGCGTACACCCCGCCCACGCACGTCTCGAGGAAGGAGACCCACATGAAGAGGACCCTGATCATCGTCGGACTGGTGGCGGCGCTCGCGATCCCCACCGCGGCCGTCGCAGCCGGTCACCGGTCGACGCCGAAGGCCAAGTCCCGGTCCGTCGCGACGACGCCCAAGACCAAGGCGAAGGGTTCGTCTCCGCGATCCGGTCTCGCCGTCACCCTGAAGCCGTCGAAGAACGTCCCCGCGTCGGCGAAGACGAAGGCGCACGCGAAGCCGAAGGCGGGGACGAACTCGGGCCGCAAGCCGAAGACCGCCGCATCGGCAGGGACCGCGAGCACGTCGGTGAAGGCTCGGCGGAACAAGACGGCGGGCACTCCCATAGTGGGCGTGACCTTGAACCAGCGCGGCGGTTCGGCGGCGTCGGGGAAGCAGGGGATCGGCGGCATCGCCCTCCCGATCTCGACCAGCGGGACGGGCGTCTGACGGATCAGCGCCAGGGGATCACGCATGACCGCGCTGCTCGGAAGCTAGAACGTGAACGAGCAGTTCTCGCAGCGGAACGCTCCGGTGGGACCGGGCGCGCTGTGTCCGCCGCAACGTGAACATCGGCGGCACGGCGCCCCTGTCTTCCCGCACGGGACGGGGTCCGTGGTCGTTCCCGGCTCGTCCCAGGAGGTCGCGCCTTCGGCGGGGCGCGGGAGCTGCATCGAAAGCAGGTACATCGGTTCGGGCCCGGACACGAACCCGTGCGGGTGACGCTCTGCCCGCCCGATCACCATCCCGGGACTCAGCGACAGCGGCACCTCGGTGCCGAAGCGCGCCTCGCCGTAGCCACCGAGTACCGTGACCCATTCCTCCGAGTCCGGGTGGGTGTGCGCGTACGCGGTCTGCTGTGGCGCGAAGCCCTGGAGAGAAAGGTAGTAGTCCGAACCTGTCGAGATGGGAACCCGCCGGAATCCAGAAGGGCACAGCTCGACCAGATCCTGCGGGTCGGTGCGAAAGACCCCGAGGTTATCCAAGACCTCTGCCAGATCCCCGACTGAGTGGTGCATACCGCTAACAGTAGAGGAAGGAAGGGCGCGGGGAACAACGGGCTCCGATATCGTCCCCGGAGTGAAGCGAGGCGCCAGGTTCGAGGTATTCGGGCGCTATCCTGCGGGAACAGGAAGGGAGACAAGATGCTTGCTGCTATCGGCGGGATCGGGATCGTCGGCATCCTCGTCATCGTGCTGATCGTTCTGGCGATCATCTATTTCGTTCGGCGTACCTGAGTGGGGCTCCTTCGCAGAGCGATCTTCGGCCCAAGGCGAAGGAGAGTTCCTGTCTTGAGCCGGCGGATGTGGTTCCTGCTGATCGTCTACGTCGTCATAGGCGTCATAGTCGCCGTGTCGCATCACTATTTCGCTCATCTCGATGGTGTGAAACCGATCGTGGCGGGGGTCCTCGCGGTGCTGCTGTGGCCCCTCGTCCTCATCGGGGTGAACCTGCATCTCAAATGAGAGCCACGGTTCCTGGTCCGGTTCGCTCAGCGCACCAACAGGTAGATGAGAGGCAGCGCCGTGAGGAACACCTCCAGCGCCAGCATCCCGAGGGTGATCGCAACGACTAGGACGGCGAACGGTAGCGGCAGCAAGAGTTGGACCGCGGAACCCATCGACCCGATGTCGGCTCCGACGTTGAATACGTTGGCTACCGACAACAGCACGAGGGAGCCGATCAGTACCCACCGCGGGAACCGCTCAGTGATGAGCGCTGCCAGGCCACGGCCGGTGACGAGCCCCAAGCGGCCGGCGGTCTCCTGCACCGCGGCTGCGAGCGGCAGGGTGAACCACGCCGTCCACAACAGCCCGAAGCCGAACGCCGCGCCGACCTGCGAGTAGGTGCCGATGCCCGACGGATCGTCGTCGGATGCACCCGTGACGAGTCCAGGTCCGAGAGCGCGGAAATAGCCGAACCCCCGGAGACGCTGGCGCCGTGGATGCGCGTGGGGTCGGCCGGCCACCGGCCCATCCTAAGCTTCGACCCCCGGCCTCATAGCTGATCGAGATCGGTCGAGAGCGGGAACGGTTCCTCGAGCGACGCGAGTACGAGATCGGCACCCGATCGTCGGAGCTCGTCCACGGAGTAGCTGCCGCTGGCGACCGCGAGCGAGATCGCCCCCACCGCTTCCGCGGCCTCGACGTCCAGTGGGGTGTCGCCGACGACGATCACGTCGCTCGGCTGGATGTCCCGACCGTGCATCATGGAGACGCGAGCGATCGCGACCCGAGTGATCTCACGCCGATCGCGCGAATCGGTGCCGAACGCACCGACCGGGAAGTATCGGTTCAGATGGCCCCGCTCGAGCTTGATGCGGGCGCTCCCCTCCAGCCCGCCGCTCACGATGCCGAGCACGACACTGCGATCCATCAGCCGGCTGAGGGTTTCAACAACGCCACCGAGGACGCGATAGCCCTCCGATATCTCGACCTCGTATTGGAGCCGGTAGACGTACCAGGCGAACAACTGCGCGAGCTCGTGATCCAACGGAGCTCGCCCGAGCACGGCCTCGAACGTGCGCGACGCCACGTCCGGGTCCGTCATGCCGGCCGACGAGGATGTCGCGATGTCGGCCGGCACGCCGTGGAGGCGCTCGAACGCCCAGCTCCAGCTGCGAGCGCCCGCGCCGCCGGTGTCGATGAGGGTCCCGTCGATGTCGAACAGGACCGCTTTCGTCATCAGCGTGTCCCTCATCGCTCGCCGATCGTAGTCCGGGCTGATCAGCGGTGGCAGGCGTGTCGGCCCCTGTCCAGCACGGCGCCGCGCACGCCCATGAACTGCCACTGATAGCTCCGCGGATGGAGGACCATCCGAAGCACCCCGAACCGGTTGTCGATCCGCGTTTGCGATCCGCCGATCGGGATCCCCAGGTCATAGAGGCCGCGCCCACCCGTCCCGACGACGAACTCCCGGATCCCTGCATGTGGCGCCGGCCTGCCGGCTGGGTTCATCAACGCGAAGCGCTCGTAGTTGTGCTCGTGACCATTCAGCACGACGTCTACACCATGCCGATACAGCACCTTCCAGAGGGGTCCCATCGATCCGTTCGATCCGTGCTGGGTTCCCGAGGACCAGCGCGGGTGGTGCCAGTACGCAAGCTCGCATCGGTGGCGGTCCGTCCGGAGGTTGCGCCGGACCCGCCAGAGCTGCCGGTCCGAGATGGTGCCGCGGCCTGAATCGATCGAGACCAGGTGCCAACGCCCGATGGTGAAGCTGTACACGCCGCCGGAGCCCCGATGCGCGCGCGCGCCGAAGTAGTCGAAGTATCCGTCTGCGCCCAGCGTGTGGTATTCGTGGTTGCCCGGAGTCGGATGCGTGCGACCCTTGAACCTTCCCCACGTCGGATCGTAGGACGCCTTGTAGTCGACGAGGGCGCCGTCATCGTATTGGTTGTCGCCGAGCGCGAGCACAGCACGCGGACCGATCCGCCCGATCAACCGGGCGGTCTGCCGGTGACTGTCACACGGCCGGTTGGGACATGCGATATCACCGGCGGCTACGATCACGGGGTCAGCCATCGCCGATGAAGGACCCGTCATCGTGAGGACGGCCACGGCTGAGGACACCATGCATACACCTCGACCGATGCGTGAGGCTCGGACGCTCGACATCGATCAACGAACCTACCCACCTGTGGGAGGGGAGCCAACCCGCTAAGCGCCCCATCTCGGGCCGATCCGCTTGCTGGCAGGGCATCCGCTGGTCCTGGAGCGCCGGTGTTCGGGTCGTCGAACTGAGGGTCAAAGGATCGTCAACCGGTTTGCCCTTCTCGGGTCGCGAACATACCGTCGCCCCATGGCGGAAGCCCACGCCCAGCGGAACCTCATCCTGATCCTGGCTCGCGACCTGGCGTCTCGGCTCGCGACGCCGGTGTTCGTGGTGGATCACGAAGGAACGCTCGTGTACTTCAACGAGGCTGCCGAGCCGGTCTTGGGCCGGACGTACGCCGAGACGGGTGAATTGCGGGCCGGCGAATGGGCGACGGAATGGACGCCCACCGACGACGAGGGACGATCGATCCCGCTCGAGGATCTCCCGCTCGGCGTGGCGTTCCGCGAGGGCCGAGCTTCCCACCTTCCGTTCCGGATCGTCGGTGGCGATGGCGTGGCTCGCGCGATCGAAGCCACCGCTTTCCCCTTGCTCATCCGTGAAGGCGAGATCGTCGGAGCGATCGCGGTGTTCTGGGAACGTCCGGCGGAGGAGACGGCGAAGCGGTGGAAGTGACCATATGGGGATGTCGCGGCTCGCTCGCGTCGCCCGGGCCCGAGACCGTTCGGTTCGGCGGGCAGACCTCGTGCGTGACGGTCCACCTGTCGGACGGGTCACTGTTGATCCTGGACGCGGGCACCGGGATCCGCCCGCTCGGCATGGCGCTCGGGCACGACCATCCGAAACGGATCGACATCTTCATCACGCACCTGCACACCGACCACATCGAGGGTCTCCGCTTCTTCGATCCGATCTGGGATCCGTCCGTCGAGCTCAACGTGTGGGGACCGCCGTCACCGATCCGCGAACTGCGGAGCCGGATCGCTCCGTACTTCGCTCCGCCGTTCTTCCCCGTCCATCTCCGGAACATCCCGTCCCACCCCGAGTTCCGGGATACGCCGACCACGACGTGGCGGATCGGCTCGGCCGCCGTCACCGCGCAACTCGTCAAGCATCCGGGACCGACCGTCGGCTATCGCGTCGAGGAGAACGGCGCTGCGCTCGCATATCTCCCCGATCACGAGCCCGCGCTCGGATCGGACCTCTCCACGGTTGAGGCGGAGTGGATCTCAGGCAACGCGCTGGCTGAGGGGGCGGCGGTGCTCCTGCATGACGCCCAGTACACGCAGGAGGAGTACGTCGAGCGGGTCGGCTGGGGACACTCGAGCACCGAGGACGTCGTGACGTTCGCGCGCAGGGCCGGCTCTCGGCGGCTCGTGCTCTTCCACCACGACCCGCTCCACACGGACGAGCAGTTGGAACGGATCCTCGCCCGAGCGAACGAGCTCAGGGCCTCCGGAGATGCCGAGGTCGAGCTGGCTCGCGAAGGGATGACGTTCGAGCTCTGAGCTACGTGCCGGTCGTGACCGGAGCGGGCGGCGGGGCGGGCGGGATCATCTCCTCCGCGCGGGCCCTCCGCGAGGCGACCCACAGGACGCCGAGCCCGAAGATCGAGACCACGGTCCACACGAGCCCGCCCAGGAACGGGACCAGCCCGAGTACGCGCACGATGCCCCACCCGAGGAGGAACGCGAGGAAGCGAGATGTCGGTGGCTTCACCAGCCTCCGTCCGATCGCATGCGCGCCCGCGACGTAGCCGACCGTGTAGAGGAGAGCCAGCGCGAGCAACAGGAACACCCCCAGCGGGATCGCTACCACGGCCACGAGGAACAGGACCGCGACGAGCGGCAGCAGGAAGAACACCGCGACCCCGAGGCCGATCGACGCGCCGGTGCGTTCGCGGGAGGTCCGGTCGATCGCGCCGTCCAGTGCCGGAGCGATGAGCAGGAGGAGGAGTCCGAGGACGAGCGTGGAGATCGAGTAGCCGACCCACCAGACGAAGCGACTCGCGAACCCGATGTCCCCCGCGTCGAACCGCGTCGCGACGCGCTGTCGCTGTCCGGTGATCGTGGCGCCGGGCTCGACGGTCGGGGTGTCGGTCGTGACGAGGTCGCCCCCGATCTGCGCCCCGGATCGAACCGTCACCGCCCCGTTGAAGACGACGACATCACCCTCGACGTGCCCGGAGACATCGGTCCTGCCGTCGAACACGATGACGGAACCCGTGACCGTTCCCTCGATCGATGCAGGGCCGTGGAAGATCAGCGCGGTGTCGACCGTTTCGTCCTGCGGCACGATGAGTTGACCACTCAACACGATCTGGTCCCGAGACGCCGGGTCGGTCGCGGACCCCTGTGCGGAAGCCGGTATGGCAAGGACCAGCATGATCACGAACGCCACGAGCGACGCCCGCATGAGCTGACGGATCCGGATGCGCATCGATTCGCCTCCCCGGGGATGCCGTCAGACCAACCTATGACGACTCCGAGCGCGTGCGCAAAAGCCCTGGTCGCCTAAGCCGTCGCAGCGGGTTCCCTCCACCGCTGACTCCGACACACAGCGTATCCTTGGAGATGAGCCGGATCGGAGCCCGCGTCATGTCCAAGGTCGACACCACCATCACGCACGCAGCGAACTATCGCCACGAAGCGCTGTTCTACTCCGGCGAAGCCGACTTCCTCGACCGCACCGGGCCGTTCATCCGCGGAGCGGTTGAGAACGACGAACCGGTGTTGGTGGCGATCAGCCGATCGAAGATCGAGCGGTTGCGAGCGCTGATCGGACGGATGGAGGACAAGGTCCGCTTCGTCGACATGGCCGAGGTGGGCTCGAATCCGGTTCGCATCATCCCCGTGTGGCGGGAGTTCGTGGACGAGCACGCCGAGTCGGGGGTCCGCTTGCGGGGGATCGGCGAGCCGATCTGGGCGGAACGCAGCCCCGAGGAATTGGTCGAGTGCGAGCGACACGAGGCCCTGCTCAACCTCGCGTTCGCGGACGCCTCTCCCTTATGGCTCCTCT
>Ga0307317_10000144_pt1 | contig 18805 bp, 21 predicted proteins | sample ER_DNA_357_FD_194498 | JGI IMG/M metagenome (GOLD analysis project Ga0307317, IMG submission 194498) | Bulk soil microbial communities from the East River watershed near Crested Butte, Colorado, United States - ER_DNA_357 | ecosystem: Environmental > Terrestrial > Soil > Floodplain | place...
TCCGCCACGGCCCGCTGGAGCCCGTCAGGATTCCCGGCTGCCGCCTTGACCTGATCGACGAGGTATCCACGCAGCCGACGATGGATGTCGGCGTAAGTGTCGGGATCACGCCGGCGCAGATCGGCTTCCAAGACATCACGGGCCACATCGTGCGGAAAGATGCCGGACTGGGCCTCCTCCATGATCGTCAGACCACGCAACCATTCCCACAGCTCCGAGGCTTCCTCAGGCTCGGCCGGAAGGGCAGCCCGGAGCAGCGGTTCAGCAGTGACCGAGGCGTGGGCAGAGATTTGCAGCGCGGCACGATGCCGAACAGTTGGTGCCTGCTCCACCATCTGGTTGAGCAGAGCAGTGACCACATCAGGCAGATCTTGCAGTGTTTCCGGAACTTCGGTCCCCGGTCTTGAGCGGCGTACGGCATAGATCAGCAGGGACACTGCAAGGGGATGCCCATGGGTCAAGGCCATTACCTGATCAAGCAGATCAGTAGAGATCCCCTCGATTTCCAGCAGCGCCCGAGTCTGGGCTGGCGACAGGTTTCGAAGCGCCATCACGCGTAGCAGCTCACGCCAGCCAGGATCAGACCGCCACGCAGTGTCCGGTGGCCGGCGGCCGGCGATGATCACCCGCGTCTCCGCGGGCAGTGCCGGAAGGAACTCCTCTCGCAGCCAACCCTCCACCGGCTGCAGCCGCTCGGCCGCGTCGAGCATGATCACGCTCGGCTTGGCGGGCGGTGGAGCATCGGCGGGCTCGACGTGGGCGTCGATGCCAGCGGTCAGCGACTCCCAGACTGCTGACCTAATGCCGTCCGGAGTGGGCATGACCCGGCCGCCGTCAATCTCCGCCAACAGGTAACCGGCATTCCGTGCGGTCTCGGCGAAAGCCCGCAGGAGAGTCGATTTGCCGATGCCGCCGGGGCCGTACACCCAGAGGACGTTGAAGGGCTCTTGGCCGTTGGGCGCAGCATCACGGTTGGAGGAAGCCTCGAGCCAGGTGGAGAACAGCTGGAGTTCTCTGGACCGGCCGACGAATCGGCGGACCCGTTCCCGCTCTAGACGCGTGCCGAGATTCTCCGCTGTTGGCGATGTCATCACCGCGGCCTCCTACGTGCCCTTCCTGGCTCGACGATACCGGCAGAGGTTGGTCACCCCTTGACCCGTCATTGGCCTGGAGGGTTGGGCTGGCTAATTGTCTTAACGGTTCGCGACGTCGTACACGAGATGCGTCACGCGGTCCCCCGGAACGACCTGCGCAGGATTGTCGAAAAGTATCGGGTCGCGCAGCGGGCCGGTCGCGAAGAACGGACGGCCTGAGCCGAACACCACGGGAACAAGATTGACCACCACCTGATCGATGAGGCCGAGGCGCAATGCCTGACCGCCGATCTCGCCAGCCGCCACGTCGACGACGCGGTCGCCGGCGTAATCCTGGGCGGCACTAATGGCCGCCTCGACGCCATCGACGAATGTGAATGGCGCCGTGCCGGCATGCTCCCAGTTCGCAGGCGGTTTGTGGGTGACCACGAAAACGTGCTCACCGGCGGCGGGCTTGCCGTCCCAGCCGTTCGTCAGGTCGAACAGCCGACGGCCGATGACAACAACGGCGAGATTCTCATAGTGGCTGCGCATGAAGTCGGCCGAGGCCTGCGTGGAGTGAGATTCGTCGGCACTGCCTTCGAAGGACCAGGCGACGTCTCCGTTGCCGTACCAATCGAAGAGCGGCCCGACACCATCTTGATCATCAGCGATGAAGCCGTCCAGCGAGACCACCGCACCCATGATCGTCTTTCCCATGTCGTTCCTGTCCTGTGATCGATTCGAATACTAAGAGCACCCGCGAGCGCGGGCCACAACCCTAGGAGTCATGGGCAGCTGACGCGGTAGCGCAGGTGGGTGACGTCGCCATCACCTCAGCCCTCCGATCGCACGCGGTAGCGCAGGTGCAGCACACCCGGCCCGTCCAGGGCGCGGAGCAGTTCGAGCTCGATGTGGTCGGGGGGTAAGTCCTCGAACAGCCGCCGGCCGGTCGAACACGATTGCGCTGGGTCCGTCGACGGGCCGGTGCGAACCGAGATCCAAGCCGCCGGCGCGCAGCCAGTCATGCAGCCGCTCTCCGTTGACGCCGAGTCCGTGATCCAGTCCGTCGTCCGGGCCGGTGATGAACCCGTCCAACGACATCGACATATAGAGCACGACCTTAGCCATTAGTGATTTCTCCCTGGTGGGTATTGCTCGGTTGCTGAAGGTATGGACTGTCGGTGATGGAAGAAGTTGTCGGGGTCGTACCGGGCTTTGATCCTTCGCAGCCGCGGCAGGTTTTGTCCGTAGTAGGCCAACAGCGGATCGGCTACCGCAGGGTCGGGAAAGTTCTGGTACGCGCGGCCGGTGCCCTGTCCATCGAGCACCGTTCTGATGTGGCTAAGCCATTGGGATGCGGCCTGTTGGGTGGCGGCTGGTTGGGCTTGATCGGACGTGGCGGTCCATTCGCCGTAGCGGGTCTGCCCTCCACCAGCCCCGCGGAGGCCAGCACTTCGGCGCCGACACACACGCTGACCAGCAGCGGATCACCCTGACTGTCTTGCCGCTGCAACCATTCGACGATCGGCGCCGCGCTCGGCTCGCCCGCATCGTGAAGCTGCGGCACCACGATCACATCGGGCGTCCCGTGCAGCCGATCAGTGAGCTGTCCAAACGACAGATCCGGAATCACATCCACACCACCGGTCATCGGCACCGGTTCGCGCCGCTCCGCGACGGTGTAGAGGTTGAACGCTCCAGCGTCGGCCAATACCTCATACGGCGCCAAAGCATCGGCAACATTTGTGCCCTCCAAGCTCAAGACGATTACCGCTGTCGGCTTGGCCGGATCATGCACAGGCGCCGCGACAGCATCGACCGATACTGGCGGGGCGCTGGCATTGCGGTTTGTATAGATCTCACCCGTCGCCCGGGCAGTCCCGGACGCCGCCACTGCCAGCGGCACTGCCAAGGCGGTGATGGTTGTCAGGGCTACCCGACCCACCATTGACCACTTCATCCAGCCACGGTTGAGCCGCATGCTGGCCAACTACCAGGCCAGTTGCCGGTCACCTGCTATTCAGATAGGGCGCTCGGCGGGATATTGGCGTTCAGCCGGAAGATGTTCGTCGGGTCGTAACGGTCCTTGAGGGCTACAAGCCGCGACCAACCGTCGCGGTAGGCCGAGTGGACGCCTGCGAGACCCTCGTCGGTGAGGAAAGTCGGGTACTGACGACCGTTGCCGTACGCCGCCAACCGCTTCCAGCCATTGTTCACCCAGGACACATGCTGGCCGGCGCCTGAATCCTCCGGCGGCCACATGGCGATGATCCGAAGCTCGAAGCCGACATCACGTAGGCCGACAGCGGTGGCGTCTGGAGCAACCCGACTCGCGGCGCCACTGATCGCCCAACCCGTCAGGAAGGACAGCGGCGTGGGGAGCGAGTCGGCCATTGAGATGAAGAGCTCGATTGCTGCGTCGGATAGTGCGGGCAAGCGTACGGACCGCCAGTGGGCGCCGTTGCCGGGTGCGGCAGCTCCATCGAGCAGCGTCTGCACCGCACGGTAGGGCACGGGTCTGACCAAGTCGCCTAGCGGACTGCCGACGTGCACCAGCGGTGCGAGCACTTGCCTGCCCTCGGCAATGTCTCCTGCCCAGGTCAGCAGCAGACCGAATGTGGGTGCGCCGTACCGCTCCGGAGGCAGGAACGGCAGTGGTGGAGCCCGGTGGGCGACAAGCATGATCCCAAGATCATCAGGCGCCTGCGGAGCGAAGTCGCGCAGGAACCCCAACACTTCCGACGCCTGCCCGAGCGGCCAGTACACCGGTCCGCCGAGTACGAGCGGTCCGACGGAGTGCAGATCGTAGCTGAACGCTGTCGCGATGCCGAAGTTGCCGCCGCCGCCGCGTAGGCCCCAGAACAACTCTGGCTCAGTCTCGACATCAACATGCATCTGCCGCCCGTCAGCGGTGATCAGGTCGACCCCACGCAGGTTGTCGACGGTGAGTCCGTGGCGGCGCAGCAGGTGGCCGAATCCACCGTGCAAGGTGAGGCCGCTGATCCCCACATGACTGACCGTGCCGCCGGTGGTGGCCAGTCCATGCCGCTGGGTTGCAAGATCAAATTCGCCCGAGGTCACTCCGGCCGCCGCCCGGGCAAGTCGTGCTGCCGGGTCGACCGACACGCCCTTGAGCAACGACAGATCGATCATGATCGCGCCGTCGGCCACAGCGTTTCCAGCCACGCCGTGGCCACTTCCGCGTACGGAGATCGGCAGCTCATGATCACGCGCGAACCGCAGCGCGGCTAGGACGTCGTCCGCATCCACGCAGCGTGCGATCAATGCCGGCCGGCGATCGACCGCCCCATTCCAGATCCGGCGGCTTTCGGCGTAGGCCTCCTCGCCTGGCTGGATCAGCGCGCCGCGGAACCGCATACGCAGCTCGTGGAATGCGTGGCGGGAGGTCTCGAGTACGGCATCCATGAATCCACCCTGAATCGGCCAGCTGTCCGGCGACCAGGTCACCTCGAGCCCAATTACTGGTCACCCGTTCGTCGGCGGATGCGACCCCACGGCTTGAAGATCGCCAGCAGGAATGCGATGGTCAGCGCGGTCGGTGACACGATCGGCGGATAGATCATGTTGGTGAAGTTCCAGTCGAGGTCAGCGCCGAGGGCAAGTTCGCCGCCCAGGCCGGCAGCGTTGGCGACCTCGCCTCGCAACGCGGTGACGATGAGAGTGGCGAGCAAGAGGTTGAGGACGAGCTTGCTCGCCACCCACCAGTAGCGGACTAGGCCGTACTTGCTGCCGAGGCCCAGCAGGAGGCCGGTGATCAAGCTGAGCATCGCCGCACTGAACATGGGCCAGACCGTGATGAGCTGCAGCGACTGCAGCGTGTGAGCGCGCACCGCGTCTGACTCGGTGTTGATCGCGGTGAAGACGAGAACGGCCATCGCGACGTCGAGCCCGAACCAGGTCCCGCCGGCGACAATGTGGAGGAGCAGCACCGTCTTGCGGGGGCGATTACCCAGCCGCCAGCTGTCCAGTCCAGTTACCTGGCGGGAGGCTGGTTTCGTTTGGGCGGTCGCTGCGTTCATCGCGACTGGTCGGCCGTGTTGGTGATAAAGGCGCGTACGGCGTCCGCCAGTTGCCGGGGTTGGTCGAGTGGGATGACGGTATAGCTGTCTTCGATCTCGACTAATTGGCCCTTCGGCAGCAGGTCGGCGAGCCGGTGGCCGTGCTCGGGCGGCATCATCTGGTCCTCCGGAGCCCAGACCACCAGCGCCGGCTTGTCAAACGACGCGAGTCCGGCTGACCAGTTGCGACCGCTGTCAAGTGGGACGCTGAGACAGTAGCTGCGCAGGTCCCGCCGGATCTGGTGATCTCGGGTGAATGGCCCGAACCAGTCGCGCAGCATCTCATCTGGCATGGGATGCTTGGCCAGCGCAGCTGCCACCGAACGGCGTACGGCGGGGGATCGCATCAGCAGGCTCTGCAGCCCAAACCCGCCCGGCGTAGCGGCGAGCCTTGCCAGCCGCCGTCCGGGAGTGCCGGGCGGGAAGTTGTCGAATGCCTCGCAGGCCACCAACACCAGGCGGCTGATGCGTTCGGTGCGATCATGATCGACAAGGAGCTGTGGTCCACCCCAGTCGTTCATGATCAGCGTCACGTCGTACAGATCGAGCCGCTCCAGGAACTCCGCCACCAGCAAGGCAATGCCGTCAATACTCAAGTCGGCTCCGGGGCGCATCGGTTGGCGATGCGCACCTAGCGGCAGTGTGGGCGCGATGCAGCGGAACGTCGGTGTCAGCTCAGCGATCACCTCGCGCCACACGGTGTGGTTCATCAGCACTCCGTGAAGCAAAACCACAGTCGGACCGTCGCCGGCCGCGTCAATGTAGTCAATTGGTCCGGCCGACAAGTCGATTGTGCTGCGCTGGGTGTTGGAGATCATCGTTGCTCCTCTGGGGAAGTGCATGATGGGGCCGCTGGTCGTCCGGCTCAGTGATGAACGCGATAACGGATGTGGGTGGCCTCCGGCGTGTCAATCACCCGAACAATCTCCAACTCGATCTGCGCCGGCAACTCGTCAAACAGCCGACGACCACGACCGAGCAGTACCGGGATCTGATGGATCTGCAACTCATCTAGCACCCCCGCCTCGAGCGCCCGTTGTGCCGTGTACGCGCCAATCACCCCTACGTTGCGGTCCCCTGCGGCGGCCTTCGCCTGTTCCATCGCGCTGGTGATCCCATCGGTCACGTACGTCACCAACGGATAACCCCAGCGAGCGGCCGGGCCGGGCGGCCGGTGGCTGGCCACAAAGATCGGGACACCGTCATGAACATCACCACCCCAGTGATCCATGAGCTCGGCAGTCCGCCGTCCTACGACGACCGCACCGGTCGCATTCACTTCGTCTACCAACTCTCCGGCGGGCCCGGACAGCTGGACGAATTCCCCGCCCGGAGCGAACCAATTGTGCAGCCGGTGGCCATCGTCGCCGCCGAGGAAATCGTTGGGGTCGGCGATGTACCCGTCGAGTGACATCGACATGTAGAGCACTGATGCAGACACTTCGACCTCCTGTGGTCTCGGTCGTTGGAGGGCACGCCCTAGCCGCTCAAACGGTTGAGTGTTCACCCTCGATCGTGACGGGGTGCTGCGATCTTGTACCTACGGTCGTAGAAGTTGTGAGTCCGGCACCGACGGCCGCCGCTACCGCACCCAATGCCAGGAAGGTGCGCACGGTATGAAATGCCGACCAGCGTGACCGGATCTCCTGCCAGTCTGCGGGCAGTGTTGCTTCGGTCCAGGTGGCGATCAAGTTGTCGATCGGCACCTCGACAGCCAGAGTGATCACCATCACCGCGATCATGAGCAGCAGGCCGATGGCTGCCAGCCAAGCGGCGACAGTGGACCGGCTGCGGAACAGCAGCACGACTGTGACGAGTCCAATCACCACAGCGGAGATCATCAGCACCGCCATGATCGTCGCGAGATTCTCAATCATGTGTTTGCCGTCCGCCAGGAAAGTAGCGGCGTCATAGTCGGTCATAGTGCGTGCCAGAGAAAGCCAGGTTCCCCACATCACGCCAGCGACCAAGACGTACAGCATGATGCTGACGAACTGGACCCACTTCAGGACAGATTCACTCACGGTGATCACCGATCCTGCTGCGGTCCCATTGGCGGTGTCGCGATAGGGCTGAGATGCATGCCGATGAGTCGCCATGTGCCGTCTTCGCGGATCAGCATGTGAGTGGCTCGGAACTGCCCGTTGTTGGGCTGACCGCGGTATGCCGCCTGCTGATCATGGACCCCGATCACAACCGCGCAATCTCCGAAGACGCGCACCGTGGTATCACGCCAATCGAGCGCGGTGGTAACGAATGCGCCGCTGCTGTAACGCTCCAGCCACTGGGCCTTGTCCAAGATGAAACCCAACGGCCCGACCAGCAAGAAGTTGTTGTGTGCCAAGGAATCCATGGCATCGGTATCGCCGTCGAGTTCCGCCTTCACCCAGCGCTTCCCGAACTCCTCAATCTCAGCAACATCGTTGCTCATACCGTTGTCCTTTCGTCCAGATGTGCTTCATCTACCATGCAACCGCCATCTGCCCATCGACCAGGCCAGCCCGAGCCCAATTGCTGTTCACGTAAGCAAGAGAACGATGACGGCTACACCAAGCGGGACGTCGAAGAAGATGCACGTTTCGGCAAGCGAGCGCGGTACCACCGCATTGCGGCGATAGTGGATGACGTCCCAGACCGCATGCGCCATCAGAACCAGCGATGCCAATACGCCGCCGGCAACCGGACCCAGGGTCAGCGCAACGAGACCCACTCCGCCGTACGCGACCAATGCAAGTGACTGAGCGGCGAGGGCCGTGCGCGACGCTGCAGCGCCAGACCGACGACGATCAAGACAACTGAGGCACCACCGAGCATCAACCAGGTATCGATACCGATGAACGCCCCAGCAGTCACCAAGGCACTGGCAATCGGAATAGTCGCCCAGGCAACGCAGCGCACCTCGAACGCCGCGGCGGCCAGATAACACGCCAAAGCAGCTAGTAGCGAGATGACCACCGTCTCTCGATCAGGGCTGACGATGGTCACGAACGCGGCACCGAGCAGCCCGACGGCCGGTGGCCAACGACGCCAGATCGCCGAGGACGTGCGAGTCGACCCCTGCTGCGACTTCCGACTGCTGCGTAGACATGAGCGTTCTCCTGGAGGTTTCGTCGGTCGCAGCCCATGATTGGCGGCGATTGTGGCCAGCGGCCAGGCCAATCGCCGCCCAGTTGGTGGCCAGCTAGGCCGGTAGCGGCGTTGCGAGCTCAGGTCACAACCTTGCGAGCCCAGATGAGGCAGCCTCGTTTGGTGACGGTCAGCGGGCAACGCCGGCGGGTGCCTCCTTCGCTGCGGCGGACTCGCTCAGGCCGCGGCCGCGCAGAAACAGCCATATCGCGGCCGCATCGGCAAGCCGGACGGCAGCGGTGTCCCAGCGCAGCACCTCGGTGATCGAGAACTGCTCGGCCACCATGTCCGCCGCGGTTTCGGCGTCGAAGCTGAACGGCTCGCCCCAGCCCGGTAGTACATCGGCGAATTCCGGATCGTTGTAGCGGCTCGAGGTACAGGCGACGAACACTCCACCGTCGCGTAGCACCCGCACCGATTCGGCGAGGACGACCTGGGGCTGAGGGACGTAGTAGAGCATCCAGAGCGCTGCAACGGCGCCGAAGCAGCCGTCGACAAAGGGTAGTCGCGCAGCGCCACCCTGGACCATAGGAGGCGACGAATTCCCACGCCGTCGGCGGTCGGGTCACGATGTCAGCGATCTGCCAAGCCGCGAGCATGGGCCTCGACAGGCGGCGATGGTGCTCGTCGGGTTCAAAGTCAACGTGGAATCGCCAGCCAGGACCTGTTCACCGGGACGCGGAGGACGGTGGCGTTGAGCGTATTCCCACAACGCCGCCGCAGCGGGGTCGAGTTCTAGATCCTCGGGCCGAGCGCGGTGCAGGGACAGGCAGGCCGCGTACCCGCAAACTTCCCCCTCGCCAGTCCGGAACAATCGGAACGCCTCTTGTTGCACTCGCAGCCAGTGGGCGGCCAGCTCCGCTTGTTGATCACCCTGCGCGGCGCGAGTCATGGCGATGATCGTCTCGGCTTGGCCTGGTTCCATGTGTTGTTGGACGCTCTCGCCAAGCGCATTCCAATCCCAGTACGGGCCTACTAGCGGATGATCATGAAGCAGGAAGAGCAGCTCGGCTGCGGCCGTGTGCAGGCGCTCCGGACTGCCAGCCTGGACACGAATCTTGTCGACCAGGTATCTGCGCAGCCGACGATGGATGTCGGCGTACGCGTCGGGATCGCGCCAGCGCAGGTCGGCTTCGAGAACATCGCGCGCCAATTCATGCGGCCTAATGCCGGCGTGAGCCTCCTCCATTGAACGTGAGACGACGCAACCAATCCCACAGCTCCGACGCCTCCGAGGCATCGGAGGAAGGCAAACGGCGCGGAGCACTGGTTCGGTGGTGACTTGGGCGTGCGCGGACACCTGCAACGCCGCTCGATGACGGCTGCTCGGGACCAGATCAAGGAGCCTCTGAAGCAGCGCAGCAACAAGATCAGGCTGATCGGCGAGAGCTCGTGGAACCTCGGTCCCGGCGCTCGCGCGGCGGATGACATCGATCAACAGCGACGTTGCGGGGATGTCCGTACGTCAGCGCCATCACCTGGTCGAGCAGGTCGACATCGATCCCTTCGACTGCTAGCAGCGTACGGATATGTGCTGCGGACAGGTTGCACAGCAAGATCACTCGAAGCATCTCGCGCCAACCTGGATCCGAGAGCCATGCAGCATCTGGGGGTCTGCGGCTGGCGATGACTACCACCGAATCGGCGGGCACAGCCGGCAAGAACTCGTCGCGCAGCCGGTCCTCGGCCGACCCGAGCCGCTCTGCAGAATCAAGGATGATCAAGGAGGGTGAAGCGCCGCGCGCCCCGCAGAGCTGGCGAGTGAGTCGCTCACAGCGGTACGGATCGCCTCCGGACTAGGGGTGACGCGCCCGCAGTCCACCTCAGCTACGGCGAAGCCGGCTCCGCGGGCTGCATGAGCGTACGTGGCGAGGAGGCTGGATTTGCCGATACCGCCTGGACCATACACCCACAAGGCGCTGAACAAGTTCGGCATGTCCGGCCCAGATCGAGCTGCGGCAAGCCGAGTGCGAATGAGTTCGAGTTCCTCCTTCCGACCGACGAAACGCCGGGCCCGTTCACGCTCCAGCCGCTCGCCGAGATTCTGTGGTTTCAGTGATCGCATCCATCCGATCTCCTCACTCACAGCTCCTCCAAAGAAGTTGAACATTACTGTTTAAGATAGGGAACCACAATAACTCGGACACGCCTGTTCGACAAGCTGCAGAGCGAAGGGCTGTCGGGTCGGCAGATTGCCGACACCATTCGCCGGCTCGCCACCCTACTCAGCTGACGCGTTCCGAGGCCGGCATGTAACCCAGGATGGCGAGCATCGTGCTCATCACCGGCGCAGATCGGCCAGGGAGCTATCCAGCGCATCCAGCATGCGCTCGACTCCGATGAGGGCCGCTGCTCGTTCAGTGAGGGCGGCACCGACGTTGGAATAGGTCAGCTGCGTGCCCTCTACACCGAGATCCAGTAAGGAGATCGTCACGATCTCGGTCGGATCGGTGAACTTGAACTGAATCCGGCGTTGGGGTTCCACGATGCCGTAAGTGGCGGTGAACGGGATCTCCGGGCCCTCTCCGTCTGGCACCATCACCGCGTTGATCATTCCCCCGGGCCGCGGGTCAAGTTTCACGCGCGACGCCGGTGTGGTGAAACCCTCGACAATGAACCAGCGGGAGAAGAGTGCCGGTTCGGTGAAATGGACGAACACCTCAGCAGGCGTCCCGGATAGCACGCGACTGAGGGTGAATCCGGTGGTGGCATCGATGGCCTCTCCAGCATTCATAAGGGTTCCTTTCAAGGCGATGAACATCGAGCATTCCTCATCGGGGTAGACCGCCACCAGGCCACAGACTGGCCGTCCTCGCGTCATTCACCGCTCACGGCGTCGGCATCAGCATGTCGGAATAGCTTCATGACGGCGGCGACATAGGCTCGCGCACCGTGACCAACGACGACATCGCCCGCGCAATCCTCGACGCCGGCATTTATGTTGTGCTCGCAACCGCGGACGCTAATGGGGTGCCGTGGGCCTCGCCGGTGTGGTTCGCGACGGAGAACTACCGGGAGCTGTACTGGGTGTCCCACCCCGGTGCGCGCCACTCACAGAACATTGACGTGCGGCCGCAGATCGCCACGGTCGTGTTCGACTCGACGGTCCCGTCGGGCACCGGGCAGGCGGTGTATATGACCGCCATCGCGGAGCAGCTGAGCGACCCTGCCGCGATCGAGCACGGGATCGAGGTCTTCTCGCGCGAGTCCGTGCGCCAGGGAGACCAGGAGTGGGGGCTCGACCGGGTTACCGGCGAGGCTCGGCTGCGGCTGTACCGGGCGAGCGTGCAGGAGTGCTCGATCCTGGACCCGGACGTCCCCCGCGATGTGCGCATCGTCGTCAGACCCTGACTCCGCGTCGAGGAGCATCACCTACGCGCTGCGCGATCCATCGCTGCGTGCGCTGGTCGGGCCGGAGCCGCAGGGACTAGGTTGGCGGTGCGCCGCCATCCAAGGGCGAACGAAGGCCTGCCCAGCCGTCAGCTCGCCGTGTCACCCGTAGCAGGTACTCCTTGCGGTCCAGCGGGTTGGCGTCGGTACGGGGCCGACTCGGCGGTGAGCCGGCCACCAGGCGGTAGTGGTCAAAACTCGTCTCCAACAAGCCCTCGCCATGGGTCACCCCGGGCAGCAGCCGGGTCAGCGCGTGTACCTGCGCGGCGGGGACGTCCCCTTCGAGTACGAAGGACACACCCTGCGGCGTGGTCTGGTGCGGGACCGCCTGGACCTCGGCAAGCATCGCGAGGGTCGCGGCCAGCGTCTCGGCAGGCAGCTCCAGCCGGAACCGGTGTAACGGCTCGCAAACCCGCGTCCCGGCCTTGCGGAGGGCCGCCATCACCACCAGCGGAGTGAGCTGCCGAAAGTCGGCACCGGTACTGGACATCGACTTGTCGAACTGAGCGTGCGCGTGCGACTGCCGCGGGAAGTAGCCGGTGTGGGTCAGCGTCACCCGGCAGTCGGTGACCTGCCATCCGTACAGACCCTGGGCCAGGGTGGCGTGCACGGTGTCTTCTACAGCGGTGAAGAACGCCGGCGGCATGGTGCCGAGCACGAACCCGTCGCGGGCGTACGCGATGCCGCTGACGGGTGGGCCGGGCTCGATCCGCAACCCGACCCCGGCCAAGAACGTGTTGTCTTCGGCGTCCTTGGTGGTCAGGGCCTCACCGGTCCCCACAACCCGCTCGATATAGATGGTGGTGGTCTCCTGGAAGGCGACCCGCAGACCGTACTCCTCGGCCAGGGTGGCCTCGATGACCTCCTTTTGTACTTCGCCGTAGAGGGACACTGCGGTCTCGGCGCCGGCGGTCCGCACGTCGATCAGCGGATCCTGCTCGGCGAGCTCGGTCAGGGCCTGACGTAGGCGAGCGGCTTCGGCGGGGCGGGCGGGGATCACCACTGTCTCCAAGGTGGGCGGGGCGAAGACTGCGGTAGGGGCGCCGCGCGGACGGCCGATTGGGTCGCCGATGCGAGCGTGAGCGAGGCCCCAGACCCGGGCGATTCGGCCGGCCGTCACGGCCTCGGCGGACGTCCCGGCGCCACGCGCGACGGCGCTGATCCGGGTAACCCTGTCCTCGGCTCGGCCGAAGCGCATCCGGTCACGGATCCGCAAGCTGCCGTTGAACATCCGGATCAGTGCCACCTTCTGGCCGTCCGGCCCGCGCTCGATCTTGAACACCGATCCCGAGGGCTCTGCGTCGACGTCGCCGCCGGCCGTCGGCAGCAGGGCGACGATGCCGGACGTCAGTTCGGCCACTCCGGCCCCGGTGATCGCCGATCCGAAGAACACCGGATGCACCTGTCCTGCCTGAGTCTGCTCGGCGAGCTCGCGGCGGACTCGCTCGGCGGTCATCGGCCGGTCGGCGAGGTAGGTGGTGAGCAGCAGGTCATCGTGGTCGGCCAGCGGCTCCACCACCTCGGCGGCCGTGGCGGGAAACGGCACAAAGGCGGCGTTCTTCGTGCCGAGGTCACGCACGGACCCCATCGGCACCACCTCGATGCCCAGCTTGGCTGCGATCTCTCCCAGCAAGGCCTCCGACCGGGCGCCGCTGCGGTCGATCTTGTTGATGAAGATCAGCACTGGAAGTCCGAGCCGGCGCAGCGTCCGCATCAGTACCCGGGTCTGTGGCTGCACACCCTCAACCGCGGATACCACGAGCACCACGCCGTCGAGGACGTCGAGCACCCGTTCCACCTCGGCGATGAAGTCGGGATGGCCCGGGGTGTCGATCAGGTTGACGACCGTGCCGTCGACCTCGAAGGAGACCACCGCAGACTTGATCGTGATGCCGCGGCGGCGCTCCAGGGCCAGGGTGTCGGTCTGGGTGTCGCCGTCGTCGACCCGGCCGACGTGGTCGATGACCCCAGCTGCGTACAGCAGCCGTTCAGTGAGAGAGGTCTTACCGGCGTCGACGTGCGCCAGGATCCCCAGGTTGAGCGTGTCCAAGTCTCGTATCCTCGATGTCGATCGATTGGGTGGGTACGAGAAGTTGGCGCATCGGGTGATCGTCTCCTCTGTGGACTAACAGGTACGTTCGAGATACTACACTAACCCGTACAGGGCTGTTCAACAAGACTGGGGTCTGATGGCACGGATCGCCTCAGAAGGGAGCACGGAATGACCACCATCGATGGGGTGATCAAACCCCGACGCACCCCGGAACCCCTGCGACTGCTTCTGGAGAGCGCTGACAGCAGCGGCGAATTAGGTGTCGTTGAAATGCAGATGCCGCCACGGGCTGGTGGACCGCCGCTGCATGTGCACCCGACGCACGGTGAGGGGTTCTACGTTCTCGAAGGTCAACTGGCGTTCCAGGTCGGGAGTGAAGTTGTCACCGCCGGCCCCGGAACATGGCTTTTCGCGCCTCGCAACGTACCGCATACGCTGGCCAACCCGGGGGACCAGCTCGGCACCGTGCTGTGCTTCTTCGCCCCTGGCGGCTTCGAACGACGGTTCGCGCGTGCTCTCGCCCAGCAGGCAGGCGGATCCCTTCCTGCTGATCTCGAAGCCCTGTCTGAAGCTGAGCGTCTTACGAAGGCAGTCGGCCCCCCGCTGCAGTTCTGACGCCTGACCGCGACCCGACGGGCCCAGGCTGCCGTGTTGTGCCCGCTGCGAGGCGGCACTTATGGACAACACCAGCGAGGTGCGGGCCTTCTACTCCATCATGCTGCCGCTGGTACGCCCGGGCCTGGCCGCGGTCGCCATCTTCACAGCAATCCAGGCGTGGAAGGAGTTCCTCTTCGGTCTCACGATGACCACCGGGGGCCCTACCGCGCCGCTGACTGTGGGGCATCGCGTCCCTTGTCTCAGCGTTCGCACTCACCTGGGAGTAGATGGCCGCGGCTGGCTCGCATCTTGTCTGGTCGATGGCGCCCCCGGCGACGTAACCATACGCACCGAAGACGGGCCCCGCGAGAGGTTAGTTTCCAGCCGTCCGGCGCACCGCCTCGACGACGACGTCGATGAGCTGGCCAGTTTTTGCAAAGGTGCGGCGCTGGCCCGTGGCACCGGTGCCAACCCGCGTCAACCGGTCGATCCCGGCCTCGACGCGCTCGATATCGCCGAACCCCTCAAGGGAGTCGTGCACGTGGATGACCAGATCGCGCATCACTTCGATCCAGGGCCGGGGCCGTCGTGACACAGGGTCGATCAGCACTCCGCCGACGCCGTCGTGGCCCGCCCGCCAGACCGCAAGACGTAGCAGCGACGTCGGCATCTGCGGCACCGGATCACCGCGCGCCGCCTCGGCCGCGGCCGTCTCGACGAGCGCTCGGCACAGCGCCGCAACGACGAGGGTGTCTTCGAGATCGACGCACACGTCGGCGACTCGGATCTCGACCGTGGGATAGCGCCGCGACAGGCGTGCGTCGAAATAGATCATCCCATCGTCGAGGAGCACGCCGGACTCGACCATCGAGCGCACCAGTTCGTGGTACGCGTCGGGGGTCCCAAACGTGTCGGTTGGGCCCGCCGACGGCCAGCGCATCCACAACTGCGACCGGTAGCTGGCATACCCGGTGTCGCGACCGTCGTAAAACGGCGAGTTCGCACTCATCGCGAGGATGACCGGCAGCCAGACCCGGATCCGGTCGATGGCGGCGATGCCCTCCTCGTCTGATTCGACGCTGACATGCACGTGACAGCCGCAGGTCAACACCTCCTGCGCTGTCGGACCGAAGCGCTCCGCCATTCGCTGGTAGCGGGGGGCCGGCGAGATCAGACCGGCACCCGCCACCGGGGCGGTGGCGATGGCTGCGACGCCAGCGCCGGCTTCCCGGGCGGCACTGGCCACGACACGCCGCCACTCACGCAGCTCTTCTTCAACGTCGGCAAGCTCGCTCGCCACGGAGGATTGGGTTTCCACCATGTAGCGCTGGAGCTCGGCCTCGACTCCGCCCTCGCCGGCTCCGTGCACACTCTCTCCATCCGTGGCTGCGATGACCTGGCTGGCGACTGAGCGCGGCTTCCCGGTGTGCACATCGACGAGCAGCAGCTCCTCCTCCACGCCCACTGTCCGCATGGCGGAAGTCTGCCCGCACACCTCCGGAGCGCCGCGGCGAGGCCACCCATCGCTCAGACCGACTAGAAACCGCGAAATGTCTGTCCTCATCCCCAAGTCCTCGACCTGTCGCGTCGCTCGACCGACTCATCACCGTGTGTATGAGCCGGCCCGATCTGGGAGAGCGTTCGCCCAATGATCTTGAGACGCCAGCGAGCGCGGGTGATGTCAGAGCCCTTTGGCCACGTGGCATGGTCTGGCGTCTGCCCTGGTGAGACCACGCATGGTTGACCACGCCTCCAACGCCGGGGCCTCCCAGAACTCGGCACCAACCGCCGTCATCGCAGACATCATCGCGGCATACCCCAGCCATTTCCTGTTCGCCCGGCTCGCCATCCACGAGACCATCGCTCGGTCGGCGCGGGCCGACTCCGCGCAATCCCTCGCCGAATTGGATTCTGCTACGTCCGAGAGACGGTGAAGCTGAACATCATCCCGCTTTGCATGTGTTCGGCGATGTGGCAGTGCGCCATCCACAGGCCGGGGTTGCTGACGTCGAACAGGATGTCCACGGTCTGGCCCGTGCGGATGAGCACCGTGTCCTTCCACACCAGGTTCGGCTCGACCCTCCCGTCGCGGGTCAGGACCAGGAACCGGCCTGCGCCGTGGAGGTGGAAGGGGTGATGCATGGGATGGTCGGAGTCCATTTCGTTGATCAACCGGATCTTGACCCGCTGTCCGACGCTGAACCGCCAGTCGATTGCCGTACTCTCGACCCCTGCGGTGCGATCGATGAACCTCCAGTGCATCGTCGCGGTCGTACTCAGCCGATTGACCTCGGGCATGTCGTCTTCCCACTCGATCCCCTCTGAGGCGCGATGCCCGGTGTGGGAGTCGTGGTCCGGCTGCTGGCGCATGACATCCGCGTCCATGCCCATGGCCATGTCGTGGTGCATCCCAACATCCTCGTTGCGTGTCGCGGCGTGGTGGTCCGCCATCGGCTGGCTGGCAGGCTCGACGGCGAGCAGCTTCATACCGCACTTGGGGCAGCGGCCGGGCTGGTCGCTGGTGACTTCGGGGTGCATAGGGCAGGCGTACGTGACGGGGCCAGCGCCTTCCGGCATGGCGGTCGGGTCGTCCATCTGCGCGACCAGCGCCAGCGTCTTGTCTGGCGGCGCTGCCAGCCAGTGGTCAAGCTGCTGCCGCTCGGCGGCCAGCTCTGGTGCGGTCCGCAGCTCGAAGAACTTGCCCGCAGACGACCGTCTCCTGGGCTCATCCTGCACATGCAGGCGAGCGAGCCGATAGGTCCGATCCGGAGTGTGGTGCTGCAGCGCGAGCTCCCCCAGTTCCTCGACGAGGACGTCGACCACGGCCCGCTCGGAAGGGGCCAGCAGCACGTGGTCGATGAGCTCCTCGTGCTCGACCCGGCCACCGTCCCCGCCGACCAGTTTCATCCGAGCACCAGGCAGTCTGACGTTGAACACGCGGGTGCTGGCGGTGTTGGTCAGCCACAGCCGGACCACCTCTCCTTCCGCCGCGATCAACTGCAAATTCGGGTCGCCGCCCACCAGAAAGACGTTGCCGAAACGGCCCATCGCCGCGTAGCTGGTTTCGGTGCGGCTGAATGGCGCAACTCTGCCGTCCTCTAGCAGCAGGTCGTCCAGGGTGAGTACGAGCTCCCGATCAACCGGCGGCCAATAGTTGCGTTCAGCGGGAACCACCACGATATTGCCGTATAGGCCTAGCTCCTGGGTGTAGTCCTCACGGATGTGTGGGTGGTACCAGTACAAGCCAGGATCTGGAAACTGGATGCGGTAGCTGAAACTACCGCCGATGGGGATAGGCGCCTGCGTCACGTGAGGGACCCCGTCGTACTTGTTCTCCAGCCGCAGCCCGTGCCAGTGCACAGTCGTCGCAAGGTCGCCCTCATTGCTGACGTTGACGACAATCTCAGAGCCCTGGTGGACCTTCAGCGTGGGGCCAGGAATTGAGCCGTTGTAGCTGAGCATCCGTACGGTGGTGTCGCCCAACCGCTTAGCCACCGGCCCGACCCTAAGGTTCAATGTGTCGCCGTCGGCCAGCTCCAACAACTGGTGTGGTCCGGCCTCTGGCAGCCCCGACGGGTCGGTCGGGAATCGATGGTGTTGATCATGATCGATATGTTGTTGCATCGATACCTCCTTGGCGACTTCCTTCCGATTGCGGGCGCGAGGATCACCTAGAGTCGATCCGAGCATCTGCTAGCTGCGTCGGGGGTTGGGTCGCGTTCGCGGAGCCCTCGGGGGCAACAGTACGGCGAGCATGGTGCTGGTGATCGTGTTTGATGCCCGATCCACGTCGAGGCGTCCGGCGTCGATCTCGTTCGCGGCGGCATGGATGATCGCGGCGAACGAAGCCATCAACCAGTCGGCGGACAAGTCAGACCGGAAGGCGCCGGTGGCCTGCGCGCGAGCGATGAAGCCGCGGACTCGCTCTTCCAAGCCACCGGCATGCGCCTGTCGCACCGTGGCCGCGGGCAGCGCCTTCTCGGCGGCAACCAGCAGGCTGCCAGATCGCATGGTCACCCGCCACGTTGCGTCGACGAGGCGTTCGAGCGCGGCGGCCGGGTCACCGGACAGGTCCACCTCATCGAGCGCTGCGTTGGCCGCGGCCAGCACGCGATGGACCACCGCCTCAATCAGGACCTGGCGGGAGGCGAAGTGACCGTAGATCGTCACGCGACCGAGTCCCGCCTCGGCGGCGATATCGCCCATGCTGGCATCCGGGTCTCGAGCGAGACACGACTCGGCAGCCTCGAGGATCAGCTCGATGTTGCGGCGCGCGTCGGCGCGCGGCTGCGGTGGTGCCTCTCGGGATGAGGTCGTCGTCACAGCCGTCTCCGATGTCCGATCGCCAGTCCACGTAGTTTCTTGGACGTCGCTGTACGACTTAGGGTACCTCTCTTCACCGCTGACGCCGCCCAGGGGACGATCGGATCGTGTCATTTGGAAGGGATCGTCAGCGGACATCCCTTCAGCCTGAATCCGCGACT
>Ga0307317_10000150_pt1 | contig 18511 bp, 16 predicted proteins | sample ER_DNA_357_FD_194498 | JGI IMG/M metagenome (GOLD analysis project Ga0307317, IMG submission 194498) | Bulk soil microbial communities from the East River watershed near Crested Butte, Colorado, United States - ER_DNA_357 | ecosystem: Environmental > Terrestrial > Soil > Floodplain | place...
GACGCCATGCCTGAAGTAGCTGGCGCAGCTCCGGATCGTCAGGCGTGATCTGACCCGAGAACTGCCGCCAGGCCTCGAGGTGGTCGCCGCCAGCGGCCGTGTGCAGGAAGAGGCGGCCGGCGAAGGTGCAGACCTCCTCGCTCTGAGCATCATCTAGCTGCTCAAACTGCCGGCGCTTCTGAGCGACTTCGACGGCGGAATTTTGGGCAAGCATTCCGACTTCGCGCAACCACTCGTGAGCATCGGGCAGGCGCCTTGTTCGTTTGGTGTCCGCTACCTCGAAGCGGGCCTCGTCCAGGTCCTGCTGAGCCTTTGCTAGTGCCCTCTCGGCGTCGGCTAGCTCTTCCCCGAGCCGCTGCTCGGTCGGGCCCGTACGAATCGGTCTGGTGGTCAAGTTTGGTCAAGTAGCGACGACGAAGGGTTGCGAAGGATGATGCTCCGCCGACGCCGCAGATCGCCTTGGTTGGCACAGACGGCGAACGGTGGCGAAAGGTGGCGAAGCCTCTCGAATAAATCGCACCCAGGAGGTCGCCGGTTCGAGTCCGGCTAGCTCCACCTCACGAACAAGCAGCCGGGCACTAGTAGCCGGCGTTGCCGGCGAACGCGGCAGCCGAGAGCCCTGGGGCAGGGTGAAACCGCCGCCATGCGGGAAGCGGTGGCGCGTCGGAGTCCCACCCTGGGAGTTCGGATTCGGTGGGTTCGCTAAAGTCGGTCTCGGACCGAGTCGGGGGGTGGCGCATGTGGCGCCTGTACGTAGCTGCGGCAATTTGTGCGGCGTCGATGGCTCCTTCCGCTAACGCCTCGGAGCTCGTCGACCGCAACGCCTCCGGGGTCAGGCTCGCCGTCAACGGCAGGGGCGAGGCGCTAATCACCTACACGGCTCATGCGAGGCTAAAACACGTTCTCGCCTGGGGAGCGATCAACGCGCGCGCACCGAGCCAGGCGCAGCCGCAGGTCGCGTTCCGGCTCGACTACGCGGGTGGGTTCGGGAAGTATCACCGCGCCTATTGGAGGAGCTTCGGCCACCAGTGCGGGGCTTACCGAGGCCAGCCGCTCGCCTGGCTCGTCGCTGCCTGCACGGCGCCGGACGGATCGAACTGGGCGCTGCAGGCATGGCAGCGGTCACTTCCGAACTACGGGGTGTTCGCGAGCGGGGCCCGTTCTGCCTGGGACATTCGCCTCTCGCATTGGACCGGACCGCTGGCCGCGCTGACGGCCAAGACCGATTGGACCTACCGTCGCTTCGATCATCTCTACGGCTCGTTGGTCTACCAAGGCAAGCCGGTCTACGGCTTTCACACAACGCAGCACGGGAGTCCGCTCGACGGCTACGGGCGGCTCATCTACGTCGACACACTCGACTCGAGGTACGGATCCGGCTGGCATCGCGAGAACAGCTTCGTGACCCACCGGCCGAAAGGGATCTTCTGTTACGGGTTCTTTCCCCACGGTGGTCGTCCAGCGGGGAAGGGAACGCGCTACCGGGCAACGGCGATCGGGCCGGGCGTGACTCCCGACGTCCTCTGGCAGGGCCTAGCGCCCGGCCGCTACAACCGCGCCGCGGACGCTCGTGCGAACGCCGAGCAGCGAGCAGCGTTTTCCGACCGGTTATGTCGGCCGAACTGAAAGCCGAACCCCGCGGTGATGATCAGTGGTCGGGCGGCATCGTTCGCGGGCCGGCCGACCGGTCAGGTCTCGCGTCTCGGGCCGGCTCATCGGACGGCGAAACCTTCTGCGTGACGAAGAGTCCGAGCACCCCGCGTTTGAGCTGGACGAGGATCGGCTCGCCGGGTCCCTCTCGACGGGGCCGTGACCATGCCGCCGCTACCTCGGCACCGAGAAGTAAGGCTGAGGAGTAGAGATACATCGCGTAGAGGAAGACGAGCGCCGACGTGAGCGAGCCGTAAACGACGCTGAGCCGAGTTGTTCGTTCGTAGATCCAGCCCGAGGCGAGCGCGATCAGGCGTAGGAGCAGGGCCGTGACGATCGCTCCGACGAGACCGTCGCGGAAGCGGAGCCCCCGCGCCGGGACGAACCGGTAGAGCAGCAACACGACGACGATCGAGACAACGAACGAGGCCGCATGCACAAGGCCACCGGCAAGGGTGCCGGCCCCGACGCCGATCAACTCGCCCAGCTTCCCCGAGGTTCGCTGAACGAGATCGCCGAGCAGGGTGATTCCCGCCGTGACGAGCACGAGGACGGCCGTGCCCACGATCAGCAGAAGGTCCACGAGCTTCCCGCGCGCCGGCGGGCGCGTCTCGGTGACGTCCATCGCGCGCTCGAGCCCCTCTCGAATGGCCGTCATCATCCCGCTCGCCGCCCAGGCGAAGACGAGCAAGCTCAGGAGCCCGGCGGCGCTGGCCGGTGTGGCTATCGCCGTGATCGCATCCTCGACGTCCTGTCTGCCGGCTGCGGTTACCGGCAGCGCGTCGACGATTGTTTCCACGACCTCCTGGCGGAGGTCGTCGTCCTGCAGCACGAGCCCGAAGATCGAGACGAGCAGGATCGCCAGCGGTGCGATCGAGAACAGCACCCGATAGGCGATTCCAGCCGCTTGCTGCGGACACTGATCCGCGAAGAATCGTTTGACGGCGTCCGGGATGACACGGGCGAGCTTCTTCACGGTCGCGACCGGCAATCGCAGGGCATGCGAAGGCGCTGCTGGCGGATCGGCGCGGTCGCTCACGCGCTCGGCTCTCCAAATCGCCCAGAGTCATCGGTTTGAACCCGGGACGGAGACGGTGAGAGACTGGACCGGTGCTTCCGCTCTCCGATGGGTTGCGGGCTCGGCGGTTCCCGATCGTCAACGTCTCGATCATCGTCGCCAACTTCGCAGTCTGGCTCTTCTACGAGCTGCCGCACCTGCGCCACGCGGTGTTCGAGGCGTCGTTCTATCCCTGCACGGTCAACAACAGCTGTAGTGGCCCGGAGTCCTGGGGTGTCAGCTGGATCACCGCGATGTTCCTGCACGGAAGCTGGGATCACATCCTCGGCAACATGCTCTTCCTGGCCGTTTTTGGCAAGAACGTCGAGGACGCGTTCGGCGCGCTCCGCTACCTCGCGTTCTACTTCGCCGGCGGGTTCGTCGCGACAATGACGCAGACGCTGGCCACGCTCGCCTTCGGCACCGCGGCCGAGGCGCGCGTGCCCAATCTGGGCGCGAGCGGCGCGATCGCCGCCGTGCTCGGCGCCTACTTCGTCCTCTACCCGAACTCGAACGTGTTCGGGCTCATCGTCATCTTCCCGGTGCGGATCTCGGCCTATTTCTTCCTCGGCGCCTGGTTCCTCTACCAGCTGATCGAGGCGAACTTCGGGCTCTTCGGCTCGGCCGCGAACGGGGGCGGCGTCGCCTTTTTCGCTCACGTCGGCGGCTTTGTCTTCGGGGCCATCGTCGCGTGGTTACTAACGGGCGCGGGGCTGGTTGCCCCCCAAGACCGCAGCACCGCGGCGCGCGCCCCGGCCTACTAGCCCCGCCTCTCTCTCTTCACGATCTGGTAGCCGACGAGATCGAGAACGGCGTATGCCAGTCCGGCGGCGATCCAGAGCATGATCATGACGTAGGCCACCCGGCCGGTGCCGGCAAGCCAGGCCAGAAAGAGGATCAGGCCGGACAGAACGGCAAACTTCGCCAGCCCGATCAGCATCGATCTGCCTCCTCTGCCCACGGGGTGAGGTTACAACCCAAGAATCGACGGGTGACGGCTCCGCTAGGAGATGAGCATCGGCGTTTCTGCTTGGGGCTCAGCTGTCCTCGCCGCTCAGGTACAGGAGGGCTGCTTGGACACGACGATTCACGTCCTCGGGCTCGCCCAGGTCGAGCTTGAGGAAGATTGCGTTGATATGGCGCTCGACGGCCCGCTTGGTGATCGTCAACTTCGAAGCGATCCAGCTATTACTGCGCCCCTGCGCGATGAGACCGAGGATCTCGAACTCGCGCGGAGTCAGGGCTCCGAGCTCCGAGTCCCATTTCTCGCGCGCAGTGACGAGCTTCTCGACGACGCGCGGGTCGATCAAAGACAGACCCGCTGCGACGTTGTGAAGTGCCAGGTTCAGCTCGGCCTCGTCTGTGAGCCGGTCCTTGAGCAGGTATGCCCGGCGTCCTGAGCCGGCGCTGAGCAGGGCGATTGCGTAACGGGGCTCCGCGTGCTGGCTCAAGATCACGACTCCGACGTCGGGATGGGAGGAGCGAAGCTCGTCCGCGAACTGAATCCCCTCGTCGGTGTTGCTCGGCGGCATCCGAATGTCAGTCACCACCACATCCGGTTTCGTCCGCTCCACGGATGCGCGGAGCTCGTCGAGATCTTCTGCCGTGTCGACGAGCTCTACATCGTCGAGATCGCGGAGGACGCTGGCGATGCCCTCCCGGACGAGAAAGCTGTCCTCGCCCAGAACTACACGGATCGCCATTGCGGTGACTCGCGGACTTCGGTTGACGGCCGGAGGGGCGCTTCGGCGATGCTGACGTGGAGGGTGACGCCTGCCGCCGGTTCCGAAATGACCTCGAGCTCGCCGCCGACCGCGCCGATTCGGTCGCGCATCGTGACGAAGCCCATTCCATCGAAGCTGCCACCTGGTTGGAAGCCCACGCCATCGTCCGCAATGGTGAGGTCGACGCGATCACCATCACGATCGAGGTCCACCTTTACGTGTGCGCCCACGCCCGCGTGCTTCGCTGCGTTCTGGATCGCTTCGAGGGCACAAAAGTAGAGCGCTGCCTCGATCGTCGGCGAGCAGCGTCCGATCCAGTGGTCCGTCACGTCTACCTGAATCGGCGCATCGACCGCGAATGCGCGCAGGGCTTCGGGGACACCACTCTCGACCAAGACCGTCGGGAAGATCCCGTGAGCGAGCACCCTCAGCTCCTCGAGCGCCGCTGCTGCGTCGGCTTCGATCTCCTCGATCTCCCCCACGAGCGCTTCGTCCGCGAGACCGCGCCGAAGACGTTGAAGCTTGATCTGGAGCAGAAAGAGGCGCTGCTGCGCGCCGTCGTGCAAATCGCGCTCGAGGCGGTGGCGCTCTTGATCTGCGCTTGCGACGATCCTCGCCCGCGAGGCGCGGAGCTCATCGACGAGTCGCGCATTCTCGAGCAGCATCAGCGCCGTCTGTGCAAGACCGTCCACGACATCGGTGGCTTCTTGTAGCGACGCGCTGTGCGCGATTACAGCGAACGGCCTGCCATTGTTATTGACCGGCGTCACGGCGCGGCCCGGCGAGGCGTCGGCCCAGTCGATCAAGTTGCCGTCGACGTCGACGAAGCCCAGGCGCAGCCGGTCCCAAAAGGCCACCTCGAGCGTTGGATCGCCGAGCGCGTCCCGCAACCATTCTTGGAGTCGCGCACGGGTCATGCGTTCGGCTTGGCCGCGAGTGACGAGCTGGCCGGCGGCGACGGAGGCATACGACCGCGCTCGTGCTTGACCGGCGAGCATCGCAACAGGGGTGAGGAAGGCACCGGTGGCCGCGGCGACCTGCGCAGCGTCGAGCGCCCCCCCGCTCAAATCGCCGATCGCGTTTGCAAGGTAGGCAACGACTAAGATTACGTACGCGAACACCACCGGCTCCACCGCGCGGCGACGGAGACGCGCGGGAGAGCGCGCGTTCGACACAAGAAGCGCGGCGGTTCCGAGCAGGCCCACTGTGGTTACGACACCGACAATCGCGTCCAAGGAGTCGGAGATCCCGTCGGAGACACTGGCGACGCGAAGTGCGTTCGGCGGGCAGCGGTTGCTGCATGCGTTCAGGGCGCCTCCCTCGGGAAGTCGGTCCGAGAAGGCGAGCACAAATGGCCAAACGGCGACGCTTGCGAGAGCGAAACCCGTAATGAAACGACGATTGAGGTCGGCGACGACACGGTCTCCCGGAAAGCACAGGTACACGTAAGCGAAGTAGACGAGGAACACAGCGAGCGCGATCCTGCCCGCCGTGTAGGTCAACTGGTCAGCCGAGGCCATCAGAGACGTCAAGGCATAAACGAGCCCCGCGCCCGCGAGGAGTAGACCAAGCCGACTCTCGGGCCGCTCCGACCACATGTACGCGCCCGCGGCGACCCACGAGGCAATCAGAAGCCCGCGCAAGATGCCGATGGTCTCGGCGTTCGCGAGGACAGAACTCGGGACGGTGGTCCAGATAGCCGCAGCGGCGGCGGCGGTCCCCGTCGCCAATAAGCCGCCTACGGCGTAAGCGCGCGACGTTGTGTTCATCGACAGCCGAGTAGGGGCGATCTTGGCCAGGGCCGCAGTGGGTCACCTCGCTTGTCCTGCACCGCGAGCCCTCCTCTTCGGTGCACCTATTTGTCCGCGAAAGCATGCCCCGCGGAGGTCTGGAACGAAAGCGGCATTCGTACGTTCGCGCCTACGTCATTTGGCGCAGCTTTCAAACAAGTGTAGCCTCCTCTTCTTCGGCAAACCGTCGTCGGAAGGAGGCACCCAGCGGCAGAGACACCACTTGCCGTTTCGCGGCCCACAATCCAGTGGAGGCCGGCCGAGCTCACGCTGCAATCGAGGTACGTCGGCAGCGTTCTCCTGCTCGCGGCCGCGTACTACGCCTCGGCAAAGCTCGGGCAGTCTCTCCGCTACACCGCGTCGGTTTCTGCCATCTGGCCACCCGCCGGCGTCGGCATCGCCGCGCTCTATCTGTGGGGGCTGCGCCTGTGGCCCGGGATCTTCATCGCTGAGCTGGTCCTCAACGGTGAGCTTCTCCACTCCCTCCCGCTCGGAAGCCTGATCGGCCAGCAGGCCGGGAATATGGCCGAGGTTGTCGTCGGCGCAGTGCTTCTTCGCCGGCTCATCGGCCGGCGCGCCGCGCTCGACAGGCCCGAGCAGGTCAGCGGCATGCTCGTGGCGATCGGGATCGCCACGGCAATCAGCGCGACGGTCGGGACCGCGTCGATGCTGCTGGGTGGAGTAATCGAGGCGTCTGAGATCCCGAAGTTCTGGCGCACGTGGTGGCTGGGGGATACGGCCGGAGGACTGGTCGTCGTCCCGTTGATGCTTGCGTGGGCACCCGATCCCGCGGCGGCCTGGCGGCGCGTCCGCAGCTGGGACGGCCTCTTCCTCGTCGCATTCGTCACCGCGCTTGCATTTGTCTCGGTCTCCGGTACCGGCCCGGTGACCTACATGGTCTTTCCGGCACTCATCTGGGCGGCCTTTCGGTATGGGCCACCGGGGGCAACTGTCGCGATCGCGATTACCGCGCTGGTGACGATCGGCGCCACCGCTCATCAGACCGGAGCCTTCTTCAGACAGCCGATCGACCACAGAACCCTGAGCACCCAGATCTACATCGTCATCGGCGCGCTGACGACTCTCTTCCTCAGCGCGCTCGTTGCCGAGCGGGAACGGTCAGCCGAAGCGCTCGCGGAAGCTCAGCGCAGAGAGGGGGAGCGCGCAATCGAGGAGAGGCACCGAATCGCGCGCGACCTTCACGATTCCGTCTCGCAGGCGCTGTTTTCGACCGCCTTGCACACCCGCACGGCCGAGAAGGCGCTTGGGAACGATCGCGGCGAGTCCTCCGGCCAGGTCCGGGAGTCGCTCGGCGCGATCACCCAGTTGACGCGAGCCGCTCAGGCAGAGATGCGCGCCTTCATCTTCGAGTTACGGCGTGACGCCCTCGAACTCGGTCTCGTTGCCGCTCTCGCCCAACAGGCCTCGACGCTTAGCGGGCCGAGCGGCTTGACGATCGACGTCGAAGGTCCCGACTCGCCTCTTGCAGTCGACCTTCGCACGGAGGAGGAGCTATTCGCAATTGGCCGCGAGGCGCTCTCCAATGTCGCCAAGCACGCCGCCGCGAGTTCGGCGACGGTCAGAGTCGAAGCTCACCTGGAGCGTGTCTCCCTCGAGGTCTCGGACGACGGCCGGGGGTTCGACGACACCGCAGATTGCCCTGGCCACTACGGCCTCGAATCGATGCGAACCCGCGCGGCCGACATCGGCGGCGATCTGACCGTTGGGAGCACTCTCGGAGTGGGAACGGTGGTCCGGGTCGAGGTTCCTGTGGAATCGGCGGCGGGTTCGGATGGCGGCTGACGACGACAAGATCCGCGTCCTCGTCGTCGACGATCACGCCGTCGTGCGTCGCGGCCTGCTCGCCTTTCTCGAAGGGGAAAGTGATCTTGACGTGGTCGGCGACGCGGAAGGAGGAGCGGAGGCGCTCGACCTGCTCGAGCGACTCGACGCCGAGGGGATGCGCCCCGACGTCGTGCTCATGGACTTGCAGATGAGACCTGTAGACGGGATTGAGTCGACGCGGATGGTTCGAGCCCGGTACGACGACGTAGACGTCGTGGCGTTGACCTCGTTCGGTGAGCCCGAGCGCGTGCAGCGAGCCCTCGAAGCCGGGGCTTCGGGTTACCTGCTCAAGGACGCCGACGCGGACGAAGTTGCGGCGGCGATACGTGCTGCACACCGTGGAGAGCTTCAGCTGGATGCTGCGGTGGCTCGAGGACTCATGTCCACGCTTCAAGGGGGAACACGTTCTGCGGCTGCGCTCACTCCTCGCGAGCTCGATGTCGTCGCACTTGTCGGCGAAGGGAGGGCGAACAAAGAGATTGCGCGGCAGCTCGGGATTGGCGAGCGAACGGCGCGCACGCACGTCTCGAACGTTCTCCACAAGCTTGGGCTGACGTCGCGTACGCAGCTTGCGCTGTGGGCGGTCGGCGAACAGCTTGTCAGCGTCGAGGCGACCGGCGGTCGCGCGATCGCCGAATAGACCCCCGGAAGCCGCTTCACGACACGTGTTCGCTCCCGGAAACCGAAGAAAACCGATCTGCGGCCTGTAGTAAACCTACATCGCCCTGTGGTGCCTGCACCCGGCAAAACTGTGGTGTTTTCCACAGTAGTCAGAGCCATGTACGTGGGCGATACTCGCACCCCCGGGAGATAAGCCTCGCCCGTTTCGAAGGGAGTCCGGATGCCGCCCACCCTTTGCTCCAGTCTGTTCGTCTCGTCTCTCCCTCCACGGGTTGAGGAGTCGAAAGGTTTCAGATGGTCGTCCTAGAGCCAACAGGAGCCCTCAGAGGCTTCGGAGCGCGGCCGATTGTCGCGCTTCGAGATGCCGGCGCGAAGGCCGTGCTCGTCGAACCGGAGAGGCACCTCGCATTCGACGTGATCGAGTCGAAGCTGACAATTCCGGATGTCCGCCGAGGCAGCGTCTCGCGGACAGCCCTCGTCAACAGACTTCGCGCCGCCGGCGCCTTTCCCACAGTGGTCGTCGTTGCTCCGGCGGGCTATGGAAAGACCACTGTTCTCGCGCAGTGGGCATCCAAGGATGCGCGACCGTTCGCATGGCTTTCGATCGACGAGCGCGACAACGATCCAGTTGTTCTGCTGCGGCATCTTGCCGCGGCCCTCGATTCGATCGATCCGATCGAGTCGCCTCTGGTCGAGGCCCTCGGCTCCGAGCAGCCCTCGGTCTGGGGTGCTGTCGTGCCCCGACTCGCGGCTCATTTGGCATCCGGTGAATCACCCTTCGTGCTGGTGCTCGACGACGTCGATCTGCTCGAGTCGGAGGACGCGATCTCGATCATCGCGACGTTGATCCAGAACCTCCCGCCCCGATCCATGGCCGCGCTCGCGGGCCGCAGGCAGCCGAAGCTTCCGGTCGCTTCGTATCGCGCCGCAGGGCCGCTGCTCGAGTTCGGCGCCTACGAGCTCGCGCTGAGCCGCCGTGAGGCGGAGATGTTGTTGAGAACCTGCGCGGTCGAGCTCGAGGAGGATGCGATGGTCGAGCTCCTACAGCGGACGGAAGGCTGGGCCGCCGGGATCTACCTGACCGCGTTGGCCGCCCGCGATTGCCCAGAGTTGCTCGAGCTTCCGGACGGCGAGGTGCACATTGGAGGGGACGATCGCTACCTCGCCGACTACATCGAGGCCGAGTGCCTGTCAGAGCTGTCGCCGGAGCTGTATGAGTTTCTCAGGCGGACGTCGGTACTCGAGAAATTGTGCGGCCCGCTCTGTGACGCGGTCCTGGAGCGCAACGATTCCGCCGTCGCGCTCGCGGCGCTCGAGCGATTGAACGTGTTCCTCGTCCCGCTTGATCGGCATCGCGAGTGGTACCGCTGTCACCGCTTCTTCCGCGACCTCCTGCGTCGTAAGCTCGTCGACGAGGAGCCGGAGCTTGTTCCGGTCTTGAACGCTCGCGCAGCCGAATGGTTCGAGGCGCACGATGGCCCGGAATCGGCGCTCGGTTACGCGCGAGCGGCCGGCGACACCGACGGTGCCGCCCGGATCCTCAGCTCGATTGCGCTCAAGGTTCATCAGAGCGGCCGGGCTGCAACGCTCGAGAGCTGGCTCCGTCCGTTCGACGACGACGAGCAACTCGAGCAATACCCCGCCGTGGCGATCAACGGTTGCCGGACGCACGCGGTCCGCGGCCGCCCGGAAGAAGCAGAACGGTGGCTCGAGGCGGCCGAGCGGGGTGTCGCGTCACGGAGGAAGGGTGTGGCCTCGGTCCGCCCGTGCATAGCGGTGATGCGATCGGCGATGTGCGCGAGCGGCCCCGCGCAGATGCGGACCGACGCCGTTGCCGCACGTTCGAGGCTACGCCGCGGTGCCACATGGCGACCGTCGGCGCTTCTCGTCGAAGGCGCCGCAGCGATCCTTCTCGGCGACGACGCGAAGGCAGATTCGATTCTCGAGGAAGCCACCCTCGAGGCCGAGCGGCACGGCTCCAACGAGACGCGGGTCATGGCACTCGGCGAACGCTCGGTTCTCGCCGGCGCGCGAGGGGACTTCCAGAAGGCCGAGGGGCTCGCAATCGAGGCATGCGAGTTAGTGGAAGACACCGAGCTCAAGAGCTACTCGACAAGCGCCCTGGCACTTGCCGCATCTGCTCGAGCAATGCTTCGGCATGGCAAGTGGGAAAAGGCCCGCCACCAGCTCACGCTCGCCCAAAATCTGTTGCCAAGTCTCACCTACGCGCTCCCGTGGTTGGCGATCCAGGTCCGACTGGAGGTCGGTTACGCATGCATAACCATGAGGGACCGCAAAGGCGCACAGCGGATGCTCGAGGAAGCGCGCACAATCCTCGAGGCGAAGCCGAAGCTGGGCGTGCTTTCGGCCGGGGTGGACACGCTCGCGGCCGAGGTCGACGATATGCCGGCGGACGGGGCAAGCGGAAACTCGGCGCTGACGGCCGCCGAGCTACGTCTGTTGCCGCTGCTGTCGACACACCTGTCGTTTCGCGAGATCGGCGAGCGCCTCTTCGTCTCGCGCAACACGATCAAGACCCAGGCGATCTCCGTGTACCGAAAGCTCGGCGTGTCAAGCCGCAGCGAGGCGATCGCTCGCGCGGGCGAACTGGGCCTGGTCGGGCCGGAGGAGCAACTACTTGCGGGCGTCAGGCCTCTCGACGCAAGCAACTCGGTGGCTTAGGCGTCGCTCAGATCGTCGTACCGCCTCGCGTGCGAGCGGTCGTAACTCCAGGCGATGACTGCAAGCACCGCGATCAGGAAGAGAAACGCGCCCAGGAATCCCCACGCGTACCACGCCGCGCCGATGATGAAGAACACGACCAATCCGGCGATGCCGATGGCGAAAATCACACCAATCATCTTTAGCCAGAATCCTGCCCCCAGCTCGTCCACGACTCTCCTTTCGGTCTGCAGAGCGGTTTCATCCCGAACCGCCCTGCCATGGCATCGTCCGCAGCAGACGAAGAGCTGTCTTCATCCGCCCGGGATGAACCGACGCATTGGACGGGGCGCGCGCAGCGGCTATTTAAGCGCGGACCGTCGGTGCTTCCGGCGGCGTCTCCGCAGCGGCCCGATCGTCGTCGGCGTCGATCGACGCGGAAGCGCGCGCTCGAGCAAGATCGCGAGTGATGTGAACAGCCGCCGAGGCGATCGGGGCGGCGAGAACGAGCCCGAGCATCCCGAACACGCAACCCGCCCCGATCGTGAGCACCAGCACGGCCAGCGGATGGAGGTCGAGGGCCGACCCCATCGCGAACGGCTGGACCAGATTCTGCAGCAGGCCGTTCGCGAGGATGACAACGAGCAGCATGATCAGCGCGGTGGTCGTCCCCTCGGCGCCGAGCGCAATGACAACGGCGAACGCGCCGGCGACGAACGCTCCGATAAACGGCACATAGGCCGTTACGAAGGTGACGACCGCGATCGTCCCCGCCAGCGGAACCCCGAGAATCAACGCCGCGAGCCCGACCACGATCCCGTTGAAACCCGCGACGAGCGTGACCCCGCGGAAGTAACCCTGCAGGGACCTGATCAACCCGCCGGTGATCGTCCGCGCAACTGGCTGGGGCACGCCGAGATGCCGGTCGATCCAGGCGCGCATCGAAGGCCCGTCCTTGAGCAGGAAGAAGAGGCTCAGGGCGGCGAGAGAGAGCCCGAAGGCGAGTGACGTCAGGCCCTGGATTCCGTGGATGACGCCGGTTGTCAAGGCCGAGATGATCTTCGGAACGTCGCTCTCGACGCCGGATTTCGCGCTCGACGCACCGGACTCGTTCACACCGACGTCTTTCACCCAGCCTTCGGCTTTGACGGCCGCTTCAGTCGCGTGCTTGCCGATCTCCGAGTTCTGGGATGTGATCCCTCCGATCACGATCAGGACCACGAGGACGGCAAGAGCGACGACGCCGAGAAGGACGATCGCGGCTCCGGCCGAGCGCAGCAACCCGTGGCCTGTCAACGACCGAACGACCGGCGCCGCTACCGTCGCCACGATCGTTGCAGCTACGACCGGCCCGACGATCGTCTGTGTCGTCCCGAGCAGCCAGACGATCCCAGCTAACAGGAGGAACAGCCCGACGAGGAGCCACGACGCCCGGCCGAGGTCACGCAACCATCGCGGCGGCGCGAAGACTGTCGAGAGCTGACCCGCTTCCAGGGGGCTGAGCTCGACCGGCGGCTCTGCTGCCGATTTTCCGGCGCCGTCTCGCTTGAACAGGTGTGCTAAGAAATCCATCCGGCCCGCATTCAGTTGATCGTTCTCGGGGGTCGGAAGGCGAGCATCATCCGGAGTGGGTGATGTGTCCACCGGGCCTCGATCGGAAGACTTCTTTCACCCGCTCGGCACGACGACAGCGGACGACCGAAGCGAGAAACTCGCAGGCGGTGACCAAAAGCTTGGAACCGCAGTTGGAGCGAATCGACGCACTGTTCGTCCAAGGGGCTGCCCGATTCACAAGCACGCAGGGAACCGTGACGCTGCACGGCTTGGTGGACTCGACCGTCTATTTCGCCGACCGGCCGCGGCGCGAGATCGGACACATTCCGTCCCACCGGTTCGTCGAGCTTTGGGCTGCCGGCGCCCATAGTTTTGCGGACGACCCGCCGAACGCCGTGATCTCGTTCCTGGACGAGGAGGGGGGGAACTCGGACGTTCTCGTCGTGCTCCACGAGGCCACGCTCGAGGGTGACGACCTGACGTATCGGATCGATCTGCTCGAGGGGACGTTGCCAGAGGAAGCGGGCCCTTGCTCGCTTTTCATCGACGTCTTCGGGCGTCCGCTCTCGCCTGTCTCCGTCGCGGGATCGAAGCGCCGACCGCTGCGCCGGCCACACGCTACTTAGGAAGCAAACGGCGCGAGCGTAAGCGTCTCACCGATCGAGAGCACACGGACGTCGACCTCCGGAGCCACCTGATGGGCGATCCGGACGAATTCCCGCGCCGGGCGGTCGTCAGGCCGCGCCGCGAAAATTCTCCTGAGCGTTCCCCAGTGGATCGGCAGCGCCACCGTCGGATGGAGAAGGCGAAGCGCCTCGGCTGCGCCGGCCGGGTCGAGATGGCCCGCGCCGAGCCGCGGGCCCCAGCCGGCGACAGGCAGCAGCGCAAGGTCGACAGGCCCGAGTTGGCGCATTTCCGGAAAGAGCTCCGTGTCGCCCGCAAAGTAGATACGCGCCCCGCCTTCGACGATGTAGCCGAGGGAAGGCGTGTGCGCAGAGAGCGGCCCCCGGCTCGACTCGTGCTCGGCGTGGGTGGCGCGAATCCGGACGGCCCCGAGCGCGAGTTCCTCGCCCACGTCCAGCTCGACGACGCGCTCGAAGCCACGCCGTCGCACGAGGGGGGCGACCCCACGAGGCCCGACGACGGGCACGTTCCGGTCGAGGCGAGCCAGCGAGCTGAGGTCGAGGTGGTCGTAATGCGTGTGTGAAACGAGGATCGCGTCGAGGTCCCCGAGCGCGTTTGCGGCGACCGGCCCTTCCCGCCGCAGATGCCAGACGCGGGCTCGCAGAACAGGGTCGGTGACGACCCGCGTGCCTTCGAGGTCGATCACGACCGTGCTGTGCCCCAGCCAGGTCAGCCCGCTCAATGGTCCTCGGATTGATCGAATAGCTCCAAGGCGCCGTGATCATCACCCACTTCGGGTGAGGTAGCCGGTGATGAGGCGCTGGAGAATCGCTGCGAAGCAGGCGTGCCATGACGACAGCAACCCAATCGGACTACGGTCGAGCTGTGACCTGGAGCCCGGCCCGCCCGAAGCTCCGGCCGCTCCGCCTGCTCGTCGCCTGGGTGGCGTCCGCGCTCGCGCTGTTTGCAGCTGCCTGGATCGTTCCCGGGGCGACGGTCAACGGCTTCGCCGGCGCTTTGGCTGCGAGCGCTGCAATCGCGGTCTTGAACGCGATCCTGCCGCCTCTCGTCGCCGCCCTCCGGCTCCCGTTCATGGTGCTCGTCGGGCTCGTCGTCGTCTTGGTGCTCGACGCCCTGATTCTGCTCGCTGCCGACCGGATCACCGGCGGCGATCTAAAGGTGGATTCGTTCTGGTCGGCGCTCGGCGTTGCGTTCGTCGCCGCCGCGGTCGGTGTGGTGCTCGACGTCGTCCTCGGCACGAACGACGACGACACCTACACGTTTAGCGTCGTCCAGCGGATCGCCAGGCGCACAGGAGGTCGGACGATCACCGATGCCCCCGGAATCGTCTTCCTCGAGATCGACGGGCTCGCACTTCCTGTCTTGCAGCGCGCGATGCGAGACGGCAACGCCCCGACCATGGCTCGCTGGCTCGGCGAGGGAAGCCATCGATTCGCCGAATGGGAGACCGACCTTTCGTCGCAGACCGGTGCCAGCCAGGCCGGGATTCTGATCGGCTCGAACGAGGACATTCCGGCTTTCCGCTGGGTCGAGAAGGAGTCGGCGAAGCTGGTCGCCTGCTCCGGCCCGGCAGACTGCGCCGAGATCGAGCGCCGCCATGCCTCCGACGACGGCTTGCTTGCGGACGGCGGCGCGAGCCGGGGCTACCTGCTGTCGGGCGGGGCCGACTACGTGATCTTGACCTGCAGCCGAATCGACGCCGAGAAGCGTGCGAACCCGGGCTACCGGGCATTCTTTGCCAACGGCTTCAACGTCGTCCGCGTCCTGGTGCTGTTCGGCTGGGAGGTGATCCTCGAGTGGTCGGCCGCGGGGCGGGCAAAGCGGCGGGACGTCCGGCCTCGAGGCCACCGCGGTGGGATCTACCCGTTCCTGCGCGCGGCGCTGTGCGTCGTTGTCCGCGACCTGATCGTCTACGGCGTGCTGACGGACATGATGAAGGGCCGCCCCGCGATCTATGCGACGTTTTCGAGCTACGACGAGGTCGCCCACCACTCAGGGCTGGAACGGGCGGACACGCTCGAGGCCCTGCGCAAGCTCGACCAGCAATTCGGCCGGATCGAACGCGCGCGGACGTACGCCGCGCGGCCCTACGAGCTCGTCGTCCTCTCGGATCACGGGCAGACCCAGGGTGCGACCTTTAAGCAGCGCAACGGCTACGGGCTCGACGAGCTGGTCGAGCGCTCGCTCTCAGGCGGAAGGGTGATGGGTATCGCCGGAGGCGACGAGCAGAGCGCGACCGTCGGAAACGCCGCCGCGGAAGCGACCGGCCAGAAGCAAAAGCGCCCGAAGAACGACGTCTCCGACCGTGAGGTGGTTGTCCTCGGCTCCGGGAACCTCGGCCTCGTCTACCTGATGGAGGAGCGCCGGCGGCTGACGCTCGAGGAGATCGAGGCTCGCCATCCTCAGCTGCTGTCTTCGCTTCGCAACCACCCTCACGTCGGCTGGTTGCTCGTCCGCTCCGAGCGCGACGGGCCGGTGGCACTCGGTGGGCAGGGGACCCGCTACCTCGCCGACGACCGAGTCGAGGGCGAGGATCCGCTCGCGAGCTTTTCCCCGAACGCGCCCCAGCACCTGCTGCGCACCGATGGTTTCGAGCACGTCGCCGACATCATGGTCGGCAGCTTCTACGACCCCGAGCTCGACGAGGGTTGCGCCTTCGAAGAGTTGATCTCGTTCCACGGCGGTATCGGCGGCACGCAGACGCGGCCTTTTCTTCTCTATCCCGACCACCTTCCGACCCCCAGTGAGCCGCTCGTCGGCGCGGGAGCCGTCCACGATGTTCTCTTGGACTGGCGCCGCCGGCTGAACGGGGCGTCGCCGAGCGAGTCGCCGCAGTCGGCAGGCGGCGACGAGCGGCGAACACTCCAGCCGGCCGGATCGTGACGGAATCCGCGGTCACCACTGCGGACGCGGCAACGTCGGCGCGCGCGAAGGGAGCAACGGTCGTCCTCTTGACGCTCGCAGCCGGCCAGTTCCTGATGACGCTGGACAGCTCGGTGATGAACGTGTCGATCGCGACCGTCGCCAAGGACGTCGGCACGACAGTGACGGGGATCCAGGGAGCGATTACGGCCTACACCCTCGTGATGGCGGCGTTGATGATCACCGGAGCCAAGATCGGCGCGATGATCGGCCGTAAGCGAGCGTTCGCTATCGGCTGTGTCATCTACGGCTGCGGGTCACTGACGACCTCGCTCGCGCCGAACCTGCCGGTCCTTCTTTTCGGCTGGTCTTTCCTGGAAGGGGTCGGAGCTGCGTTGATCCTCCCGTCGATCGTCGCCCTCGTTGCGGGAAACTTCGCCACTGAGCGCCGGCCCGCCGCCTACGGCCTCGTTGCGGCCGCCGGAGCGGTCGCGGTCGCGGTCGGGCCGCTGGTCGGAGGCTTCTGCACGACCTATTTCTCCTGGCGGTGGGTCTTCGCCGGGGAAGTGGTGATCGTCCTCGGGATTCTCGTACTCGCCCGTCGGATCGCCGACGCGCCGCCCGAGACCCGCCCGCACCTCGATTTCGTCGGGGCGGCGCTCTCCGCGTTCGGCCTCGGCTCGCTCGTCTTCGGCGTGCTTCGCTCGAGCGAATGGGGCTGGATCCACCCCAAGCCGGACGGCCCGTCGTGGGCCGGTCTTTCGCCGACGCTTTGGCTGGCGTTGATCGGGCTCTTCGTGATCTGGATCTTCTTCCGGTGGGAAGCTCGCCGCGAGTCGCACGGCGAGGAGCCTCTCGTCCCGCCGGCCCTGCTGCGGAACCGTCAGCTCGGCGGCGGTCTGATCATGTTCTTCTTCCAGTACCTGGCCCAGGCGGGGCTCTTTTTCGTCGTCCCGCTCTACCTTTCGGTCTGCCTGGGTCTTTCGGCCCTCGCGACCGGAGCGAGGCTGCTGCCGCTGTCGATCACGCTGCTCGCCGCCGCGATTGGTATTCCGCGCCTGTTCCCGACCGTCTCGCCGCGGCTCGTCGTCCGCAGCGGCCTGCTCGCGCTCCTCGCCGGAACCGTCGTGCTCCTTGGCAGCCTCGACAAGGACGCGGGAGCAGAGGTTGTGTTCGTGCCGATGCTCTTGATCGGGGTCGGGATCGGCGCCCTCGCGTCACAACTCGGCGCTGTCACGGTCTCTGCCGTCCCGAACGACCAGAGCGCCGAGGTGGGGGGCGTGCAGAACACGATGACGAATCTCGGGGCGTCGATTGGAACCGCCGTCGCGGGGTCGATTCTGATCGCCGCTACGGCGTCGTCGTTTTCGGCGAACATCGAGCAGAGCCCGACGATACCCGCGTCGGTGAAATCGGAGGCACAGGTCAAGCTCGCCGGCGGCGTGCCATTCGTCTCGGATGCGGACCTGAATGCGGCGCTCGACAAGGCGAACGCGGGTTCGAAGCAGAGCGAGGCCGCGCTGGCCGGCTACCAGGACGCTCGGATCGACGGGCTCCGCTCGTCGCTGGCGATCCTGGCGGTGCTCGTGCTCGTTGCGCTCTTCTACGCGCAGCGCATCCCTTCGATCCAGCCCGGAGCGGCGGAGAACCGATCGGCTCGATAAGCGAGCGCCTCGCAGGAGCCGGGGCTCAGGCTCTGCCGTCGGCGCCCGGCGTTGTTTCCCGGCGGAAGTTTCTGCTTCCGCTCGCCCTGGCTCAGTTCATCTGCAGCTTCGCGGGTTCGAACATGAACGTGATGATCAACGACATCAGCGAGGACCTGAACACCACCGTCAAGGGCGTCCAGACGGCAATCACGTTGTTCCTGCCGATCATGGCAATCCTCATGATGCCCGGCAGCAAGCTGACCGACCGTTGGGGGAGGAAGCGATGCTTCACGATGGGGCTCGTCCTGTAGGGAATCGGCGCCGTGCGCCGGGGGGATCGGTCTCGGCGCGGCGCTCCTTCTCCCTTCCGACACCGGTGGTCCCTCAGTGGCTGACCACCAGCTTCAGTCCGACCAGTAGCACGCCCAGGCTGACGTTTCCGGCCACGACGGCGAG
>Ga0307317_10000152_pt1 | contig 18491 bp, 19 predicted proteins | sample ER_DNA_357_FD_194498 | JGI IMG/M metagenome (GOLD analysis project Ga0307317, IMG submission 194498) | Bulk soil microbial communities from the East River watershed near Crested Butte, Colorado, United States - ER_DNA_357 | ecosystem: Environmental > Terrestrial > Soil > Floodplain | place...
TAGCTCCTGCGGGCCTGGGACTGACGGCACTTCGTCCTGCGGCTCACGGAGTTTCCGGCGGCGGGCGGCCCCGCCGCCGGCGTTTTCTTCAGCGCAGCAGGCGGCCTTCCATGCCGCCTGCCACCGTGACGATCTGGCCTGTCACGTGGCCGGAGAGTGCGTCGGAGGCGAGTACGACGACCTGCGACGCGACGTCCTCCGGCTGGGCGACCTTCTCGAGCGGCATCGTCCGGGTGACGCGGTGCAGCGTCTCCTCGGTCAGCGAGCCGCGCGTCATCGGCGACTCCGTCCACCCGGGGCAGACAGCGTTCACGCGCGCGCGAGGCGCCACCCGCACCACTTCGTTCTTCAGGCTCAGGAGCAGCCCGCCGACGATTCCGGACTTCGCCGCCGCATAGTCGGCGTGACCGGCCTCCCCGAACAGGCCCGCGGTCGAGCCGACGAGCACGAGCGAGCCGTGCCCCTGGCGGGCGACCCCGCGCAGGAAACCGCGCGCAGTGAGGAAGGTTGCGGTCAGGTTGGTGCGCAGCGTCTCCTCCCAGCGCTCGAGCGGGAGCTCCCAGACCGGCACGTCCTCCTCGGGCCACACGCCGGCGACGGCGGCGCACACGTCGAGCTCGCCGGCCTCGGAGAACAGGCGCTCGACCTCCTCCTCGACGGTGAGGTCGGCGCCGACCACCTGCTCCGCCCCGAGAGCTTCCGCCCGCTCGCGCCCGCGGTGATAGTGCGCCACGACCGAGCACTCCTCGGCCATGAAGGCCCGCGCGCAGGCGGATCCGATTCCGCCGGACGCTCCGGTCACGAGCACGCGCTTCCCTGCCAGCCTGGTGTCCACGACGTGCAAGGCTATAAGCGTGAAGGTCTTCATCATCAGCGACATCGAGGGCGTCGCCGGGATCGTCAAGGGCGCTCAAACCGGCCCGAAGGGCGACGCCGGCCTCTTCCAGGAGGCCCGCAAGCTCTACACCGAGGAGATCAACGCCACCGTTCGAGGCGCGAAGGCCGCGGGCGCCACCGAGATCGTGGTGATGGACTGCCACGGTGCCGGAAACGGGTACACGTTCAACTCGCTGATCGCGGAGGACCTCGATCCGGCGTGTGAGTTCGTCGTCCAGGATGAGTGGACCGAGTACACCGACTTCCTCGAGCAGGGAGTCGACGGGGCGCTCTTCGTCGGGATGCACGCGCGAGCAGGCGTGGCGGACGGCGTGCTCAACCACACGATCTCGGGCCCGAACTTCCAGAACCTCTGGTTCAACGACACGCTCGTCGGCGAGACCGGGATCAACGCCGCGCTCTGCGGCACCTGGGGCTGTCCCGTGCTGATGGTCACCGGCGACCAGGCCGCTTGTCGCGAGGCCACGGAGTTGCTCGGCGACGGGCTGACGACGGTGCAGGTCAAGCAAGGCACGGGCGTCGAGAGCGCGCGCAGCCTGGTACCGGCACGCGCACGTGAGTTGATCGAGGCCGGCGTGAAGCAGGCGCTGCAGGACCTGGAGGCGGTCGCCCCGTACGACCCGGGCAAGCCCTGCGAGATCAAGGTCGAGTACAAGTGGACCGACCCGGTCGCCAAGCTTCGCCACCGGCACGGCGTCGAGATCGTCGACGACCGGATGATCGTCTCCCGCGCCGACGACTGGTGGACGGCGTGGAAGCAGTTCTTCCCCTGAGCGAGATGGCCGAGGCGCGGGAGCTCGCCGAGCAGATCTCTGCGGCCGACGCGGTTCCGGCCTCGGGCTGGGTCGCAGGCGTCTCGGCGGCGTTTGCCGCGGCGCTCGTCGCCAAGGCTGCGGCTCGCTCGGAGGCGTGGACCGACTCGGCGGGCATTGGCGCGCAGGCGATCGAGCTGCGCGACCGGCTGCTGGCACTGGCCTCGCAGGACTCGCGCGCCTACGAAAGCGCCCTCGGCGCGCTCGAGCGGAAAGACTCGGGCCTCGCCCGCGCACTGGCCAAGGCGGCCGAGGTTCCTCTGGCGCTCGCCGAGACCGCCGCTGACGTCGCGCTGCTCGCGGCCGAGGCGGCCGCCCGGGCCGACGGAGCCGCGCGGGCCGACGCCGCCGCGGCCGCAGCGCTCGCCGCTGGCGCCGCGCGGGCTTCTGCCAAGCTCGTCGCGGTCAACCTCGCGATGGCTCCCGAGGACGAGCGGATCGCCGCCGCCGAGCGCGCCGTCGAGGTCGCCACGGACGCGGCGCAGCAGGCGCTGACGGCCGAGATCTAGCAGCAGCGGCAACTAGGCTCGCTCCGTGAGCGAGATCACCGATTTCGGGCTCGTCATCCTGATTGTGGCCGGGATCCTGGCGCTAGCGGTCTTTTCCAACAGGCTCAGCGAGCGCATCCCGATCCCGGCGCCCGCGGTCTTCCTGCTGGCCGCCGCCGCGGCCGCGCATTTCTGGCCGCGCCTGGGCCGGCAGCTGTCGATCCTGGACGTCGAGCGGGTCGCCGTCGTCGCGCTCATCCTGATCCTCTTCGACGGCGGCATGCGCGTGGGGTGGAGGCGCTTCCGCGCGGCCGCGGTGCCGATCTCCGTGCTCGGCGTGGTGGGCACGTTCGCCACCGCCGGGCTGATCGCGCTCGCCGGCCGCTACCTGTTCGACTTCAGCTGGATCGGCGCGGGGATCCTGGGGGCCGCACTCGCGCCGACCGACCCGGCGGTGATGTTCTCGGTGCTCGGCAAGCGGGAGGTCGCAGGCCGCACCGGCACGATCCTGGAGGGCGAGTCGGGTGTGAACGACCCCGTCGGGATCGCGCTGATGCTCGGGATGCTCGAGTTCGCCACGCATGCGGACTCGACGTTTTGGGTCGTCGTGCGCGAGTTCGCGGTCGAGATGTCGGTCGGCCTCGCGGTCGGCGTCGCGGGTGCCTGGCTCGTGCTGCAGCTGCTGCGGCGGGTCCGTCTCGCCAACCCGGCGCTCTACCCGCTGCGCAGCCTTGCCGCGGCGGGCCTGATCTACGGCGTCGCGGCGGTCGCCCACGGCTCGGGCTTCCTGGCCGTCTTCGTCGCCGGGATCCTGATCGGTGACGCCGACTACCCGTGGCGCGAGGATGTCGAGCGCTTCCACACGTCGCTCGCGAGCCTCGCCGAGGTCGTGGTCTTCGTCGCGCTCGGGCTCACCGTCAACCGCGTGGGCCTCGGCCCTGTGTGGACGGACGCGATCCTGATCGCGCTCTTCCTCGCCTTCGTCGCGCGCCCCGTGGCGATCGCGCTGTTGCTCGCGCCGCTCAAGCTCAATCGTGGCGAGCGGCTGTTCGTGATGTGGAGCGGGCTCAAGGGCGCAGTCCCGATCCTGCTCGCCGCCTTCGCGCTGCTCGAGGGCGTCGGCGGCGCGGAGCGGATCTACGCGATCGTGTTCGTGGTGGTCGCGTTTTCGGTCATCTTCCAGGGCGGCAGCGTGCCGTTCGCGGCGCGGAAGCTCGGCGTTCCGATGCGGCTCGTCCACCGGGGCGACGCGTGATCCTCGCTCACCTCGACCTCGACGCCTTCTTCGCAGCGGTGGAGGAGCTGGAGGCGCCGGAGCTGCGCTCGCGCCCGCTCGTCGTCGGCGGAGACCCCCACGGCCGCGGCGTCGTGGCGACCGCGAACTACGTCGCGCGGAAGTTCGGGATCCACTCGGCGATGTCGTGCGCGGAGGCCCTGCGCCGCTGCCCGCAGGCGGTCTTTCTGCGCCCACGCCATCGGCTGTACAAGGAGTACTCGCGCGCGGTGTGGGACACGGTGCGCGAGGTTGTGCCCACCGTCGAGCGGACGGGCATGGACGAGGGCTACCTCGACGTGGGCGAGGTGGCGGAGAACTTCGGCCAGGCACGGGCGGTCGCGGAGGCCGTGCAGGCTGCGGTGCGCGGGGCGACGAGCCTCACGTGCTCGCTCGGGGTCTCGTCGTGCAAGGTCGTCTCCAAAATCGCGAGCGACCGGCGCAAGCCGGGCGGGCTGACGGTCGTGCCGGCCGGCCGCGAGGCGTGGTTCCTCGCGCCGTTCGACGTGCGCCGCCTGCCGGGCGTGGGCCCGCGCGCGGAGGAGCGGCTGCGCGGCGCAGGCGTGGAGACGATCGGAGATCTGGCCGCCTTCGAGGACGAGCGGCTGCGCGGGGTCCTCCCGGGGAAGCTCGGCCCGCTGCTGCGCGACCGCGCCCGCGGGATCGACCCGCGGCGGCTCGAGCTCTCCTCCGAGACCGTCTCGATCAGCGCCGAGGAGACCTTCCCGCGCGACGTCGCCGAGATCGAGCGGCTGCAGGAGGAGCTGCGCCGCCTCTCCCAGCTCGTTGCCGAGCGGCTCGCCGCATCGGGCCAGGCGGGCCGCACGGTGACGACGAAGGTTCGCTACCCGGACTTCTCGATCCGCTCGCGCTCGACCTCGCTACCGGTTGGCATCGACGACGCCGACCGGATCTGGGAGCTCGCGTGCACGTGCCTCGACCGCGCGCTCGCGGACCGGCCGGGTGCGCTGAGGCTGCTGGGCGTCGGCGTCTCGGGCCTCGAGGCCCACCGCCAGCTCGCCTTTGTCTAGCTCCCTAGCTCTCTTCGGTGCTCCAGCGAGCGACGTCGCGGATGCTGACGATCCCGATGGGGCGGCCGTCTTCGACGATCGGGACGTGGCGGAAGCCGTTGTCGAGCATGATCTTCGCGGCCTCCGCGGGAGAGGCGTCACTCGTCAAGGTCAGCGGGTCGGGCGTCATCCACTCGCGGACGCGCGCCTCGCTCGTGTGCACGCGCCCGGCGACGGCGCGGGTCAGGTCTCGCTCGGTGACGATCCCGATCAGGTTGCCGTAGTCGGAGACCACGGCTGAGCTGACGCCGCGCTCGACCATCTTCTGCGCCGTCTCGCCGATCGTGTCGGCGGGATCGACTGCCAGGACGTCACTGGTCATCAGCTCCTTGACCGTGCTCACGCGGCGAGCGTAACACCGCCGGCGACGTGAGCAAGGGTGTCGAGCAGCTCCGCAATCTCGGCGCGGATGCTGTCGTCGGCGAGCTCACCTCGCTCGTCGAAGTGCATGTACGCCTCGGGCACGAACACCTGCGGCTCGTCGAGCACGACCGCGCGCGGGAACTCGAGGGCCTCACGCAGCTGCTGCTGCGCGAGCGCCGTGCCGCCGCGCCCTGTCGAGGCGCCCATCAGCGCGACAGGCTTGCCGGCGAGCGGCGAGCCGAGCGGCGGGCGTGAGGCCCAGTCGACCGCGTTCTTCAGCCCGCCCGGCACGCCGCGGTTGTACTCCGGCGTGGCGATCAGGAGCGCGTCCGCCTCGCGGATCGAATCCTTCAGCGCGACGACGGGCTCGGGATCGCCGGCTGCCTCGACGTCGCCGTCGTAGAACGGCAGGCTCCGGATGTCGAACTCGACGAAGTCGACATCCTGGGGCAGGAGCTCTCGCGCGGCGCGCACGAGCCCCCGGTTGTAGGAGCCCTCGCGCAGGCTGCCGGCGATTCCGAGGATCTTCACGTTGCTACGCCGCCTTGGCGGCCGAGACGGCCGCGGTCAGGTCGACGGTGGTCGTGCCCCAGTCGAAGGAGCCCTGCGCGTCGATCACGAGGCGCTCGTCGCCGGCCTTTCCCTGGCCATGCCCGCGGACCCGGCCCGTGAGCTCGACCTCGAACGGCGTGTCCTTGATGACGAGGTCACCGCGGACGATGAAGCGCTCGTCGTCGATCGGCTCGACGGCCTTGGACTCGAAGCGGATCTCCGGGTGGGCGGCAGCGTCGAGGAAGTCCGGCGAGATCAGGTGCGCGTCGCGCTGCTCGTTGTCGCTGCGCAGGCTCGCGACGTGGACCGTGCCGGTGAGCGACGGCTGCTCGCCGCCCTCGAGGGTGCCCTCGAAGCCGGTGAAGCGGCCGTTGATGGTGCTGAAGAGGTCGCTCGTATCGGTTACCTGGAAGCCGATCGTCGTGTGGACGGGATCGACGGCCCAGCTCCCGGCTGGAATGACCTCGTGAGTGGTAATGGCTGACATCTTGGCTCTCCTCTCTGTGTTCGCTATACTTGAGCCGTCAACAATGTAGCACCAGAAAGTTGAGGCGTCAAGTATTGAGCACTCAAGCATCTCAGCGCACGACTCCCGAGATAACGGCTTGGGTAGGGCTTTTGCGCGCCCATGCCTCGACGACGCGCCGTTTCAACGCCGAGCTCGTCTCCGAGCACGGGCTGACGCTGAACGACTACGAGGTGCTGCTCCATCTCTCGCGCGAGGAGGGCCGCCGGCTCCGCCGCGTCGACCTCGCCGAGCGGATCCTGCTGACGCCGTCGGGGATCACGCGGCTGCTCGAGGGGCTCGAGCGCTGCGGCTACGTCGAGCGCGCCTCGTGCGCCAGCGACGCACGGGTCACCTACGCGCAGCTCACCGACGAGGGCGAGGCGAAGCTCCGCGAGGCGGCCCGGACACATGTCTCGGGGATCCGCGATTTCTTCCAGGGCCGGTTCTCGAAGGAAGAGCTCGAGGCACTCGGCGGCCTGCTCGAGCGGCTCCCGGCCGATCCGGCCGGCGACCTCGACTGCGGCGTGTAGGGACCCGAAGAGAAAAAGCTCGCAAAGAGCGCGAACGTGTTCTCGAAGGGTCTTGTACGGACCCGTCCCCGTCGCTAGGTTGCCTCTTGCGCCGAGCACGGAGCGCGAGTAGGTCGAAGCCCTGCCGGAGGGCAGTACGCGGAAGCGGAAGGTCAGCCGGTGAGGTGGACGAAAGCGTCACCGGCTCGGCGAATTTTTTTGGTCCAGGACGGAATACGACGGCCTCCGGGGCCGTTGTAGTGGTTGGCGGCGAACGCCCTTTGCGCTCGCCCGACACCCACGAACGAAGGAAGTGAGGAACTCTGAGCACCACGCTTGAACTTGCTGTCCCCGCGTTCCTCGAGGAAGCAGAGGAGAACGCGTCGATCGAGGAGACCGCCCTGGAGGCGTTCGCGCTCGAGCACGACCTCGACGAGGAGGATCTCGTCGAGCTGCGTGCGGAGCTCGAGGCCCGGGAGGTCGAGATCGTCGTGCCTGCTGCAGCTCCCGAGGAGCCGGTCGCCCCTGCTGCGGCGCCCGTCACCACGGACGCGCTCTCGCTGTTCATGCACCGGGCCGGCCGCTTCCCGCTGCTCACCGCGGCGGAGGAAGTCGCCCTGGCGAAGCGCGTCGAGCGTGGAGACGCTGCCGCGAAGGAGCGCATGATCAACTCCAACCTGCGCCTGGTGATCTCGATCGCCAAGCGCTACCAGCGGAAGGACCTGCCGCTGCTCGACCTCGTCCAGGAGGGCGTGATCGGGCTGAACCGTGCCGTCGAGAAGTTTGACTGGCGGCGCGGCTACAAGTTCTCGACCTACGCCACCTGGTGGATCCGCCAGGCCTGCCAGCGGGCGATCTCGAACCAGTCGGCGACGATTCGCATCCCCACACACGTGAACGAGCGGCGCGTGAAGCTTTCGCGCGCCCAGGGCCGGCTCGAGGCCCAGCTGGGCCGCAAGCCGACCCGCGAGGAGCTGGCCGAGGAGGCCGAGCTCGAGCTCGTGCACGTCGAGGAGGCGCTCGACGCCGTCGAGGCGAACGTCTCGCTGAACCGGCCCGTCGGCTCCGAGGATGACGGCGAGCTCGGCGACCTGTTCGACGACCAGTCGGCCGCCGATCCGGAGGCCGAGGCGGTCGATTCGCTCCGCCGCCGCGAGGTGCGGCAGGCGATCGCGGCGCTTCCCGAGCGGGAGCGGCGCATCATCGAGCTGCGCTTCGGCGTCGGCGGCGAGCCGCAGGCGCTCGAGGCGATCGGCAAGGAGCTCGGCATCACGCGTGAGCGCGTGCGCCAGCTCGAGGCCGAGGCTCTGGCGAAGCTCCAGGACGAGCTCGCCGAAGCCGCTTAGGCGCCGACTAGGCGGCGCCGCCCATGGAGGCCGTGCGGGCTTTGCCCGCGCGGCCGTCTAAACGCCGACTAGGCGGCGCCGCCCATGGAGGCCCTGCGGGCTTTTGCCCGCGCGGCCGTCCTAGTCGTCAGCGGCTACCACTTCGATCGGCGTCCGCGACGGCTCGTGTAGACGAGCTTCGCGGGCGCCGAGCGCATGCCGGCATCTTCGAACTGCTCGCGGTGGCCCAGGCGCCGCGCGACGCGGCTCGTCTCGGCCTGCTGCTCCGGGAGGACGAAGGTGATCGCGGTGCCGCTGCGGCCGGCGCGGCCCGTGCGGCCGGTGCGGTGCACGTAGCCCTTGTCCTCGTCGGGCGGGTCGAAGTTGATCACGTGCGTGACGTCGTCGAGGTCGAGGCCGCGGGCGGCCACGTCCGTGGCGACGAGGGTCTCGACCTTGCCGCTCTCGAAGCGGGACAGCGCCCGCTCGCGCGCGTTCTGCGACATGTCGCCGTGCATCGCGGCTGCTGTCACGCCCTGGCGGGCGAGCTTCTGCACGAGCCGGTCGGCGCCGCGCTTGGTGCGCACGAAGACCAGCGTCGAGCCCGAGGAACGGATGTGGTCGATCAGCGTCTCGACCTTGGTGTCGGCGGTCACCGATACGAAGAAGTGCTCGATCTCGCCGGGCTGCTGCATCGCCGACAGCTCGCCCTCGATGCGCGAGGGGCTGTTGGTGTAGGCGCGCGCGAGCTCGCCGACCGTGCCGTCGAGTGTGGCCGAGAAGAACATCGTCTGCCGGTTGCGCGGCAGCCGGCGCACGAGCTTGTCGACCTGCGGCTGGAAGCCCATGTCGAGCATGCGGTCGGCCTCGTCGAGGACGAAGGTGCGCACGTTGGAGAGGTCGACCAGGCGGCGCTGCGCCAGGTCCTCGAGCCGCCCGGGGGTGGCGACGAGGATCTGCGCATCCTTGATCCGGTTGGCCTGCGAGCGGAGGGGGACGCCGCCGTACGCGGGCGCGACCGAGAGGCCGCGGGCGTCGGTCAACGGCTTGAAATCGGCGGTCACCTGCGCCGCCAGCTCACGCGTCGGCACGAGCACGAGCACCGACGGCCGTGGATCGCTCGGCTCGGTGCGCTCGACGATCGGCAGCGCGAAGGCGAGGGTCTTGCCCGAGCCCGTGGGCGACCGGACGAGGACGTCCAGTCCTTGCAGGGCATCGGGCAACACCCGCTCCTGGATGCTGAAGGGGTGCTCGATCGAGCGAGTGGCGAGCGCATCCACAACGGGCGCGGACACGCCTAGCTCGCGGAAAGACTGCTTTGACATCTAGTTCGACTCCTTTTCGGGTTCGAGACTTGCCTACCTCGAATCGCCCGAAGGAGGAACGAGAAGCTCATCTCACCGGGAAGGCCCGATTGCCGTCCCGTGTTCACACCGTAGCAGGCGCCCGCTACCCTGCCGCGATGCCCAAGGACAAGCCCGAGCCGCTGACGCAGGCGCAGAAGGAGCAACTCGAGGCCGAGCTGGCCGAGCTCGAGGGCCCTCGCCGCGCCGCGATGGTCGAGGCGATCGCGACCGCGCGGGCGTTCGGCGACCTCTCCGAGAACTTCGAATACCACGCCGCCAAGAACGAGCAGGGCCTGCTCGAGCGGCGCATCACGCTGCTGCGCGACCGGCTCGACCGGGCCGTGCTCGTGGACGACAAGCCACCGGAGGGCGGGGAGGTCGGCGTCGGCTCGAAGGTCGAGCTCGAGGACGAGCAGGGTGGCAAGCTCGAGGTCGAGATCTCGAGCGTCGGGGGCGTCTCGCCGGACTCGCCGGTCGGCCGCGCGCTGATGGGCGCGAAGGCCGGGGACGAGGTCGAGATCGAAGCCCCGAGCGGGGCCTGGCGCGCCCGCATCCTCAATGTCGGCCGCTAGCCGGCCCTATTGACCCATTCGGGTTAGGCGGCGGCATGCTCGGTCACGGCAAGCTGGGCGCATGCTTGCTAGTGGAGACGGACGGGGCCAGGTAGATGTCGGCGGAGGGTCGGGCTTCGTGCCAGGCTCGACCCCCGCAGACATCCGCCAGTTTTGCGTGCGGCACGCGCTGCGCTCGATCGAGGATGCGCTGAGCCTGCTCGAGGGCCCGCCAGCCGAGGGCATCGAGACGAGAGCCCTGGAGCGGATCCGCGACGACCTGACGGTCGTGCTCCGGCTCGCTGCGGCCTAAGCCACACGACGCGCCGTTTGCGGCTTTCCCGCAGGTGGGATGCGGGGTGCGCCCGATGTGGCGGGGCGGGCCTGCGTCGACGATGAGTGCATGCGAACGAGTTATGGCGTGGTCTGGCGCGAAGGGGAATCTCCGCTCTCTGCCGGCAGGCTCGAGCTTCTGCCGAGTGGCCTTCGTCTCGACGGCCTCGAGGGCTCGCAGGACATCCCTTACGAGCTCGTCGCGGGCATTCGGGTCGGCCGCTTGGCCGGCGAACGCATCGACGGACGCCCCTCGGTCGTGCTCGAGCGGCGCACAGGTGGGACGGTGACGATCGCCACCGTCGCGAAGCAGAGCCTGGTGGGAGAGATCGTCGAACGGCTCGCCGCGCTTCAGCTCGGCGTGCCCAGGCCTGATGTGGGCGACAACGACGACGGCGACCGCCTCTAGATCTCGAGCAGCTGCCGCGCAGCGCGGGCGGCAACGAGATCTTCGCGAGCCTCGAGGACGACGATCCGAACAGCGCTGCCGGAGGGTGAGATGGTGGCGTCACAGCCGGCCGAGGCGTTTGCCTGTGGGTCGAGCTCGACGCCGAGGAAGCCGAGTCGTTCGCACACGCTCGCTCGCACGTTGGCCGAGTGCTCGCCGATCCCGGCCGTGAAGACGAGCGCCTCCAGGCCGCCGAGCGCGACCGCCATCGCACCCACGGCGGCGGCGATTCGGTAGGAGAAGACGTCGAGTGCCAGCCGCGCGGCAGGATCGGTCGAGCCTTCGAGCTCGCGAACGTCGCCCGAGAGGCCGGAGAGCCCTGCGAGCCCGGATTCGTGCTCCAGGGCGTCGTCCAGGCTCTCGAGCGTCAGGTGGTGACGCAACAGGTACACGAGCGCTCCGGGATCCACCGAGCCCGGCCGGGTCGCCATCGGAACGCCCTCGAGCGGGGTGAAACCCATCGTCGTGTCGATCGAGCGGCCGTCGCGGACGGCGGTGACCGAGCAGCCGCCGCCCAGGTGGCAGACCACCAGCCGCGAGGCCGGCATCTGCGCGCTCGCCCACTGGATCGAAAGGCCGTGGAAGCCGTAGCGGCGGATGCCCCACTCCCTTAGCTGCGCGGGCAGTGCGTAGGTCGACGCCTCGTCGGGGATCGTCGCGTGAAAGGCGCTATCGAAGACGGCGACGTGGGGGAGCCCAGGGAACAGCTTCCGGGCCTCGCGGATCGCGGCGAGCGCGGGTGTGTTGTGCAATGGCGCGAGCTCCGCCACCCCCGCGAGGTCCGACTCAACGGCGTCGTCGATCAGCACCGGCTCGAGGAACCGCGGCCCACCGTGCACGACCCGGTGGGCAACCGCGACGACGTCGTCAGGCGCCGCCGCGAGCGAGTCGAGCTTCGTGGCCGTCTCGTCCGGCCCGACGACCGAGAGTTTCAGGCTCTCCGAACCGGCATTGACGACGAGGACCGAGCCCACGCGTCAGTACGGCCAGACCCAGTCCCGGATCTCCGGGTCGTCCTCGCCGTGCTCGCGCGTGTAGGCGCGGGCGCGAATGCGCCGGTCGCCCACTTCCTGCCGCAGCCGGCCGCAGGTCTCGGACAGGCCGGGCACGCGGTCGATCACGTCCAGGACAAGGTGGAAGCGATCGAGGTCGTTCAGCATGACCATGTCGAACGGCGTCGTGGTCGTGCCTTCCTCCTTGTAGCCGCGCACGTGGAGGTTCGCATGGTTCGCGCGCCGGTAGGTGAGCCGGTGGATCAGCCAGGGGTAGCCGTGGTAGGCGAAGACGACCGGCCGATCGCTTGTGAAGAGGGCGTTGAACTCGTCGTCGGAGAGCCCGTGCGGGTGCTCCGTATCCGGTTGCAGCCGCATCAGGTCGACGACGTTGACGACCCTGACCTTCAGCTCGGGAAGATGCTCGCGCAGCAGCGCCGCGGCCGCGAGCGTCTCGAGCGTGGGGACGTCCCCGCAGCAGCCGAGCACGACGTCAGGCGAGCCGCCCTCGTCGTTCGAGGCCCACTCCCAGATGCCGGCTCCGCGCGTGCAGTGGACGATCGCGTCGTCCATCGACAGGTAGTTGAGTGCGGGCTGCTTGCCGGCCACGATCACGTTCACGTAGTTACGGCTGCGCAGGCAGTGGTCGCCAACCGAGAGGAGCGTGTTCGCGTCCGGAGGCAAGTAGACGCGGATCACCTCGGCCTTCTTGTTCACGACGTGGTCGATGAAACCGGGGTCCTGATGCGAGAAGCCGTTGTGGTCTTGCCTCCAGACGTGCGAGCTGAGCAGGTAGTTGAGCGAGGCGATCGGGCGCCGCCAGGGAATGTGGCGGGTCACCTTCAGCCACTTTGCGTGCTGATTGAACATCGAGTCGACGATGTGGATGAAGGCCTCGTAGCAATTGAAGAGGCCGTGCCTGCCGGTCAACAGGTAGCCCTCGAGCCAGCCCTGGCAGAGGTGCTCCGAGAGAACTTCGACGACGCGTCCCTCCGGCGCGAGGTTCTCGTCGGTCGGCTCGATCTCGGCCTCCCAGGCCTTGTTCGTCACAGACAGGACGTCGTCGAGCCGGTTGGAGGCCGTTTCGTCCGGCCCGAAGATCCGGAAGTTGTCCTCGTTGGCCGCGACCACGTCGCGCAGGAAGCCGCCGAGCACGCGGGTCGCCTCGCTGAGGGTCGTGCCGGGCTTGGGAACCTCGACGGCGTAGTCCCGGAAGTCGGGGAGGACGAGGTCCCGCAGCAGCTCACCGCCGTTGGCGTGAGGGTTGGCGCTCATGCGCAGCTCGCCGCGCGGCGGGAGCTCGGCGAGCTCGGGCGCGAGGCGGCCGGCCTCGTCGAAGAGCTCCTCGGGCCGGTAGCTGCGCATCCAGTCCTCGAGCAGGCGCAGGTGGTCGGAGTTCTCCCGGACGTCGGTGATCGGCACCTGGTGGGAGCGCCAGGTGCCTTCCACCGCCAGGCCGTCGACCTCCTTCGGGCCGGTCCAGCCCTTTGGCGTACGCAGGACGAGCATCGGCCAGCGCGGGCGCTTCGTCACCCCGTCGCTTCGTGCGGCTCGCTGGATCTCGTTGATCTCGTCGAGCGCCTCGTCGAGTGCGGCCGCAAAGGCCTGGTGCACCGCTTCCGGCTCGTCCCCCGCGACAACGATGGGCCGCCAGCCGTAGCCCTCCAGAAGCGAGACCAGCTCGGCCTCCGGAATCCGGGCGAGCACGGTCGGGTTCGCGATCTTGTACCCGTTGAGCTGCAGCACCGGGAGCACGGCGCCGTCGGTGTGTGCGTTGAGGAACTTGTTCCCGTGCCAGCTGGTCGCGAGCGGGCCTGTCTCGGCCTCGCCGTCGCCGACGACGCAGGCGACGAGCAGATCGGGATTGTCGAAGGCGGCCCCGAAGGCATGGGCGAGCGCGTAGCCGAGCTCGCCGCCCTCGTGGATCGACCCCGGCGTCTCGGGCGCGACGTGGCTCGGGATGCCGCCGGGGAAGGAGAACTGCCTGAAGAGCTCGCGCAATCCGTCCTCGCCCGGCCCGACGTGCGGATAGAGCTCCGAGTAACTGCCTTCGAGGTACCCGTTCGCGACGAGGCCGGGCCCGCCGTGTCCCGGGCCGGCGATGTAGATCGCGCTCAGCTCGCGCGCCCGGATCGCGCGGTTCAGGTGGGCGTAGATCAGGTTGAGCGCCGGCGTGGTGCCGAAGTGGCCGAGCAGCCGCGGCTTGATGTGCTCGGGCTGCAGCGGTTCGCGGAGGAGGGGGTTCGCGAGCAGGTAGATCTGCCCGACCGAGAGGTAGTTCGCCGCGCGCCAGTAGGCGTCGATCAGCCGGAGCTCCTCGGCCGAAAGCGTTGTGGTCATCGCGGACGGCAGGCTCATGCCCGCTTCTCGAAGATCACCAGGACGCTGAGCTGCTCGTAGCCGACGAAGCGGTGCTCGGCGCCGGCCGGTACGAAGACGGCGTGTCCCTCCCGGAGCTCGACCGGCTCGCCTTCGACCTCGAGGGCGCCGCTGCCCTCGAGCACGACGTAGATCTCGTCGTCGTCGTGCGGCTGCTGCTTGTCCGGCTCGGGTGCGACGAGCACGTACACGGCCAGCTCGAGCCCTGGTGACCAGTGCACGATCTCGTAGCCGCCCGATCCGGCCGCAAGACGGTCTTTGACGGCGGCGATGTCGAAGGGATGAGCGGCGTGCAGAGGGCCTCGTCGTTCCGACTCGCCGGGCACTGTCATGCCATACCTCGATTCTGCTCGCTCGTAACCAGGGAGCTCTAGTGGGACATCGTCCCATGAACGCCGCCGACATTCAGCAGTCCGACCTGGCCCTCGTCAACCGCCGCGAAGGCGTGCGATACGAACGGGTAGAGACCGGGCTTGTCGATCTTGACGTCGAAGACCCCGCCGCCGCCCGCCGGCACGGTCACGGTCTGCACGTTGTGTAGCGCGTCGGCCGGGTTCATGTCGGCGAAGGGGTACGCCGTGTTGAAAACGGTGCCGACGATGTGGAAGTCGGTGTCGAGCGACGGCCCAGCGTCCACGACCCAGAAGCGGACGAGCTCGCCGGGCTTCGCGACCAGCGGATGCTGGACGTACTGGCCGGCGTAGCCGTTGAAGGTCATCCAGTCGGGCTGGCGCGCGTGGGCCTTCGCCATGTTGAACTGGGCGGGCGAGCCGAGCCCGTCGGAGGCGAGGTACCACTCGCTCGCCACGAGCACGTAGTCCCGGTCCGCCTTCGGCAGGACGCCTGGCTTCGGCTCGACCACGATCGCACCGTACATGCCGTTCGCGATGTGCATCAGCACCGGCTTGGTGCCGCAGTGGTACATGAAGACGCCTGGATCGTTAGCCCGGAAGGTGTAGCTGACCGACGACCCTGGGGCGACGTCGGCAAAGGCCTTGTCGGGCGCGACGCGGGCGGCGTGGAAGTCGACCGAGTGCGGGATCGCGCCGTTGTTCGTCAGCGTGATCTTGACCTGCTGGCCTTGGCGGACGTGGATCACCGGGCCCGGCGCGCCGCCTGCCCACGCCCAGGCGCTGTACTTGACTCCCGGGGCGATCTGGACGGTGATGTCAGTGAGGCGAAGGTGGACGTTCGCGACCGTACCGGCCGCCGCCGCGGGCAACGTCGCCGGGTATGGCTTGCGGGCGATCGCGAGCTCCACGGCGTTCGTGGGTGCGGCGCCTGCATAGCTCTGTAGGTTGGAGATCGCCGGGGCGGTGTTGCCGGCCGTCATGCCAGGCATCCCGGGCATGTCGGTCGTCGCAGCCCCGCCGGAGACCTTCGCCGCGGCGCGGTTGGCGGCGTCCTTCGCGTCGTGAGCGTCGGCCCACATCATCACCGCGAAGACGGCGAGGACGGCGACGAGAATCCCGAGCAGCAGCGAGACGACTGCCCACAGTGCGACCGAATCTGAGTTCTTGAGGACGTCGGATCTACGGGCAGGTGCTTGGCGCGCGGCATGGGGCGAGCTGCTCATGGAAACTCCTTGTCGGGGCTCTCGACCGAAGATAGGCGGCCGGCGGCGGCCTGCCCTCCGGCCTAGCCCGTAGACCTCGCGCGGGTTTTCCGCAGACCGGCTCGAGCTCAACCGGCGCCGTGGTCGCGCTTGGCCTCTTCTTCCATTCGCTCCAGCCGCGTGTAGTAGTCGGGGAACTCGTTCAGGTGAGCCAGTGCGATTTTCCCCGTGACGAGCGGGTCGTCGTCGGTGACGTTCGTGCCGGCGTCGTGGAGCCCGTGCTCGAGTTCCACGTTCATCCCCCTGCGGAACTGGTCGACGTCGAAGGGCGCTGCCGCCCAGTGGATGCCAATCTGCTCTCCGACCTGCCGGGCCTCCTCGGCGGTGAAGCTCCTTCCGCCGCTCATCGGACCAGTGCCGGTTGGTCGACAGTCACGCTGAACACTCCTTCGCTACCAGCTCTTCAGGGTTGGACGTTGCGTTCTGGCCGCGAGCCGTACGCGGGCGTCGACAGCCACACAGCCGTCGGGCAGGGCAATCACCGGATTGAGGTCGAGCTCCGCGACCTCCGGGAAGTCCTCCGCCAGTAGCGACAGCCGGTGCAGCAGGTCGCCGATCGCGGCTGCGTCCGCCGCGGGGGCGCCACGGAAGCCGGCGACGAGTCGGCCGGCCTTGCCCTCCTGCACGAGCTCCTTCGCGTCGACGTCCGCGAGCGGGGCGATCCGGAACGCGGCGTCGCCGATCAGCTCCGCGAGCACACCGCCGGGGCCGAAGGCGACGAGCGGCCCAAAAACCGGGTCCTGGACGACGCCTGCGAGGAGTTCCGCGCCGCCGCTCACCATCGGCTGCACGAGCAGCGGCAGTCCGATCCGCTCGGCAGCGGCCCGGACCTGCAGCTCGTCGTGGAGATCGAGTGCAACGCCGCCTTGCTCGGTCTTGTGGGCCCCGGCCGCCGCCGTCTTGAGGACGACGGGGAGGCCGAGCTCGAGCGCAGCCTCGACGGCCTCGTCCGCGCTCTGAGCCACGCGCTCCGGGACGACCGGGACGCCGTAGGCCGTGAGCAGGCGACGGGTCGCGTCGGCGTCGAGCCACGCCTCGTCACACCCGGCGAGCGTGTCGCCGACGATGCGGCGCGCCTCCTCGACGTCGACCTCCGGTCGGGCAGGGACCGCCCCTGCGGGGCGCCGGAGCCACTCGGCGCGTGCCGCTGCGAGGCCGAGGGCCCGTGCAGCCGACTCCGGGTACGCGAACGCCGCCACCGCGCTGCCGCCGTCGCGCAGTGCCGCGGGCGTACCCTCCCGGCTGATCAGCACGGCGAGCACCGGCTTGTCCGTGCAGGCGCCGCTGACGGCGTCCTGGATCGCGACCGCGACCTCGTCGGCCCCGGCAACGACCGGTGGCACGAAGAGGACGATCAGGGAGTCGAGTCGCTTGTCCTCGAGGAGCGCCGGAATGACGGCTCCGAACGTGGCGCCCATCGCGGAGCCGAGCAGGTCGACCGGGTTGGCGAGGCTCGCGTCATCGGGCAGCAGCGGCTGGAGCGCGGCCCGCGTCTCGTCGCTCAGCTCCGGGAGCTCGAGCCCCGCTGCGGCGCAGGCGTCGGCGCAGAGGATGCCGAGGCCACCGGCGTTCGTAACCACGCCAACGCGGCGGCCCCGAGGCAGCGGCTGGCTCGAGAGCAGCGCGGCCGCGTCGACCAGCTCCTCGAGCGTGTCGGCGCGGATGACGCCGGCCTGCCGGAAGAGCGCCTCGACTGCGGTGTCGGAGCTCGCAAGAGCGGCGGTGTGTGAGCTCGCTGCGCGCGCCCCGGCCTCGGTCGAGCCGGCCTTGAGCGCGAGCACGGGCTTGCGGCGTGCGATCCGCCGGGCGAGCCGCGCGAACTTGTGCGGATTGCCGAAGGACTCCAGGTACAGAAGGACGAGCTCTGTCTCGTCGTCGTCCTCCCACCACTCGAGCAGGTCGTTGGAGGAGACGTCGGCTTTGTTGCCGATCGACACGAACGCCGAGAAGCCGAGACTCCGCTCCGAGGCCTTCTCGAGCAGCGCGAGCCCGAGCGCGCCGCTCTGGGACGAGAACGCGATCGGGCCGGGTGGCAGCGGCCGCGGGCCGAAGGTCGCGTTGAGGCCGAGGCGCGGGACGGCGATGCCGAGGCAGTTCGGCCCGACGAGGCGGCCTCCGTGGGCGCGTATGAGGCCCAGCAAGCGCTCCTGGCGCTCGCGGCCCTCGGCGCCGACCTCGGCGAAGCCGGAGGAGATGACGCAGAGCGCCTTGACGCCCCTGGCAAGCGTCGCCTCGGCCGCCTCGAGCACCAGCGGGCCGGGCAGGCAGACGACGGCGAGGTCGACGACCACGGGCACGTCTTCGATCGAGGCGTACGCGGGCACGCCGGCGACCGGCTCTCCATCGCGGTTGACTGGATAGGCCGCACCGGCGAAATCGGCCGTCAGGACATTGCGGAAGAGCTCGCCGCCGATCGAGCCGCGCCGGCGCGAGGCGCCGATCACGGCGAGCGACTTCGGCTCGAAGAACGGGCGGAGAGAGGCCGTCACGGCGAGGTGGTCGCGCTCGTCCACTCGCGAGCGGTACCGCTCGGTGGCTGCGACCGGGAAGCAGACCTCGAACTCGCCGCCGTCCAGCTCTCGCGTGACCTCGAGACCGGCGCCCTCGAAGACGCCGAGCATCGCCCGGTTGTCCGGCAGGACCTCGGCGACGAAGCGCTCGACGCCCTGCTCGGCGGCAAGCGCGGCGAGCCGCTCGAGCAGGCGCGTACCGATCCCGTAACCCTGGCGCTCGTCCGCGACCGCGAACGCCGCCTCCGCCGCGGAGGGGTCGCGCAGGCGGTCGTACTCGCCGACTGCCACGATCCGCTCGTCGCCGCCCGCTCCCGCCAGCGTGCCCACCAGCACGCCGCGGTCGTCCCAGTCGGGATCGAGGAAGTGCTCGAGGAGCTCGTCGTCGACCGCGCGGCTTCCGTGGAAGCGCTGGTAGAAGCTTCGCTCGGAGAGACCCGTGAAGAAGGCGGCGAGCGCGCCCGCGTCGTCTTGCACGGGCGCCCTCAGTCGAAGGGTGGAGCCGTCGCGGAGGATCACG
>Ga0307317_10000165_pt1 | contig 17794 bp, 20 predicted proteins | sample ER_DNA_357_FD_194498 | JGI IMG/M metagenome (GOLD analysis project Ga0307317, IMG submission 194498) | Bulk soil microbial communities from the East River watershed near Crested Butte, Colorado, United States - ER_DNA_357 | ecosystem: Environmental > Terrestrial > Soil > Floodplain | place...
TCATCGAACCAGAAGAAGCCGACGGTGCCGGGGCCGGCGTGCGTCCCGACGACCGCGCCGAGCGTCGTGATCAGCTCGATCTCTGCCTTCGGCCGCTCGTGGCGCACCATCTTGCGCAGCTGCTCGGCACGCTCAGGCGCATCCGCATGCGCGATCCCCACCTTCAGCGTCGCCACATCTTCCGTCGTCGAGGTGAAGGCCTTGACGAACTCCTGCATCGCTTTCTGGTTGCCGCGGACGCGTTTCAGCGGAATCACCTCACGCTCGATCGTGAGGATCGGCTTGACGTGCAGCAGTTGGCCCGCCCATGCGCTCGCGCGCCCGATGCGTCCGCCGCGCCGCAGGAACTCGAGCGTGTCCACCGTGAAGATCAGCCTCGCCTCGTCTTTGAAGCGCCGGATCAGCGCGTCGAGCTCGTCGTCGCTCGTGCCGCGGTCGAGCCGGCGCTGGATCGCGAGCCCGAGCATGGCGATCGCGGCAGAGGCGGTCTCCGAGTCGACGACGCGCACCTTGTCGTCACCGAGCGTGGCCGCCGCGGTCGTCGCGCTCTGGTACGTGCCGGAAAGCACGGACGAGAGGTGCAGCGAGTAGATGCGTTCGTACGCGCCGAGCTCTTCATAGGTCTCGAGGAAGTCGCCCGGTGTCGGCTGCGACGTCGTCGGCAGCGCCTCGGAGGTGCGGAGCCGGGCGTAGAACTCCTCTGGCGCGAGCTCGACGTAGTCGCGGTAGCTCTGGTCGCCGAAGAGAACGTAGAGCGGAACGACGCGCCAGTTCGGGAACCGCTTCGGCGCTTCGGGGAAGTCGGCCGTGGAGTCGAGGACGATCGCCGTGTTGGTCGCGGTCAGGTTCATGCGGCGTCGCGGATCGCCTGGATGATCTCGTCGAGCTCCTGATCCTTCGAGAGGCACGCAACGGCACCGGCCTCGAACAGCGCGTCGACCTCGCGCAGGTTCGCGGAGGCGGTGAGGCAGACGACCGCGACGGCCGGTGCGGCTTCACGCACGGCCCGCGTCGCCTGTACGCCGTCGAGCCCGGGCAGCCGGTAGTCCATCAGCACGACGTCGGGCTGGTGCTCGCGGACGACCGCCGCTGCGGACGAGCCGTCGGCGACCGAGGCGACGACCTCCATGTCGGCCTGCAGTCCGAGCAGCAACTCGAGCGCCTCGCGGAAGCCCTGGTTGTCCTCGACGACGACGAGGCGGATCCGCTCGGCCACCCGGGGAGCCTATTCCGCAGAGAGCAGGAGCGGATAGTGCGGCTGGCCGCCGTCGTGCACGTCCAGCTCGAGGCCGGGATGGAGCTCCTCGATCCGCTTGACGAGCCCGTTCAGGTCGGGCTCGTCGGCTCCCTTGAGGAGCGTCAGCAGCCCGCGCGGCTCCGCCAGCAGGCGTTCGGCCACGGCGGCGGCCACTTCCTCGAAGTCCGGACCGCCGGCGATCGCCTCGCCGTCTGCGAGCCCGAGCCACGCGCCCTTGCGAACCTCGAGCCCGTTCATCTCGACGTCGCGTGAGGCCTTCGTCACCTCGCCGGTCTTGACGCTCTCGAGCAGGTCGCGCATCTCCCCGGCGTTCTCCTCGGCCGTCCGGTCCGGCTCGAACGCGACCATCGCCGCGAGGCCGGCGGGAATCGAGTCGGTCGGGACGACCTGGACGTTTTTCGACGTGACCCCCGCAGCCTGGTCCGCCGACAAGATCACGTTCGAGTTGTTCGGCAGGACGATCACTTCGTCCGCATGCGTTGATTCGATCGCAGCGACGAGCTCGGCAGTTGAAGGGTTCATCGTCTGCCCGCCTTGGACGATCTTCGCGGCGCCGAGGCTTTCGAAGAGCCGCCGGTTGCCGTCACCGGCGACGACGGCGACGACACCGCTCGCTGTGGGTGGTGCGTCGGGGACGGCCTGGAGCAGGCGCTCCTCACGCTGATGGGTCTGCTCGTGCATGTTCGCGATCTCGACGCGTTCGATCGTCCCGAGACGTGTCCCGACACCGAGTGCGCGTCCGGGATCGTCCGTGTGGACGTGCACCTTCAGCGCTTCCGGGTCGCCGACGACAAGCAACGAGTCGCCGAGCTGCAGCATCTCCGCCTCGATCGCGTCGCTGTCGAGGTCGCCGCCCTCGATCATGAACGTCGTGCAGTAGCGGTACTTCGAGAGCTCCTGATGAATCGCGTCGACGTTTAGCTCTTCGCGCTCGAACGGCGCGTCGGGCAGACCTTCGCCGGTGACAGTCGCAGCGATGCCGCGCACGATCTCGAACAGACCCGCTCCGCCGGCGTCGACGACTCCCGCTTCGCGGAGGACGGCGAGTTGCTCGGGCGTGCGCGCGACGGCCTCCTCCCCGCGCCGGACGAGCCGCGTGAGCAGTTCCGGGATTTCGTCGTCGTCCGCATTCTCGCTCTCTTCCGCCAGTTCACGGATGACGGAGAGCATCGTTCCCTCCACCGGTTCGCGAACCGCGCGATAGGCGGCGTCGCGCGCGGCCTGAAACGCGCATGCGACGACGCGCGCGTCGATTGCAGGTTCGCTGCCGAGCACCTCCGCAGCGCCGCGAATGATCTGCGACAGGATGACGCCCGAGTTGCCGCGCGCACCCATGAGCGCCGCGCGCGTGACTTCCTTGACGAGCCCGGGCCGGTCTTCGGTATCCGTCTGCTCGAGCTGGTCGACGACCGAGCGTGCGGTGAGAGTCAGGTTGGTACCGGTGTCGCCGTCGGGAACCGGGTAGACGTTGAGGTCATCGATGCGCTGGCGGTTGCGTTCGAGCGATTCGAGCGCGCCGCGGGCGAGCTGACGCACGGTGCTCAGATCACTCACGCGGTGGACCTTTTCACGTCCTGGATCCGGACCTCGACCTCGGCGACCGGCAGTCCCGTCAGGCGCTCGACCTCGTACAGCACCCGGTTCCGTAATGTCGACGCCACCTCGGCGAGGTTGAGACCGTACTCGACGACGACGCTGAGCTCGATCGTGACGCCCTCTTCGGCGTTGCCGCCGACGGTGATCCCCTGCCGCAGCCGGTCGCGCGTCAGCAGCCGCTCGCGTGGGTTGCGCGCGGCCATTCCGACGACGCCGTAGGCCTCGGCGGCGACGCGGCCGACGATGTGCGCGACTGCCTCGTTGGAGATGGAGATTCGCCCCAGCGGGGATGACAGAGAGGGAGCTCGAGCGGCCTCCACGGACGGATTAGACCGTGTCGCGAGGCTGGAAGTTGCTGCTCAGATGGCCTTTTGCACCTTGCCGCCCTTGAGGCAGCGGGTGCAGACGTATGCCCGGGTCGCCTTCCCCTTCAGGAGAACGCGGACGCGCTGGAGGTTCGGGTTGAAGCGGCGCTTCGTGGCCACCATCGAGTGGCTCCGGTTGTGACCGAAGCCGGGCTTCTTCCCGCAGACTGCGCAGACCTTGGACATCGGCCGGGCAGTGTAGCCGAGAGCCTGCGCGTGGGTCCCGACCGGACATGTTCCAGGGACAGTCCCTGGCACGCGGCCGATTCAGTCAGGTCCGAGGGACTGTCCCTGGAACGTGCCGGTAAAGGACGGTCAGCGGGACGCCGAAGCGCGCAGCTGCGCGAAGGCGTCGGCCATCTCGAGCGCAGTTCGTACGGCTTCGGCGCCCTTCGTGACTCGGGCTTCCGCCTGCTCGACGACGTCGACCGTCAGGACGCCGAACGCGACCGGGACGCCCGTCTCGAGCGCCGCCAGCTGCAACCCACTCGCCGCTTCCGAGGCGATGAACTCGAAGTGCGGCGTCTCTCCGCGTACGACGCACCCGAGCGCCACGACGCACGCGAAGCGGCGCGTCTTTGCGAGCGCCATCGCGGCGAGCGGCAGCTCGAACGCGCCCGGTACCGGCATGACGGTGATCGCCTCGCGGCGCACACCCGCCTCTGCCAACTCCTCGAGCGCCGACGCAAGCAGCTTGTTCGTGATCTCGCCGTTGTACCTCGACGCCACGATCGCGACGCCGCGGCGTGTGCCGTCGGGCTCGCCTTCGATGACGTTGATGTCGTCCGGGATGTCAAGCTCGCCCTCGGCATGCTGCTGGTCGCCGGGTGAGCGCAGGAGCGGCTCCTCCTCTTCTTCCTCCTCCTCCTCCTCCTCCTCGGACGCAGGCAGCTCCTCCTCTTCCTCGACCTCGCCTTCTTCGACTTCGTCGAGCTCGTCCAGCTTCGTGGGTTCGCCCGGCCAACGCTCGCTCATTCGCCCTCCAGGGGCTCGTACTTCAGATCCTGGTGATGAAGCTTGTGGCCGAGCTTGTCACGTTTCGTCGCGAGATACCGGGCGTTCTGCTCGTTCGGCGTCGTCTCGATCGGCACCTGCTCGACGACCTCGAGCCCGAAGCCCTCGATCCCGGTGATCTTCTTCGGATTGTTCGTCAGAATTCGGATCGTCGTCAGACCGAGCTCTGCGAGGATCTGGTTGCCGATGCCGTAGTCGCGCATGTCGGGCTGGAACCCGAGCTCGAGATTCGCCTCAACCGTGTCGTAGCCGTTCTCCTGCAACTCGTAGGCGCGCAGCTTGTTTAGCAGGCCGATGCCGCGTCCCTCCTGCGCCATGTAGAGCAGTACGCCGTGCTCCTCGGAGGCGATTCGCCCCAACGCCTGCTCGAGCTGCTCGCCGCAGTCGCAGCGCAGCGAATGGAAGACGTCGCCGGTCAGGCACTCGGAGTGCACACGGACGAGGACGTTCTCCGCACCCTCGACTTCGCCCTTGACGAGCGCGACGTGATGCTTACCGGTGAGCTTCTCGCGGAACGCAACCGCGGTGAAGTCGCCGTACAGGGTCGGCATCGAGACGGTCGTGACGCGCTCGACGAGCTGCTCGTGCCGGCGCCGGTACTCGATCAGGTCGGCGACGGTGACGAGCTTCAGCCCGTGACGCCGGCAGTACGGGATCAGGTCGGGGACACGCGCCATCGTCCCGTCCTCGTTCATGATCTCGCACACGACGCCCGCCGGGATCAGGCCCGCAAGCCGCGCGAGATCCACCGCCGCCTCCGTCTGACCCGCGCGGGCGAGCACGCCGCCGTCGCGGGCGCGCAACGGAAAGATGTGGCCGGGCTGGACGAGATCCTCGGGCCTCGCGTCGGGATCGACGGCGACCTGGATCGTCCGCGAGCGATCCGGCGCGGAGATCCCGGTCGTGACGCCCTCGCGGGCCTCGACGGAGATCGTGAACGCGGTGCCGTACGGCGTCTCGTTTCGCTCCGTCATCTGACGGAGCCCGAGCTCGTCGCAGCGATCCTCCGAGAGGCAGAGGCAGATGAGCCCGCGCGCTTCCTTCGTCATGAAGTTCACGGCCTCGGGGGTCGCGAACTGGGCCGCGATCGTCAGGTCACCCTCGTTCTCGCGGTCGGCCGCATCGACGACGACGACGAACTTCCCCTGGCGGATGTCCTCGATCGCCTCCTCGACGGTGGCGAATGCGCTCTTTTCCTCGACTTTCACTCCGAAGATCGTAGCCCCGGAAGGAGGCGCTCCACGTACTTGGCGAGGACGTCGGCCTCGAGGTTGACCGGATCTCCGGCCGCCAGGCCCCCGAGCGTGGTCACCGCCAGGGTGTGCTGGACGAGAGCGACCGCGAATCCGGCGGCATCGAGGTCCGCGACGGTCAGCGAAACGCCCTCGACGGTGATCGAGCCCTTCTCCACGAGATAGCGGACCAGCTCCGGCTCGACGTCGATCCAGACCCGCGTGCCGTCCCCCTCCGCCTCGACCGAGCGCACAATTCCGACCCCGTCGACATGACCCTGGACGTAGTGACCGCCGAGCGGTTCACCGGCCCGGAGCGCCGGCTCGAGGTTCACCTCGTTCCCGAAGGGCTTGACCCGATCGAGCGTCTCGACCATCACGTCGAAGGCGAGGTGTCCGTTCTCGGAGCCGGTGAGCGTCAGGCAGACGCCGTCGACCGCGACAGAGTCGCCGATCTCGGCGGCGATTCCGCTCTCGACGACGAGCCGGCCTCCGTCGAAGGAGGCGACCCGGCCCTTCTCTCGCACGATCCCCGTGAACATGACCTAAGGCTACAAAGCGGAACGGGCCCTTTCGGGCCCGTTCGCGTCATCCCCCTCCTGGCGAAGCGCTAGACGCTTGCCAGTCCTCGAGACCGGGATCGCCGCCCGAGCCCAATCGCGGTGAGCAGCAAGAGCGCTGCGCCGAAGGAGACCGAGGCGCCGATGCCGGCGTCGCTCCAGTTGAAGCCGTCGTCCGACGCTGACGTCGTCAAGGCCTGGGTGATCGGAACCGGCAGGGCCGAGTGCTTCTGGTTCGCGAGCGCTGCGCCTGCGGCAGTGATGCCAGGCCGGTTGTAGTACTGGTTGGCCATGGCCATCCAGCGCATGCCTTCGACCTTGAGTTGCGAGACCGGCGACTGGACGGACATCTCCGAGGCGATCGGCTGGTGCGCTGCGGCCCGGATGTATCCGGCCTGGACTCCCGGGGTCGGCCCGTCGACGTAGACGGCTGCCTGTGCGGTAGGCGCCACGACGGCGGTGGCGAGCGCGAGACCGAGAGCGATTCTCTTGAGACGGAAATGCTTGCGGATCATCGTGGTGCTCCTTCCCCTCTTTGCTGACCGTGCTGACCGGCCGAGCATCCCTCCCGCTGGTAACGAGAACCTCACGGGGGACCCACCGCTCCCCATCGCCCAGTAACCCCTCAAAGACGAGCGGGCCCATGTGGGCCCGCTCCTTTCATTGCCTGTCGAGGGCTACGCGTTCGCGAGGCCGGTCTTGCCGTTTCGCCGGCCGAGCTCCCGCATGAGCAGCAGGAACGCGATGCCGCCGAGGACGATGCCGGCGCCGATTCCGGCGCTGCCCCAATCGAAGCTGTCCGACGAAGAGCTCGTCGCCGAGACGGTGGTCTGCGGTCCGGTTGCGCCGCCGGCGCCTGGGCCCGGGACGCCGAAGCTGTTTTCGGAGCGCAGCGACGATTGACTCTGGTACTGGTTCGCCATCGCGTTCAGGCGCATTGCCTGCACCTTCAGCTGGAACGGGCTCACGCGTGGATCGACTGCAGTGATGTTGTCGTGCCGGTTCAGCAACAGCGCCGCGTGCCGGGCATCGGTGCCCTGGATCCCGGGCGGCAGGCCGGTGTCGACCATGACGCCTGTCACTGCCTGGGCGGCGGTAGGAGCCGCCAGAACTGCGAATGCAAGAGCGAGAAACGCTCGCCTAAGCCTCAAATGCCTGCGGATCATCTTGGTGCTCCTTCCCCTCTTTGACGTTGGGGAGAGCATCCCGCCGAGCGGTAACGCCGCCCCCACGGCGGACCCACCGGCGCCCATCGCCTAGTAAGGAACGGGACACAGTTGTAGGTTCAGGCGAGCCGCCATGGACTACCGCATCCTCGGGCCCCTCGAGGCGTTCGACGGCGATCGAGCGATCTCGCTCGGCGGCGCACGGCAGCGCGCCGTCCTGGCTCTCCTGGTCCTCCATGGCAACGAGACCCTGACGAGCGACGTGATCGTGGACGAGCTCTGGGGCGAGGAGGCGCCGCCGACCGCGGTCAAGGTCCTCCAGAACTGCGTCTCGGCCCTCAGGAAGGAGCTACCACCCGAGACGATCCGGACGGTCGCCGGCGCCTACTCGCTCACGATCGAGCCCGAGGAGCTCGACCGCGACCGCTTCGAGCGCCTGCTCGCGGAGGGCCGGGCCGCACTCGCCGCCGGCGATCACGCCGACGCGGCCGAGCAACTCCGGGCGTCGCTTGCGCTCTGGCGGGGAGCGCCGTTGTCGGACTTCGCCTACGAGGCATTCGCGAACGAAGAGGTTGCTCGGCTCGATGAGCTGCACGTCGCGGCGCAGGAGGATCTGATCGAGGCGGACCTCGCGCTCGGCCGCCATGACGAGCTCGTGCCGGAGCTCGAGTCACTCGTGACGCGATATCCGCTGCGTGAGCGCCTGCGCTGGCAGCTCATGCTGGCTCTCTACCGCGCGGGCCGGCAGGCCGAAGCGCTCGAGGCCTACCGCGCGGCGCGGCGCACGCTGCTCGCCGAGCTGGGGATCGAGCCCGGCCCCGCGCTGCACGAGCTCGAGCGCGCGATCCTCGCGCAGGATCCCGGGCTCGAGGCGGCCCGCCGCCAGACGACGCCCGGCAGGCGGCCGGGGCGCGCGGCGGCGACCCCGCTGGCCGGCCGGGACGAGCAGCTCGCGCTGCTCGGAGCCGGGCTCGACGACGCGCTGGCCGGCCGCGGACGTCTCTTCGTGATCGTCGGCCCGACCGGCAGCGGCAAGACCCGGCTCGCGGACGAGCTCGCGAGCAGCGCCAAGGAACACGGAGCCCGCATCCTGTGGGGACGCGGCTGGGACGGCGGCGGTGCACCGGCGTACTGGCCGTGGAGCCAGGCGCTGCGCGACGCTGGGCAGACCCTGGACCCGCCAGAGCCGGCCGACGCCGAAGCACGGTTCCGCTTCTTCGAAACCGTCACCGAGTCGTTGCGAGCGGAGGCCGCACGGCAACCGCTGCTGATCGTGTTCGACGACCTGCAGGCGGCCGACGACGACTCGATCGTGCTGCTCGAATTCTTCGCGACGGAACTGCCGGAGATGTCTGCGCTCGTGCTTGCACTCGGACGCCCCGAGACTGCGCGGCTCGACGAGCTCGGCCGTCACGCAACGCGAACGCTCGAGCTCTGAGCCGAGCAGCGACGCAAGCGCTCAGGGCTCGTGGACGTAGCCGCCGAGCAGAAGGTCGTCACCGACTTGCTCCGCTGTGAACCGCCGCAGCTGCACGGGAGCGAGCAGCTCCGGCGCGAACGCAGGACCGTTGCGGCCGATCATCGGTGCAACGAACAGCATCACCTTGTCGACCAGGTCCTCGCGCAGGAACGACTCGGCGAGCGTGGGACCGCCTTCGAGCAACAGCGACTGAACACCCTTCTCCGCGAGGGCTGCGAGCTCGTCAGCAAGCGCGCCGGTTCGCAGCTCGAGCCGCACGCCCGGCGGCATCGGCCCGCGCCCGAACGCGAGGCGCCGCGGTTGCTTGACCGCATCGACGCCGCGCGCCGTCAGCTGCGGGTCGTCGTGACGGACCGTTCCCATCCCGACCGCGACGGCGTCCATGTGTGCGCGCAGCTCGTGCACACGGTGACGCGACTGCTCCCCCGTGATCCAGCGCGCACCGGGAACCGCGACGCGGCCGTCAAGGGTCAGCCCGAGCTTCAGGACGACGAACGGCCGCTTTGCTTCGACCCAGGTCCGCCAGGCCTCGTTCTGGGCGCGCGCGGCGAACGAGTCCGCATGCTCGACCTCGACACCGGCCAGACGCAGAACCTCGAGCCCTCCCCCGGCCTCCGGGTTCGGGTCGAGCGAGCCCGCGACGACCTTCGCGACACCTGCGGCGAGCACGGCTTCCGTGCACGGCGGTGTCGTCCCATGGTGTGCGCAGGGCTCCATGGTCACGAAGAGGGTCGCGCCGCGTGCACGTTCGCCTGCGGCTTGGAGCGCGATCACCTCGGCGTGCGGCTCGCCCTTTCGTTCGTGCCAGCCTTCGCCGACGATCTCGCCGTCCCGAACGACGACGGCACCGACGACGGGATTGGGGTACGTCGTCCCGCGCCCGCGCTCCGCGAGTTCGAGCGCACGCTCGAGGTTCACGCGAGTTCCTGCACCAGCCGGCGGTAGGCGCGCGGCAAGTCCTCGCGACCGAAGATCGACGACCCGGCCACGAAGAGCGACGCGCCCGCGTCGTGCACAGCCTTGATGTTCTCCGGACCGATGCCGCCGTCCACTTGCACGTGAACCTCGGGCGGCAACACCGACCGGACGGTGCGGATCCGGTCATAGGCCTCCGGCATGAACTCCTGACCCGAGTAGCCGGGCTCGATGCTCATCACGAGCACCATGTCGACGCCCGCCGAGATCGCCGCGTGTGCGGCGTACGCCGGACTGGTCTCCGGCTTGAACGCGAGCCCGATCTGGAGATCCAGTGCGCGCGCATCGAGGACGACGGAGCGTAGATCCGGGCAGGCTTCGTAGTGGACTGTGACGCTGTCACCACCGGCACGCTTGATCGCAGCGAAGTGCTTCTCCGGCGTCTCCGTCATCAGGTGGCAGTCGACGAACGCACCGCTCTCGTGGATGATCGGCGAGATCCACTGCAGGACGATCGGGCCGATGGTGATCGGCTCGATGAAGTGGCCGTCGCCGACGTCGAAGTGAAAGATCCGCACGCCCGCGCGGAGCAACACCTCGATCTGCTCTCCGAGCCGCGAGAAGTCGGCAGCGTAGAGCGAGGGCTCCACCTCCACCGTTCTGATCCAGTCGTTCCAGCCCACGCGCTGCGAGTCTAGGTTCTGAGCCGGGCGATGAAGAAGCCGGCAGTTCGGTGGACGTGCGGCTGGGTGAGCAGGAACTCGGGTCGGTTCGGATGGCGGAACTGCGGCCACTCCTCTCCGAGCGGCTCGATCTGCAGGCCCGAGGCGTCGACGACGGCTTCGTTCTCGTCGGGGTCCATCGTGCAGACCGAGTAGACGATCGTGCCGCCCGGCTTCACGCGTTCCGCTGCAACCCGCAGCAGCTCCTGCTGGAGCTCTGGCAGCGGCCGGGCACGCCAGCGCAGGTCGGGCCGCGCCGCGAGGACGCCGAGCCCGGAACACGGAGCGTCGACGAGAACGCGATCGAAACCGCTCAGCTCGGGCGGCAGCTTCGTCGCGTCGGCGTTCACGACCGTGACGTTGTCGGCGCCGAGCAGCCGGCAGTTTTCTTGCAGTTCTCGCGCACGTCCGGGATGGAGCTCGACTGCGACGACCTCGCCCTGGAGCTGCGTCGCCTTGCCGCCGGGCGCGGCGCAGAGATCGAGTGTTCGCTCTCCGGGCTTTGCGCCGACGACGAGCCCGGCGAGCTGCGACCCGCGGCTCTGCGGCCAGATCAGCCCTGCGCGAAGCGCCTCCTCGTCGATCCGCTCGACGTGCAACGCGTCGGGAAGATCCGCGTCGGGCCGGCCCTCGACGTGCCCGGACTTGCGGCGGTTCAACCGGACGACTCGCTCCGCCGGCTCGTTCTGCGCGCGCATGAGCGCAAGCGCCTGCTCCGGGCCGAGCCCCGCCCACCAGAGCTCCGCGATCCAGTCCGGGTACGAATGCTTGAGTGCCGCGGCTTCAGCCGTGTCCTCGGGAAGCGCGTCGAGCAGCCCACGGATCCCTTCCGAGAGCCTGCGCATGACGGCGTTTGTGAACGGCACGGCCCGCTCGAGCCGCGCCCGGCGGACGAGCTCCACCGTCTCGTTCACCGCCGCGTGCTGCGCGACTTCGGTGTAGCCGAGCTGGTAGGCGCCGAGCCGCAGCGCTGCGCGAACCGGTGGGTCGAGCTTGCGGACAGGACGCTTGCCGAGCTGCCCGATCGCGTGGTCGAGCGTGCGCACGCGCTGCACGGTTCCGAACGCCAGTCGTTGCGCGAGTGCATGGTCGCGACTGTCGAGGTTCTTCGCGGCACTGCGGAGAACGCGATCCGCGTATGCGTCCTCCTCGAACACACGGAGGACGACTTCGTACGCCGCCTGACGGGCCGTCATCGCAGTCCGCGCTGGAACTCGTCGTACGTCATGCGTCGCTTGCCGTCCGGTTGCACCTCGAGCGGCTCGAGTCTCCCGCCGGCAACGCGGGCCTTCCAGATCGTCACCGGACGTCCGTACAGCTCGGCCCTTGCGCCGATGTGCGGCGAGAGCGCGCGGATCCGGTTGAGCAGCTCGTCGGGCGGGCAGCTCCAGTCGAGCTCGCGATCAGCGGCGGTGATCTTCTCCGCATACGTTGCGCCCTCCTCGTCCTGCGGTGTGAACTCCGGCTCTGGCAGGACGGCGTCGAGCAGGTCGACCACGAGCTCGGCCGACTTCGCGTAGACCGCGCCGGCATCGTCTTGCTCGCCGATCGGGAACGACCGCTGTGCGGCGATCGGGCCTGCATCCAGTTCCTTGACAGTGCGGTGGATCGTCACGCCCGTTTCGGTGTCACCCGACATGATCGTGCGCTCCACGGGCGCCGCGCCGCGCCAGCGCGGCAGCAGCGAAGGATGAACGTTCAGCCACAGCCGCTCGGAAAGCACGTCCTCCGGAATGAGCAGCCCGTAGGCCGCGACGATGACGGTGTCGGCGCCGAGGTCGAGCCCCGGCGCGGGCTTCGCGGGCTGCAGCACGGGAATGCCGAGCCGTTCCGCTGTCTCCTTCGCGGGAGGCGCGCCGGTCTTGCGGCCACGCCCGCGCGGCGCGTCGGGTCGTGTCAGCAGTGCCGTGATCTCGTGGCGCGCGGCGAGGCGCTCGAGGACGTCCGCTCCAAAGGGCGCCGTCGCTGCGACGGCCAACTTCACGTCAGCGGATGACGAGCCGTGGGCGCAAGGTTCCGAGCGCTTCACGGCGGGCTTCGGGCGTCGTGCGGTCCAGGATCAGCGTTCCGTCGAGGTGGTCGAGCTCGTGCTGCACGATGCGCGCGATGATCCCCTCGAAGTCGTAGCCGACCTCGTCACCCCGCTCGTCACGGCCCTCGATCCGCACCGACGTCGACCGCTCGACCGGCATCGTGACGCCCTGGATGGAAAGACAGCCTTCGTCGTCGGTGTCCGACTCGTCGCCGCGACGCACGATCTCGGGGTTCACGACCACGGCGACCTTGTCCTCCTCCGGCGCGAAGACGAAGACACGCCGGAGCACACCGACCTGCGTGGCAGCGAGGCCGACGCCGTTCGCGTCCTTCATCAGCTCGCCCATGCGCGTCACGAGCCGCTTGAGGTCGTCGTCGAACTTCTCCACCGGCGGTGCCTTCATGCGCAGGACGGGGTCCGGGTACTGCCGGATCTGAGCGAGCGCAAGTTGACGCCGAGCCTCGTGCTCGGCGTCCAGCTCTTCGTTTTTGACCTCTCCCTCGACCTGCGCCACGCGGGCACACTATCCATGTGGAACGTCGTGAGCGCGAGGCGATCATGCGGCAGGGCGTGACCCGTCCCGAGACGCCGCGGGACCGCAGGGAGCGCGAGGCGCTCGCGGAGGACCTGAAGGGCAACCCGCTTGCCGGCGAGCCAATTCGGCAGCGCCTCAGGAACTTCCGGCCGGACGCGAGCGTGGCGATCTTCGCGCTCGGCGGCCCAACAGCGTGGATGCGGCGACTGCGGGCGATCGAGCTCGCGATCGACGAGCACGAGCTGGCGCTCGCGGAAACGTGGCTCGGGTTGCCGGAGGAAGTCGGCCGCGATCCGGCCCGGTTCGGCGAGGCGTGGCGGGCGATCGCGGAGAGCTGGGACTTCAGCGACGTGAACGACCTGATCGAACGGCACAACCGGCACTACCCGGCCGAGTCGAGGCTCCCCATGAATCCCCGGACCGGCGACTTCGTCCTGATCAACGGCCGGCCGTATACGCGGGAGCCCCTGGACTCAGCCTGGATTCTGGAACGATTCCCCGGGGAAGTGCAGACTTAGGACATGGACTCGCTCGCAGGACACTTCCTGATCGCCTCGCCACAGATCCTCGACCCGAACTTCCACCGGGCCGTGGTCCTGATCACCGCGCACACGGACGAGGGCGCGGTCGGCCTGATCCTCAACCGCTGTTCGGAGGCGACGGTCGGAGAAGCGGTGCCGCAGCTGGCGCCGGTGACCGACATCGACGATCCGGTGTTCGTCGGCGGGCCGGTGAACCCGGAGGGTGTCGCCGTGCTCGCGGAGTTCGAGGATCCAGACGACGCGGGGATCGTCGTGCTCGAGGACGTCGGCTTCGTCGCGCTCGAAGAAGCGCTCGAGGTGCGTGCGCCCGACCTTGCGCGCGCGCGTGTGTTCGCGGGTGTGGCGGGCTGGGGACCGGAGCAGCTCGAGGACGAGCTGGAGCGCGACGACTGGATCATCGAGCCGGCGAGCATCGACGCGATCTTCACGGACGATCCCGACAGGCTCTGGAGCGACGTGCTCCGCCGCAAGGGCGGGCACTACGAGCTCGTCTCCCGCATGCCGCTCGATCCATCTCTGAACTAGAGGCTCTGCGGATCCACGTCGACGACGGCCGCGAGGCCGGCGCGGCGCATCGCCGGAGCGGCCGCGCTGAGCAGCCGGCTCGCCTGCGCGGCGAGTGCGCGTGGTTGCTCCGTCTTGGCCACGAGCTGGGCGCGGTACTTGCCGCGCAGCCGAAGCAGCGGGGCCGGCCCGAGCACGTCTCCGATGAGGCTCTCCTTGACCTCGCTCAGCGCCTGGAGCGGCGCATCTGGGTCGGGCCCGCTGACGACGATGCGAACGAGATGGCTGAACGGCGGGTAGCCGAGCAGGCGACGCCGGTCGAGTTCGCTGTTGAGGAAGCGCTCGACGTCGTGGCGGGCCGCAAGCTCGATCGCGCGCGAGTCTGGCTGGAACGTCTGGACGAGCACCCGCCCGGGCGCGTCGCGGCCGCTGCGACCTGCGAGCTGCGTCAGCAACTGGAACGTCCGTTCTTCCGCTCTGAAGTCAGGCATGCCGAGCCCGGTGTCGGCGTCCACTACAGCGGCGAGCGCGACGCCGGAGAAGTGGTGGCCCTTGGCGACCATCTGCGTGCCGACGAGCACGACCCGGTCGGCCTCCGCGAAACGCGCCAGCGCGGCGGCGAGCGCGCCGGGCTTCTCGACCGCGTCCGCGTCGAGCCTGATGCGTTCCAACTCGGGCAGCTTCGCCTCGAGCTCACGTTCCAGTCGTTGCGTTCCCGCACCGAGTCGCGCGATCTCCGTGGAGCCGCAGGTGAAGCACGTTTCCGGCTCGGGCTCCGTGTGTCCGCAGTGATGGCAGCGGAGCCGGTGATCACCGTGCAGCACGAGCGCGACATCGCAGTTGTCGCAACGCACCGTCGTCCCGCATGCACGGCAGTGAAGCGCGGGCGCGACGCCCCGGCGGTTGAGCAGCAGGATCGCCTTGCCGCCGTGCTCTTCGATCGCGCCGAGCTCCGCAAGGAGTGGCGCCGACAACGGGTAGCCGGCCTCCCGGCGCAGGTCGACGACACGCACGGGCGGCAGCGGGCCTGCGAGGCGGCCGCCCAGGTTGAGGCGCTCAAGGGTCCCCCAGCTCTCCGGGCGTGGCGTCGCGCTCCCGAACACCGCGACGGCGCCTTCGAGAGCGGCGCGTTTCGCGGCGACCGTGCGTGCGTCGTACCGCGGATCGGACTCCTGCTTGTACGACGCGTCGTGTTCCTCGTCGACGCAGATGATCCCGAGCCGCGGCACCGGTGCGAAGACGGCGGAGCGTGCGCCGACGACGATCGGAGCCTCGCCGCTCGCGATGCGTGCGCGCTCGTCGCGACGCTCTGCCTCGCTCAAGGCGGAGTGAAGAACGGCGATGCGCTCACCGAAGCGTGCGCGAAAGCGTCCGAGCGTCTGCGGCGTCAACGCGATCTCGGGCACGAGGACGATGGCGCCGCGGTTGCGTTGCAGTGCGGTGGCGCAGGCCTGGAGGTAGACCTCGGTCTTTCCGCTGCCCGTGGCGCCGTAGAGAAGGAAGTTCGCCGATTCGCCTGCGTCGAGGGCACCGGTGATGCGCTCGAGCGCAGCCTGCTGTGTCGCGCTCAGCTCGGCGGGCTCCGCCTCTCCGGTCAGTGCGTCCCGCTCGGCCGGTTGTGGCCGCGTTCCTCGCGCCTTCCGCTGCACCGGTGCGACGAGCGTCAGCGCGCGACCGGGAGTCGAGCCGTAGTAGTCCGCGACCCAGAGCGCGAGCTCGACGAGCGGCCGCGGCAGCTCCTCGACGACCCGCTCCACCGGCGACGTGTCGATCCCCTTTGGCGGCTGCACGTCGACCTCGGTCACGACGCCGCGCTGCTTCGAGTTGCCGAAACGAACCTCGACGACCGCACCGGGACCGACGTCGTCCGGAATCTCATACGTGAACTCGCGGGCGAGGGCGCGCGCGGTCACGAGTGGATAGACCGAGGCGTAACGGGTCACCCGGCCACCCTACGGCCGGGGTGTGACGCTAAGCCCCTGCGGCGACGAGGATGAAGTCTGTTGCGAAGCCGAGGAAGAGCCCGAGCATGATGCCCCAGGTCACGAGCGTCTTCGACGCGAGCGCGCGTCCGACGTTCAGCAGCTCCATCACGACGTAGAGGATCGAGCCGGCTGCGAGGGCGAAGAAGACGATCGACACCGCCTCGCTGACCCAGACCTGGCCCACGACGGTGCCGAGGAACGTCGGGCCGCCGCCGATCAGGCCGAGAAGGGCGAGGAAGCCCCAGGTCGGCCGCTCCTTGTCGCCGGCGAGCGGCGCGCAGATCCCGAGGCCTTCGGTCGCGTTGTGCAGGCCGAAGCCGATGATCAGGACGATCGCGAGGCTGATCTGGTCCGACGCGGCGGACTGTCCGATCGCGAGCCCCTCGGAGAAGTTGTGCAGGCCGATGCCGGTGGCGATGAAGATCGCAAGCCATCTCGCCGGGGACATTCCGACGAAGTGGTGCTCGTGCTCGAACTCTGCGGTCGACGCCGCGCCCGGACCGAGGAACGCGCGCCGGCGGCGTCGTTTCATCCAGACGTCGTAGTAGACGAGGCTCATCAGCCCGACGAAGAAGCCCGCTGTGAGCAGGAACGCAAGCCAGAGGAAGCGCCCGTCGCGACCGTCCTCGAGCGCGGTCTCGATCGGTCCGACGGCGCTGCTCAAGACGTCCCAGAACAGGAAGATCAGGATGCCGGTGGCGGTCGAGGCGAGGAAGGCCTTCGTCTCGGCGGTGACGCTCTGCATCCGCCCGATCGGCAGGCCCAGGAAGATCGTGAACCCGGCGATGGCGCCGAGCCCGAGAATCTCAGCGGTGCTCATGTAAGGGTCACCTTACAGGTTACGATCACCGGGATGGCGCAAGGACACTCGGTCGACGAGTACCTCGAGACGATCTACTTTCTGGCCTTTCCGATCGGCGAGTACCGCCCGCTCGGCGGCGGGTCGCCGACCCTGGCCTCGCGTGTGGCCGAGATGCTCGGCGTCTCTCGGGCGTCGGCCGGGGAGATGCTGAAGCGGCTCGAGGGCGAGGGGCTGATCGAGCGGGGCGAGCACAAGGAGGCGCTGCTCACGGAGACGGGGCGCAAGCGCGCCGAGCGGGTCGTCCGCAAGCACAGGATCATCGAGCGGCTGCTCACCGACTTCATGGGCTACACGCCGGCCGAGGCACACGTCCAGGCCGACCTCCTTGGGGACACGTTCACGGAAGACATGGTCGAGCGGATCGAGGAGCGCCTCGGGTATCCCGATCGCTGTCCGCACGGCTGGCCGGTCGACCCAGACTTCGAGCAGGCGGAGAACCGTGAGCTGGCGCCGCTGTCGGACCTGGCCGCCGGCGACCGCGCGACGATCGTCCGGCTGGCGGAGCACGACGGCGAGCTCCTGCACTGGTTCTACGACGAGGGCCTTGTCCCGGGCAGCGAGATCGAGGTCCGGGAAGCCCAGCCCGCCGCGGGCCAGGTCACGGTGAAGCTGAACGGCCAGGAGCGGGCGATCGGCGAGAAAGCCGCAGCGGGCCTCTTCGTCCGCCCCGCGTAGCAGCAGCCTCCCAGGCGGACAGGGCCCGAAACGGCGCGTTCCAGGGACAGTCCCTGGCACATGCCGTTCGCGGACACGTCACGTGCCTGGCACCGGACAGGGCCGGAAGAGCCACGTGTCAGGGACAGTCCCTCGGGTTAACGGGCGGAGGAAGCAGAGCCGATATGACAGGCATGAGCGCCGTGCCGACCACGGCTGCCCGAAACGCGGCCGAGCCTCTCACTGTTGCGCGCACCCTCGCGGGCCGCATCGCGCTGCCGCTCGTCTTCGTTGCTGCGACCGCGTACCACGTCCTCCAGTCCCGCGGCCACGCCACCGCGACGGTGTTCAACGACGAGCTGCTGTACG
>Ga0307317_10000167_pt1 | contig 17788 bp, 16 predicted proteins | sample ER_DNA_357_FD_194498 | JGI IMG/M metagenome (GOLD analysis project Ga0307317, IMG submission 194498) | Bulk soil microbial communities from the East River watershed near Crested Butte, Colorado, United States - ER_DNA_357 | ecosystem: Environmental > Terrestrial > Soil > Floodplain | place...
GTCATCGGCCTGCCTGGTCGTTGGACCCCCGAGTTACGAAATGTCTCCTTCAATTGTTCAATTGCAACGAACCAATCATGAGAAAGAGATGAGAAGTGCTCATGACTGAGCCGAACGCCGATGGCGTCCGCTGGCGGACCGGCTCGATAGCGCGCTCAGGCGGACACGCGCCTACATCCAGGCAGGAGTCGACTCCGTCTACCCATCACAAATTTGGGAGCGGGACGCACGGCTAAGGCCGGGTTGTCAGAGGGACAGCATGACGCGACTCGCCAGCGAGGCGCCCCTGTACAGGGCCCTGCGCTCCGCGATATCTAAAGGCCTGACACCACTTCTCTGCTTCGACCTAATTCCACAAATTCCGCAGCCAGTCAATCCAACTCTTCTTCTTTTGCTGCTGCAGTTCCCCGCCGTACGATACAAGCAAATTCTGGAAATCAATTTCATCAGGATCAAAGACATCATCGTACGTGTCACCGTTCATAAGTACCCGTTCTGTCAAACGGTGTGCAAGGCCGACAGCATGGCCCATTTCGTGAATGGTTACATTTGTCCTCTCACCACCGGTAAGCGTACTTAGAAGGTCTATGTGGCCACCGGTGGTGAAACCACCCGACTCAACAGCGTCGAAGTTGCCATCGGATCCCGCTCCATCTCCCACGGTCACTGTCACACAGTTCGTATTTGGCTGGCAGGTTTCGACGAGCTTGGTATCCAGACAAGCGCTGCGGTTCCAGGCTGCAACTCCTTTTTCCAATTCGGCGACCCAATCAGCCGGCATATTCTTGGTCTCAAAGGTAATGATCACCTTGTCAGCCCCATTCCGTTTCCATGGAACCTGGTGATCGCTCGAATCCTGGTCCTGTAACACCGCCCTTGCCGGTGCGACACATGCATCAGCTAATGGCGATGGTGCAGGAGAACCAGCCGCTGGACTGGTTTGTACAAACGCGGGAATAACCGTGGACGACGCCTTGGCCGAGCCAAGATAAGAGGCATTGCTGGAAAGTATCGCAAATGTCAAAAAACCTATCAGGCCGTTAATAAGATGTTTCGTCATGAAACGTAAATACCCCCAGTACAACAACGTGAGCGATATTACTTCATGCGCTCGGGGGGCGATGGTCCCGTAGCCTTCGGGTTCGGCGAACTTTGGGTGAGCCTCTTCGCATGACACCCCTCCTGGCATGCGGAGCGGTCGGTACGGTTGATGTTGATCATGGCAACTCGAGTATTGATAGCTGGAGCCAGCGGCACGCTTGGCAGGCAGCTCGTCGCCGCGCGGCTCGTACGCGCCTACTTGAGCGAGTACCGCTGACGACCACCGGCAACACGTCCAGCGAGTTGGACGGTCATGAGGTCCGCCCAGGCCGTGCCGCTGCCGCGGTTGCGCTGCTGGCACTGGCGGCAATCGTTGCGCTCGGCTGGGCGTTGCAGCAGCCTCCTCGTGCTCCTTGGAGCCGCAGCCGTGACGATGCTCCTGACCGGCATCGGGATTCTGGTCGATCGCTTCGATGAAAGTCATCCGCGCCAGGCAAATCTGCTGTACGTGATGGATGCCGACACCCGGACTGCCATGTGGGCCAGCCAGAGCCGTACGAGGGACCGATGGACGGCAAGGTACGTTCCCATTTCTAACGGAGCGGCTGAACCGCCTCATCCGCTGCCCTACGGGGTCACGCCAAGGTGGACTGGCACTGCGGATGTGGTGCCCATGGATCCACCTCGAATTGATGTGCTGGCCTCCCGAAGCGAGGGTGACAGCACCGAGGTGAGAGTAAGGGTCGCATCGTCGAGGCGGGCCAATGTGATCACCATTCGCGCCGATCGTCCGGTCGAGACTGCGACGATCGCCGCCGATGGCCAGCAGCCAGTCACGGCCTCGCCGCGCTATCCCGATGCCGTCGACGCCCGCGCGTGGCCGTACGAGATGCGCCTCTACGACCCGCCGCCGAACGGATTCACCGTGACGCTGCAACTGCGCGGCAGCACGGTGCCACAGTTATACGTCAGCGACTACACCGTCGGTTTGGGGCAGCTGCCGGGATTTACTCCCAGACAACCCGGGCTGGATCGGTCGCCCTACCACAGCTCCGACATCGTTGTTGTCGGCCGTACGTTCCGCCCGTGACCGAGTTGTCAGTGCTCAGAGCTTCTGGGACTCGGTACGCGCTTCGAAGTCCTCGGCCCTCTGTTCGTCTGGGAAGAACCACCTGCCCAGCACCTGAACGCTGAGCTCATCGGCACCGTCCGGCACCACAAGCGGCACCGAAACAGTGCCCACGATCCCGGGCGCAATGGTGGCGCGCTGGCGCACGCCGCCCAGGCCCTCGGCGTCAGGCGTGAGGAAATCCATAGACAGTTCGGAGAGCGGGGTCGACGAAACCGTAGTTTCACTCGAGCTGAAATGCACGACGCACTCGGCGAGATTCAGCTCGAACTCGACCGGCTGAGAGCCGCCCCCCAGGACGCCGAGGGCAAGCGTCTCCGGGAGCGGCGGCACCGCGCCGACCGGCCGTGCAAAGAACTGGGCCACCGCAAGCGGCGAGGCGAGGAGCCGCTGCACCACCCGATCGGCCGCGACGCCCACCGCTACTAATCGCGGGTCCTGGACCACAACGTCGAACTCAACCTCTGGTCCGGCTGCGGTCAGCTCGCGTACCTCGGCTTCTTCGACCGAACCTTCGTATGTCCCCACCGTGTCGCGACGGGAGCGCGGTCGCAGTACCTCAAGCCGGGCGTGGCCGTCATCGGTTAGGACTAGCCGCTCGTCAATTGAGCGGGGCGGCGGTGTACGCCAGTGCACGGTGACGAGCGTTGCCATTTTGTTCTTCACGTCCACGGCCAACCTGTCCTCTCGGGGCACCTTCCGAAGCTTTTGCGTTGAATGTGTCAACCATGCCCGGGAACCATTCGGCTCAAACCGAGGAGGCGCATACGCTCCGCTATGTGGTGATCGGAACACTCCAGAATCCGCGCGCCAGCCTGGCGAGGGCGGTGCGGGGACGCATTGCCGGGGACTTCGAGGCGCAGCATGCCGAGATCTGGCGAGACGGCGAGCGGTGGTTCGGCGAGCAGGATGTGATCTGGCGCGTGCACGCCGACGCGTCAATGTTCATCGGTGGGATCCGTGCGCTGCTCCTGCAGGCGCTGCATCCGATAGCGATGCAGGCAGTCGCTGAGCATGCCGGCTTTAGCGCCGATTTCTGGGGACGGTTCCAGCGCACCAGCAGGTACCTCGCGCTGACCACGTACGGCACAGTGCCTGACGCCGAGCGCGCGATCGCTGCCGTACGAGCAATCCATCGGCGAGTCACAGGCACGACCCCGGACGGGCGGACCTACTCCGCGGACGATCCCCATCTGCTGATGTGGGTCCATGTCGCCGAAGTGGACAGCTTCCTGAAGGCGTTCCAGGCCTTCGGCGCCGAGGCGCTGACCGAGGCTGAGGCGGATGAGTACGTATGCCAGACCGGATCCATTGCCGCCCAGCTGGGGGTGATCGACCCACCGAGCACTGTCACTGAACTGACCGAAATCATGGAGGGCTACCAGCCGGAGCTCAGCGGCTCAGGTCCCGCCCGCGAAGCGAGCAGTCTCCTGCTAGTCCATCCACCGTTTACCGGCCTCGCCCGGGCCGGCTATCACCTGTTGGCCGCCGGCGCCGTCTCAACACTCCCGGCCTGGGCTCGTGTGGAGCTGCGCGTACCGACCCTTCCAGTAACCGAACGGATCCTGATGCGACCACTGGCCCACTCCGCGATGCGGACCCTGCGCTGGGCCCTCTCCGACTTGTCAGAATCCAGTTGAGCTATACCTCAACTGGATTCTGACAACTCGGTGGCTCTTTAGGTCAGCCCGTGCTCGTGCGCGTACGCCGCCGCAGCGGTTCGGGACGGCACGTCCAGCTTGGTGAAGATGTTGCTCAGATGTCGCTCGACGGTCTTGTGGCTCAATACCAGGGCGCGCGCAATGTCGGGATTGCTCCGCCCCTCGGCAACCAATCTCAGGACTTCAATCTCACGTTCGGTGAGACCGCCGGGCCGTGCCCGTCCCAGCAGCTTGTCGACCTGCTGGACTCCTGGCGCCGCACCCACATCAGCAAAGCCGTGGCGCGCAACGGCCAGTTCGGCTGTCGCTGAATCCTCATCGCCCAGCTCCCGCAGAGCACGCGCGACCAGCACTCGAGCCCGACTAGCCTCGTACGGCGACCCGATATCGCTCCAGAGGCGGCACGATTCGCGGCCATGGCGGAGTGCTTCTTCTATCTCCCCAGAGGCAAATTCGACGGTCGCGGCCGCGTACGCCACCATGGCCCGGAGCGCGGAGTTGCCGAACGCCGACGCGATCTCGGAGAGTTCGTCCACATGCCCTCGGGCTTCCTCAAGACGTTGGGCCGCAACCAGGATCTCGACAGCAGCCGGAAGCAGCCGAGACCGCTGAACCAGCCCCCCCGCTTCCGCGAGCAGCCGGTGGATCGCCGAGATGGCTGGCGTCGTCCGACCGCGAGCAAGCCACGCCAACGCCAATCCCGGCTGGGGCTCGTAGCCGAACTCCGCTGCCTGCCGGTAGGCCGCCTCGGCCTCGTCGAGTTGGCCTCGGATGCGTAACACATCGCCCTGCTCGGTCAGTGCTAGCGCGGCCGGCGCCGTCGTACCCTCCTGCTGGTATCGGCGCTGTGCCAGGGCAAACTCAGCAAGCGCCTCGTCGTAGGCACCGCGCAGTCGCATGATCTGGCCACGGTGCAACGAGCACTGACCGGTATACGGAACCAGGCCGGGCTGCTCCTCGCACCATCTGGTCAAGGCACTCGTCCACGAGGCCGCGCGCGAGAAGTCCGACACCTCCTGGCACGCCTCAATCATCGAGCAGTAGACCATTCCGGCAATGATGGGCGAGACCTCTCCAGCCGAGATCCCGACCATCGCCTCGTCGAGCAGGGCAAGCCCTTCCGGCACCCGACCGGAGTAGATGGTCATCCGTCCCTGGCACATCAACCCTTGTGCGATGAGGTCGGGTTCGGAGAAGCGGCGACCAGTCTCGACGATATGTATGGCTGTCTCGCCGGCCCTGGCAAAATCTCCGCGGCCGAGGTGCTGATAGAACTCGTGGGCAAGAAGGTACCCACGTTCGACGATGTCTTCGGGCTCGGCCTCCAGCAGCCGCTGCGCTCGGGCGACCCAACCGCCCCCAACCGCAACCTCTCCCCGGACGTTCAGCAACAGACCGAGCCATGAGGCGAAGCGGACGGCTCCCAGCGAATCCCCGTTCCGGATCCTGTCCTGGTAACCGGCCTGCAGGGCGCGTACCGCCTCGTCGACGTTGCCCAGCAGATAGGCGGCCGTCGCCAGGGCCATGGTGTCCTCGGCGCTAAGGTCGCCAGCCGTCCGCAGCCGGTCGAAGGCAACTGCCCAGTCTCGGCGGGCGTACGCCTCGCGAGCCTCCAACAACTCATCGATGGTCCTGTCCCGCTCGACGCCCATTGCGCAGCCTCCCGCTCAGAGGGTACGCGCCAGATGACTCAGGCGGCGAGGGCGTATAATCTTTCGACTCTCGCGTCGATCTGCTTCGCGACGTACGCGGCATCTCTGCCGACTCCGGGGAGCACCATCGAGCTGAACGCGTACTGGAACGCTAGCCCGCAGAAGAACAGCCCGGGAGCTTCCGGCACCACGCCGCGCATCTCTTGCGGCCATCCGTCAGAACCGAAGATCGGCAGGTCGATCCAGTCGAACACCTGGCGGAAGCCGGTGCACCAGACAACATTGGCTACGTCGAGCACCTGGCCACTGGCAAGGACCGGCCGCCCATCGCGGACGCCGGTCACCCGATCCAAGACCCGTTCCACACCGCGCGCACGGAGATCGGCACGCTTCACCCGCAACATCGGTCCCCCGTGGAAACGAACCTCGTTCATGACCTTGCGGCCCATCGGTGTTCTCCGCGTGAGCACGTGCGTGTGGATGAACACAACGACTGGGAAGACCAGCCGGAACCCCCAGTGGTCCAGCCGTACTGGCACCTCACCGGGGTCTCGGCCGGCCAGCACCGTCGGGTGGGTTGCTGAGATCTCGAAAGCGATATCGGTGCCCGAGTGGGCGGCACCAACAACAAGCACCCGACCTGGCTTCAGCTGCTCCGGCCTGCGATATTCGCTGGAGTGCAGCTGCCGAATCGTGGGGTCAAGGTCCATCGCGAAGTCAGGAATGTTCGGCGTGCGGCCGAACGTACCGGTCGCCACCACGACGTTTTCGGCGATGATGCGGTCATCGCCGAGATGGAGCACATAGCTCCCGTCGGCCGCCTCCAAGCGGTCCACACAGGTGGACATCCGCACGGGGAGCGCAAACCGATCGACGTACGCCGCGAGGTAGTCAGCCACCTCGTCCTTGGTTGGAAACGACCACTTCGAAGCCGGGAAGGGCAGACCCGGAAGCCCGTTGTAGCCTGCCGGGCTGAAGAGCCGCAGCGAGTCCCAGTGGCTTCGCCAGTTGTCGCCAACTCGCTGGTTGCCGTCGAGGATCAGGCACTGACGGCCTCGTCTCTGCAGGTGGTAGGCGGTCGCCAGGCCGGCCTGGCCGGCGCCGATGATCGCGGTCTCGATGTGTTCGATCGTCATGGGAATCTCCAGGAGGGAACGGGACGCCGTTTGGCCGGGGTGATGCCTTGGCATAACGCAGATGCCAGATGAGCATCAGTCCCGATGTGACGACGTAGAAGGTGTGCAAAGCCCAGATCGGGCCAGCTGGTAGCTGCGCCACATAGATGCTGTGGACAGCGTTGCCGACATTGGCCAGCACAAGGTTTCCCCGGCTGTAGGACGCCAGCTCCTTGGTTCGTGCTGCCTTGATCAGCATGGGCAGGGTGCTCACTGCGAAGAGGATGGTCGAAACCGTTCCCGCGAGAACTGCCACGCTTGCCATGCCGAGGACGCTACGGAGGACAGCCCTTGGGTCGCGTCGGGTCAGATACCCAACTTGCGGATGGGTCTGATGGGTGAATCCCCGTACGCCTGGCCCCCGTAGAGGCGCGGGCTGGCGTCACTGTGGAAGGCTTACGAGATGACGGAACCTGAGCGGGTACGCCGAGTCGTATCGACCGTGCTACCGACCGTACATGGCACCTTCCAGCTTCACGGGTACGAGGTAGAGCCGGGCCGAGAGCATGTCGCGCTGGTGCTGGGTGATCTTGACCACGCCGGAAGCAACGGCCATGTTCCACTGGTTCGGGTTCACTCCGAGTGCCTCACCGGCGACGCTTTCGGGTCCTGGCGCTGCGATTGCGGCGAGCAGCTCGACGCGGCGATGCGGGAGATCGGCCGCGAGGGGCTGGGCGCGGTGATCTACCTGCGCGGGCACGAGGGGCGCGGCATCGGCCTGCAAGCCAAGCTGCACGCGTACGCGCTGCAGGACGCCGGCCTTGACACGGTTGACGCGAACCTACACCTGGGACTTCCCATCGACGCCCGCGATTACGGCGTCGCCGCCGCCATCCTGAATGATCTTGGTGTACGGCGGATTCGGCTACTTTCGGCCAATCCCACCAAGAGCGCTCGGCTCGGTGATCTTGGCATCGAGGTGATTGCCAGGCTTCCGCTGCCGGTGACCGAGCGCGCCGAGAACGCCTTCTATCTGGCCACCAAGCGCAACCGGATGGGGCACGACAGCACCCGCAGCCTGCCCGATGTCTGGAGCGGGCTGTTGCAGGGCCGGGTGCCAGAACATGCGGCGGCCGGTTTGGATGAGGTACTGCTCGATCGGTACGGGTCGCTGGTCACTGCCGGCCCGACGATCACCATCGCCCAACTAGCGCAAAGCGCCGACGGCTTCATCGCCTCCCGGACCGGCGACGCCAACTACGTCTCTGGCGAAGAGGACCGGGAGCACTTGCACCGGCTGCGGGCGCTGGTGGATGCCGTGGTTGTCGGCGCCCAGACAGTCGCAGCCGATGATCCGCAGCTGACCACCCGCGCAGTGCCGGGACCTTCTCCGGTTCGCGTCATCATCGACCCGGGTGGCCGGATCCCTCGGGATGCCCGAGTGTTAACGGACGGCAGCGCCAGGACCCTGTGGTGCGTGGCATCGGGGTTGGAGTCGCCCTCAGAGCTGGCGGGGCACGTCGAGCTTGTCACCCTCAAACTGGAGGGCGGGCGGTTTCAGCCTGAGGCGCTGTTGGGCATGCTGCGGTCGCGCGGCCTGGGCAGGGTACTGATCGAGGGCGGCGGCCGAACCGTCTCAGACTTCCTGGCTGCGGGCCTGCTCGACCGGCTCTACCTGACGACTGCTCCGATCTTGGTCGGGGATGGCATTCCCGGCGTACGGTTCGCGGGCGCCGATCTGCTCGCGGATGCCTTGACCGCTTCAGTACGGCGGTTCAGCCTGGGCCGCGACATCTGCACCGTCTTCGACTTCGCGGCGGCTCGCCAACGATCTTCCCGGCAGGGCCAGGATGTCGCAATGACCAAGCTCGATCCGGAGGATTCCGAGCGCGAGCTGGGAGCGTCGTAGCTCGAGCCAGCTAGTCGCGATCGCCGCGAGGCTCGGATCGTGTGCCACGGCGGCATCGAGCCGCTCCTGGAGAAGCTGTTCGACAAATGTCGGATCACTGGAGACGCTCAACTGCCACGACGTCTCCTGGGTGCGTACGGTGAATCCGCCCGCGCGCAAGGCGTTGACAGTCAGTGTGGCGGCGTGTGGACCAGCCCGGCCAGCGCGCCGTTGATGATCATTGAAGGCCTCGAGCAAACCTTGATCACGCGGGTCCACTGGGGTAAGACTCAGGGTTCCGGTGACGGTAAGGCTGAAAAGAGCGGGCACCTGATTGTCGATCACTGCTTGACACATTGAGTCGATCTCTCCCGCCGTCAGTACATCCAGCAGGGCCGAGCAAGTGACGAGGCGCTGATCGCCGTTGCCGCTGGCCAGGAGCCGTCCGAGCGCCTCAACGCTGCCGTCGATGATCATCGTGTCAGCCGACAGCGGCATCCAACGGCTGATCGCCGGATCATGATCAAGATGGACCCAGCACTGTCTAGAGGGAAGGCGTGGTGCCAGCCATCGCTGGTTGGCACCTGTCCCCGCACCAAGATCAATGATCTCGAGTACATCCCTGCGATCAACGGTTTCGATCAAATAGTTGATCAACTCGGGGAGAAGGGTGCCGATGGTGGCGGCTCGGGCAGAGGTGTCGGCGGCGGCGCGGGCGGCGAGCCAGCCCGGGTCGACGGCGGCGCGGGCGGCGAGCCAGCCCGGGTCGACGATAGGTTCGGCCGGCGCTCCAGATAGGCCAGTACCGCTTCTGCCGTCTGCTGCCATCCGGGCAGAGTATCTCGACGAGCCAGCGCTGCCCGGCGCCATGTCCGCCGCAGCGTCGGTTCGGTGAGCCAGCCACGTAAGACCGCTGCCAGGCTTGCCGGGTCGCCGGCTGGTACTGCCGTGCCCGGCGTTGCGTCACTGCTTGACGTCTCCCCTTGGTGGAGGGCCTCAACCGCGCCGGTTCCTTCGGACACAACGGCCGGAACTCCGCGAGCCAGTGCCTCGCCGATGACCAGGCCGTACGTCTCCGTCCGGGACGGCAGCACAAACAGGTCGGCCGCATGCCATTCCTGGTCCAGTGCTTCACCGATCAGTGCGCCGGGCACCGTGATCCGCTCTTCCAGCCCAGCCGCCGCGATCTCGGCACGTACCCGAGCGGCATAGTCGGGATCAACTCGATCGGAGCCGACCAGGGCGGCCGTCCATGGGAGGTCCGGGACCTGTGCCAGCGCCTGGACCAGAGTGAGCTGGTCCTTGGTCGGTGTCAGCGTGGCAAGCGTGAGGAAGTGCGATGGGCGGCCCGCCTCGCTACTGCCGCGTGCCACAGGTGCTGGCGTGACCCCCGGAACCGCCACGCCAAGATCACGCCGACCGTACCGGCGGGTCAGCTCGGTGGCGGACCAGCGGCTCGAGCACAGCACCCCGGAGGCGACGCGTACCGCTTGGGCCTGAAGTACGGCGTACCGCTCCCGGCGCGCGGGATCGAGGCCGAGCTCATCGCTGATCGGCAGATGGACCACGATGCTGACTGCGTGGCCGGCCTCGACCGCCGCGGCCACAACATCTGGTGAGCCGCATCCCACGATTCCGTCGACCAAACAGGCAGGCGCTGCCCGCAGAGCTCGCGAGAGCTCGGCATGGGTGGTCGCGTCTCCGTCCGGCCAGGGCCCGGCGAGCTTGTGCAGCTGGACATCGACGCCGAGGCCGCGCAATTCGGTGACAAGGGCCTGGTTGTAGACATTGCCGCCAGTGGGATCGTCTCGATCCCAAGTCACGAAACCCAGCTTTGTCACAGCAGCGGCCGGCAGCTCAGTCAAGAGTCATGGTGTATCCCGCCCAGGCGTCGGGATGCTCCCGTAACGTCACATCCAACTTCGTGAGGCCGCGATCTGGGAGCGAGGCCGCAACTCGCTCCGCTATCAGCTGTGCGACTGCCTCGGTGGTCGTGAGGGTGCCCGCGAGGACTGGGTGTTCGTCCAAATTGCGGTAATTAAGGTCGCCCAGTGCGTTGCTCAAAACCTCGGCTGCCTCGCCGATGTCGATCACGATCGATTCCGGACTGAGCGTCTCGCGCCACAGAGTCAGCTCCACGACGTACGTGGCGCCGTGCAGGTTCTGAGCTGGGCCGAACGACGGGTGCGGCAGGCTGTGGGCGATCATGACATGATCACGAACTGTCAGGTGGAACACGATCAGGCCTCCTCGTCGGCTGGATAATCGATCACCTGGCACAGTGTTTCAGTACCGTCGTCGAAGATCGATTCCATGGTCTGCGGCAGCGCGCCGAACCGGGCGTGGCCGGTGATGAACACGTCGAACACCGGATCATGAAGCATCCGCAGGGCAAGCGCCAGCCGGTCCCTCGTGGTACGCCGGGCGCGGCGAGCAGCTGCGACGGCGCCAACCTGGCTAGCTCGGATCGCCAGTCGCCGGGAATGGAATTCGGCACCCAGCGGCACCCGCGGCTGCAGCGTCCCGTACCAGGAGAGCTCGATCAACTCGGCCTCCGTGCCCAGCATCTGGAGGCTGCGGGCGAGGCCAGATTCGGTAGCCGAGCAGTGGAAGACAAGATCATTGTCACCGGCGGCGTCGTCGGGGTGCACCAGCTCGACACCCAAGGCTGCGGCGAGCGCAGACCTGGCCGGGTTCACATCCACGAGCTGCAGCCGGTCGAGCGGCAAGGTCCGCAGCAGTGCGGCGATTGTGCCGCCCACCATTCCGGCGCCCACCACGGCGACGCGGTCACCAATCCGCGGCCCCGCGTCCCAGAGCGCGTTGATGCCGGTCTCCACCGTGCCGGCTAGCACCGCGCGATCACTCGGCACTCCATCAGGCACGGGCGTCAACGCACTCGCCGGTACGACGTAACGATCTTGGTGCGGGTGCAGGCAGAACACCCTGGTGCCCTTCAACGACGCGGGACCCTCTTCCACGACGCCGACTGACAGGTAGCCGTACTTGACCGGGCCAGGCAAGCTGCCGACCTGAAAGGGGGCGCGCATGGACTCGGCAACCTCTGGAGGAACCCGGCCTGCATGCACCAGCATTTCGGTGCCATGGCTAATGCCCGAGCAGATGGTGCGTACCAACGCCTCGTTGGCGTCCGGCGAACGGGCGGGTTCGGTGCGCAGGACGCCGTGCCGGGGGGCCATCGTCCAGTAGGCGGTCCAGCGCTCAGTCGCAGCCATCTCCGCATTCTCGCGCCAATTCAGAGCTGCTCGCGCGTGTGACGGTCACTGATAACGCGAGGCCGCTTGAATTACGAACGACTTGAGGATGCACAGTCCGCACCAAGACAGCAGACTTTTGATACATAGTTCTTCCGATGGTGAAAGGAGAACTAGACGTGCGGGCGGTCATCTACGCGAGACTCTCTGAAGATCGCGAGCGGGCGGAGTCGGTCTCGACCCAGATCTCGTACAGCACCAAACTTGCCGACCGCATGGGCTGCGACGTGGCGGGCGTCTTTAAGGACGAAGGCAGGTCTGGCTTCACGGGCGAGGTCAGGCCAGGCTTCGAGGACATGCTGAAGTTCCTCAGCAGGGGCGACGTGCAGGTCTTGATCGCGCGGCACCACGACCGGCTGACACGCAACCCGGACGACTTCGGGCGCCTGATGAAGATCTGCGAGCGATCTAAGATCAAGATCAGCCTCTACACCGGCGGCGAGCTGGACCTGTCGACAGCGAGCGGCGGGTTCTACGGCTTCATGGAGACCGGCAGGTCGTGGTACGAATCAGCGATCAGGAGCCAGCGAGTGAAGGACGCCCACGAGCGGAACGCCAGAGCCGGAAAGAGAACCGGTGGAGGGTCCAGGCCGTTCGGCTACAAGATCATCCGGCAGGACCTCGGCGAAGGCGCTCCTCGTCGGTGGCGCATCGTCGGCGAGGAGCTTGAGCCAGCCGAGAAGGAGCTGATCGAGGAGGCGGCCACCCGAGTGCTGCGCGGCGAGAGCATGCGCAGCATCGCGTTCGACTTCAATGATCGCGGCATCCGGGCTGTCGCGGGCGGCCGGTGGGTTGGGTCGACGCTGCGACGCGTGCTGATATCGCCGAGGATCGCCGGGCTCCGCGAGCACAACGGCGAGGTGGTCGGCAAAGCAGCGTGGCCGGCGATCATCGACCGCGCCACCCACGATCGTCTGGTCGGGTTGCTGGACGATCCGAGTCGCAGGCGCGAGAGCTTCGGCATACCCCGCGTGCACCCGCTGGTCGGTCTGGTCTACTGCGCGTCGTGCGGCGGGAAGATGACGACCGCGATCGCGCCGAGGCAGGGACGCGGTTACGTCTGCCGCAAGGACGAGAACCCCATCTGTCCGGCACGAGTGCGCATCGTCGCGGAGCCGTTGGAGGCGTACGTGGAGGGCTACGTGATCGACCAGTGGCGGAACCCGGAGGCCCGGAAGATCGCGCAGTCAGACGACGACCGGATGTCGCGTATCAGGGAAATCACTGACGAGATGCGGCGCCTGCAGGAGCAGAAGAACGAGGCGCTCCGGATGAAGCTCCGCAAGGAGGTTGACGCCAAGACATTCCGAGAGGTGACGGCGGAGATCGAGGCGGCACATGATCAGCTAGCTCGTGAGCACAAGAGTCTGACCAGCGAAGCGGCCATGCCGGAGCTGCCCGACCCATCGCTGGCGTGGGAGGACCTGTCTGCAGAGGACAGGCGCGCGCTGACCGAGATGCTGGTGGACAAGATCGTCATCGCTCCGCATCCTCAGAAGATCGACAAGGACGGCAGGCGCCACTACCTCATCCGTGCGATCCCGTACCAAGATCCTCAGCAAGAGGCTGAGCGTCTAAAGGCGGTGCATGAGGCTCGGGTCAAAATCGTCCCCAGGGTCTGAGCGCACAATCAACAGATTTCCAACGACGAAATTCTGGGCGCCCGGTCCGTGCGTAAGCGTCTGTGGTGTTGCCGCCGATCTGGGTGTCGTAGTCCATTTTTCCCAGCACAGTCACGGAGGCCCGGAAAACATCGTCCTCGACTAGGTCGTCGAGCTGCTTCGCATTGCCGGTCAGTAGGGTACGACTCGTCGAATCCATGACCCATCGAATCCTCGGGGGTTTCGGGGGTTTCAGAGGTTTTGATCCCGCCTCTCGCGAGACGAAAACAGGTCTCTATTTATATACATACGAGGGTCAGCCGGCCGGGAGAAAACCCCAGAAACCCCGAAACCCCCGAGGGAACATTGGCCATCGGGCAATCGGCGCCCGGCGTGGCCTACGAACTTCCAGGGATCCGTCGGTCGCGCCGTCGGTCGCGCCGTCGGTCGCGCCGTCGGTCGCGCCGTCGGTGCGCCGCCCGCGGGCCATTGGGCACCGAATCGGGGGGCGGCGAGCCGACGGAATCTGCTACTGGATCACCAGCCACCAGGTCAAGAAAATTCTGGGCACCGGGGTGCGAATCACCCGTATTGGGGTCGGTATTGGGGTCGTCGTGGAGTCTCACACGGCGATTGGATGCTGTGAAGAAAATTCTGGGCTCCGGGTCCGTGCCTGTGGACGTCCGCTTAGAGGACGGCAATTTCGTACGTAATGTGCCCGTCGATTTCTTCAGGCCCTAGTCTTGCGAGCATTCGTCATTGGGGAAAAGGCTCCATCCCGATTGGCCCCGTTTATTGGGCACGCGGTCCGCGCGCCTGTTCCGCGTGCTGGCCGGACGCCGGCGATCTGGCTCAGAAGGTTTGGCCACGCGCAAATTGTGCTCCCAGCACAGAGGATCTGGTGCGCGTGCGTGTGCGCCAACGCGCGTATTGGGGTCGGTATTGGGGTCGTCGTGGAGTCTCACACGGCGATTGGATGATGTGAAGAAAGTTCTGGGCTCCGGGTCCGTGCCTACTTGGTGTGAAGAAAATTCTGGGCTCCGGGTCCGTGCCTGCTTGGCTACGGAGAACCGCGGTCCTCGAATATTCCGGTTGGTCGCCCAGCCGCGAAAAACATCCTGGCAACAAGCGGGGCATTCTTGCGTGGCAGTGAGCTGAGTGGCCCGGCCATTGGATGCTGTGAATCCTGGTCGGTGTCGTAACGTCGTCGCCGAACCCTTCGCCCCAGGGGCACGTCATCCTTCATCCAGCGAGCGGCTCACAGCCAGTAACGTCGTCGCCGTACCCTTCGCCCCAGGGGCACGTCATCCTTCATCCAGCGAGCGGCTCACAGCCATGACTTGCTCTTGTGCGCTGGCGACAGCGGCAGTTGCTAGCTTGGTCCTCAGTTTGTGGACCCTGGTCTGTACTTATGTGCAGTGCGAGTGCCAGACTAAATGCTCGCAAGTCGCGTCGCAGATACTGCATTTCGGCTCGGCGCGGTACTCAACAGGATGGATTGACATGGATTTTGTCGTGCTGCTGAAGTTCCGCTCGTCTGTGTCGGCTGCCGAAGCGGATGCGGGGCTCGGGCGGCGGGCGGCGTGGAAGTATCCCGAGGGCGTCCAGGTGATAGCCGAGTATTGGCCGCTCTCCTCGGCGGTGCAGGTCGTGAGCATCTTGTCCGCGGACAGCGTCAAGAAGATCATGGAGATCGTCTTCGAGTGGAACGACGTATTCGACATCGATGTCTACCCCGCTGTCTCGGCCGACGAGGGCCTGAGAATCGGGTCTGAGGTCTTTCCGCGCCTGCTACGCATGCAGCAGCAAGCCTGAGATATCAGAAAGCTGGGCCGTTGGGCTTACGGGTCCCGGAACGACCAAAGACTGAAAAATTCGGACAGCACGAGAATTCCCATCTCGGTGACGATCAGCCGCCAGTCTTGCTCCTCCGACAGAGTGCGTATTGGTGTTGCTGACCAGGTGTCATTCTCAATAATGTGAAGCGAGCACGCGGCGTACCCACGAGTCGGGCGCGCGGGCGGATGAAGATCAAGATCACGCGCGCGTGTCAACAGCGACAGATCATCGATCTTGTCCTAATTTGGACCTGACATTCGCCACAATCGACACTCGCCACAATCGAAGCTCATGAGGGGATCAGATGGTCAAAGTTATCGTTGGAGGAGGAAAACCCCGCAAAATCCCGTTTGGCCCCGTTTATTTTACAAGAGATTATGTCAAGCCGGGCGGCTTACTTTGTAAGGGCAAGACATATCCGCAGGGGCGTCGTGGCGTCGTTCTACGTGAACATACACTTCTCGGCAAAGTCACGCACGTGGACCTCCGCTTACCGGACGGTGAGTTCTTATTTGAAGTGCCCGTCGATTACATCAAGGCTGAGCCGTGAACATGCCACCGCGTCGTTCTAGCCGTTGGCTGACCGAGAAATTCTGTCCCTTACCAGCCTTACCAAGCCTTACCTCAGATACTGGTAAGGCTCTAGTAGCGAGCCTTACCACCCCTAGTTGGTAAGGCTGCTAGATACCTGTCTCAAGAAGGGCTAGTACTGCTGTGAGCATTGGTAAGACACACTGCTGTGGACATGAGCGGTCCGGTCTCAGTGATCAATCCAACTGTTGTACAGGTTCCGAGCGGCCTGCTGCTGCGGGCTCCGCCCTGGGTAGTGAAGCTTGCTGTTCCGGAAGCCGTCCACGATGTTGATCTTTCCTTCCCTCGTGGCTTCCTTGATCGCTCGGTCGGCGTGATCTTGATTGTGACCGGGAATGCGAGCACGCACGGCGAGGAGGTCTGTCTTGTTGATGCCGGGCGTGTTCGCGACTTCCTCGGTGACGATCTCCACGCCGGTCTGGGTACGCACTGTCGCTCGGTTGCCGGTGCCGATGTTGCTACGGCGGGTGACGGGGTCAAAGAGCAGTTGAGTCTCATCCATGCCGACCTGCCTACCCTCAACGAACAGGAACGGATCATAGCCCTGTCGGGTCATGACCATCCGCACGTCCACCCAGTCATCGAGGGCAGTAGCGCCGCGCGCGTGCTCGGTGCCCTCATCATGCTTGGGCCGCCCGGTGTGTGCGGTGGTAAGGAACTGGGCGACGCCAGCTTGGGACTTGATCTCATCTATGGCGGCCGCTAGCCGCGCCACACCCGAATTGTCGTTCTCGTCTATTCCCGACCAGGCACAGAGCCGAGCCCACGAGTCGTTGATCCAGATCTCGATCCGTTGTACCGAAGCCACCACGCCGTCCAGGCCGCCCCGGCATCAGTGATAAGCGGCACGCGGTATCCGCGAAGGTGCAGCGTCTCGATCTTGTTGGGATTCTGGATGCCGATCGGACGGGTGTAGTCCAGGAAGTCGTCTCGGTCCATCTCGCCGTTCCAGAACCCGATCCGTCCCTGCGGCATCTCGACCGCGAGTGAGCCGAGGAATGGCCGTCCGTCTGCTAGTGCGGTAGCAAGGTCGCAGGCCAAGCCGGTCTTCCCGGTCTTGTACATCCCGGTGAGCGACGCGTTGTGTCTGATGCCGATCAGCGACTCGATCCGATATCGAACCATCTCCCGCTCACGAGCAAGATCATTCAGCAGCGACGATGACACCTCGGGCGGCGGATACCGCCAACCATCAGCCGCTAGGAGCTGCCGGGCTCGCTGGTCGATTCGAAGGAGTCGCACCCGCTCTGCGACTTGTTGATCTTCGAGCCGCTCCGGGTCAGATTGGCCGCTGCCTGCGCTGCGGCCTCCAGGCCTAGGTAATGAGCGTCGGTCAACAAAAGGCTGGACCTCTCATCATCACCGTGGATAGCGGCGGGCCCGAAAGATCTCTCCCCGTGAGGCCCGGGGCGTCCAGGCGATTTCCCGCGAAGGGAATTTCAATCGAGGGTCCCTGATGTAATCGATGGGCACTTTAAGTAAGAACTCACCGTCCGGTAAGCGGAGGTCTATGTGCGTGACTCGACCGAGATGTTTATGTTCACGTAGAACGACGCCACGGCTCCCCTGCGGGTATCTCTTGTCAAAATTGGAGCCACGCTCGACATAATCTTTCGTGAAATAGACGGGGCCAATCGGGATGTGGCCCTCTGAGGCGGGAGCCAAGACGCCGGTTGCCTTTTGGTCCGACTGCAGTCGTCTCAGGATCGCCAGTATCTCATCCGTCTTATCTACTCGGTCGCGTCCGGGAACACTGGCCTCGGCAGGATGGTTCTTCAATGCACGCGCGCACCGCGACCTCCGGAGCCGTCCCCGCCGGACATCGCCTTTCGCGCTCAGATCGTGGAGCTATCGTTAGCTGACCGGATGCTCCTATATATCAAAATCTGATCGTCCGTACCGCGACTGAGCTTGAATACGCTGCTTAGGTCACTGGAATGGTCGCAGCCCGTGGCGAGCGACGAGATCCGGCACCTCAGTGAAATCGAATGAGAGC
>Ga0307317_10000172_pt1 | contig 17672 bp, 15 predicted proteins | sample ER_DNA_357_FD_194498 | JGI IMG/M metagenome (GOLD analysis project Ga0307317, IMG submission 194498) | Bulk soil microbial communities from the East River watershed near Crested Butte, Colorado, United States - ER_DNA_357 | ecosystem: Environmental > Terrestrial > Soil > Floodplain | place...
GTCGCCGACGTGATCGGCTTCGCGGTCGGGATCTCGCCCGTTCGGTGGGCGAACGTTGCGTTCGTCCTGCTGTTGCCGCACCAGCTGGGGTTCTTCTACGCCGACGGGACGTTCGCTCGGCTCCCGAAGCGCTTCTTCTGGGCGATGGTTGCGGTCGGGCTCGGCGGGCTCGTGGTTCTCACGAACCCGCCGTTCTGGAGGCTGTTCGGAGACGTCCGGTTCGACTGGTTTCCCGGGATCGGCGCCTACCCGAAGAGCCTGCTCGGGACCGACGTCGAGCTGGTCTCGAACGCGTATCCGCCGACCGTCTGCTTCCTGCTCGGTGGGATCTGGTCGATCGGCGCAGTCATGCTGCTCCGGCCGTGGCTCGCGCGATGGCTCCAGCGGACGGGTCCCTGGAAGGTCACGATCGTCCTCAACAGCGTGATCATGACCTTGTTCCTGTGGCACATGACCGCGTACCTCTTCGCGGTGTTGACGCTCTGGCCGCTCGGGCTCGGCCATCAGCACGACAGCACGGCGGGCTGGTGGCTGGAACGGCCCCTCTGGATCGGGCTCTCCGCCCTCTATCTCGTGGGGCTCGTCGCCGTGTTCGGCCGGTTCGAGCGACCGAAGCGACACGAACGGGTCTCCGCCGTCGCCTGATCATCGCGATCGCGTCGCAGCCGGTCTGCGACCCACACGATGCGGGTCCGCGATGCTACCTTCGGGCATCGTGGATGTCGCCGAAGGAGGGCACGGCAGCTCAGCGATGGGCTCGCGAGCGCTCCTGCTCGCCGGCCTCGGCATCCTGTTCATGGCGATCGTCGCGGCGACCCCGGGCTCCCCGTACCAACCGCCGCTCCCGGCGGGCGGACAGCCCCACGGGATCCTCCGCGACGTCGCCGTGGCGCTCCACCTCGATCGTCTCCAAGGCGATCCATTGCTCGCGATCGGCGTCCTGGCCACCCTGCTGGCGACCGCCTCGTTCCTCCTGCTGTTGCGCGAGGCCTTCCGCGGAAGGGTGTCGGTCGGGGCGGTCGCGGTCGTCGTGGTCGGCGCGCACGCGTTGCTGCTGCTGGTGCCGTTGCTCTTCTCGCGCGACGTCTACTCCTACGCGTTCTACGGTCGGATCGCCGGGGTCTACGGGGGCAATCCGTACGTTCAGACGCCGCTCGATCACTCCGGTGACATGCTGTGGAACTTCGTCGGCTGGCAGTGGGTCAACACCCCGGCGTATTACGGGCCCGCATGGACGTCCCTCTCGGCCGTCCTGTCGAAGATCCTCCCGAGGCCGATCGACGACGTACAGGCGTACCGGTTCATCTCGATCGGGGCGAGCCTCCTAACGTGCGGCGTGATCGTCTGGGTTGTCCACCGAGTCTGGCCGCAGCGGACCGCTTTCGCGCTGGCGGCGTTCGGCGCCAACCCCGTGGTCCTGTTCCACTCGGTGGCGAGTGGACACAACGACCTCCTCGTGGCACTCGGGATCGTGAGCGCCTACGCGTTGCTCCTCTCGAAGCGCGAAGCGGCGGCGGTTGCCGTCCTCACGCTCGCGGCGCTCATCAAGGTGACCGCGCTCTTGCCGCTCATCATGCTGCTGGTCTGGTGCGTGGCGCGCCGAGCACCCGAAGAGCGTCGCGCCGCGTTCGTGTCCCGGGTCGGCCTCTCCGCCGGGATCGGTCTGCTCCTCGCCGTGCCGTACTTCCAACTGCACGACCCGACGCTCGGGATGGTGGGGTTGGCGAGTCGGAGCGGCTGGTTCGCGCCCACCAGGGCGATCGCCCGCGTGGTCGACGGCGTGACCTTCCATACGTTGGGGTGGGTGGTGAGCCTCGGAGCGCTGTGCCTGTTGGCGTGGGGCGTCTGGTCGCTCGCCCGAGCCGTCTGGCGCCGCACGTCGATCGGGAGCATGTCGGGGAAGGAGCTGGGGGCGGTGTGGGGGTGGGCATTGGTGCTCCTCCTGCTCCTCGGTCCGGTCCTCCTCCCGTGGTACATCGTGTGGGGGTTGCCCTTGGTGTGGGCGCTCCCCAGGGTGCCGCGGATCACGATGCTCGCGGCGAGCGCGATGCTCGGCGTCACGCTCTGGTCGGAGGAGCCGCTGCGCTACCCGGGCGCGTTCGACCTGAACCTGCTGGTGGGATATCTCGTCGTCGTCCCCGTGCTCCTCGTGATGCTCGTGCTCGTGATCCAAGACCTCCGGTCACGGATCGAGTACGGTCGCGCGTTCGACGACGGGGTTCCGTCGACCGCGCCCACGATGCTCGCCGGCCAGACGGAGGGCAAGGAGCGCATACCCGGTCCCGCCGGCGAGGGCGCAGGCCACGCTGGCGACCCATCCTCGACGGGGGTCGGCGCCTAGGAGCTCGAACCCGAGCGCGACGAGCGTCAAGGTCGCCGATCCGAGCGCGGGCGAGACGGCGAGCGCTGCGGCGGCGTCACGCGAGGATCCGCCGAACGCCCACCACGCCCACCCCGCGCCGATCACGATCAGCAGGAGGAACGTTCGGATCGTCGAGCGGACGATCGTCGACGGGTCGGACGGGGCGAGCTCGCCGGGATCGGCTGGGGGCGATCCGGTCACGGGGACGTTCGTCGCGATCGTCCCGTCCCACGTCGTGAGACCGGGCGTCGTCATCGCGGATGGATCGCGGTCGAGCTCGGGTGCGACGAAGACCGCGCGCGGACCCGGCGGGATCTGGGCGAGGGAGTCGGCAGACGCCCGGTCGAACACGGGATCGCCGCGCACCGTCGGCCGCCCCGCCAGCAGGTCCTCCGCGCGTCCGAGGTAGATCGACACGTCTCCCGCGCGATCCGGGGGGATCGCTGCGCGGACCGTGTTGAGCCCGTGGGAGAGGTGGAACAGCGCGTAGTCGATGCCTGCGGGGTCATCGGCAACGAACACGAGCGGGGTCCCGGGCGGGGTCGTCGCCGCGATCCGGCCCGCGGTCGTCAGCTCGTTGAGCTCGTCCGGCGAGACGTAGGTCGGCTGCGCGCGCCAGTCCCGCATCGCCGGGTAGACGATCAGCGTGACGAGCACGATCGCGATCGGCCACGCGAGCGCCGGCCGGCGGAGCCGCTCGCCGATCCACACGAGACCGAAGCCCGCGAGGATCGGGAGGCAGAACGCGAAGGTGAGGATCCGGTCGGGCGGGAAGAGGCCGGTCAGCATGCCGACCGGCAACGCGAGCGCGCTGACGACGGCCCACGCGACGAGGAACCGCCGAGCGAATCCGCAGGCACGGAAGCTCCCGGCAACGGCGAGCGAGGTGGTCATGATCGGGGCGTATCGCCGCCAGTTCCGGACGAGGCGATCCAGGTACAGGCGGCGGAGCTCCGTCCATTGCCCGGTCCGTCGGAGCATCGCGTCGAGGGAGGTGTCCCCCGGGAGTCGAGCGGGGCCGATCAGGCACGCGAGGATCCCCCCGAGAACGATCGCGGCGCCACCTCCGAGCGAGGCGAGCACGCGGCCTGCGTCGGCTCGGGCGGCCGATGGATGCCCGCTCGGCGCCTCGCGGCCGGCCCACCACGACCACGCGGCGGCCGCGACGAGCACGGCGACCGCAACCAGGAAGAACTCCGGGTGCGCGAGGCCACCACCGCCGAGGAGCAATCCCGCTGCGATGGTTCCCCGCCGCGTGCGGCGGGCGAGGGCCGCCGCCGCGGCGAGGAACGCCGCGACGAGCGCGAGGTTCGCGAGGTAGCCGCCGCCAAGGAAGGTGGTCCACGCGGCTGCCAGCACCGCCCCGGCGAGCCACGCGAGCCGGGGTGTCTCGCCGCGGCCGCGCGCCCGCGCGCCCGCGGCGAGCGCGCTCGCCGGCATCAACGCGTACTGCACCCCGGCGACGGCGGGCACCAACCCGATCCCGAGCGCGCTCGCGACGGTCGGGATCAACGCCGGTGTGCCCGGCCGCTCGCCGACCAGGGACAGCCCCTCGGCGGCGCCGACCCGAGACCACCAGAGGTAAACGGGCATGTCGGGCCCGACCGCGAACGCGTACTGGTGGACCAGCGTGGGCCAGACCGCGACGCGAAGGAACACGGCTCCGAGCACGACGACGAGCAGCAGGTCGATCGTCGCGCGGGCGGACCCGGTCCGGATCTCGGTCGATGCGGTCGTCGCCGTTTCGGTCGTCGTCACGTCGCCGGGCGACCGTATCACCGCGGCTTAGTAGCATCGCCGCCATGCTCGACCGCGAGCTCGTCACCGAGGTCCTCGCCGCCGCGCGCCGCAAGGGTGGCGACTTCGCGGAGGTCTTCGTCGAGGAGCGCTCGTCCACCTCGATCCGTCTGGACGACGGGCGGGTGGAGGAGCTGACGACCGGCCTCGATCGTGGAGCGGGCGTCCGGGTGGCGCAGCGCACGAGCTACGGGTACGCCTACTCGAACAAGCTGGACCGCGACGCCCTGCTGGAAGCCGCCGCGGCGGCGAGTGCGGCGCTCCGCGGCGACGCCCCGGGCACGGTCGTCGACCTGACCGACCGGTTCGGGCCGGGGACCAACCGTGCGGGCCGCGCCGCCGATACCGTGGCCGCTTCGGACAAGGTTGGTTGGCTCCGCGAGGTCGACGAGGTCGCGCGTGGGCACAGCCCCGAGGTGACCCAGGTCACCGGCATCTACTTCGATTCGCTCCAGCGACGGCTGATCGCGGCCTCGGACGGCCGGTGGATCGACGAGGAGCGGCCGCGGATCCGGCTGGTCGCCCAGGTCGTCGCGAAGCGCGGTGACGTGATCCAGACCGGGTGGGACGGGCCGGCCGCCTGCGCGGGCGTCGAGTTCCTCGACGCCCATCCGCCGCGCGTCACCGCCGAACGGGCGGCGACGCGCGCCGTCACGATGCTGGAATCGATCCCCGCGCCGGCCGGCGAGATGGCGGTGGTCGTCGCGAACGGGTGCGGCGGGGTCCTGTTCCACGAGGCGGTCGGGCACCCGCTCGAAGCCGATGCCGTCGACAAGGAGGCGTCGGTGTACCGCGCGCTCGTCGGCGAGCGGTGCGCGAGCGAATTGATCGACGGTGTCGACGACGCCACGATCCCGAACGGCTGGGGTTCGTACGATTTCGACGACGAAGGCGAGCCCGCCCAACGGACCGAGCTGTTCCGCGACGGCGTCCTCCAAGGCTTCCTGCAGGACCGGCTCCGGGCCGCCAAGATAGGTGTCCAACCCACCGGGAACGGTCGGCGCGAGTCCTACGCCTCGCCGCCGATCGTGCGGATGACGAACACGAACATCCTCCCCGGCAAGGAGGATCCGGACCAGATCCTCCGTTCCACGGCGCACGGGATCTACGTCCGTGGGCTCGGCGGCGGGCAGGTCAATCCCGCGACCGGCGACTTCGTCTTCGGGGTCTCGGAGGGCTACCTGATCGAGGACGGTCACGTCACGACGCCGGTCCGCGGCGCCAACCTGATCGGCCGGGCGATCGAGGTCATGAGCTCCGTCGACGTGGTCGGGAGCGACTTCGAGACCTGGGAAGGCGTCTGCGGCAAGGACGGCCAGAGCGCACCGGTGGGGAGCGGCTCGCCGACGCTCCGCATCGCCAAGATCACGGTCGGAGGCACGGGTGCCTGAGATCGGAGCGTTGGTGCGCGCCGCCGTGGAGGCGGCGGACGGAGACGAGCAGGTCGAGGCCTACGCCGAGGAGGGGCGCCAGACCGAGGTGAGCGCGCTCCGGAACGAGATCGAGGGCATGACTTTCGCGGAGTCACGCGGCCTCGGCGTCCGCGTGATCCGCGACGGGCAGCTCGGCTACGCGTGGGCGGCCGATCCCTCGGAGGACGAGGCGCGCGAGACGGTGTGGCGGGCGCGCGAGAACGCCGCGCTCTCCGAGTCGGACGAGCACAACGGCCTGCCCGCGGCGGAGTCGTTCGAGGCGATGCCGGAGATCTTCCGAGAGCAGAGCGCGACCGTCGCCGCCGACGACAAGGTGCGGATGGCGTTGGAGCTCGAGGCGTACAGCGTCTCCCGCGATCCGCGCGTGTCGAAGGTCGACTTGGCGCAGGTCGGGGACGCGGTCTCGCGCGTGGCGATCGCCTCGACGACCGGGGTCGACGTCGAGTACGCAAGGACGGACGCGTGGGCCGTCGTCGTCACGCTCGCCGTCGACGGCGACGAGACCCAGACCGGCTTCTCCTACGCCATCACGCGCGGGCTCGACGCGCTCACGTGGGAGCCCGTCGCCGACGAGGCGGTCGAGCGCGCGGTGAAGATGCTCGGCGCCGTCAAACCGCCGACCGCCAAGCTGCCGGTCGTGCTCGACCCGTTCGCCGCATCGAGCTTCCTCGGCGTGCTCGCCGGCGCGCTGAACGCGGAGGCAGTCTTGAAGGGCAGGTCGCTCTTCGCCGACATGGTTGGTCGAGCCGTCGGTTCCGACGCGTTCACGCTCGTCGACGACGGACGTCGACTCGACGGCCCCGGAGCGTGCCCGTTCGACGGGGAAGGGGTTCCGAGCGGCCGGACCGAGCTGTTCACGGACGGAACGCTGAACGGGTTCCTCCATGACTCGTACACGGCGCGCCGGGCCGGCGATGGCCAACGATCGACGGGCAACGCCAAGCGCGGTGGCTACCGGTCCACGCCGGGTGTCGGCACGTCGAACTTCTTCGTGGATCCCGGAGAGCTCTCGTACGACCAGCTCCTGACGAAGGCCGAGGGCGGCGTGCTGATCATGGACGTCTCGGGGGTGCACTCCGGCGCGAACCCGATCAGCGGCGAGTTCAGCGTCGGAGCGACCGGGTTGCGGTTCCAGGGCGGAGCCACGGGCGAGCCGCTGCGCGAGATGACGATCGCGTCGACCCTGCCCCAGATGCTCGCGGGCATCGCGGGGGTGGGGAGCGACCTCCGCTTCTTCTCGAGCGTCGGCACGCCGTCGATCCTGATCGGTGAGATGACGCTCGCCGGCGTCTGAGCCGGCTCGATCTCAGATCGTCGCGGACCGAACGCCGGTCGCGATCAGCAGGAAGACGAGCGCCGCCACCGCCAGCCGGTAGACCATGAAGATGAGGAAGTCGTGGCGCCGGAGGTACCGCAAGAGGAACCAGATCACCACGAAGCCGCTGATCGCGGAGGCGACGAACCCCCAGAAGAATTGAGCACCGTATCCCTGGAACCCGTCCTGCAGCACGCCGACACCCTTGTAGAGGCCGGCGCCCGCGATGATCGGGATCGCCAGCAGGAACGAGAAGCGAGCCGCGGCCTCACGTTCGATGCCGATGGCGCGCGCGGCGGTGATCGTCACGCCGGAGCGAGACACCCCGGGTTGCAACGCGAGCGCCTGGGCGAGCCCCAAGAACAGGCCGGTCTGGGGCCGGACAGAGTCCAGATCGCGATCGCTCCGGCAGATCCGGTCGACGACGTAGAGGACTACCCCGAAGACCGCGAGCATCACGGCGATCAGCCACGGCTCACCGAGCGTGTCCTCGATCGCGCTCTCGAACAGCGCTCCCGCTATCGCTCCGGGGATCGTGCCGACCACGAGCGCCCATGCGAGTCGTTCGTCCGCCGATCGGATCGAACGAGCTCGGACCGACGCGATCCAGGCTTTGAAGTAGCGCCAGAGATCGGTGCGGAAATAGATCACGGCCCCCAGCAGCGTCCCGACGTGGAGCGCGACGTCGAAGGTCTTGTTGAGCGCCGGATCCTGGACGATGGACCACCCGAACAGCCACGGGACCAGGATCAGATGTCCACTGCTGGAGACCGGAGCGAACTCCGTGATGCCTTGGGTGATCCCCAAGATGATCGCCTGCAGGATGGTCACGCGCGCCCTTCCGGTCGGGAGGCGCGGCGAGTCTATCCCGAGGCGGGTTCGGTTCCGGACGAGGGTGATGGAGATGGTGTAGCGCCGGCGTCCGGACCGCGAGCGACGAGCGCGAGCGTGCCGGTCGCGTCCGCCTGGAGCAACTGACGCGCGGTCGCGGCGTCGACATCGAGGGTGACCATGGTTCCTTCATCGCCCAGCGGGTCCTTCGTGGGGTCGATGCGCAACACGCGAAGGTCCTCGCCGACGAGCACGGTGAACGGCCGAGCGCCACCGAACGTGGCGAAGACGTCGACCCGGTCCGCGGTCGTGAGTCCCAGGGGGACCGACGCGAACCCAGCGGTCACGACGAGGCGTCCGGGTCCTACGCTCCCCGCGAGCATGCTCCGGCCGAGCCGCGAAACGGACAGGGGTTCGCCTTCGGCGATCGAGGTCTGGGCGACCAGGCCGAGGGCCGCATCCACGGCGGGAACCGACCCCGGCGGGGCGAACGCTACGGGCATCTGCATCAGCGCGAGGTCGCCGGCCGAGAGCGTCGCCCCGGCGTCGATGTCGTGGGTAGCGATCGTGACGCCCACCTGTGGCCCGGGCAGCGCTGGTCCGTCCGAGGCCCGCGAAGCGTCCGCACGAACCAGGAGGAACGAGGCGATCGCACACGTCGCCGCAACGCTGAGGAAGATCTTGGAGGACAGCGGCAGCTTGCGTCGGAACGAAAACGCCGGGACGATGCGCATCCGCGGAACGTACGCGGCGCATGCCCAGCCGGCCGTGACCGAGGTCACATCAATCGACCGGTCGGAGGTGGTCCTTCCTCTTGTCGTCGAGCGGGAGCGCCCGAACGCGGAACTCCTCGAGCGCCTCGCGTCCCACGATCATGGCCACGGATTCGCGGACGCGCTCGCCGAGCTGCTCGCCGTCTTCTTCGGTCACGAACGCGAGCTCGACGCGGATCAGCTGTCGAGCCATCAGTCGTGCCCCGAGCCGCCGAGGGCATGCGCGCAGTCGCAGCCGCTCCGATCCTCCGGCACCCGGGGGATCGCCGCGAACAGCAGATCGCGCAGCTTGTCGATGTTCTCGCCGAAGACCTTCAGCACCTCGGCGTGCGAAACGGGCGCGATCCCGTCCACGCCGACGTCGTAGTCCGTGACGAGGGCGACGTTCGCGAAGCACAGCTCGAGCTCTTTCGCGAGCGCGGCCTCCGGGAACTGCGTCATCCCGATCACGTCGCCGCCGACCGTCGCGAACATCCTGGATTCGGCGCGCGTGGAGAACCGAGGTCCCTCGATCACGACCATGGTCCCGCCGACGCGGTGCTCGATCCCGCGCTCGACCGCGGCGTCGACCAAGCCCTGACGCATCACCGGGCAGTACGGATCGGCGAACGACACGTGCGTGGTGATCGGCCCGTCGAAGTAGGTGTTCTCGCGGGACTTCGTGAAGTCGATCGCTTGGTCGCACACGACGAAGGTGCGCGGAGGGATGTCGCGGCGGAGCGAACCAGCCGCCGAGGGTCCGAACAGCCGCGTGACGCCGAGCTCCTTCATCGCCCAGACGTTGGCGCGGTACGGGACCCGATGCGGCGGGAACTCGTGATCCTTGCCGTGCCGCGGGATGAACGCCACGCGCCGTTTCGCGATCGATCCCACCGTGACGGCGGCCGCCGGCTTCCCGTACGGCGTGTCGACGTCGATCTCCTCGGGATCGTTCAGGAACGCGTAGAACCCCGAACCGCCGAAGACCCCGATCTCGGCCGTCGTCACGACCCGGACCTTTCCTTCGACGGCGCCGCCGTGCCGGAGGACGACTCCTTCTTCGTGCTCGTGTCGCCGGTCTTCTTCTCCGACGAGCCGGCGTCCTTCTTCGTGTCCTTCGTGTCGGCTTTCGCTCCCGCCGGTGCGTCTTTCGTGTCGTCTCTCCCCTTCGACCCCTTGCCGTGGTCGGTGGCGTAGAAGCCAGAACCCTTGAACGCGATCGCCGGCGCCGCGAAGACCTTCCGAAGCCGCCCTCCGCAGCGCGGGCAGATCGTGAGCGTGTCGTCCGCCATCTTCTGGACGATGTCGAACGTGTGGCCGCAATCGCGACAGGTGTATTCGTAGGTGGGCATGGCGAGGCAAGTGTACCGACGCCCTCCCTGTCGGCCGACCACCCTATGCTGATGGGACGATTGGCGCGGCGCCGGAAGGGCGCGTATCGTTCGCGGTCCGCGGAGCGAGGGGGCTCATGAAGGTTCGCAAGGCGGTGATCCCTGCTGCCGGGCTGGGCACCCGGTTCCTTCCGGCCACCAAGGCGCAGCCGAAGGTCATGCTCCCCGTGATCGACGTCCCCGCGATTCAGCTCGTCGTCGAGGAGGCGGCTCGAGCGGGCATCGACGACGTCCTGATCATCACCGGGCGCGGCCAGCGCGCGATCGAGGACCACTTCGACCGGAACCTCGAGCTCGAGCGATTCCTCGAGGACAAGCAGAAGTTCGATGAGCTCAAGCGGATCCGGCAGATCTCGGACATGGCGGAGGTCCACTACATCCGTCAGAAGGAAGCCCTCGGCCTCGGACACGCGGTGTCGGTCGCACAAGCGCACGTCGGCGACGAACCCTTCGTGGTCATGCTCGGCGATGACCTGATCCACCCATCCGAACCGCTCCTGGGCGAGATGCTCCGAGCGCACGACACCTTCGGACGGAGCGTCATCGCGGCGATGGAGGTCAGCAAACAGGAGATCTCGATGTACGGGTGCATCGAGCCGGAGTCGTTCGAGGAGGATCTGGTTCGGATCCTGTCGATCATCGAGAAGCCGTCGCCGGAGGAGGCGCCGTCCAACCTCGCCGTGATCGGCCGATACGTGCTCACGCCGGAGATCTTCGACGCGCTACGACGGACCACCCCGGGTCGCGGTGGCGAGATCCAGCTCACGGATGCGATCAACCTGCTGGCGCAGGAGCAGGCGGTCTACGCCTACCGCTTCGAGGGCCGGCGCTTCGACGTGGGGAACCCCCTCGACTACGTGAAGGCGACGGTCGAGCTCGGTGCCGAGCGCGACGACCTCGGTCCCGAGTTCCGCGCGTGGCTCGCTCAGTACGTGCAACGCGAGAAGCTCATCTGATCCACGCTCGCCGCTCCATCGATGCCTTCCAGGTGCCTGGGTAGACTCCCGGCATGGCCGAGCGGCACGCGCACGATCACGACGCAGCGGAGGGCCTGGTCCCCCTCGACGAAGCGCGCGAGCGGGTCCTCTCGCGGATCGAGACGCTCCGGCCGCTGCAGCTGCCGCTGACCGATGCCTACGGGTGCGTGGCGGCCGAGGACATCTTCTCGGCGGTGGATCTTCCGGAGTTCGCCTCCTCGGCGATGGACGGCTTCGCGCTCCGCGCTTCGGACGTCGCCGAGGCGTCGGCGATCCACCCGGCCGAGCTCAAGGTCGTCGGCCACGCGATGATCGGGCAGCGGCCGGAGGCGACGGTCGGGATGGGCGAGGCGGTCGCGATCGCGACCGGCGCGCCGATCCCGGCCGGCGCCGACGCGGTCGTCCCGATCGAGAACGCCGAGACCCGCGACGGTGACCTCGTCCGGGTGTTCGACGCGGTCGAGGAGGGCCGCCACGTCCGTCCTCGCGGCGAGGACGTGCGCGCGGGCGAGGTCCTCGTCCCGCACGGGAAGCGACTGAGCGCCGGCGAGCTCGGCCTCCTCGCGAACGCCGGCGTCCCGCATCCGATGGTGCATCCCCGGCCGCGGATCGTCGTCCTGTCGACCGGCGATGAGCTGATCCCGCCGACCGACAGCCCGACGTTCGGCCAGGTGCGCGACTCCAACGCCTACACCTTGTTCGCTGCGCTCCGCGAGGCGGGCGCGATCCCGGTGCTCGCGGGGATCGTTCGTGACGAACCGGAGTCGCTCAAGGAAGCGGTCTTCAACTTCGAGATCCAAGCCGACGGGTTCGTGTCGTCCGGCGGCGTGTCGGTGGGGGAGCGGGACGTCGTGAAGGCGGCGTTCTTCCGCCGCGGAGACATCGATTTCTACCGCGTCGCGATGCAGCCGGGTATGCCGCAGGGGTTCGGGTTCATCGAAGGCAAGCCGTTCTTCGGTCTGCCCGGGAACCCGGTCAGCGTCTTCGTGAGCTTCGAGATGTTCGTGCGTCCGGCCATCCTCAAGATGATGGGCCGGGCGCAGCTCGAGCGACCCGAGATCACGGCGACCCTCACCGGCGAGATCAGCGGACCGAGGGACAAGAGCGTGCTCGCGCGGGTCGTCGTGGCGAGGGGTCCGGATGGTTGGACCGCCGATCCGACCGGGGGCCGAGGATCCAACCTGATCGCGACGGTGGCTCGGGCGAACGGTCTCGCCCTCCTGGCGCCCGGGGTGGAGCGCGCAGGGCCCGGGGAGCGCATCCGGGTCCGGCTGTTCCGCTCGTCGGAAGACTGACGTGGACGACCGATCCCGCAGCGACGGCACCACGCGGATCGTGGAGGTCGGCGCCAAACCCGAGACCGCCCGCGAGGCGACCGCGGAGGCATGGCTCGTGACCACGTCCGAGACCGTCGGCGCCTTGGTCGCCGGGACGACGAAGGGCTCCCCGATCGAGACCGCCAAGGTCGCTGGGATGATCGGCGTCAAGAAGACCCCCGATCTCCTGCCGCACTGCCATCCGATCCGGGTCACCGGTGCCGACATCGTCGTCGAGCCGAACGTCGCGGAAGGCCGGATCCACGTGATCACCACGGTTCGAGCCTTCGATCGCACCGGGGTCGAGATGGAGGCGCTCACGGCTGCCTCCGTCGCCGCCCTCTCGTTGTACGACACGGCGAAAGCGTTCGACCGCTCGGCCCGGATCGAAGGCGTCCGGTTGCTCGCGAAGTCGGGCGGGAAGTCCGGCGACTACCGCGCAGCCGGGTGACGCTCGGCCGAACGGCGAACCAACGCGCGACGGACGAATCACACCGATGTGCTTTCCGAGCACTAGATGTGGTGCTACGGTCCCGACCCAGCCCAGATGTTGTGTCACTTCCGGGGGGCGACAGGCAGGAGGCTGGGACGTGGAGTGGATGCTCCTCGCCGCGTTAGGCATCATGTGGGGCGCCTTCTTGGTCCCCCGAGGCCGGAAACGGTCCGAGGCCCGGTCGGTGATGGATTTCGAACAGAGGATGGAGCTTTTGGCGAACGCTGAGGTACACGGGACGACCGGACGCTGGATCGTGACCCCACGCAAGGGGGTTCGGTTCCTCGGCCCCGACGATCGTCGTCGCGCACGTGCCCGCGAACGCCGGAGGAAGGTCTTCGTCGTCCTGTTGGATTCGATCGTCCTGACATCCCTGATCGGGGTGGCACCGCCGCTGCGGCCGATGTGGTTCGTCGCGGCCGGACTGGGCGCCGTCCTGATCCTGTACGTCTGGGTGCTGCTCTCCCTCAAGGGGCGCGCCCACCAGCCCGGTCGTGTCCCCGCGACGGTGAACGGGCAGTCCTCGCGCACCATCGGCCTCGCGTCGTCCGAGGAGCGCAACGCCGCCCCGGCGAGACCTGCGTTCCACGATCTGGACATCTTCGGCGACGACGAGCCCGTCCACGTCGTCGTCCGCACGGCCTCGGCCGGCGTTTGAGAGCGTGGATCCCGACCACCTGTCGGACGCTCTCCACGAGCGATTCGACGCGAAGACCGCCGCACGCGAGAAGGCCCTGCCGGCGGCCAGACGCTCGATCCGGGCAGCAGCGAACGCGATCCGTGCCGTGCATCGCGCCGAGCTCGTAACGGCTCGCTCGCTGATCGCGGACTCGCGGGCGGCACTCGACGACGGCACGGATGGGGTCACCGCACATCCGGACGTGCGCTTCGCCGGGTACCTGCTGGATGCGGAGAAGGAGTACGCCGAGGCGAACCTCACCTACGCGCTGGTGTCCGGCGAGGACCTTCCCGCGCCGGACGTGCTCGGCGTGGGCGACGCTCCGTACCTGAACGGGATGGCCGAGACGATCGGCGAGGGTCGGCGACACATCCTCGACCTGCTGCGGATCGGCGACGTGGAGAAGGCCGAGCGCATCCTCGCAACGCTCGAGGACATGTACGGCCTGCTCGTCACGATGGACTATCCGGACGCGATCACGATGAACCTCCGTCGCTCGACCGACGTCGCCCGGAGCCTGATCGAGAAGACGCGGGGCGATCTGTCGATCGCGTTCGTCCAGCGCGATCTGCACGACGCGCTGGAACGCCACGCGCGGCTCGTCGAGGGCGACCAGTCCTGAAGGTCGGCGAGAGGCCCTCTGCTACGCTTGCCCGAACGGGGGTGTAGCTCAGCCCGGTAGAGCACTGCCTTCGCACGGCAGGGGTCAGGGGTTCAAATCCCCTCACCTCCACCAGACGGAAACCGCAGGTCGTGGCCGGTGTGCAGTCCTTCGCCGTGCCAGCCGAGACGACCGCAAGAGGGGCGGCAGGCAGCACATAGGCAGCAGTAGCTTCCTGAGCGAGATCATCGAGAGCATCGGCGAGTACGGATCAGGCTTCGGTCTCGGGCGTTTCGTGTTTCAGCCGACGGAGTAGGCGTTGCCACCAGGTTGGATGCACCTGATCGGCGATGTGTGCCTCCCTAGCGCGCTCTTGCTCGATCTGATGCTGTTCCTCCGCGATCTGTTGGTTCACTCGGGGGTCGCGTCCGGGCGTGCCGAGATAGCCCATGGGATCGAGGTTATCCCGAGCCATCTCGCCGAACAAGTGACCCAGTGCTCGACCCAATACCTCGACACTGCCACGCGCCCGCTCGTACGGCTCGGAACATAGCCCTGCCGTGCGATTCGGGGAGCTACGCGTCGTCTCTCAGCCCAGCAGTACGTAGAGCATGATGATTGCGATCGCAACGCCGAGTGCCATGGATCCAACGACCACCGGCGCGCGGCTCGTCGTGGCCGACGTGTGCGTTTCTACCACCTGCATCGAGCCCGGATCGGCGCCCGCACCGACTGCATCGTCGAACGCAACGTTGGCATCTCGCAGGCTGCCGTATCGGCCCACGACGGTCCAAGCCGTGCCGTCGTGATGTTCCAGGATCGCGACCCGTCTGAACCGCCCGAGCCGACCTTGGCCGATGTCGGCCAGGTTGGGACCCGGGATACCGGGAGGAGCGCCACCGCCGATGCCCCCACACGGAAGCTACGCCAAGCGCGGGCGGCTCGTCGGCGTGGTTGAGATCGGCCGTTCTCGCGCAGCGCACCTGTCCGCTGGAAGGGTCGGCGACGCGGTCCCTTGCGCGACCGCGAGGGTCTGCCGTCGCGCAGGTCAGGGCTTCAGACCCCTTCACCTCCACCAGACGGGAACCGCGCGTCGACACCGATGTCCGCCACGACCGCGGACCCTGCCGCGTTCGGCGCGCTCGCCCGGAACCAGACGATCAGCAACAGGACGAGCGCGACGTTGCGCGCGAGGATCGTCCATCGCTGCGCGAGGGCCGCCCACCCGAACGGCATCAGGTAGAAGAGCCCGAGGAGACCCGTGAGCACGATCGCGGTCGCGGCGATCCCCGCGACCTTCCGCTCGGCTCGGTCACCCTCGAAGGCCACCGCGGCCCAGGGGAGGAGCCAGGCCGCGTATTGCTCCGAGATCAGGGGCGAGAACACCAACACCGCGGTCACGGCGGCGAGGCATGCACCCCCTGCGGGGTCGCGTGCCTCGCCGCCTGCCCGACGCCACACCACGACCTCGTAGCCGAGCAAGCCGGCGAACAGCAGCGCCTTCGCCCACGCGGGCGCCGCGCCGATCCGCATGGCACCCTGCTCCAGGATCAGCGTGCCATGGCTCGCGAGCCACAGGAGGTTCCCCTCGATGCTCTCCGCCGACCACCCGCGCGCGCCGCGGAACGACAGCACCTGGACCGGCCCCTTCGGTCCGGCGGCAAGGAGCCACGCCAGGCCGACCACGAGGCAGACGGCAGCGGCGGCCGCGAGCGCCCGCCATCGCCGCCGCACGAGCATCACCGGCGCGACCGCCAGCGGCCAGAGCTTCAACATCACCGCCGACCCGAGGGCGATGCCGCCGCCCACGTCGTCCCGGCGTTCGACGAGCGCGACACCCCACGTCGCGAGCGCGACCGACACGAGGTCGAACCGCTGATACAGGAACGACAGCAGCGGCACGCCCAGCACCAGATAGACCGCAGCCGGTCGTCGACCCCATCCCCACCACACGGCCGCGGCCGCGGCCAGATCCGCGACGAACGCGATGAACACCAGCCGGATCGCCGTGGCCTCGGCGCCGCTCCCGCCGATCAATTGCATCGCCAGGTTCTCCGGGAACATGTATTCGACGGGGAAGTCGCGGTACGGCGTGCCGGGCGAGGAGGCTATCTGCTCGATCCTGAGCACGTAGACGTCGGTGACGGGTTTGCCGGTCACCTCCGCGATCGTGTGCCCGAGGATCGCGAGGCGGATCGCGACCAGGACGAGGAAGACGATCGTTGGAACCCGCACGAGGAGTCGAAGGCTCGAACCCCGGGTCGCATGGGTCATGACGGCCGCAACCGTATCGGCAGCCGCTGCCGATGACGAGGTGTTCGGATCCGAGGACCCCGCGAGGACGCCTCCACCGCGCTCACCGGCGACGGCCATGGCTCGGACGCGGTCTCGCAAGAGGCGCCGAGCACCGGCTGAGCTCGCGGGTACGCTGCGGCCCATGGTCGCGGGCCTCGCCAGGACGTGGTGGTCGCGCCCGGGGTTGGAGGTCCGCAACGGGCGGCTCCTCGTCGCCGGCCGTGACGCGGAGGACATCGCGAAGGCGAACGGAACACCCGCGTACGTGTATGACCTCGTGCGGATCGAAGAGCAGGCGAGCGCGCTCCGCGAGGCGCTCGCCCGCGCCGGCCTCCACGGGCTCGTCCGGCTCGCGCTGAAGGCCCAGCGCGAGCCGGACTTGCTCGCCTTCCTCCGCGAGCGCTGTCCGTGGGTGGGTCTCGACGTCTGCTCGCCCGGTGAGCTTGCCTGGGCGCTCGGTCACGGTTGGCGCACCGCTGAGATCAGCTATACCGGGACGAACCTCTCCGAGCGCGATCTGGACGCGATCCTTCCCACCGACGTCCATCTGAACCTCGATCTGCTGACGCAGCTCGACCGCGTGGGTCGCAGGGCTCCGGGAACCTCGGTCGGCGTTCGGGTCAACCCCCGTGTGGGCGCGTCGTGGGCCGGAGGCACCTCGACGCTCTACACGGGAGAGCGACCAACGAAGTTCGGCGTGTTCGCTGAGCAACTGCCCGATGCGGTCGCGATCGCCGCGGAGCACGGACTCACGATCGACATCGTCCACGTCCACGTCGGGGACGGCTACCTGAACGACGGGCTGCCGGTGTTCGCGGAGACCATGCGAGGGGTCGCCGAGATGACGCGGAGCCTGCGCGACCTCGGCTGTCCCATCCGGGAGGTCAACACGGGCGGGGGTCTGGGCGTTCCACAGCGCTCGGGCGACGAGCCACTCGACCTCGACCGGTGGGCGGCGGCCGCGACGGAACAGCTCGGTCCGCTGGACGTCGTCGTCGCCACGGAGCCCGGCGACTACCTGGTGAAAGAGAGCGCCGTCTTGCTCGCCCAGATCGTGACGCTCGAAGAGCGCGACGGCGTCCTGTTCGCGGGGCTGGATGCCGGTTGGAACCAAGCGCCAGAGCGCTTCATCTACGACTCGCTCCTCGATATCGTGGTTTGTGGTGCGGCCGATGCCGAGCCGGAACGCCCCGTCACCCTCACCGGCAACATCAACGAGGGCGACGACCTCTTCGTGGCCGATCTTCCGCTGCCTACCGTCCGCGAGGGCGACGTGGTCGCCTTGCTCGGCGTGGGCAGCTACAACGCCAGCCTGTACTCCGAGCACTGCCTGCGACCGCCGGCGGGCGCCGCCTTCTTCCGGGATCGCGCGTGATCCCCGACCTGCCCGTCGTTCATCCGTGGTTCGGTGCGGAGGACGCCGGCGACGG
>Ga0307317_10000174_pt1 | contig 17624 bp, 18 predicted proteins | sample ER_DNA_357_FD_194498 | JGI IMG/M metagenome (GOLD analysis project Ga0307317, IMG submission 194498) | Bulk soil microbial communities from the East River watershed near Crested Butte, Colorado, United States - ER_DNA_357 | ecosystem: Environmental > Terrestrial > Soil > Floodplain | place...
GCGGAACAGGCCGACCTCCAGATCGTCGAGATCGGCGGCACCGTAGGGGACATCGAATCGCTCCCCTTCCTAGAAGCCATCCGGCAGCTGCGCAACGAGGTGGGGCGCGAACACTGTGCCTTCGTGCACGTTTCCCTGATGCCCTTCATCGGACCGTCGGGTGAGCTGAAGACGAAGCCGACGCAGCACTCGGTCAAGGAGCTTCGAGCGCTCGGTCTGCAGCCGGACGCCATCGTCTGCCGTTCCGATCGTCCGATCGGCCGCAACCTGAAGGAGAAGGTCTCCTTGCTCTGCGACGTACCGATCGGTGGCGTGATCAGTGCCCCCGACGCCCCATCCATCTACGAGGTCCCGCTCGTGCTGCACAAGGAGGGACTGGACGGCCTCTTGGCGGACCACCTGGAGATCGTCGCCACTCCCGATCTTTCGGAGTGGACGGCGCTCGTGGACCGTGTGCATGCGGCAACGGAGCCGGTGGATGTCGCGGTTGTTGGCAAGTACGTGTATCTCCGTGACGCCTACCTCTCGGTGATGGAGGCGCTCCGGCACGGGGGGATCCATCACGGACACGATGTCCAGATCCATTGGATCGCGTCGGACGACCTCGGCGGCGACGCGACCGAAGAGGCGCTCGGGCCGATGGACGGCATCCTGATCCCGGGTGGCTTCGGTGTCCGAGGTGTCGAAGGCAAGGTGGACGCTGCGCGCTACGCCCGCGAGCAGCAGGTGCCGTTCCTCGGGATCTGCCTCGGGCTGCAGTGCGCCGTGATCGAGATCGCCCGCAGCATCTGCGGTCTCGCCGGCGCCAACTCCAGCGAGTTCGATCCGGCGACCCCGCACCCCGTGATCGACCTGCTCCCCGAACAGAAGGACGTCACGGACCTGGGCGCGACGATGCGCCTGGGCGCCCAGCCCTGCTATCTCGAGCCGGGAACACGTGCCGCCGCCGCGTACGAGGCCGACGTCGTCGAGGAGCGCCATCGCCATCGGTACGAGGTCAATCCCGCGTACCACGAGGCCCTCACGAGCGGCGGTCTGGTGATCAGCGGGTCATCGCAGAAGGGCAGGCTGGCGGAGATCGTGGAGCTCCCCGATCATCCGTTCTTCGTCGCGGGTCAATTCCACCCGGAGCTGCGATCCCGGCCAACCCGACCGCATCCGTTGTTCCGCGACTTCGTCGGCGCCGCGGCGGCATACCGGGGCGACCGCATCCGGGCCGGCGACCGGATCGTCGTGACCGGCTGAGCCTCGGCCGGATGCCCGAGCCGACGAACGCGCGTGTGTTGTTCGCCGGCCGTTACCTCACGGTCGTCTCCGAGACGTGGCCCGGGGTCGGGGAGTGGGAGATCCTTCGCAAACATGCCGCCTCGGCGATCGTCCCGCTCACGCCGAACGGCGACGTCGTCCTGGTCCGGCAGTTCCGTGTCCCGGTCCGGCAAGAGCTGCTCGAGGTTCCCGCCGGATTGCTGGACATCCCCGGCGAGGATGCGCTCACCTGTGCCGAGCGCGAGCTCTACGAAGAGACGGGATATCGGTCGCGCGACACGAAGTTCCTTGGCGGGCTGTACCTGTCGCCGGGGACCACGGATGACTACGTTCACCTGTTCGTCGGATGGACCGACGACGCGCCCACGGGACCATCGGAATCCGGTATCCAGGTCGAGCGGAGGCCGTTCACCGAGATGGTCGCGGCCGCGCAGGCCGGGAAGGTCCGCGACGCCATGACCACCCTCGCGCTGCTGCTCGCCGCCGCGCAACCATCCTCCGCGTGAGCGACTTCGAGCTGGACCGGGACGTCGAACGGTTCCTGATCCACCTGACGGTCGAGCGTGGCCTGGCAACCAATACGTTGGCCGCCTACCGACGGGACCTCCGACGCTACGTCCGCTTCCTGAGGGCGCGCGGGATCTCGCAGGCCGGCCAGGTGGACGACGTCGCTGTCCGATCCTTCATCGCATCGGTGTCGGCATCCACGCACGGGCCCGACGCGGCGCCCTACAAGGCGACGTCGGTGTCACGAGTCCTCTCGGCCGTTCGTTCGTTCCATCGCTTCATGGTCAGCGAGGGGATCGCGCCAGACGACCCCACGAGCGAGGTCGTCCGACCCCGCATACCTCGCCCGCTTCCGCATCCGTTGAGTGTCGAGGAGGTCCGGCGCCTCATCGAGGCGTCGGACCGTTCCACGCCGACCGGACTGCGTGACCGCGCGATCCTCGAGCTCCTCTACGGATCGGGCGTGCGGGTCTCGGAACTCACCGGGCTCGACGTGGACGACCTCGATCTGGAGGGCGGGTTCGTCCGCGTCGTGGGGAAGGGCGGGAAGGAGCGCGAGGTGCCGATCGGCCGCCACGCGCAGCACGCGCTGAGCTCCTACCTGACCCGCGCCCGCCCGGGACTGGCGGGTCAGCGGACCCGTGGCGCCCTGTTCCTGAACACGCGAGGTGGCCGGCTGTCACGACAGGCGTGCGCGAAGCTCCTGGCCGCGTACGCGTCCCGGGCGGGCATCGATCGTCGCGCATCACCCCACGACCTGCGACACTCGTTCGCGACGCATCTCCTCGAAGGGGGAGCCGACGTGCGCGTGGTCCAGGAGCTGCTGGGTCATGCGAGCGTCGCCACGACGCAGATCTATACGCTCGTGACGAGGGAACACCTCCGCGAGGTGTACTACGCGGCGCACCCGCGGGCGCGTGGCGGCACGGGGAAGGAGCGATGAGGGTGCTCGACCGGGCCATGCTCGAGCGGTTAGGGGCGGCAATGACGCAGCAGCAGGCGGACCTCCGGCGCGAGATCGAAACGTATGGGGCCGATCCCGGGTCGGATGACGTCACGTTCGAGGCCGACACCGGTTTCTCGGATCGCTCGCACAGCACCGAGGAGCGAGCACGAGTGATCGCCGTGGTCCGGGCCTTGCGCTCGAACCTGCACGACGTGGACCGCGCGCTCGCGAAGATGGACGCCGGCACGTATGGGACGTGCGAGCGATGCGGGAGCGCGATCACCGAGGAGCGACTCGAGGCGATCCCTTGGGCCCTGCTCTGCATCGACTGCAAGAAGCTGGCCGGATGACGTCGCAGGGTCGGCGGGTTCCCCGTGTCTGTCTGCTGGTCTGCGATTCCTGGGGGGTCGGTGACGCGCCGGACGCCGCAACCTACGGCGATGAAGGTTCGAACACCTTGGGGAACACCTCGCGGGAGGTGGGTGGTCTCGATGTCCCCACCCTGGAGTCCCTCGGTCTCGGCTACCTCACCGACGTCCAGGGCGTGGCGGCACGCGCGGAGCCCGGCACGGCGCACGGTCGGGCGACCGAGATCTCGGCCGGCAGGGACACCACCACGGGGCACTGGGAGATGATGGGGATCCGGCTCGACCGTCCGTTCCCCCTCTACCCCGAAGGGTTCCCGCCGGCGATCATCCAGGCGTTCGAGCGGGCGATCGGCCGGCGGGTGCTCGGGAACGTCCCCGCGTCGGGGACGGAGATCATCCAGGAGCTCGGCGAAGAGCACCTCCGCACGGGCTTCCCGATCGTCTACACGAGCGGCGATTCGGTGTTCCAGGTCGCGACCCATACCGACGTCGTCCCGCTCGAGCAGCTGTACGCGTGGTGCCGGCTCGCGCGTGGGCTCCTGACGGGCGAGCACACCGTGGGGCGAGTGATCGCGCGTCCGTTCCACGGCCCGCCCGGCGCCTTCGAGCGGCGTCCCGAGCGGCGAGACTTCAGCGTTCCGCCGCCGGGCCCGACCGTGCTCGACCGCGTGAACGAGGCAGGGATCCCGGTCGTGGCGGTCGGGAAGATCCAGGACATCTTCGACCGGCAGGGGATCACCGACGCCGTCTATTCCGACTCGAACGAACACGGCCTGGATCTGACCGTGGAGCTCCTGCGGAAGCCTGGACCGGCGTTCGTGTTCTCGAACCTCGTCGACTTCGATTCGAAATACGGTCACCGCAACGACCCGAAGGGCTACGCGGCTGCGATCCACGCCCTCGACCGGCGTCTGCCGGAGGTGATCGATGCGCTCGACGGCGGCGTGCTCCTGATGACGGGGGACCACGGCTGCGATCCGACCACCCCCCCCACGGATCACTCCCGCGAGCGAACACCGTTGCTGGGCGCGGGGCTGCCACTTGGGCCGCACGACATCGGGACGCGCGCCACCTTCGGCGATCTGGGGCACACGGTCGCCCAGCTGTTGGGTGTCGAGGTCGAGGGGCTGGTCGGAGAGGGGTTCGCGGACCTGATCGGCTTCCCAGGGTGAGGGTCGGCTCTCGTCGAGATGAAGGGTTCGAGGCGCCGGCTTCGAGGGCGAACCATGAGCCTGTGGTCGAGCCTCAGCTCATCGCGAACCATCGAACGAGGAGACCCTTCTGGTGACGGACTGGGACCCCCGGGAGACGATCGCCGCGAAACGCGAACGCCGGCCCCTCCCTCCCGGCGACGTTGAGCGATTCGTCCTCGCCTACGCCACGGAGGAGATCGGCGACGGGCCGGCGGCCGCCTTCCTGATGGCGGCCTTGCTGAACGGTCTGGACGACGGCGAGACGCTGGCGATGACCAGGGCCATGATCGCCTCCGGCGAAACGGTGACGTTCGGCGACCTGGGGCGACCGACGGTGGACAAACACTCGACGGGCGGTGTGGGCGACGGCGTCACCCTCGTCTTCGCACCGCTCGCTGCGGCTCTCGGGCTGGCGGTGGCGAAGCTGTCCGGACGCGGGCTCGGTCACACGGGTGGGACGCTCGACAAGCTCGAGTCGATCCCGGGGCTCCGAACGAACCTGGAGCCCGATCGCATCGCGAGGCAGGTGCGGGAGGTCGGTTGCGCGGTCGCGGCCCAGTCATCACGCCTCGTGCCGGCCGACGGAGCCCTCTATGCGCTCCGCGACGCGACGGCAACGGTTCCGTCCGTGCCGTTGATCGCCGCCAGCGTGATGTCGAAGAAGCTCGCCGTGGACTCGGACCTGATCCTGCTCGACGTGAAGGCCGGGTCGGGTGCTTTCATGAAGGAAGGTACGCGTGCGCGAGATCTCGCCGAGGCGTGTCGTGCACTGGCCCGTGGGGAGGGGCACCCCTGCGGCGTGGCGATCACCGACATGTCCCAGCCGCTCGGGGAGGCGATCGGGAACGCGCTGGACATCATCGAGGCCGTGGAAGTGCTGAGAGGCGCCCGGCATGGCCGGCTCCGTGATCTGTCGATCTGGTTCGCGGCGCGGGCGCTGGAGGGGGCGGAGGGGATCCCCTTCGACGAGGCCAGCTCTCGCGCCGCGGCGGCGTTGGAGGACGGGACCGCATCGGAGCGGTTCGCTCGGATGATCGAAGCGCAGGGCGGCGACCCTCGTGTGACCGAGGACCCGGCGTCGATCCTGCCGCGTGCGCCGCTGGTGCTGCCGCTCCTCGCCGATCGGACCGGCATCCTGGCGACGATCGATGCGGAAGCCATCGGGGTCGCGAGCAGCACGCTCGGCGCGGGCCGTGTTCGCAAAGGCGAGCAGGTGGACCCGGCCGTGGGTATCGTCTTCCGACCGAAGATCGGTGATCGGATCGACGCGGGGGAACCGATCGGTGAGGTCCACGCTCGGAGCCAGGACGCCGCAAAGCAGGCGGCAGCACGGACACTGGCCTCGATGACGGTCACCGGGGTGCCGGTCGAGCCGCCGCCGCTGATCCACGATTGGTTCCCATCAGACGGAGGAGGGTGAACCGGATTGCTTGCGCTCGGCAACTTCACGGCGCTCGGTTTCCGCCTCGCCGTCTACATGCTGGTGTCGCTCCTCGTCGGGATGTGCCTGCGGGAGTACGTGCGATCACGGGCGGCGACGTCGCTCGGGGACCCCACGCCTCGCTTATGGGGACGCCTCAGCTGGAAGCCCGCATCGTGGTTCGACCCGTTCGGCAGTGGAGTGCTCCCGGCGCTCATCGCCATCCTGTGGACGGTCCAGACGCTCCTCATCCCCGCCGCCTACGGGAAGCCCGCCCCGATCGACCCCTCGCGGTTCCGGCGTCACGTCCGCGACGTCATCATCGTCTCGACGGCCGGACCCATCGCGACGCTCGGGCTCGGCATCGCCGCCGGGCTCGTCGTGCGGGTCACCGGACTGTCCGCCGAGACGTACCGGATCATGCTGACGCTCTGTTACACGAGCATGTCCCTCACGGTCTTCCACCTCCTGCCGATCCCAGGACTCGATGGAGCGAGGATGCTCGCACTGGCGCTCCCACCCGACGCCGCCTCGGTCTATCGCAACTTCGACCGGTACCTCCCGCTCGTCGTGCTCGTGATCCTGTTCCTGTTCAGCTCCCTCGCCATCGGACTCCTAACGACCCTGACCGGCGCCCTCTGCGATTCGGCGACCGGGCTGAACTGTCAGCTGGCGTTGCACTTCTGAAGCCCCGCGATCCCAGCGATCTGCTCCCGGGGCCGCTCGGGACCGGCGCTATCATCGCTTCCATCGTGAGCGCAGTCGCCGAACGAACGCGCGTCTTGACCGGGTTCCGCCCGACCGGACCGTTGCACGTCGGACACTGGGCGGGGAACGTCGGCAACGCGGTCCGCCTGCAGGACGAGGGGTACGAATGCTTCTACTTCGTGGCCGACTGGCACATGCTGACGACGCACTACGACCGGGTCGACGAGCTCCCCGCGTTCGTCGAGGGCCTCGTGCTGGATCTGCTCGCGGCCGGGATCGACCCAGAGCGGTCCGTCTTGTACCGGCAGTCGCAATTGCCGGAGGTGGCGGAGCTCGCGCTGCTCCTGGGGATGATCACGCCGCTCGGATGGCTGGAGCGGGTGCCGACGTACAAGGAGCGTCTGCGGGACATGGCCGAGCGCGACGTGGCGAACTTCGGCCTGCTCGGGTATCCGCTCCTCCAGACGGTCGACATCGTGATCGTCCATGGACAGGTCGTTCCGGTCGGGGAGGATCAGGTCTCGCATCTCGAGCTCTCGCGTGAGATCGTCCGGCGCTTCAACCGGCTGTACGGGGACGTGCTCGTGGAGCCGCAGCCATTGCTGTCAGAGACGCCGCTGATCCCCGGGTCCGACGGACGCAAGATGTCGAAGTCCTTGGACAACACGATCGAGCTGAGCGCTGATCCTGACACGATCCGGGCTCGCGTTCGTTCGTTCGTGACCGATCCGAAGAAGATCCGGCGGGGCGACCCGGGGCGTCCGGAGATCTGTCCGATCTTCGCGCTGCACGGCACCTTCTCGCATGAGGACGTCGCCCGGGTCGAGGCGACCTGCCGCACGGGCGAGCTCGGATGTGTGGACTGCAAATCCCTGCTCGCGGATCACCTGATCGAGCGGTTCCAAGGCTTCCGCGAGCGACGGGCGGACCTCGAGCGCACGCCGGGTCTCGCGCGGGATGTCCTCGCAGCGGGCCTCGAGCGGGTGCGGCCGGTCGCGGCCGAGACGATGCAAGCCGTCCGGACAGCGATGCGGTTCGAAGGATGATCCCGTGAGCGAGCCCGAGACGGCGCCCCCCCCGAGCGGCGGCGGCTTCGCGGTCGAGGTGCCGGGCTTCACCGGGCCGTTCCGCCTGCTCGCCGACCTCGTGCTCGAACAGAAGGTCGACGTCTGCGACGTGCCGATCGCGACGGTGACCGATCGGTTCCTGGCGTACGCCAAGGAGGCCGAACGATGGAACCTCGAGGAAGCCACCTGGTTCCTCGCGATCTGCGCGATCCTCCTGGAGCTCAAACTCGCACGGCTGACCCCGAGGCAGGTGGAGCCGGATGAGGAGGACATCGTCGGCGGCTCCCCGGATCTGCTGTACGCGCGGTCCCTGGAGCTTCGCGCGTTCCGGAAGGTGGCGATCGAACTCGCCCGGCGGCTGGAGGACGAGGCGGGGTACTCGGCCCGCGACGTGGGACCGGGGCGTGAGTTCTCGCGGCTCTACCCCGACCCGCTGGCGGCGGTCTCAGCGGGAGACCTGGCATCGCTCGCTGCCAGGCTCCTCCGGCCACCGCCGGCCGTCGACCTGTCCCACGTGACACCGATCCGCTACACGGTCTCCGAAGCGATGACGGCTGTCCAGGAGCACTTCGCATCCTTCGAGGGTCGGCAGGCGTCGTTCCGCGACTTGGTCGCCGACTGCGAGGATCGCATCCACGTGGTGGTGCGCTTCCTGGCGATCCTCGAGCTGTACCGTGAAGGCAAGGTCGAGCTTCAGCAAGCGCCGACCTTCGGTGAGATCGAGGTCGAGTGGACGGGGTGACGCTCGGTGACGGATGACGCGAAGACGCAGGACACGCGGGCGCTGGAAGCCTTGCTCTTCGTCTCCGACGAGCCGCTCACGTCTGCCGTGATCGCGCAGGCGCTCGATCTGGACCGGCCGACGGCGGACCGGCTGTGCGATCGTCTGGGGAGCGACCTCGAACAACGCGGGTCGGGTCTGGTGCTGCGGAACGTCGCGGGGGGCTGGCGGCTGTTCACCCACCCCGACAGCCAGGCGTCCGTCGAGCGGTTCATCCTGTCCTCGCGCCAGGCACGTCTCACCAAGGCATCCTTGGAGACCCTCGCGATCGTGGCGTACAAGCAACCCGTGACCCGTCACCAGGTCAGCTCGATCCGGGGTGTCAACTCGGATGGCGTTCTGCGGGCATTGACCGACCGCGGCTTGATCGAAGAGGCCGGGCGAGATGAAGGCCCGGGTCGGCCGCTGCTGTACGGAACCACGCCGCAGTTCCTCGAACGTCTGGGGCTCCCGTCCCTCGCCGCCCTGCCGTCGCTGGCCCCGCTGCTGGACGCCGGCCCGGGTGACCTCGAGGACGCGGCCGAGCTCGCCGTGCGCGACGAGGGGACGAGCGACGAGGGCGGGAACGTGGAGCCTCCGGCCCGGCCCGGCGACGACTGATGGCCGAAGAACGTCTCCAGCGTGCGCTCGCGCGCGCCGGATACGGTTCACGCCGAACGAGTGAGGAGCTCATCGCCCAGGGGAAGGTCCGGGTGAACGGGCGGACCGCGACGCTCGGAGATAAGATCGACGTGACCCGCGACGAGGTCACCCTGGGCGGCACGCGGGTCAACCTGGACCCGGAAGCGCGATACCTCGTCCTCAACAAGCCTCCTGGCGTCCTCACCACGATGCGCGACCAGCGCGGCCGTGCCGATATCCGATCGTTCCTTCCGGCTGAGGGGCCTCGCGTCTTCCCCGTGGGACGCCTCGACAGGGAATCCGAGGGCTTGCTGTTGCTTACCAACGACGGGGAGCTGGCCGAGCGCCTCACGCACCCTCGCTACGGGATCGAGAAGGAGTACCTGGCCGAGGTCGCCGCAACCCCCACCCCCAAGCGCCTCGGCGGCGTTCGGGCCGGCGTGATGCTCGAAGACGGACCGGCCCGCGCGAAGTCCGTCCGGCTCGTCGACGCGCGGCCAGGCCGGGGCCAGGTCGCCGTGGTGATGACCGAGGGCCGGAAGCGGGAGGTGCGGCGACTGTTGGCCGCGGTCGGCCTCCCGGTCACCCGGCTGGTCCGGGTCCGCATCGGCCCGATCCACCTCGGTCGACTGAAGCTGGGCGAACGCCGCGACCTCACAACCGACGAGCTGCTCGCGCTCCAGCGAGCCGCCGCCGGAGCGGAACGCCGCGCGAAGCGCACCAACGGTGATGGTGGTCGGCCGCCGAGCTCCTGCATGTAGCCTGATGCCCTCGGGCGCAGGATGCCCGGGTCGTTCCACCTCCGAGAAAGGATCGCGCGTGCGGGTGCGTGCAGCCCGAGGGGCCATCGTCGTCGGGACCGATCACGAAGAGGCCGTCCTGGGATCGACGCAGCGCTTGCTCGAGGAGATGATCGAACGGAACGAGGTTGCCACCGACGACCTCGTGAGCATCCTGTTCACGGCGACCGAGGATCTCCGCTCGGCGTTCCCCGCCGAAGCGGCGCGACGGATCGGCCTCGGCTTCGTACCCCTGCTCTGCGCACGCGAGATCTCCGTCGCAGGCGCGATGCCGTCGGTGGTTCGGGTCTTGATGCACTTCCACACGGAGCGCGGACTGCGGGAGGTCGTCCACGTGTACCTCGACGGAGCGGAAGCGCTGCGCGATGACCTCGAACCCTAACCCGCCGTCTCTCCGGCCGGTCGATCGGGTGGCGATCATCGGCACCGGTCTGATCGGGACGTCGATCGCGATGGCGGCGGCTCGCGCCGGGTGCACCGTTCGCGGGTGGGACATCGATGCCGGGGTCGTCGCTCGGGCCGCCGCGCGCAGCACGCTCACGGCATGCGCCACGGCGGAGGAAGCCGTCGCCGATGCGGATCTCGTGATCGTTTGCACCCCGATCGGCGCCGTCGCGAGGTTGGTGGCGAACGCGCTGCACGACGCGCCCGGCGCTATCGTCACCGATGCGGCCAGCATCAAGGAGCTCGTCGTGAGAGAGGCTCGTGCGGTCGCAGCCCCTCTGGATCTGTCTCGCTACGTCCCGAGCCACCCGTTAGGCGGCAGTGAGCGGTCGGGGCCGGAACACGCGTCGGCGTCGGTCGTGGACGGGATCGTGTGGGCGCTGACTCCCACAACCGTCGTCGAACCCGACGCTGTGGATCTCGTCGAGCGATGGATCGAGCGGATCGGCGCGCGGCCGGTGCGACTTTCGCCCGAGCGGCATGACCGGCTGGTCGCGTTCGCGAGCCATCTCCCGCAAGTGGCTTCGACGTCGCTGATGGGATTGGCGGCCGCGGAGGAGGCGGGGGAGCCGGAGATCCTGCTGCTCGCGGCCGGAGGCTTCCGGGACCTCACCCGGCTGGCAGCCTCGAACCCCTCCCTCTGGAGCGAGATCCTGCTCGCGAATCGCGGCCAGGTCGCGTCGGCGATCGACCTCTACGTCGCGCGTCTGATGGCGATCCGCGGCGAAGTGCTCGAGGGCCGGGGCGCCGAGGTCGAGCGGACCTTCGACCAGGCAAAACAGGCGCGACTCGGGCTCGCGACCAAGCCGACCATCCGAGCCGGCGTCGCGGTCCTCCAAGTGGAGATCCCCGACGAGCCGGGGGCGCTCGCGCGCATCACGGCCGTCCTCGGCGACGGCCGGGTCAACATCGAGGACCTGCAGATCGTCCACTCGCCGGAGGGCGGTCGCGGGACCGTGCACGTCACCGTCGCGGCTGGCGCCGCCGACCGAGCCGCCGACGTGCTCGGTGCCGGCGGGTACGATCCGATGCGGTTGGCCTAGGTTGTGGATCGATGCGGATCCGCGCGGTGCCCGGAGGCCGGCTGCAGGGAAGCATCCGCGTCGCCGGCGACAAGTCGATCGCCCATCGGTGGCTGATCCTCGCCTCGACCGCCTCGAGCCGCAGCCGGCTGACCGGTCTCCCGAGCGGCCTCGATGTGCTATCGACCGCTTCCAGCCTCGCGAATCTGACCGTCAAGGCTCGACCTGCCCTCGACCTGTGGGCTCGGAACGTTTCGTCCTGGGTGGAGGGTGGCGGTTCCACGTGGAACGACACGCTGGCTGGGGTCTCGTACGGAACGCTTGAGGTTGAGGGTGAAGGGCGCGACGGGCTGGTTGAACCCAGCAGCAGACTCGACTGCGGCAACTCGGGGACCTCGATGCGGTTACTCGCCGGTCTCCTCGCGGCAGCCCCGTTCACGACCGAGCTCACCGGCGACACCAGCCTCAGGAGCCGCCCGATGGAGCGGGTCGCCTCGCCGCTCCGATCGATGGGGGCGACCGTGCGGACCACCGGCGGCCATGCGCCGATCTCCGTGACGGGCGAGCGCCTCGTCGGGATCGAACATCGCACAGAGGTTCCGTCCGCCCAGGTGAAGGGCGCGGTGCTGCTCGCCGGCGTATGTGCGTCGGGTGAGACGGTCGTCCTCGAATCGGCATCGACCCGCGACCACACGGAGCGGGCGTTCGAAGCGCTCGGCGCGCCCGTTCGGCGTGACGGCCGCAGGGTCGGGATCTCCCGGTTCCAGCACGAAGGATTCGGCGCAGCCGTCCCGGGCGATCCATCCTCCGCTGCCTTCGTGGTCGCCGCTGCGGCCCTGACGGGCTCCGAGGTGACGATCGAGGGGGTCGGATTGAACCCGACCCGGCTCCACTTCCTGGAGGTCCTCTCAAGGATGGGCGTGACGACCGAGACGTCGGTGGTGGGCGAGGAGCTCGGCGAACCGGTCGGCTCGATCCACGTGCTATCGCGCGACGCTCTCCACGCGACCACGGTCGACGCCGACGAGCTTCCACTCGTGATCGACGAGGTGCCCGTGCTCGCGATGCTCGGGACCCATGCGCCCACCGAGACGCGGTTCCTGGGAGCCTCCGAGCTCAGGGTCAAAGAGAGTAACCGGCTGATGGCCCTCGTCGAAGGGATCCGCACGCTCGGGGGCCAGGCCGCCGCGGAAGCCGACGACCTCGTGATCGCGGGTGGCGGCCTCCGCGGCGGCGCGGCCTCGTCCGGTGGGGATCACCGGCTCGCCATGGCGTTCGCGGTCGGTGCGCTCGCGGGCGAACGTCCGTCCGAGGTCGAGGGCATGGAGGCGGCCGCCGTGAGCTTCCCCGACTTCGTGGGAACCCTCCGATCGCTCGGAGCCTCGATCGAGGTCATCGGATGACGGCAGAGCGGGTCGTGGCGATCGACGGAGCGGCGGGCAGCGGGAAGTCGACGCTCGCGCGCAACCTCGCTCGCGCGGTGCGGCTTCCCTACGTGAACACCGGCTTGATGTACCGGGCGCTGACGGCCTCGGCGATGCGCAACGGCGTGTCCGAAGACGACGTGGAAGCACTGATCGACCTCACCCACGCCTTGAGGTTCACGTTCGGCGGTTCCGATCCGCGCGTCCTGAAGGTCGAGGACTTCGATGATGGAGAGTTGACGACGCCGGCGGTCGAGCGAGCGGTGTCACGGGTGGCACGCCACCCGCGTGTCCGCGCGTGGATGCACGAGGTGCAGCGCACGCTCGGAGCGAACGGCGCCGTGATGGAGGGTCGGGACATCGGCTCGGTCGTGTTCCCGGATGCGGCGGTCAAGCTCTACCTCCAGGCTGCTCCCGGTGCGCGGATCGAACGGCGGGTCCGGGAGCGCCCTCGCGCACGTTCGGAGGAGATCGCGGCGGTGCTGGAGAACCGCGACGAGCTGGATGCGCGCACCAACCCGCTCACGCCACCCCCGGGGGCGATCGTGATCGACACGGGTGCCCTCGACGCCGACGCCACCCTTCGAACCGCGATTGCCGTGATCCGCGAGCAGGCACCGGAGCTCCTGCCGTGAGCCTCCCGAAGATCGCGGTCGTCGGGCGTCAGAACGTCGGCAAGTCGACGCTCGTGAACCGTCTGTTCGGTCACCGAGCCGCGATCGCGCACGGCATGCCCGGGGTGACACGCGACCGGATCCAGCTGAACACGACCTGGCGCGGCCGTTCGTTCGGGCTGGTCGATACCGCCGGCTACCTGCACGGCGCGCGGGGGGTCGAGGCGCTCGCCGGCCAACAGGCCCAGCGTGCGATCGACGAGGCCGACGTGATCCTGCTCGTCGTCGACGCGCGGACGGGGATCACCGAGGAAGACGCCCAGCTCGCACGCCGCTTGCGGAAGGCCCCCGTGCCGCTCCTGCTGATCGCCAACAAGGCCGACGAAGCCGCCGACCTGGCGGAGGTCGCACGATTCGATCGGTTGGGGCTCGGTGAACCGATGGGGGTTTCCGCGCTCCACGGGAACGGCACGGGCGACCTGCTCGACCGGGTCGTCGAGCTCCTCCCCGAGGGCGCCGAGCCCGCAGAGGACCTGGAGGAGCCACGGTTCGCGATCGTCGGCCGCCCGAACGTCGGGAAATCGAGCCTCTTCAATCGTCTCCTGGGCGAGGAACGAAGCGTCGTGTCCGAGACCGCCGGAACCACGCGTGACAGCGTCGACTCGATGGTGACGTGGCCGGACCTCGGTCAGGTCCGGTTCGTGGACACCGCCGGTATGCGGCGCGGACAGAGCGTGCGCGGCGTCGAGTACTACAGCTTCCTCCGCGCATCCGAGGCGATCGATCGCGCCCACGTCGCCGTCCTGGTGATCGATGCGAGCGCCGGATTCACGGCCGAAGACAAGAGGATCGCCCGCCGCGTGATGGAGGCCGGTCGTGCGTTCCTGGTCGCCGCCAACAAGTGGGATCTCGTCGAGGAGAAGGACCGGACGTTCAAGCGCCTCGGGCCGGAGATCGTGCCGTTCGCGAACGCATCGGCGATCCGAACCTCGGCCACCCGAGGCCAGGGGATCCACCGGCTGCCGCCACTGCTCATCGACCTCCATCGGAGGTGGAGCGCTCGGACGCCCACGGCACGGGTTAATCAGATCATCCAGCAAGCGCAACGGGAGCGCCCGACGCCCCGTGCGGCGGGGAACCTCCATTACGCGGCGCAGGTCGCGACCGGTCCACCCACCTTCGTGATCTTCGGGGGAGCGCACGAGCCGGAGGCCACGTACCAGCGGTACCTGGAGAACCGGCTCCGCCGGGAGCTCGCCCTGTCGGGGGTCCCCGTTCGTCTCCGATTCAGGGCACGGAAGCCCGGCGGCGACCGCGGGCGGTAGGATGCGGTTCCACGGGCCGTGGCGCAGCTTGGTTAGCGCGTCTGACTGGGGGTCAGAAGGTCGCCGGTTCGAATCCGGCCGGCCCGACCGATGAATCCGACCGCCAGGGGGCCGTCGTCGTCGCGTGTCCTCACGGTCCCGAACGGCATCTCTGCCGCACGTATCGCCCTGATCCCGGTCTTCGTCGCCCTCATCATCGATCACGACACGACCACCGCGGGCCTGATCCTCTTCGCGGTCGTCGTCGCGACGGACTGGGTCGACGGCACGATCGCCCGCCGGACCGGACAGGTGTCCGATGTCGGCAAGATCCTCGACCCGGTGGCCGACCGGCTCGCGATCGCCGCAGGGCTGATCGCTCTGGTACTACGTGGGATCTTCCCGCTGTGGGCGGCGGCAGCGATCCTCGCCCGGGACCTGACCGTCCTCCTGGTCGGCGCGATCGCGCTTCTCCGAAGCGATGTGCGGGTCGAGGTCCGGTGGATCGGCAAGCTGGCCACCTTCTCATTGATGGCCGCGATCCCGATGGTGTCGTGGGGGAACCTCGCGCTGCCGCTCGCAGCCGCTGCGACCGTCTGCGGCTGGGCGGCCTACACGGTCGGGATCGCCGAGTACTACATCGCCGCCTGGGCCTATCTCGGCGACATCCGACACGCGAGCTATCGTGGTTCCGGGCCGGCAGACGTCGATCCGGCGTGATGAGAGGGGAGACCGGTGGAGTTCCCGGATGATCTTCGCTACACGAACGAGCATGAGTGGGCCCGCCTCGAGGGCGGACGCGTCCGGGTCGGGATCACCGACTTCGCGCAGGACGCCCTCGGTGATGTCGTCTACGTGGATCTCCCCGAGGTCGGGGCTGCGGTCGAGGCGGCGACCCCGTTCGGAGAAGTGGAGTCGACGAAGTCCGTGTCGGACGTCTACAGCCCCGTCACCGGCACGATCGCGGAGCGTAACCCGCTGATCGAAGACCGGCCCGAACTGGTCAACGAACAGCCGTACAACGACGGCTGGCTGATCGTGGTCACGCTGGCAGACGGAGGGTCCCTTGACGGCTTGATGGACGCCGAGGCGTACCGTTCTTTCGTCGAACAGACCGGGAGCTGAACCCTCGACCCATTCGAGCCGCGGTGGAGGGTGAGGGCGAACCAAGGTCGAGCGTGTCACAACACATCCGTTGACCCTTCGCACCGCGTACGATAGCTTCCAGTCCGCGTGGAGGTCGAGGGTTGCCCACAACGACCACCGTCAGCTCGAACGATGACCGAGGGAAAGGTTCACGGTGTTCTGTACCAACTGTGGACATCCGAACCGCGACGATGCCCGATTCTGCGCCGAGTGCGGACATCCGCTGCAGGACGAGGTGACCGTCACCCTTCCGGCGATCGAAGGCGACGATGAAGCTCACGACGAGTTCCCGTTCCCACACGATGAGCTCGAGCCGGGTCAGGCGCTCGTCCTCGTCAAGAGAGGGCCGAACGCCGGTTCCACCTTCTTGCTCGCCGAGGAGACGACGACGGTCGGTCGCGTTCCGGACAGTGGTGTCTTCCTCGACGACGTCACGGTCTCACGCAAGCACGCCGTGTTCGAGCGTCGATCGGGGCCGGCGTGGTTCGTTCGCGATGTCGGAAGTCTCAACGGGACCTACGTCAACGGCGAGCAGGTTGACGAGACCAAGCTCGCCACGGGTGACGAGGTTCAGATCGGACGGTTCAAGTTGACGTTCTTCTCGGCGGGGGAGTGAGGAAGATGGCCGGCACCCGCAACTACCAGTCGATCGGCGAGGTTCTCGTGGCCGTCAAGACCGAGTTCCCCGACATCACGATCTCGAAGATCCGTTTCCTCGAATCCGAAGGATTGATCACGCCCGAGCGCACGCCGTCGGGATACCGCAAGTTCTACGTGGACGATGTCGACCGGCTGAAGTCGATCCTGCGGATGCAGCGGGATGAGTACCTGCCCCTCAAGGTGATCAAGGAACGGCTCGTCCAGTCCGACGCCGTCGACGAAGGGGCCGACGTCGAACTCGAGGGTGCTTCGGCGGAGGGAGAAGGGGCTTCGGTCTCCGAAGAGCTCGCCGAAGCTCCGACGGGTTTGCAGATGTCCCTCGAAGAGATGTCCGCGGCGACGGGCGTCGACCGCGAGCGCATCAAGGAGCTCGAGTCGTTCGGCATCGTGTGCACACACGGACCGGAGGGCGGCCGGTATTACGACGGTGAGGACTACATCGTCTTGTCCATCGTCAAGGACTTCCTGCGACACGGGATCGAGCCACGCCACCTGACGATGTACAAGCACTTCGCCGACCGGGAATCGTCGTTCTTCGAGGCGCTCGTCGCTCCGACGCTCCGCCAGCGCAACCCGGATGCCCGGCGGGCGGCGACGCAGACCCTCACGGATCTCAGCGTGACGTCCCGGAAGTTCAAACAGGCTCTGCTGCGCACCGCACTGCGTGAGCACCTCACGTCCGCGTGAGTCCCACCCTGCGACGCAGGGTCGTGACGGCGATGCTCGTCGTCGGGGTCGTCTCGGCCGAAGCGGGGCTCACGTCGTTCGCTTCGCCGCACGGCGACGCGCCGCCACCCACCCCCGTCCCTCCGCACGGCAGCCTGTCGCCGTTCCCAACATCGCTGACGACACCGACGGACCCCACCGTCGCCCCCACGCTCACCGCGCGGTCCGCCGTCCTGGCCGACCTGAGGTCCGGCGACGTCATGGACGAGAAGGCTGCCGACCAGCCGGTCCCGATCGCCAGCATCACGAAGATCATGACGGCCCTGATCGCCTTGGACCGCACGCGACTCGCCGACGTGGTCTCCGTCGATCCGCGAGCCGTCTTCCGGCGACGCGACTACGGAGCGAGCTCGACCCTCGGACTGCGGGCGGGCGAGCGCATCACCGTCGAGAACCTCCTCTACGCGATGATGCTCGGCTCCGCGAACGACGCCGCGTTGGCACTCGCGATCGACATCGCCGGGAGCGAGCAGGCCTTCGTTCGGGTCATGAACGCGCGGGCATCTCGGCTCGGCATGCGTCATACCATCTTCTACTCGGCGACCGGGCTGGATGACCGTGGCCGCTCCACCGCCCGCGATCTCCTCCGCCTCGTCCGAGTGGTGGA
>Ga0307317_10000175_pt1 | contig 17591 bp, 14 predicted proteins | sample ER_DNA_357_FD_194498 | JGI IMG/M metagenome (GOLD analysis project Ga0307317, IMG submission 194498) | Bulk soil microbial communities from the East River watershed near Crested Butte, Colorado, United States - ER_DNA_357 | ecosystem: Environmental > Terrestrial > Soil > Floodplain | place...
TCAGCTGCTCGATGATCAGGCCTGGGCAAACTCGTCGACGCAGCTGCTGGCGAACGACGAGGTTCGCGGCGCGATCGCGCAGAAGCTCAGCGACGCACTCTTCCAGCGAGTCGACGTGGAAGCCCAGCTGCGCGAGCGGCTGCCGGCGCAAAGAAAGGGAACTGCCGCCGTGCTGGCGGCGGCGCTCCAGAACACCGTCGTGCCCACGGCGGCCGACAGGCTGCTGCAGCGGCCGAGGGTGCAGGCGCTTTGGAAGAACGCCAACAAGCGCGCCCATGCCGCTGTCGTGAGGGTGCTCGAGGGCAAGGACCTGGGCAGGAACGGGAACATCTCGACCGCGAACGGAGAGGTCACGCTGGACCTGAGACCGGCGATCAAGAGGCTGGCGACACGGCTCGGCTTGGAGGACAAGCTGAAGGCAAACGCCGATCCGAGCGCCGGCCAGCTCGTGATCATGAAGTCGAGCCAGCTCGAGGCCGCCCAGACGGCGGTGAAGATCCTCAACGCGCTGAGCTCGCTGCTCCTGATCGCCGTCGTCGCCCTCTACGCACTCGCGATCTACTTGGCGCGGGGGCGGCGCAGGCTGTTGCTGGGGGCGACCGGGGCGAGCCTCGTGTTCGTCGGCCTGCTGATCGCCTCCCTCAGGCGCTTCCTGGGCGGGGCGATCGTCGACTCGCTCGTCAAGACGGAGGCGAACAAGCAGCCGGTGAGGGTGATCTGGGCGATCGAGACGAGCGTGCTGCGAGACCTCGCGGTCATCCTCGTCGTCTACGGCGCCTTGGTCCTCGTCGTTACTCTCCTCGCAGGCCCGAATCGACTCGCAGTCGCCTTCAGGCGCTCGCTCGCACCTTCCTTCAGACATCATCCGATCGTCGTCTGGGTGGCCGCTCTCTTCTTGTTCCTGATCCTGCTCGCAGTGGGACCAACGGCCGGCAACCGGCAGCTGCTCGGGGTCGTGATCCTTGCCGCTACGACCGCCGTCGCCATCGAAGCACTGCGCCGAGAAACGCTGCGGGAGTTCCCGGAGAATCCGCAACCGGCAGTCGGGAAGGCCCCCGGAGCGACCTAACCCCAGCCGCGGTCTCCTCGGGCCGCGGTGCTCCGCCGGTCTTAGTGACCGATTAGGCGCGCGATCATCCCCTCCTAAGCGGCACTGAGCTGCAGCCGGTTTCAGGGACAGTCCCCGGTGGGGACAGTCCCTGAAGTCACGCCAGCGAGTCCGCCTCGGCGCCGGCGAAGAGGCGGTCGATCCGGGACTGTCCCCGCTCAGTACTCCGCGAGCATCTCGGGGACGACGATCCGAGCCGCGGCTTCGATCAGGGCGAGGTGCGAGAAGGCCTGAGGAAAGTTCCCAAGGTGGCGGCCTGTCTCGACGTCGAACTCCTCGGCGTAGAGCCCGAGCGGCGAGGCGACTCGAAGCAGGCGCTCCATCAGATCGCGTGCACGCTGGAGCTCGCCGACGATCGCCAGCGCGGAAACGAGCCAGAAGGAGCAGATCAGGAACGTCCCCTCCTTGCCGGAGAGCCCGTCGTCGGTTTCGTCGGTCTTGTAGCGCAATACGAAGCCGTCCTCGGTCAGGTCTTCCGCAATCGCGAGCACGCTCGCCTTCAGGCGGTCGTCGTCCGCGGGTAGAAAGCCGAAGAGCGCGGCGAGCAGCGTCGAGGCGTCGAGCGAGTCCGTCTCGTAGTGCTGGCGGAGGATCCCGTCCTTGGCTCCGTTGGTGAGGATGTCCTCCTTGATCTCCTCCGCAACGTCGGCCCATTTCTGCCGTGCCTCGCCGTCGCCGCGAATCTCGGCGAGCTTGGCCGCCCGATCCATAGCGACCCAGCACATGAGCTTCGACGAGACGTAGTGCTGCGGGGCGCCGCGGGCCTCCCAGATGCCCTGGTCGGGCTCCCGCCACACCCGGGTTGCGCACTCGGCTTGCGACTCGACGAGGGGCCACAGCCGCCTCGGCATGCGCTGGCTCCTGCGTGTGTGGAGCAGGATCGAGTCGAGCGCGGCGCCGAAGACATCGTTCTGCCGCTGGTCGAAGGCACCGTTGCCGATCCGGACCGGCTTTGCCCCGGCATATCCCGAGAGGTCGTCGCGCGTCGACTCCGTCAGATCGCGGCGGCCGTCGATCCCGTACATGATCTGCAGCGAGCCGTCCTCGGTCGGCTCGATGTCGGCGACGAACTGCATGAACTCGTCCGCCTCCCAGTCGAGGTTGAGGTAATGCATCGCCTGCAATGTGAAGGTCGTGTCGCGGATCCACGTGTAGCGGTAGTCCCAGTTCCGCTCACCGCCAGGCGTCTCGGGCAAGGAGGTCGTGAGCGCCGCCACCGTCGCTCCGGTGGGCATGTACGTCAGCCCCTTGATCGTCAGGGCAGAGCGCTGGATCGGGTCGCGGAAGCGGTGATCGGGGAGTCGCGCTCGACCGAGCCAGGACCGCCAGAAGTGCTCGGTGGCCTTGATTTTCGCGGCGGCCTCGTCTGCGTCCTTCGGCGCCGCGAGCTCCTCTGCCCAGGAGAGCGCGCAGTAAGCGCGATCCCCGGGCCTCAGCACGTGCCGTCCTCGCACCCGGGTTTCTTCGACCCCAAGAGCGAGATCCGACCGCAGGCGGATCTTCTGCCCGGCGCCGGTTGCATCGGCGACGTGGCGGTCCCCGTTCACGAGCGCCCATTCGGCAGGCGTGCGCCCGTAGTCGAAGACGGGCTCGCACACGAGCTCGACCTCGACCTCGCCTTCCACGCACTCGACCGTGCGGACAAGCATGTGGTCGGCGTCGTCGTCGGCGGGGGGCCGGGTATGGGCGGTGATCTGGTCCTCGTGATCCCATGGTCCGATCGTCAGCGCATCGCGGACGACCACCCAGCCGTTCGGCGTCTTCCAGGTGGTCACGAACACGTTCGTGCCCGGCTCGTAGGCACGGGCCGTCGGATGGTTGATTCCGAAGGGGGCGAAGCGGAATGTCCCCGCCTCCCTGTCGAGCAGGCTGCCGAAGACGCTCGGCGAGTCGAACGAGGGCACGCAGAGCCAGTCGATCGCTCCGTCGGCCGCCACGAGCGCCCCTGTGTGGCAGTCCGAGAGGAACGCGTAGTCCGCGATCGGCGGGAAGGGTGACGGTGCCGCCGCGCTCTGTGGGCGGGCTTCGGCCGCCGTCTCGACCGCGGTCACGACGTCACCCACGGGTCGTGCCAATGACCGTGGCCGCCAAGGAGCTTGTCCGCGGCCTTCGGGCCCCACGAGTCGGGGGCGTAGGCATGCACCGGCGGTGGCGCGTCTAAGAGCGGCTGCATGATCCGCCAGGCCTCCTCGACTCCGTCCTGCCGAGTGAACCGCTTGCTGTCGCCGATCATCGCCGCGTGGAGCAGCACCTCGTAAGGCGCGGCGCCTTCACCGCCTTCCTCCGCGAACTCCATGTCGAGCGAGATCGGTGCGGGACGAGCCTCCTTTCCCCGGCGTGCGTCAACGATCAGCCGAACCCCGGTGGAAGGGTCGAGCTTGACGACGAGTTGGTTCGTCTCGGGCCTGTGTTTTTCGTCCCAGAACCCGAGCCGCGGCGGATGTTTGAAGACGAGCCGGAGCTCGGTCTGAGTAGCTGGCAGCCGCTTCCCCGTGCGGATGAAGAACGGCACGTCGGCCCAGCGCCAGTTGTCGATCTCGAGCCGCAATGCCGCATACGTCTCTGTCTGCGAATCGGGTGCAACGCCGTCGATCTCGCGGTACCCGTCGTACTGGCCGCGGACGTAGTGCCCGGGATCGGCGTCTGCGATCGCCCGAAAGAGCGCCACCTGCGCATCCTTGAGCGTGTCGGAGTCGGCCGAGGACGGGACCTCCATCGCGGCCGCCGAGACGAGTTGCATCAGGTGATTGACGACGACGTCGCGCAACGCCCCGACCGGGTCGTAAAAGTGGCCGCGATCCTCGACCCCGAAGCTCTCGGCCATCGTGATCTGGACGCTGTCGAGGTAGTTGCGACTCCAGAGGGGCTCGAGCATCGCGTTCGCGAAGCGCAGATACAGAATCTCGTCGGTGCCCATCTTCCCGAGGAAGTGGTCGATCCTGTAGAGCTGCGACTCGTCGATGTACTGATGGAGGTCGTCCGCGAGCTCGATCGCCGAAGCACGGTCGTGGCCAAAGGGCTTCTCGACGACGATCCGCGCGTTCTTCGTCAGTCCGGCCTCCGCCAGGCCCTTGACGACCGTGCCGAAGAGAAATGGTGGGATCTCGAGGTAGAAGACCGGAAGCTGCGCTCCGTCGATCGCCTCTGCGACTCGCTCGTACGTCGAGGGGTCGGAGAAGTCACCCGCGACGTAGGAAAGCCGATCGGCGAAACGATCGAACACCTTCGACTCTATCCGCTCGCCGGCACCCTCGATCGACGTCCGCGCACGTTCCTTGAGGTCGTCGACCGTCCAGTCGTCGACGGCGACCCCAACGATCGGGCAGTCGATGAGGCCGCGCCGCTCGAGGCGGTAGAGGGACATGAACGTCATCACCTTCGCCAGGTCGCCCGTGATCCCGAACGCCACGAAGACATCCGCGGGCTGACCAGCTTGATCGGCCTGCATACGGGTTGCCGGGGAAGTCACGGTCGTCGTCATCGGTGTCTCTCCTCTCTTCGGTGGGCCCGGCGGCGGCGGTTTCTCGCGAACCGCCGGACGGGTGCGAACCTACTGAGGCCGGCGGTTCGGGGCATCGTCTCGATGGGATGAACCAGTTCGAGCACGAAAGACATTCGATCCCGAGCAGCCCTAGACAGGCATCGCTTCCTGCGACTGCCGGAGGGCTTTTTTCTCTCCCACGCTCAGGCGCCCGCGACCGAACGCGTCGACTCGGCCCCAGCGGCCTGGAATATCGAGCAGCGCCACATGCCCGATCCCGACCGGCAAGGCCGGATCGACCACAAGGAGGTCGCCGACCGGCTCCAGGCCGAGCATCGTCCGTAGCAGCAGGAGCGGCGCGCCCGTCGACCAGGCCTGAGGGCTGCACGCGGTCGGGTACTGAACCGGGTACCTCGTCAGCGTTCGCTCGTAGCCGCCGAAGGCTTCGGGCAGCCGGCCATCGAAGAAGTCGGCGGCCTCGAGGATGCCGGCGGCGATCCGCGCGGCTTCCTCCTTGAAACCGTATCGGCGCAGACCCCAGGCGATGAACGAGTTGTCGAAGGGCCAAACGGTGCCGACGTGATAGCCGATCGGGTTGTAGCGCCCTTCGCCCGTTCCGAGGGTGCGCACACCCCAGCCGGAGAAGAGACGTGGGCCGAGGAGATGGCGCGCGATCGCCTTCGCCTTCGGCTTTTCGACGATGCCGCTCCAGAGCAGGTGGCCGATGTTCGAGCTGAGCGCATCGACCTGCTTGCCGTCGCTGTCGAGCGCCAGGGCGAAGTACTCACGGTCGGCGATCCAGAAATCTCGGTTGAAGCGGCGCTTGAGGTCAGCAGCCTGCTTCTCGAGCCGAGACGCGAACTCTGGATCCTTCCAGACCTCGCGTGCAAGCCTCGCGGCGCGCATCTTGGCGTCGTAGGCGTAGCCCTGGAGCTCGCACGTCGCCCGCGGGAACCCCGCCAGACGACCGTCCCGGTACGAGATCGAATCCCACGAGTCTTTCCAGCACTGGTTCTCGAGGCCCGTCTTCACGTTGCGGCGCTGGTACGAGATGTAGCCGTTGCCCATCAAATCCGCGTACTCGTCGATCCAGTTCAGCGCGGCGCGCGCCTCGTACTCCAGCTCGCGGACGAGCCGACGATCGCCGGTCCAGCGCTCGTACTCGTCCAGCAGCACGACGAACAGCGGCGTTGCGTCGGCGGACCCGTAGTAGGGCGAATGCGGCCGCTCCTCGAACGCCGTGAGCTCGCCGTACCGCATCTCATGGAGGATCCGTCCGGGATCCTCGTCGCGGAAGTCGTCGACGCGCGTGCCCTGCCAGTCTCCGAGCGCTCGGAGGGTCGTCGCTGCGAGCTCAGGGGTGAACGGCAGAGCCTGCAGGCTGGTGAGGATGCTGTCGCGTCCGAACATGGTCATGAACCACGGCAGCCCGGCAGCGGGAAGGCTCCGGTAACCCATGATCGGCGGCGAGAAGCGGAGCGCCGCCAAGTCGACAAGACTGCGCCGGAACGTTTTTCGGAGCGAGTCCCAGTCGCACTCGAGGGTCGGGGCCCGATCGAGCCAGCGCTTCAGGTTGGTCTCCATATTCTGGCGGCCCCGTGGCCGGGCGAATGTCGGCCGTTCACGCCTTTCTTCCGAGCCCATGGCCGCCGTGACGACGTCGAGATTTGTCGACCATTCGCCCTGAGGCTCGATCCGCGTCTTGAACGTCAGCCCCTTCTTGTCGACGCGGGCAGGCGCCGTTGCGGAGATGTCCGTCGCACGGGTAAACGTCTCGCGTTGATACCCCAACACGAGACGGCCGTCGGTGACGCGCGCCGAGTAGGTGCCCTTCTTCTTCAGCGCGTCCTTGACCTCGAACAGATCCGCGAAGTCAGAGTCGGCATCGATCCGAACCGTCAGGTCGACCGGTTTCTCGTCGTGGTTGAGGATCTGCAGCTCCTCACGGAACCCGTTGCCTACTGCGCGGCGTCGGATCACCGAGAGCTTCGAATCGACGTAGACGGTCCCGGTCCCGGGGACGAGAAAGAAGCGAGTCTCGAAGTACTGCAGGTCGTCGGTCGAGAGCGGGGTCAACCGTTGGCCGTTCACGGTCAGAACCCATTCCGAGAGAAAGCGTGTGTCGAACGAGAACAGGCCTGTCGTGTCGGTCAGCGATCCCTCGATGTCGCCGCGGGAGTCACTGACGACGAAGGTGTTGCCGTCGAGGATCTTGACGAGCCCGTCGCTCACGTCCTGCGCCGTCCGCTCGCCCCGTTCCGCCTCCGTCCGCGCTTGGCCGGCGGTCCGGGGAAGAGTTTCTGGAGCTGCACCAAAAGCTCCATGTTCCCGTCGATGACGACCGCGCCCCGCAACACTGCGGCTGTTGCGTTGACCTTGCCGTCGGCGATCCGGTCGAACACCGCCTTGTCCGCTCGGAAGGTGCATTCCGCCCGGGCGTTCCTCCGAGACACTGCGAGGTCCCCCTTGTCGACCACAAGGTGCCAGTGGTCGACCCGCTTTCCGTCTGCAAGCTCGAAGCGCACGGTGCCTTTCGCCCACTCGAGCAGTGGTGCGTGCCCACGCTCGGCCAGCGCGCCGAAGAACTCCGCGGTCGCATCGGTCTTCGTTTCCTCTTTCACGACTCGACGGTGATCCGGGCTCCACGCTGGTGCGTCAAACCGGCGCCTGCCCAGTCGACAACGGCTTTGGCGCGGTCTTGGTTCGTCGGCAGCAGCGCCAGGTGCACCGTTCCCCAGGCGGCCTGGGCGGCCTTTCCCTTCATCGTTCGCCCGCCCAACATCTGCACGACCGCAGAGCCCCGTCCGATAGTCGCCATCGTTCCTTTGTCGCGGTACTTGAATGGCTTTGTCTGCTTGCCGGCGACTCGGTGAGCGATCGTCTCGCCTACGTGCTCGCCCGATTGGAGTGCGACCGAGCCGAGCTGAGGCAGAACCTGGCTCGTCTTTTGATCCGTGATCGCGGCGATGTCGCCCACTGCGAACACCTCCGGATGCCCGGGGATTGCGAGCTCGGCGTCGACCGCGATCCGGTTTCCCTTTTCCAGCTCGAGACCGAGCGAGCGCACGAGTGCATTGCCCTGCAACCCCGCTCCCCAAACGAGCGTGTATGCCCGTAGGACTGTGCCGGACTTGAGCGTAACGCGGGTCGGCTCGATCGACTCGACCACTTCCCCGGTCATCACCTCGACGCCCCGCTTGTCGAGAGCCTGTTCGGTGTAGGAGCGGATGTCCGGCTTGAACATCGGGAAGATATCCGGGCCGGCTTCGACGAGCACGATCCGGGCCTGCTCGTGCGGCAGGTCGGGGTAATCCTTCCGAAAAACTCCGTTGTAGAGCTCGGCCAGAGCGCCCGCGGTCTCGATCCCGGTTGCCCCGCCGCCGACGACGACGATGTTCAGCGAGCCGTCTTCCGCCAGCATCGGATTGCGGTCGGTCTCCTCCCAGACCTCGAGAACGTGGTTCTTGAGCCGCACCGCGTCCGACAAAGTGTAGAGGGGGAAAGCGACCTGCTCGGCCCCCTCGACGCCGAAGAAGTTGACCTCTGCGCCCAGCGCCAGCACGAGGAAGTCGTAGTCCTGGTCCTCGAGCTCGCTAAAACGCACCTTCCTCGCGTCGAAGTCGATCTCGGTGACCGAATCCTGGTGCACCCTGACATTGGGGTGCTTGTGGAAGAGGTCGCGGAGGGGATGCCCGACCGCCGGCTGCTCGAGCAGCCCGGTCGCCACCTGGTAGAGCAACGGCTGAAAGGTGTGGTAGTCGTGCTTGTCGACGAGCACGACGTCTACGTCGCTCTTCTTCAGGTTCTGCGCCGCCCCCACGCCGCCGAAACCGCCACCGAGCACGAGCACGCGCGGGCGCTTTTCGTCTGTGTCGTGCCGAGCGCTCATCGAGTTAGCCGAAGGTACGGGCGGCCGCCGCGCGACTGGTCATCCCATGGGGATGAACCGCTCACGCCCGGGCATATGTGACGACGAAGTAGAGGGCGATCACGAGTAGGACCCCGGAAACGCCGAGCAGCCCGATCCGCACGGCTTCGACCTTGAACTTCTGAGCCAGGGCGGTCAGGAAAAGGACGGTCGCGAGCAGGATGGTGTTGCGAAGGTATTTGTCACCGGTCTCGCGCGCCTTCGTCCCCTGCTCGAATGCGGTGGTAGCCCGGGTGTCATACGCCTGCGCCTTTGCGGCCATCGCATTGTGGTACTGCGGCATGAGGATCGGACCGGCCGGCGCCTTGGGGTTGTGGAAGGGATCTGTCCCGAGCCAGGCGGCGAAGGCCGGGCGGTATTCGGGCCGGAACCGCCGCACGAACAGTTGCGCAGCCTCGCGATCTCCTTGGGCCTTCGCCTGTAGCCAAAACGAGAAAGTGCTGGTGTCGTAGAGCTCCTCCTGACCGCTTCGGGTCGCTGCCTTGTTGGAAACAGCTCGGTACTTGTTGGAGAGCCCGTAGAGGTGCGCCTGTCGTCCGTCCCACCTCGCGGTCTGGTAGCCGCTCCAGGCCGTGGCGACGGCGACGACTGCGAGCAGGATCGCCTCGAGGATCTCGATCACCTCCGCCCGGCGGCCGGTTCGCTCGGTGTGGTGGTGCCCGATTGCGTGCGCCACCTGCTCAGTCGAGACGGTCTCCGGCATCGGCACAGCGTCGCACCGCGTCCGGCCCGGCCGTTCATCCGAACCGGACGATGCGCGCATGGGTTCGCCGGCGAGAGGCTTGTCCGCCAAGCTCATGACGATTCTCGCTGGACGTGCTCTTGACTGAGGCCGTGGCCAGGAGCGATGGAGCTGCAGACGTAGGCGCTCCCGCCGAGGCATCGACCGCCCCTGCGCGTTCGGGGCTCGTGCTCGGTTCGCTGATCGCGGTTGCGGCCGTCGCCAATCTGGGCCTCGCCGTCGCCAACGTCGCACTCCCGGCGATCGGGAGGGAATTCGATGCATCGCAAACGGCGCTCAACCTGGTCGCAGTCGGCTACTCGCTCGGGCTGGCCGCCTCGGTGCTGTACTTCGGCGCGGTCGGCGATCGGTACGGGCGGAAGCTCCTGCTGATCATCGGCATGGTGGTGACGGTGCCGGCGGACTGCTTGGCCGCGTGGGCACCGAACATCGATGTGCTGTTCGGAGCGCGAGTCCTCGGTGGGGTCGGAGCGGGGATGGCATATCCGACAACGCTTGCCTTGATCACGGCGCTCTGGTCAGGCCCCGCCCGAACAAAGTCGATCGCGCTCTGGGCTGCGACCGGCGGCGCGATCGCGGCGCTGGGACCGCTCTGCTCAGGGATCCTGCTCGAGCACTTCTGGTGGGGCTCGGTCTTTCTGCTCACTCTGCCGCTCGCAGTAATCGCGCTCGTGATGGCGGTCCTGCTCGTTCCAGCCCACGTAAACGAGACGACCGATCCGGTCGACCACCTAGGCGGGGTCCTCTCGATCGCTCTCGTAGGCGCGCTGATCCTGGGGATCAACTTCGCCGCCGTGCCAAACGAGACCACTCTCATCGTCGGGCTGTTCGCCGTCGCTGCCGCCGCCCTGGTCGCCTTCTTCATCAGGCAACGCCGGGCCAAGAACCCGCTTTACGACCTCCACACCGCGGCCCGACCGACTTTCTGGGTGGCGGCCTGCGCGGGAATCATCGTTTTCGGCTCGTTGATGGGCGCGATGTTCATCGGGCAGCAGTTCCTCCAGAACGTGCTCGACTATTCGACCGTCGACGCCGGGCTCGCGATCCTGCCGGCGGCGGCCTTCATGGTCCTCGTGGCGCCGCGCTCGGCCAAGCTGATCGAGGCCCGCGGCGCCCGCTTCACGCTCCTCCTAGGCTACGTCTTCGTCCTGCTCGGCTTTTTGACGATGCTGGTGCTCTGGAAGGAGAACATCTCCTACTGGAAGGTTGCACTCGGGTATTCATTCGTCGGCATCGGTGTCGGCCTGGCCGGAACGCCCGCCTCCCATTCACTCACCGGATCGGTGCCCGTCAAGCGGGTCGGGATGGCTTCGGGCACCGCCGACCTGCAGCGCGACCTGGGCGGAGCGATCATGCAATCGATCTTCGGCGCACTCCTGACGGCCGGCTACGCCGCCGCTGCGGGAGCCGCAGTCGCAGCTTCGGGAAAGAGCGTCAACAGCAACGTCGAGGCCGAGCTGACGAAGTCGTTTTCGAGCGCTGCGGACACCGCCCAGCGGTATCCAACCTCGGTTCAGGACCAGATCATCGCCGCGGCCAAGACCTCGTTTTTGAAGGGCGACCAGTGGGCTTACACGGCCGGGATCGTCGCAGTGCTGCTCGGCGCGGCCCTCGTCTACTTCATGTTCCCGAGATTCGAGGACGAGAAGCGACTGCTTGCCTCGTACGAAGCTGAGGACGCCGAGGGAGCTCCCGTTGGGCCCGGGCCTCCAACAAGCAAGTCCTTGGAGTCCGCTGCCTGATCCTCGGGCTCAGCTTTTCTACTTACTGAGCTTCTTGCACTCCTCGGAGTTCCTGAAGGCTTGGTCGAGCTCGCCCTTCGTGTCGAGCTGCTGAATGCTGGTGAAGGCGGTCGTTACCTGATCACCGACCGTCACCAACGTTGAGCTGACAGTCGAGACCGCGGTGAGGGCGCTACTCGTCCCGGAGACTTCTTTGACCGCCTTGTCGATCGTCTGGACGTTTGTTTTCAGCTGACCGGCGAGTGTGTCGAGAGTCTCCTTTGCCTTTTTGCCCGAGTCGGTATCCGGCGTGCCAAGACCCTTGAGATCGTTCACGAACTCGTCCGTCGCCTTCGTCACGCCGGCGGAAGCAGACTTGAGCGAGTCCTCGGTCACGTTCCCCTTCAGGGACGTCGTCGTCGTTTGCACCGAGGTCGACCAGGTCGAGACCGCGGAGCAGAGGCCGTTCGCCCAGTCGGGCGCGGATGTCGAGGCCGCGGACGTCGACTGGCTGCTGCTGCTCTTGCCGCCGCACCCGGCGGCCAGCGTCGCGAGGGCGACGACGGCGACGACACAAGCGCTCCAGCCCCCGGCTCTGGCCGATCTCGGCATCGAGCTGACGCTACCGCTGTTGTCGCCAGGAGCATCGTCCGCACGGGATGACGCCGGCGTCACGCCAACCCCGGAATTTCATGCCCCCAGGGTGATGGCGCCGCGGATGTCCGCGGCAACGCTTATGGCATGGCGAGCGCGCCGCGCGAGACGGCGGCCAAACCCATGCCCGAGCCTGACGTCGAGGAGCGCCGCGCGCCTGAAGCAGCGCGGTTGACACCGGTCGGAGGATCCTCGGACAGCCAGTGACGGTCGTCCCCCGCTGGGAGTGGCGTACATTCGGTGAAAGCTTCGCCGGCGCGGAAAAGCGCCTCGCAGCGCTCTCGCCGGAGAGCGTCCGGGAGAGCGACGAGCTGTATCTCCTCTCCAGAGAGGCAGACGACTCGGTCAAGGTCCGCGACGAGCTCCTCGACATCAAGCAGCTCGAGCAAGTGAACGACGACGGGCTCGAGCAGTGGCGGCCCGTCCTGAAGGCTCCGTTTCCGCTCTCCGGGGCAACGGTCGACTCTGCGCTCGCGGCTCTGCACGCGTCTCCCCCACCGCGGGGCCGGAGCTCCTACACGCTCGACGAGCTGGTCGAGGAGGTCGTCCGGCCGAGCCGGCAGCTGGCCGCCGTGCCCGTGCGCAAGAGGCGCGCGCACTACACGGTCAGCGGGTGCATGGCCGAGCTGACCGACGTGCGCACGGACAACGGTTCGACGCGGACGATCGCCGTCGAATCGGAGGACCCCGCGCGCGTGCTCGCGGCCGTACGCGAGCTCGGGCTCGACACGCGTTCGAACGTCAGCTTTCCCCGGGGCCTGAAGGCGCTACTTGGGATCGGCGCGCGCCGGTATGCGGCTATCGACGTCGGCACGAACTCGGTCAAGTTCCACATCGGAGAACGGAGTGCCGACGGTGGCTGGCGGTCGGTCGTCGACCGAGCCGAGATCACGCGGCTCGGAGAAAGCCTCGGGACGGGCGTGCTCAATCCGAGCCCGATGAAGCGGACGATCGACGCGATTGCGGGCATGGTCGACGAGGCAGGGCGTGAGGGCGTCGACGAGATCGTGGCCGTCGGGACGGCGGGCCTGCGGATCGCGCGCAACAGCGCAGACTTCGTAGCGGCCGTCAAGGACCGCTGCGGTCTCGATCTGGAGGTCATCAGCGGAGACGAGGAGGCCCGGCTCTCCTACCTTGCGGCGACGTCCGCGCTCGACCTCGGAGAGGGGTCCCTCGTCGTCTTCGAGACGGGCGGCGGCAGCTCCCAGTTCACGTTCGGAGAAGGAAAACGCGTCGACGAGCGGTTCAGCCTCGACGTGGGCGCGGTCGGCCTCACCGAACGCTTCGGGCTCGCCGACGTCGTCTCAGAGAAAACCCTTGCCGGCGTCTTCGACGAACTCGCGACCGAGCTCGGGCGGTTGGATGGCCGTCCTACGCCTGCCGGGCTTGTCGCCATGGGGGGCGCGGCCACGAACCTAGCTGCGGTGAAACACGAGCTCGCGACGTACGACCCCGACGTTGTCCAGGGGACGGTGCTCGGCCTTGCCGAGATCGACCGGCAGATCGCGCTCTATCGCACACAAACGGCAGATGAACGGCGCCGGATCGTCGGCCTGCAGCCAAAGCGCGCCGAGGTGATACTCGCCGGCGCCTGCATCGTTCACACGGTGATCGCGAAGCTCGGGCGGCAGTCAGCGACCGTGAGCGATCGCGGTTTGCGGCACGGCCTGCTCCTCGAGCGGTTCGGGTGACCTGGGCTGGCTGATGATCATCGTCGGCTCCATCGACTTCTTCGAGGGCCTGATCGCGGTCATTCGCGATCAGTACTACATGCTCGCCCCGAACCAGATGATCGTCTTCGACCTAACTCGTCGCCCTGGCCGGGTTCGGGTTGCTGTCCGGTGCCCCGAGCTGGATGATGAAGTTGAGACTGCCGGCGATGATCGCGAACCAGCGAGCCCAACCGCGTCGTGCAGAGGCGCTGACTGGCTCCTGAGGCGGGGCAGCTGGCGCTCGAGGTCGCCGACGAGCAAGTCGGCCATGTCGTGGCTGAAGCCCCGCCTCACCACCACACGGAGCACCGCCGGATCGGTGCGATTCTTCGGGAACGTGTAGGCCGGCACGAGCCACCCGCGCTCGCGAATGGCGTTCGAGACGTGCGGATCGCTGGGCCCGGTTAGGCTCCTCGACCGGAACCGACGCGATCACCGGTCGGTGTGAAGGGGTGCATCTCGTCCTGGCCGGGCTTGATCACGCCCCACGACGACTCCGGCACCTCGTTCCACGCACCCGGCAGTTCGTCGCCCAAAGGCTCGGAGACGACAAGCCTGGACTCGTCGTCGAACTGCTTGAGGAGCTCGTTCTCGGGGTAGAGAGCACGGAGCGCCCGGACGTCGGTGCTGAAGAAGAGCGAACGTGACTTGCCCTCGCTCGAGTACCGGAAGGCCCAGATGCTCTCGCCGTCGGTCGTCGCGATCGTTCCCTGGAACGGATACTCGACGCCATGTTCGCGGCCGACGGACTCGACGTACCCGATCGCTCGCTCAACGGCCTCGGGTGGATTCTCTTTCAGGCCGAACGTCAAGGCGAGGTGGAAGAGAGTCTCAGAGTCCGTCGTGCCTTCGATTTCCGGATAGAGGTCCGGGTCGATCGCGAGCACGAGGTCGCGCTTGACCTTCTGGTAATCGCCGATGAACCCGTTGTGCATCCACAGCCAGCGCCCATGGCGAAACGGGTGGCAGTTCGTCTGTTGCACCGGCGATCCCGTCGAAGCACGAATGTGCGCGAATACCGTCGTTGCGGTCACGTGATCGGCGAGCTCGCGCAGGTTGCGGTCGTTCCAGGCCGGTTCGATGCTCCGGAAGACCGCCGGCGTTTCCTGCGCGCCGTACCACCCCACGCCGAAGCCGTCGCCGTTCGTCTCCTCGGCGCCGAGCCGCGAATGCAAGCTCTGAACGATCAGCGAGTTCTTCGGCCCGTAGAGCAGCTCCTGAAGCAGGACAGGCGAGCCCGAGTACGCAAGCCAGCGACACATTCCACATCGACTCTGGCGTAACGACGACGGCCGAGCATCACCCGGATCGGACGACGACGGGCGTTGCCGGACTTGGAGAATGAGCGGCGGATGGAAATGAGCCAGGCTGCCGCCGCGCCATTGGAGGAGCAGAGCAGGCACCCGCACTGGAGGCGCCTGCTGATCGGCGGGCTCGTGATCCTGGTGATCGGCGCGGCGGCCGATCTCCTCGGTTGGGACATCCGGGGCTGGCTGAACAACCTGTGGGACACGATGAGCGAGATCTCGCTCGGGTACCTCGTGGCCGGCGTCGCGCTGAAGACGCTGCAGACAACGGCTACGGCGTTCGCCTGGTACGCGATCCTGCGCTACGCGTATCCGACGACTCGCTTCCGGCTCGTGCTCGCGTGCTACGCAGCCTCGGTGGCGCTGAACGGGATCCTGCCGGCGAACCTCGGGACGCTGGCGTTGCTCCTGATGTTCACGACGATCATCGCCGGCGCGACCTTTTCCGCAGTCCTCGGCGCCTATGTCGTCGAGAAGATCTTCTTTACGGTCATCGGGGCCTTTACGTACCTCTACCTGTTCCTGAGCGTCAGCGGCTCTTTCGATATCAAGTTCGACTTCGTACACCAGCACCCGTGGGCCACGGTGATCCTCGTCGTCGGGGGCGCCGCTCTGATCTACACGCTCGTCCGTACCTTCTGGCCGAAGATCGTCCAATGGTGGGACCAGGCGAAGGAAGGTGGCGGCATCCTGAGCGAGCCCAGGAAATACCTCCTCTGGGTGTTCGCGCCCTCGCTCCTCGGGTGGATCGCGAGCCTCGGCGTGATGGCCGTCTTCCTCGCCGCATACGACATCCCGGTCAGCTTCGACACGCTCATGCGGATCTGCGGGGGCAACTCGATCGCGAACGTGACGTCGGCCACACCCGGCGGCGCCGGCGTCAACCAGGCGTTCAACGTTGCTTCGCTGAAAGGCGTAACGGACCCCACGACCGCGACTGCGTACTCGGTCAGCCAGCAGCTCGTGACGACGGCGTGGAACATCATCTTCGGGATCGTTCTCCTCGTGTGGGCCTTCGGCTGGAGCGGCGGCAAGGAGCTCGTCCAGACCTCTTACGCCGGTGCCAAGGAGAAGGCGGTCGAGCAGAAAGATGCACGTGCGGCAAGGAAAGAGGCGAAGCGGGCCGCCAAGCATGCCTAGCGCCATCCCCTACGTGAATTAGGGTCGGTGCGTGGGCTGGATCGATGCCGAGCTGGCGCTCACCGCGCTGGCGGCGATGTTGTCACCAACGACCTTGACGTTCTCGGTCCTCGTGCTCGTGCTCGGCGACCGGCCTCTGAGAACGGGCCTATGGTTCTATCTCGGCGCGCTGACGGCAACGCTGGGAATCGGGATCGTCGCCGCGTTCGTGCTCGGCGACGCCGCGGCCGACCAAACGCCTGGCAGTCCGAAGACGCCGGTCGCGATCTTCGACGTGGTGGCCGGGGCTCTCCTGATCGCGTTCGTGATCCGAACGCTTCGAAGGCCGCCGAACCCCAAGCGGGCCGCGAGCATGTTCGACCAAATGCAGAAGGTCGCGTCCTCCCCCGCCGTCGCGATCGTCGGAGCGGGTGCGGCGCTCGCAAACCCCGGTGCATTCATCCCGATCGCGCTCAAGAACATCTCGGAGCTCGACCCGTCCGCGACCGAGTACATCGTCAACTGGGTCTTCTTCACGGTCGTCTCGCTCCTCCCCCTCGCGGTCGCGCTCGTGCTGCTGCTCGTCGCCCGAGAATGGGCCGAGCGTTTGCTCGAAGGCGTCCGCAGGTGGCTCGACAAAAACGCCCGGACGATCGCCGCGGTGATCATCGTGGCGCTGGCCGCATCGCTGATCCGTAACGGGATCGCGGGTCTGACGAGTTGACCGTTGCGGGTTAGTCGCCCAGCTTCCCTTCGATGGCCGCGAGCCTCTCCTCAATGCGGCGGAGGGATTCCATCGTCTCCGCCAGCTGAGCGGCCCGCTCTGCCTGCTCGGCTGCACCAGCATCGGCCTTCTCGGCCGCCACGAAGTACGAGGTCACCGTGGCGATCAGGAACGAGAGGAACGTGACCCCGACGATGATCACGACGCTGCCGACCACGCGGCCCCAAGCAGTGTGCGGGACGACGTCGCCGTAGCCGACCGTGCCGAGCGTCACGATCGCCCACCAGACCCCGGTGCCGAAGGTCGGAAAGTCTTGGCGATCGACCAACGTCACCACGAACCCCGACAGCAGGCCCAGTCCAGCGGTCGCCAGCAAGAGGAACGGGAAGATGCGCCGGTTGGCGACCGCTCGCTTCGTGCGCTCCTGCCAACGAAAGCCACGCCGGCCGGCAGGCCGGTTGAAATCCATCGACGCCACCGTGGCAGAGGCGCCGGATGGCTGATGGGCCAGTGACCGGCGAGTTACATCGTCACCGAGCAGGCCGCGTCGGCCGCGCGGCTATGGGGGAGCGACTCGGCGGCTTCATCTACGGCACCATCGTCGTCCTCGCGGTCGTGGTCGCCGGTGCCCGGGCCTACCCCCACGCGGCCGGGCACATCGCGGCCCTCGTGGCGGCGACGACCGTTGCTTTCTGGCTCGCACACGTCTACTCGCACGCGCTCGCACACAGCGTCGCAAGCGACCAACACCTTTCCTTCGGCGAGCTGAGGCGGATCGCCCGGCGGGAAGGCTCGATCATCGAGGCCGCGCTGCCGCCGTTGGCGGCGCTCCTGCTGGGCGCCCTCGGCGTACTCTCGACCCAGGTCGCCGTGTGGTCCGCCTTTGGTCTCGGCCTGGCCGTCCTGGCGGCCGAAGGAGTCACGGTTGCGCGGGTCGAGCGTCTCGGGCCGCTCGCCACGCTCGCCGTCGTGGCCGGAAACGTCAGCCTGGGCGTGCTACTGGTCGGACTGAAGCTGGTGGTCAGCCACTGAGGGACCACCGGTGTCGGAAGGGAGAAGGAGCGCCGCGCCGAGACCGATCCCCCCCGGCGCACG
>Ga0307317_10000177_pt1 | contig 17526 bp, 27 predicted proteins | sample ER_DNA_357_FD_194498 | JGI IMG/M metagenome (GOLD analysis project Ga0307317, IMG submission 194498) | Bulk soil microbial communities from the East River watershed near Crested Butte, Colorado, United States - ER_DNA_357 | ecosystem: Environmental > Terrestrial > Soil > Floodplain | place...
GAGCTCTCCGGGATCTCGCCGACCGCGAAGGTGTAGGCGGAGTCCGCAACGAAGCCGTCGAGCGTGACGCCGACGTCGACCGAGAGCAGGTCGCCGTCCTCGATCCTGTAGGCGCCTGGGATTCCGTGGACGACCATCGAGTTCGGTGACGTGCAGATCGAGGCGGGAAAGCCCCGGTAGCCCTTGAAGGTCGGCACTCCGCCCTGCGAGCGGATGTACTCCTCGGCGAGCTCGTCGAGGTCGCGAGTGGTCATACCGGGTCGGATTCCCTCCCCAAGCTTCGTGAGCGTCTCGGCGACGACGCGCCCTGCACGGGCCATCGTCTCGATCTCGGCGTTCGACTTGCGCTCGATCATCGTCGTGTGGAGGCCGTCTCGAGGACTTCCTGCACCTCGGCGAAGACCGCGTCGATAGGCCGCTCTGCGTGGATGCCGACGAGGATGCCCTTGGAGCGGTAGTACTCGACGACCGGCTCGGTCGACTTGTGGAAGACCTCGAGGCGGTGCCGGATGATCTGGGGCGTGTCGTCGGTACGCCCCTCCTGGAGGACGCGAACGTGCAAGCGCTCGACAGCGAGCTCGTCGGGCACCTGGAAGAAGAGGACGGCCAGGAGCTCGCGGTCGATCTCCTCGAGCATGCGGTCCAGGGCCTCCGCCTGGGCGACGGTGCGCGGGAATCCGTCCAGGATGAAGCCGTCGAAGGTGTCCGACACGCTCAGGCGCTCCCGGATCAGCTCGATCATGAGGTCGTCGGGAACGAGATCGCCGGCGTCGTAGATCGGCTTGATGCGGATCCCCATCTCGGTCCCGCGGGCGATCGCCTCGCGGAGCATGTCGCCGGTCGCGATGTGTGGGATGCCCACCTCGGCCGAGATGCGCTTCGCCTGCGTGCCCTTGCCGGCCCCCGGAGGGCCGAGGATGACGATGTCGAGGGCCACTGGACCGCGCCTACTTCAAGAAGCCTTCGTAGTGGCGCATCATCATCTGCGACTCCATCTGACGCATGGTGTCGAGCGCGACGCCCACCACGATGAGGATCGAGGTGCCACCGAGGGCGCGGGTCGTTGACTGCGAGAAGCCGCCGTAACGGATGAAGAGGGTCGGCAGCGTCGCGACTAGCGCGAGGTAAAGCGAGCCTGGAAGAGTCAGGCGCGTGAGCACGCGGTCGAGGTACTGCGCGGTGGGAGGCCCCGGACGGATTCCGGGGATGTACCCGCCGTACTTGCGCAGGTTGTCCGCCTGGTCGACGGGATTGAACTGAACCGCCGTGTAGAAGTAGGTGAAGATGACGATCAGGAAGGCCTGCAGGAGCAGGTAGGTCCAGTCGGTCGGCGTGAAGTGCTCGTTGATGAACGACTGGGTCGCCGGGAAGAACTGGGCGACCGTTGGCGGGAACGCCATGATCGCGGCCGCGAAGATGATCGGGATGACGCCCGCCATGTTGACTCGCAGCGGCATGTAGGTCGACCCGCCCGAGGTCATCCGCCGGCCGACCATCCGCTTGGCGTACTGGATGGGGATGCGGCGCTGGCCTTCCTGGACGAAGACGACGGCGACGATGATCGCGAGCGCGATCACGGGGAACATGATGCGCTCGTAGGGGCCGCCTTCGTACCAGGCCCGGATCCCGGCCGGAAGGCTCGAGAGGATCGACGCGAAGATGAGGAGCGAGATACCGTTGCCGATTCCGCGCTTCGTGATCAGCTCGCCCATCCACATGAGCAGGGTCGTCGCGGCGGTCAGCGAGACGACGATGAGGACGAAGCGGCCCGAGTTCAGCTGGAAGTCGGGGATCTGCCGGTTGAAGAGGTACGAGTAGCCGGCGGCCTGCAGGGCCGCGAGCACGACGGTCAGGTAGCGCGTGTACTGGTTGATCTTGGCGTAGCCGGCTTCGCCCTCTTTCTGCAACTGCTCGAGCCGCGGGATCACGACCGTCATCAGCTGGAGGATGATCGAGGCCGTGACGTACGGCATGATCCCGAGCGCGAAGAGGGCGAACTGCCCGAGCGCGCCGCCCGAGAAGATGTTCAGGAGGCCGAGGATCGTGCCTCCCTGGCCCGAGAAGTAGTCGTCGATCGCGCTCGAGTTGACGCCCGGGACGGGAATCCAGCTCCCCAGCCGATAGAAGCCGAGGATCATGGCCGTGAAGAGCACCCGGTGGCGAAGCTCCGGGACCCGCCAGGCGTTCGTCAGCCAGGAGAGCACTTACTCCTCCTCTGAGCCCGTCGCCGGCGTCTCCTCCGGCTCGGCCTCGGTGACCTCAGCCTCGGCGGCCTCGCCTTCGACCTCGTCGGTCACTTCGGGCTCCGACTCGGCGGCCGCAGACTTCGCCTTACGGGTCTTGCGCTTCTTCTCGACCGGCTCACGGAGCGCGGTGGCCGTTCCCCCGGCCGACTCGATCTTCTCGCGCGCCGACTTGGAAAAGGAATGCGCGGTCACGGTCAGCTTCTTCTTCAGGTCGCCCTGGCCCAGGATCTTGACGTCCGTGCGCGTGTTCTTCAGAAGCCCCTTCTCGACGAGCGCCTCCAGGGAGATGTCTGCGCCGTCGTCGAAGACGCGGTCGAGGTCGCGGAGGTTGACCGGGATCGTGTGCGTACGGTGCGGTCCGACCGGCATGGCGTCCTTCGAATAAGGGCCGCGCTTCTTCCCCAAGCGCATGTAGATCGGCATCTGGCCGCCCTCGAAGCCGGGACGCATGTTGTGCGAGCCGGAGCGGGCTTTCTGGCCCTTGATCCCTCGTCCCGAGTAGCGTCCCTTGCCCGAGCCGAGGCCCCGGCCCACGCGCTTGCGGGCCTTGCGCTTCTGCGCAGGCTTCAGAACGGAGAGGTTGAGCTCTTCTTCGGGGGCGGGCACGTCAGTTTCCTTCGATCCGGACGAGGTGGCGGACCTTTCTGAGCATACCGAGGGTCTCCGGGTTGTCCTCGCGCTCCACGCTTCGCCCGATCTTGCCGAGCCCGAGCGCCCGGAGGGTGCCCCGGTGCTTCTGCGACTGACCGATCTGGCTACGCGTCTGCGTGATTTTCAGCTTGGGCATCTTCAGTCACGGCCGGGGGCGCTTCCTCTGCAGGAGCGGCCTCCGACTCGTCCTTCTTTCTCGGGAACAGCACTTCGTGCACTGCCTTGCCGCGCATGCGCGCGACGTCCTCGGGACGGCGCAGGCTCTGCAAGCCGTTCACCGTCGCCTTGAGCAGGTTGATGGGGTTCGGGTTACCAAGGCTCTTCGCCAGGATGTCGCGGATCCCAGCCAGCTCGAGCACGGCTCGGACGCCGCCGCCGGCGATGACGCCGGTCCCCTCGCTCGCCGGGCGCAGGAGCACGCGCGCGGCGTCGGAGCGGCCGAGGATCTCGTGCGTGATCGTGGTGCCGCTCTTCGGCACCTGGAAGAGGTTCTTCTTCGCGTCGTCGACGGCCTTGGAGATGGCGAGCGGGACCTCCCGCGCCTTGCCGTACCCGACGCCCACGCGGTCGACCTCGTCGCCGATGACGACGAGCGCGGTGAACGAGAAGCGCCGACCGCCCTTCACGACCTTGGCGACGCGGTTGATCTCGACGACGCGCTCCTTCAGCTCACGCGCCTCGTATTCGAGGTTGCGCTCGACCTGGCGTTCAACGCTACTCAAAACTTAAGCCCTCTCTCTCTGGCGCCATCTGCGAGCGCCTTGACGCGGCCGTGGTACAGATAGCCGCCGCGGTCGAAGACGACCGACTCGATGCCGGCCTTCTTTCCCGCCACGCCGAGGAGCTTGCCGACCTCGGCCGCCTGCTCGATCTTCGATCCCTTGAACGTCTTCTTGAGCTCGCCGTGACCGGCGGCGGCAAGCGTCTTCGCCTCGCCGTCGTCGACGAGCTGCGCCGCGATTCCGCGGTTCGAGCGGAAGACCACGAGGCGCGGCCGCTCGGCGGTGCCGAGCACCTTGTGACGGACGCGCTTGTGGCGCCGGAGGCGTGCCTGTCTGACCGTAAGCGTCATCAGAGTTCACCTTTCGAACAGATCGCGCTCTCCAGCTTCGCGGCGCCCGGGAGAGTGCGAGATGTGAGGAAGGGGGCCTCCATCTAAGCTCTCTTCCCGACCTTGCGGCGGACGTACTCGCCCTCGTAGCGGATGCCCTTGCCCTTGTACGGCTCGGGCGGGCGCACCGCGCGGATCTCGGCGGCCACCTGGCCGACCTTCTGCTTGTCGATCCCCTTGACCACGACCTGCGTGACCACGGGCACCTCGAAGGTGATTCCCTGCGGCGGCTTCTTTACGACCGAATGCGAGTAGCCGACGTTGAGCTCCAGGTCGGTGCCGCGCATCGAGGCGCGGTAGCCGACACCCTGGATCTCCAGCGTCTTCGTGAAGCCTTTGGTGACGCCCTCGACCATGTTGGCCACGAGGGAGCGGGTCAGGCCGTGGAGCGCGCGGTCCTCGCCGCGCTCGGTGGGACGCTTGACAACGAGCTCGCCGTCGCCCTGCTCGACGCTCATCCGCTGCGGAACCTGCTGCGTCAGCTCGCCGAGCGGGCCGTTCACCATCACGCGCCCAGGGGAGATCGACACCGAGACTCCGGCGGGCAGCGGGATTGGGCTTTTTCCGATTCGACTCATCGATTCAGTGGGTTACCAGACGAAACAAACGACTTCGCCGCCGACGCCGAGCTCCTGCGCCGTCCGGCTCGTGACCAGGCCGTTGGAGGTGGACATGATCGCCGTGCCCATGCCTCCGAGAACACGCGGGAGGCGGTCCTTCGTGGCGTAGACGCGCCGACCCGGCTTCGAGACCCGCTTGAGGTCGGTGATGATCCGCTCGCGCTTGGGCCCGAACTTGAGCTCGACCACCAAGGTATCGAACGACTCGCCCTTGTCGATGCGGTAGTTCTTGATGTAGCCCTCGTCGCGGAGCAGGCGGGCGATCTCCGCCTTGAGGCCCGAGGCGGGCATCTCGACGGTGTCGTGCAGCGCCTTGTTGGCGTTCTTGATGCGAGCGAGCATGTCTGCAACTGGATCGGTCAGCATTCCCTTTCCCTTCCCCCTACCAGCTCGACTTCGTCATGCCGGGGATGACACCCTCGTGGGCGAGCTCGCGCAGGCAGATCCGGCAGAGGCCGAACTTGCGGTAGACCGCGCGCGGTCGCCCGCAGCGGTTGCAGCGCGAGTACTGCCGCGTCTTGTACTTCTGCGGCCGGGCTGCCTTCGCGATCAGACTTTTCTTCGCCAAAACCTTCCTCCTACGCTTCTGCGCGGAACGGGAGACCCAGCTCACGCAGGAGCGCGAAGGCCTCTTCATCCGTGTCCGCAGACGTTGTGATGGTGACGTCGAGGCCGCGCACGGTCTCGACGTCGTCGTAGTCGACCTCCGGGAAGATGATCTGCTCCCGGATCCCGATCGAATAGTTGCCGCGCCCGTCGAAGCTCGCCGGCGACAGACCGCGGAAGTCGCGGATGCGCGGCAGAGCGATCGAGACGAGCCGGTCGAGAAACTCCCACATGCGGGCGCCGCGGAGCGTGACCTTCGTCCCGATCGGCATGCCTTCGCGGATCTTGAAGCCGGCGATCGACTTCTTCGCCCGCGTGATTTGGGCCTTCTGGCCGGTGATGATCGTCAGCTCGTCGACCGCCCGGTCGAGCGCGCGGGCGTTCACCTTGGCGTCGCCGACGCCCATGTTGACCGTTATCTTCGCGACCCGCGGGACCTTCATCACGGAGCTGTAGCCGAACTGCTCCTTGAGGCGGTCACGGATCTCGGCGTCGAAGCGGTCCTTGAGGCGCGGCGAGTAGCCGTCGCTCTTGGCTTTCTTGCTCTTCGTCGCAGTAGCCATTACCGATCCAACACCTCCCCGCAGCCTTCGCGCTTGCAGACGCGCACCTTGACGTGGCGCCCCTTCTCGTCCTCGCGGAACTCGTAGCCGACGCGCGACGCGCGGCCGCATGTCGGGCAGACGACCATCACCTTCGAGACCGCGAGTGGAGCGGCGAGATCGATGACCCCACCCGGCTGGATCTGGGTCTGGCCCATCCGGCTCGAGTCCTTGAGCGGGCGCGGCTTGCGGTGTCGTTTGACGAGATTCAGGTTCTCGACGATCACGCGCCGCTTTACCGGGTCGGCTTCGATCACTCGGCCCTGCTTGCCGCGGTCCTTGCCGGAGAGCACCTGCACGAGGTCGCCCTTGCGAATTTTCATAGCTGAGCTCATCAGAGGACCTCTGGTGCAAGTGAGACGATCTTCATGAAGTTCTTCTCGCGCAGCTCGCGGGCGACGGGCCCGAAGATCCGCGTGCCGCGCGGGTTGTTGGCCGTGTCGATGATGACGGCGGCGTTCTCGTCGAAGGCGATCGACGTGCCGTCGTCCCGGCCGAAGGGCTTCTTCGTGCGCACGACGACCGCTCGGACGACCTCGCCCTTCTTGATCGTTCCCTGCGGCGTGGCCGCCTTCACGGTGCCGACGATGACGTCGCCCACGCGCGCGTAGCGGCGCTTGGAGCCGCCCATGACGCGGATGCAGAGAAGCTCACGGGCACCCGTGTTGTCGGCGACGCGGAGGCGGGATTCCTGCTGGATCATCGGTTACTTCGCTTCCTCCAGGACCTCGGCGAGGCGCCACGACTTGGTCTTCGAGACGGGCCGCGTCTCGACGATGCGGACGACGTCTCCGGCCTTCGCGACGTTCGTCTCGTCGTGCGCGTGGAACTTGCGCGAGCGGCGGACGATCTTCTTGTAGACCCGATGCGGCTTCTGCGTGTCGACCCGGACGACGATGGTCTTGTCCATCGCGCTCGAGACGACGACGCCGCGGCGCTCCTTGCGTTGGCCGCGCGCATGCTCGGGCTTCGGCAGCCGGACGATCGCCGCGCGGGTCTTTGGGCGCTCGCGCTTCGGCTTCGTGCGCTGGCGGCGCTGGGAGCGCGGCAGGCGCTTCTTCTTCGGCTTGGAGGGCGCCGCCGGAGCCGCTACCGCTTCTGCCGCGAGCTCGGCCGGTGCCTCGGCTGCGGGCTCCTCGGCCGGCGGTTCGGCTGCGGGCTCCTCGGCCGGCGCCTCGGCTGCAGGCTCTTCGGCCGGCGCCTCGGCAACTTCAACCGGTGCCTCTTCGGCGACGGGCTCCTCCACGGGAGCCTCCTCAACGCTACGCGTCGAAGTTTCCTCGGCCGGCGCCTCTTCGGCGACCGGCTCGTCGGCAGGGGCTTCTTCGGCGACAGGCTCGGCGACCGGCTCGTCGGCAGGGGCTTCCGAAGCCTCCTCTGCAGGAGCCTCTTCAGGAGCTTCCTCAACGCTACGCGTCGAAGTTTCCACGCCCGGAGCTTCTTCGGCCACGGGCTCCTCCGCCTTCTTGGCCCTCGGGGCAGCCTTCGCTTTCGGGGCAGCCTTCTTCTTTGCCGGAGCGCGCTTCTTCGGCTTCTCCTCCGCCTCGGGGGCTTCGAGCTCGGTCGTCTCCTCGACGACGGCCTCTTCCTCAGTCTTCTTTCTCGGTGGTGCCATCTACCTTCTCTCCAAGGTCGAGTGGCGCTCGGCCTGAACAGTCAGGATCCGGGCGATCTCGCGCTTCGCGATCGAAATGCGCGCAGTGTTCTCGAGCGCACCTGTCGCCATCTGGAAGCGCAGGTTGAACAAGTTCTCGCGGCTGTCGGCGAGGCGTCTCACGAGCTCCTCGTCCGAGAGCTCTCGCAGCTCTCTAGCCCTCAAAGAGATCAGCCTCCCTCTTCACGAACTTCGTCTTAACGGGCAGCTTCATGCCGGCGAGGCGCATGGCCTCGCGCGCGAGCGGCTCCGAGACCCCGGCGAGCTCGAACATGACGCGGCCTGGCTTGACCACGGCCACCCAGTGCTCGGGCGAGCCCTTGCCGGAGCCCATGCGGGTCTCGGCCGGCTTCTGCGTGACGGGCTTGTCCGGGAAGACGTTGATCCAGACCTTGCCGCCGCGCTTGATGTGGCGAGTCATGGCGATACGGGCAGCCTCGATCTGGCGGTTGGTGACCCAGCCAGCCTCGAGCGACTTCAGGCCGAAGTCGCCGAAATGGACCTGCTGCTGGCCCTTCGCGTAGCCGCGACGGCGCCCGCGCTGCTGCTTGCGGAACTTGGTCTTGCGCGGCATCAGCATCAGGACTCAGTCCCCTCGGTGCCCTTGTCCTTCGGCGTCTCCGGCGTTTCCTCGACCGGCGGAGCCGACTCGGTCTCGGGAGTCACCGTGGGCTCCTCCTGAGCCTCGGGCGGAGTTGCCTGGTCTTCGGGGCGCGGCTGCTGCTGGCCGCCGCCGCGGCGGCCACCGGGGCGCTCGCCGGAGCGGCGGCGCTGGCGAACCGGGCCGAGACCCTCCCGGTCAGGGCTGCGGCGCCGACCGGCCTGCTGACCCTTGTTGCTCCAGACCTTCACGCCGATGCGACCGAAGGTGGTTTTCCCCTCGGCGAAGCCGTAGTCGATGTCCGCGCGCAGGGTGTGCAGCGGGACGCGGCCCTCGGAGTAGGTCTCGGAGCGGGACATCTCGGCGCCGCCGAGGCGGCCGCCGCAGGTGATCTTCACGCCCTGGGCACCGGACCGGATCGCAGACGCGAGCGAGCGCTTCATCGCGCGGCGGAAGCTGACCCGGTTCTCGAGCTGCTCCGCGATCGACTGGGCGACAAGCTTGGCGTCGAGCTCGGGCCGCTTGATCTCGTTGATGTTGATGTGGACGTTCTTGTGCGTCATCGCGTGCACTTCGCGGCGCAGCGCGTCCACCTCGGCCCCGGACTTGCCGATCACGATCCCGGGACGGGCCGTGAAGATGTCGATCGTGATCCGCTGCTTGTCCTTCTTGATGAGAATGTCGCCGAGTCCGGCATGGCCGAGCTTGCCGCGGATGTGATCGCGGATCTTGACGTCTTCGATCAGGTACTGCGGGAACTCCTTGGTGCCCGTGTACCAGTTCGACTTCCACTCGTGGATGATGCCGACGCGTAGACCGCCGGGATGAACTTTCTGTCCCACTAGGAATCCTCAGCTTTCTTCTTGCGGGTGGTCGGCTTCGGCTTCGCGGCGTCAACGCTACGCGCCGACTTTTGACGCGGCGTGCGTTTGGGCTTCTCCTCCGCCTCGGCCTTCGGCTCCTCGGCTTTCGGCTCCTCGGCCTTCTTGCGGGGCGCACGCTTCGGCTTCTCTGTCGCGGCTTCTGCGGTCTCAGCGGTTTCGGCCTTCCGCGGAGCGCCCTTGGGTCTCGCGGCCGGCGCCTCTGCATCCTCGACGGCCTCGGGCTCAGGCTCGGGCGCCGGGGCCGGTGCCGGCTTCGGCAGGGGCTCTGGAATGACATGCTCCTCCGGGAGCGCGAGAGCGATCGTGATGTGGCAGGTGCGCTTCTTGATCCGCGCAACCCGGCCGCGCGCGCGGGCGCGCCAGCGCTTCAGCGTCGGCCCCGCGCCGACCGTTGCGATCGAGACGTAGAGCTCGTCGCCGTCGAGGCCGTGGTTGGCCTCCGCGTTCGCGACCGCCGACGTGAGCACCTTTTCGATGTCACGGGCCGCGTCGCGCGTCATGAAGGCGAGGATCGTCCTCGCCTCGGGCACAGGCCGGCCGCGGATCTGCTCCGCGACGAGCTGCGCCTTGCGCGGTGCTGTGCGCACATAGCGCGCCTCGGCGCGAACAGCGGTGCGTTCTTCGACTGCAGCCATCAGGTGCGCTTGACCTCCGTCCGGCGGTCGCCGGAGTGGGCGCGGAAGATCCGTGTCGGAGCGAACTCGCCGAGTTTGTGGCCGACCATCGACTCGGTGACGAACACGGGGACGTGCTTGCGCCCGTCGTGAACCGCGATCGTATGCCCGACCATCTCGGGGAAGATCGTCGAGGTGCGCGACCACGTGCGGACGACGCGCTTGTCGCCTGACTCGTTCAGTTGTCGGACTTTCTGCAGGAGCCGCTCTTCGGCGAACGGCCCCTTCTTGCTCGATCTACTCACCTAACGACGCTCCTTTCCGCGGCGGCGGCCGCGGACGATCAGCTTGTCGGACTCCTTGTGCTTCCTGCGGGTGCGCTTCCCGAGCGTCGGGACGCCCCACGGGGTGACCGGGTGCCGGCCGCCCTTGGACTTGCCTTCGCCGCCCCCGTGCGGGTGGTCGACGGGGTTCATGGCCGAGCCGCGGACTGTCGGGCGCTTGCCGAGCCAGCGGCTCCGCCCGGCCTTCCCGCTCGAGATGTTCTCGTGATCGACGTTGCCGACCTGCCCGACCGTCGCCCGGCAGGAAAGCGGCACGCGCCGCATCTCTCCCGAGGGTAGCCGAAGGACGGCATAGCCATCGTCCTTGGCGACGAGCTGGATCCCCGAGCCGGCGCTCCGCGCCATCTGGCCGCCCTTGCCCGGCTTGAGCTCCACGTTGTGGACGACGGTGCCCGTCGGGATCCGCTCCAGCGGAAGCGCGTTCCCGGGGCGGATGTCGGCCTCTGGGCCCGACTCGATGCCCTGGCCGACGCGTACGCCCGCGGGCGCGAGGATGTAGGCCTTGGCGCCGTCGGCGTAGTGAAGGAGCGCGATTCGGGCCGACCGGTTGGGGTCGTACTCGATCGCAGCCACCTTGGCCGGCACGCCGTCCTTCGTGCGCTTGAAGTCGATCTTGCGGTAACGGCGCTTGTGCCCGCCGCCCTGGTGCCGCGTCGTGATGCGGCCCTGGTTGTTCCGGCCGCCCTTGCGCTTGGCGGGCTCGAGCAGGCTCTTCTCCGGCGCCGTCCTCGTGACCTCCTCGAAGGAGGACACGGAGCGGAACCGGCGGCCTGGGCTCGTCGGCTTGTACTTGCGCAGAGCCATCAGCGATCACTCACCGAGTGAGCCGCGTTCTGCAGCCGCGAAAAGCAAACGAGGAGAGAGGTCGCAAACACTAGACGGCCGCTCCTTCGAAGATCTCGATCTTGTCGCCCTCGCGCAGCTGCACGATGGCCTTCTTCCACCCGGGCTTCGTGCCTTTGTGGTAACCGCGGCGCTTCGGCTTCGGCTGCACCTTGACGACGTTCACGCCCTCGACCTTGACGTCGAAGAGCTCCTCGACGGCCTGGCGGATCTGTGTCTTGTGCGCCTTCCCGTGCACGCGGAACGAGTACTTGTTGTCCTCGATCAGGCTGTAGCTCTTCTCGGAGACCACCGGGGCGATGAGAATTTCTCTGGGGTCCAAGCTCACTGGGCGAGCTCCTTCACGCGCTCGAGCGCAGCCTCGGTCGCGAGGACCGAGTTCGCCCAGACGAGCGCGCCGACCTCGAGCTCCGACGGCTCGAGCACCAGCACGCGCTCGAGGTTGCGGAAGGACTTCGCCACGGCCTCCTCGTCGGGCTGTGCGATGACGACGAGTGGAAGCTCCTTCCCCCAGGTGCCCACGAGCGTCGCGGCCGCGCGCGTCGAGGGCTCGCTGAAAGCGGATGCGTCGACGACGCCGAGCGCGGCGCGGCCGGCGTGGTGGCTGAGAGCCCCGCGCAAGGCCGACTTGCGCGCCTTGCGATTGACCTTGACCGCGTAGCTCCGCGGCTGGGGAGCGAAGGCGACACCGCCGCCCGTCCACTGCGGAGCGCGCGTCGTCCCGGCGCGGGCGCGGCCTGTGCCCTTCTGGCGCCACGGCTTCGCCCGCCCGCCAGAGACGAGCCCGCGGCTCTTCGCCGCCTGGGTGCCCGCACGCGCGGCTGCGCCCTCGGCCCGGACAGCCTCGTGAATCAGATGCGGCTTGACGTCCACGGCGAAGACCTCGGCCGTGAGTGTCACGTCCTTGGCCTTCTTGCCCGTGCCGTCGAGAAGCGGTGCCTTCGGAGCGGCCATCAGCGGCTGTCCTCCCTCACCACGACGATCGCGTTCTTGTGGCCCGGCACCGCGCCCTTGACGAGGAGCAGGTTCAGCTCCGGATCACGGTCGACGACGGTGAGCCCGACCTGCGTGGCGGTCTTCGCTCCCATCTGGCCGGGCATCTTCTGGCCCTTGAAGACCCGCGACGGGGTGGCCGAGGCACCGATCGAGCCCGGCTTGCGGACATTGTGCGAGCCGTGGCTGACCGGGCCGCGGTGGAAGCGGTGGCGCTTGATCGTCCCCTGGAAGCCCTTGCCGATCGAGATGCCGGAGACCTTGACCTTCTCCCCGGGCTCAAACGACTCGACGGTGACGGTCTCGCCCGGGGCGAGCTCGTGCGCTCCGCGGATCTCGACCAGCTTGCGGTGCGGGCCGACGCCGTGCTTCTTGAGGTGCCCGAGCTTCGGCTTCGAGAGCTTCTCCTCGGCCACCTCGTCGAAGGCGAGCTGGACGGCGTCGTAGCCGTCGACGTCGGCAATGCGCACGGCCACTACCGGGCAGGGCCCGGCCTGGATGACCGTCACGGGCGTGAGCGACCCGGTCTCCTCGTCGAAGATCTGCGTCATGCCCAGCTTTCTGCCGACGATGCCCTTCATCAGAGCTTGATCTCGATGTCCACGCCTGCCGGAAGGTCGAGGCGCATCAGCTGGTCGACGGTCTTCGGGGTCGGCGAGTGGATGTCGATCAGGCGCTTGTGCGTGCGCACCTCGAAGTGCTCACGGGAATCCTTGTCCTTGAAGGGACTGCGGAGCACCGTGTAGCGGTTGTTCTCGGTGGGCAGGGGCACCGGTCCGGTGACCGTTGCACCGGACCGCTGCGCCGTCTCGACGATCTGCGCGGCAGACCGGTCGAGCTGCTGATGGTCGTACGCCTTCAGGCGGATGCGGATCTTCGCTTGCGCCATCAGCGATCACCTTCCGAGCAGATCGCGCTCTCGGGCCGCGAGAAGCGAGCAGCGCCAGGACGCAGGGAGCGCTCGTAGCCGGAGGCTACGAGCGCGACCGGGGACGCCGCGCTGCAAAGCTTCGCAGCGGCTTCGAGAGAACGAGATGTGAGGAAGGAGGTCGCCATCTCAGCTACTTGATCACCTCGGTGACCACGCCCGCACCGACGGTGCGGCCGCCCTCACGGACGGCGAAGCGCAGGCCCTGATCCATGGCGACCGGCTGGATCAGCTCGATCTCCATGTTCGTGTTGTCGCCCGGCATGACCATCTCCTGGCCCTCCGGGAGCTTGATCGACCCGGTCACATCCGTCGTCCGGAAGTAGAACTGGGGCCGGTAGCCGTTGAAGAACGGCGTGTGGCGCCCACCCTCGTCCTTGGACAGGACGTAGACCTCGGCCTTGAAGTGCGTGTGCGGCGTAATCGAGCCGGGCTTGGCGAGCACCTGGCCGCGCTCGACCTCCTCGCGCTTGATCCCGCGGAGGAGAGCGCCGATGTTGTCGCCCGCCTGACCCTGGTCGAGCAGCTTCTGGAACATCTCGACACCGGTCACGACGGTGTTCTGCACCTTCTCCTGGATGCCGACGATCTCGACGGACTCGTTGACCTTGACGACGCCCTGCTCGACGCGGCCCGTGACGACGGTGCCGCGGCCCGTAATCGTGAAGACGTCCTCGATCGGCATGAGGAACGGCTTGTCGATGTCGCGCTGAGGCTCGGGGATGTAGGAGTCCACGGCCTCCATGAGCTCGAGGATCTTCCCGGTCCACTCACCGTCGCCCTCGAGCGCCTTGAGCGCCGAGACCGTGATGACCGGGATGTCGTCGCCGGGGAACTCATACTTGGTGAGGAGCTCGCGCACCTCCATCTCGACGAGCTCGAGCAGCTCGGGATCGTCGACCATGTCGGCTTTGTTCAGGGCGACCACGATGTACGGCACCTCGACCTGGCGGGCGAGGAGGATGTGCTCGCGCGTCTGCGGCATCGGGCCGTCGGCCGCGGAGACGACGAGAATCGCGCCGTCCATCTGGGCGGCGCCCGTGATCATGTTCTTGATGTAGTCGGCGTGACCCGGGCAGTCGACGTGCGCGTAGTGACGGTTGGCCGTCTCGTACTCGACGTGCGACGTGTTGATCGTGATGCCGCGGGCCTTCTCCTCGGGGGCGTTGTCGATCGACGCGAAGTCGCGAACGGCCGTGTTCGTCCCCTGCTCGGAGAGCACCTTCGTGATCGCCGCGGTCAGCGTCGTCTTGCCATGGTCGATGTGACCAATCGTGCCGACGTTGAGATGCGGCTTCGTGCGCTCGAACTTCTGCTTTGCCATGTGTCCTCCGTCTTCTCCTTTGCTACGAGCCCTGCGCCTCGGAGACGATCTCGCCCGCGATCGACTGCGGCGCATCCTCGTAGCGGTCGAACTGCATCGTGAAAGTGGCGCGACCCTGCGTCGTAGACCGCAGGTCGGTCGCGTAACCGAACATCGTGGCAAGCGGGACGCGGGCGCGAATCGCTTGCGCATTTCCCCGCGGCTCGAGCCCTTCGACCCGGCCGCGGCGAGAATTGAGGTCTCCCATGACGTCGCCGAGGTACTCCTCCGGAGTCACGACCTCGACGGCCATGATCGGCTCGAGAATCTTCGGCTTCGCCTTCTGCATCGCGTTCTTGAACGCCATCGAGCCGGCGATCTTGAACGCCATCTCGCTCGAGTCGACGTCGTGGAATGAGCCGTCGACGAGCTGGACGCGGATGTCGACGACCGGGAAGCCGGCGAGCACGCCCGACTCCATCGCCTCCTGGATGCCCAGGTCGACGGAGGAGATGTATTCGCGCGGGATCTTCCCGCCGACGATCTTGTCGATGAACTCGTAGCCGTCGCCCGGCTCGGCCGGCTCCATGTTGATGACCGCGTGGCCGTACTGGCCGCGGCCGCCGGTCTGGCGAACGAAGCGCCCCTCGACCTTCTCCACCGCACGTCCAACGGTCTCGCGGTAGGCGACCTGCGGGCGGCCGACGTTCGCGTTCACGTTGAACTCGCGCATGAGCCGGTCGACGATGATCTCGAGGTGGAGTTCGCCCATTCCCGAGATGATCGTCTGGGCCGTTTCCTCGTCCGTGCGGACGCGGAAGGTCGGGTCCTCCTCGGATAGACGCCCGAGCGCCTGGGCCAGCTTGTCCTGGTCGGCCTTCGTCTTCGGCTCGATGGCCACCGAGATGACCGGGTCCGGGAACGTCATCGACTCGAGCCGGATCGGTGCGGTCTCCGTGGAGAGCGTGTCGCCCGTGGTCGTGGCCTTCAGGCCGACGGCTGCGACGATCTCGCCGGCGCCGATCTCCTCCCGCTCCTCGCGGTGGTTCGCGTGCATCTGGAGCAGGCGGCCGACGCGCTCGGTCTTGCCCGTGGTGACGTTCAGGACGCGGTCGCCGGCGGCGATCTTGCCGGAGTAGACGCGGAAGTACGTGAGCTTGCCGACGTACGGATCGCTCATGACCTTGAAGGCAAGCGCCGAGAAGGGCTCGTCCTCGGCCGGCCGGCGCGAGAGCTCGTGATCGGTGCGCGGGTCGACGCCGTGGACGGGCGGGACGTCGAGTGGACTCGGCAGGTAGTCGACGACGGCGTCGAGGAGCGGCTGCACGCCCTTGTTCTTGAAGGCGGAGCCGCAGAGGATCGGTGTGACGGCGATCACAAGGGTCGCCTTGCGGAGTGCGCGCCGGATCATGTCCGGCGTCACCGAGGCCTCGTCCATGAGGTACGTCTCGAGGAGCTCCTCGTCGTGCTCGGCGACTGCGTCGATCAGCTGGTGGTGGTACTCCTCGGCCTGCTCGCGAAGCTCCTCGGGGACCTCGATCGTCTTCGGCTCCATGCCGAGAGCGTCGTCCCAGACGACGCCCTGCATCTCGATCACGTCGACGACGCCGCGGAAGTGCTCCTCCTGCCCGATCGGCAGGTGGATCGGCACCGGGTGGGCGCCGAGGCGGTCGACCATGGACTGCACGGCGGCGAAGTAGTCCGCGCCGACGCGGTCCATCTTGTTGATGAAGGCAATACGGGGAACGCGGTAGCGGTCGGCCTGGCGCCACACCGTTTCGGACTGTGGCTCGACGCCGGCGACGGAGTCGAAGACGGCAATCGCGCCATCGAGGACGCGCAGGCTCCGCTCCACCTCGACGGTAAAGTCCACGTGCCCGGGCGTATCGATAATGTTGATACGAAAATCGCGCCAGAAGGCCGTTGTCGCAGCCGACGTGATCGTGATGCCACGCTCCTGCTCCTGCGCCATCCAGTCCATGACCGCCGCGCCCTCGTGGACCTCGCCCATCTTGTGGGTGCGGCCGGTGTAGTAGAGGATCCGCTCTGTCGTCGTCGTCTTGCCGGCGTCGATGTGCGCCATGATCCCGATGTTGCGCACGCGGTCGAGCGCGGTCTTCTGTCCTTGAGTCGTCGTTGTCATGCGGGTTACCACCTGTAGTGCGCGAAGGCCTTGTTGGCCTGCGCCATTCGATAAAGGTCGTCCTTGCGCTTGAACGCGCCGCCCTGCTGGTTGAGCGCGTCGAGGATCTCGTTGGCGAGCTTCTCCTCCATATGCTTCTCGCGCCGCTCGCGGGCGTACGAGACGAGCCAGCGCACGGCGAGCGTGCGGGCGCGCCGCTGCGGCACCTCGACGGGCACCTGGTAGTTCGCGCCGCCGACCCGGCGGGAGCGCACCTCGAGCACCGGCGTGACGGTCTTCACGGCCTGCTCGAGGATCTCGACCGGCGGCTTGCCGGTCTTCTCGCCGACCATGTCGAGCGCGCGGTAGACGATGTGCTCCGCGGTCGACTTCTTGCCGCGGTTCATCACCTTGTTGATCACCTGGGACACGAGCTTCGAGCTGTAGACGGGATCCGGATCGGGCTCGCGGGTCTGAATCTCTGCACGGCGGGGCATGACTAGCCGCTCCTCTTCGCGCCGTACTTCGAGCGTCCCTGCCTGCGCTCGGAGACGCCTGCGGCGTCGAGCGCGGCACGGATGACCTTGTAGCGGATGCCCGGCATGTCCTTCACGCGGCCGCCGCGGATGAGGACGACCGAGTGCTCCTGCAGGTTGTGGCCCTCGCCGGGGATGTAGGTGGTGACCTCCATCCCGTTCGTGAGGCGAACGCGCGCCACCTTGCGGAGAGCGGAGTTCGGCTTCTTGGGCGTCGCCGTGTACACGCGCGTGCAGACCCCCCGCTTCTGCGGGGCGCCGCGGAGCGCGGGAGTCTTGGTCTTCTGACCGGGAGCCCGCCGTCCCTTTCGCACAAGCTGATTCACCGTTGGCAACGCGTGTCTTCCTTCTCTCTCAAGAGGGCCTTATGACGCAACAAAAGGCCGGCACGGGCAGCGCCCCTGTGCCAAACCCGACCGGCATGGTAGCAACAATCCCGGTTTTGGCGGCGCCCGCGTTAGCCTCGCACCGGTTAGGGGATTATTGTCACCGTAGGCGCGGGCGACGCCACCTCGATTCGGGACAGGTGCACGTGTGCTTCTCATGAGCGACAGCGCAACGTGGGTCGCCGTCGGTCTAGCCATCGGCGCGCGAGCCTTGCCCTCGTCGCGGCCCTCGTCGTCCTGCTGGTCGTCGTGCGCGGGCGCCGGACCTCCTACGCGGAGGTCGAGCAACTCCTCCTGGACTCGCACGTCGTTCTTCGAGCGCGCCGACGAGGCCCTCTACCAGGCGAAGGAAGCCGGCAAGGGTCAGCTCATGGCCGCCGACGAAGTCGCTTAGCCGCGCGTCCTACCTAGACCAGCCGGCCACGGGTGGCCTTCCGGCGTCGGATGGACTCTTTGACCTCCGCGAGGAAGCGGGCGGTGTC
>Ga0307317_10000180_pt1 | contig 17489 bp, 24 predicted proteins | sample ER_DNA_357_FD_194498 | JGI IMG/M metagenome (GOLD analysis project Ga0307317, IMG submission 194498) | Bulk soil microbial communities from the East River watershed near Crested Butte, Colorado, United States - ER_DNA_357 | ecosystem: Environmental > Terrestrial > Soil > Floodplain | place...
ACGTCACGACCACGCAACTCCCTCGCGTCACGCCATTCGTTGTCTGGACGGAGCGCTGGATGACGGTTGAGGATGCCCTTTCGGTGGTACTCGCGCTTCCGGTCGCCGACGAGCTTTGCGTGACGCGCCCCACGCCCGTGGACGACGACCCTGTCCCGAACCCGATCAGCGCGAAAAGTGACAAGAGAATGAACAGGAGCGCCATGTGACGGATGTTACGCCGCGGACAGCATCCGTTCCAGGAGTCGATTCGTTTCGTCGGGTGACATTCGCGCACACTGGCGCTCGTCACCGCGGGCTCACCGATTCAGCGCGGTCAACTAAATCTCACGTATGGGCCGGATCATCAGGAGGCTGAAGCAGCTGCGAGTTCCTTCGTTTGACCGCGGCGATCACGCGGCCGAGCCAGAGGGTTCGGTCGAGAACCCGGATGCGCTCGCGGCTAGGGGCGGTAAAGAAGGCGGGCCAAGCAGCGCGATTCCGACCCACGGCGCACCGCCGGGCTACGTCAAGCCGGACGACGGCCGCCCGCGGCACTAGATCCGCGTCCGCTTCGGGTGACATTCCCGCACGCTGGCCCAGGCGACCATGGTTAGCTCAGTGCAGGCTCTTGAGGGCGAGCGTCAGTCGCTTACGTTGTTCAGGATCGAGTCCCCCCTTGGACAAAACGACCACGTTTCTCTTTCGGAGAGCGAAGGCAAAGGTCTGACCGGGCACGGTCACGCGGTAGGGCCCGCCGCTTCCGGCAGGCGGGAAGAATTTCCGCAATCCCTTCTCGCTCCTGCGGACCTCCACCGTAAAAAACAGCACACCGGAGTTCGTCGCTGGCACGAGCTCGCCGCCCGTCCCAGTTAGGCGAAAGCCATGGCTCTTGAAGGCGTTCTTAACCTGCCCCTGGCTGTAGGTCTTCGAGTCCCCACATCCGGAGGCCACCGTTGCGAGGGTTGCTGTGAGCAACACCCCGGCTAGGGCAGCCCGTGTCATCGAGCACAGAGTGCAGGTTCCTTCCTTTCGCTGAAGTTGGTGCCTGCCTTTATCCATGGTCCACCTCCTCCTTGGTGGTGATCTGCCTCGAGCGCCTAGCCCGTCGCGCCCACACCGCGAGTCCTGCCGCCGCGATGAGCGCCGCGGCCAGAGCCAAGACGAACCAGAGCGGGCTCGTGTTCGACTCGGCCGCGGACGCAGGCGCGAGACCGTCGCTTGGACTGCGAGACTCTGCTTCGTGAACGAAGCGAGGCTTGAGGACGCTGGCTCCGGGCTTGCCCCCGTCACGGAGGGGTGGTTTGTCGTCAACGTGCGCGATGCCGAGTGGTTCTCTTCGGAGACGAGGGGCGCTGCGTGTTGGTTCGCCAACGAGTACGGCGAGTCTCCGATCGAGTTCGCGCAGTTCGGGATCAATGTGACCGTCCTCGAGCCCGGCCAGAGCAGCGTCTACCACGCCGAGGCGAATCAGGAGGACTTCCTCGTTCTGGCCGGTGAGTGCAGGCTGCTCGTCGAGGGCGAGGAGCGACTCCTCCGAGCCTGGGACTTCTTCCACTCACCTCCCTGGACGGAGCATGCCTTCGTGGGAGCTGGCGATGAGTTGTGTGTGATCCTGATGGTTGGCGCGCACGTAAGCCCGGAAGTGCGGTATCCGGTGTCTGACCTCGCAGCGCGCTACGGCGCGAGTGTGGAGAAGGAGACATCCGATCCGGAAGAGGTATATGCGACGGCCGAGAGGTTCCGGCGACAGCGGCCGTCGTACTGGTCACGGCTGCCCTGGGGCTAAAGCCTTTCGCGGTAGCCGTCAGGCGTCATCAACTTCAGCCGACAAGATAGATGCTCTGCGCCTGCTCCCGGCTCACCGGCACGACCGTAACGCTCTAGTGACATTCCGGGACACTGGCCCAGCCGAGCCGCGTGTCTCATGAGCCTGATTCGCTTGCTACCGGACTGGGGGTGAACAGCTTCCAGTGACCCTCGGAGACGACCTCGACGGTGTCGTCGACGACTTTGATGGCGGTCTCGTCGTCAATCGCGTACGCCGGACCCGGGATCTCGGCCGCCCATCTCTCTGCCTCGGCCATGGAGTTGCCGGGCATGCCCTCCTGAGCCAGGTGTGGACAGATCGAGAAGTGGACGATGCCCAACGTGGTGTCGTCACCGGTCGGCGGTCTCCACTGGACGAAGTCCTCCCCGATCCTGGGGGTCATCACCATGCTCCCGGCGCTCAATCCGACCCAGACCGTATTTTGCAGCAGCGACGGCATGAGGTCTGCCAGGCCGGATTGCCGCATCCAGTGGCACAGATACAAGGCGTCGCCGCCGTTGACCAGCAGGACCGCGGTCTTCTTGACCAGTGGGACCCAGAGGTCTTCGTCGAGGCTGGGCAGCGCGGTGAGCTCCAGGACGCCCATGGACTTCCACCCCAGCTCGATCATGGGGCAGCGGGGCTCCTGCCCGCTGATGAAATTCCATGCTCTGCCAGGACCGGCCATTGGGTGCGCGTACGACGCGGTGGGGATGCAGAGGGCGTCGGACTCGGCAATCGGCTTCCCCAAGAGGTCGACGAGTGCGTTGTGGATGCTCGTGTTCTTGATGCCGGCAGACGTGAGAAGAAGCTTCATGCGGCCTCCTGGAGTCTTCATTACAGGCGAGTTCTTACGGATCGGTACGCCGTAGAGACCGGCAGATCACCGAAAACTCATCGGCCACGCCCAGATCCGGCCTCGCGCCCTCGGGGGACATTCCCGAACGCTGGCGCAAGCGACGCTCCTCGCGCCAGCTCTCAGCTCCGCATGAGCACGCCAGGCCGGGACGGGTCGTCGTTCTCGAGCACGACGTCGGCGAGCTCGGCCGGCCGGACTGTCCCGCGGTAGTGCCGCTGGGACGGCAGGTACCGGGCGCGGAACCACCGCTCGGCATCATCAGGTGATCCGTACACCTCGGCGTCGCGGATGCGCGCGCGGCGGATGATCTCTTCGGAGGCGACGCTGATGAAGACGCGGAAGTCCCACGCGTCGACCAGCTCGGGCCGTAGCAGGAACACACCGTCGAAGAGGAGGATCGCATCCGCGCTTGCCTCCATCTGCTCGGAGTCGACGGGCTGGTCGGTGCGACGGTCGTAGATCTCCGTACGGTAGAGCCGGCTGCTCGGCTCTCCGAGCGGACGGAGCAGCTCGACCCGAAGTCGGTCGTAGTCGAACGAGTCCTCGTAACAACCCTGCGCCGACTCAGGCCCCCGCCGGTAGCGCTCGATCCGCGGGCGGAGGAAGCCCTCGATCGAGGCGCGGATCACATCTCGTCCACGGCCGCGAAGCGAAGTCGCCAACTCGTCGGCAAGCATGGTCTTGCCTGCGGCGGCAGATCCGTCGATCGCCACCCGCAGCGGATGCGAGCAGGGAATGGCATCGATCGCGTCGACGATGGCGGCAACGGCCTCGCCTCGCCCAAGTCCAGCCCCGACGCTCACTGCTTGACTCTACGCACTGACCGCGCTCAGGGGTCATTCCCGAACGCTGGCCCATGAGAGAGTCCTCTCACGCAGTAGTGGCTCCTGAGCTACTTCAAGAAATACGACAACAGGATGCCCGGGACGGCCCTGTTCCGGGCGGTAGGGGGCTGTGGTGAGGATCCGCGATCTCAACTGGATGCAGCTCGAGATCTACCTGAGGGAAGACGACAGGATCGTCCTCCCAGTGGGCTCGACCGAGCAGCACGCCTACCTCTCCCTCGAGACCGACAATATCCTCGCCGAGCGTGCGTCCGTCGAAGCGGCTGAGCCGCTCGGCGTGCCGGTGCTGCCGGTGGCTCCGTACGGCGTGACCGGCTTCACTGCGTATCCCGGAAGCCCGACGCTCCGCGCGTCCACGCTTCTCGCAGTTCTCTCAGATGTCGTCGATTCGCTGCTGGGCCAGGGGTTCGCGCGCGTGCTCGTCGTAAACGGTCACGGCGGAAACACCGAACCCGGCAGGGACTGGGCGCGGGGTCGCGTTCGCGGATCGGTCGTGTGGCATGAGCTTTGGGAGGGCCGGCCGGACGAGATCGCCGCCGCGATCGATCCCGACTACGACCATGCCTCGTGGTCGGAGAACTTCCCCTGGACGCGGCTTCCCGGTGTGGTCATGCCCGAGCAGCGCAAGCCTCCGGTCGAATGGCCCGAAAACGGGAATCCGGAGACGTGGAGGGTAGCTCTCGGCGACGGCTCCTTCGGCGGCCTCTATCAGCGATCCTCAGAGGACGAAGGCCGACTCTGGGAGGCCGCGGTGCAGGCGATCCGAGAGCGGCTTGAACGGTGGGACGGATAGAGGCGCTGTTAGTCAGCCCACCAGTCGCGCTGACCCTCGACGTCTTCGCGCGGATCCTCGCCGAGGTTGGGCGCGCCGATGACGAGGATCTCGAGGCCCTCTGGCCCGGCCTCATAGCCTCGCCACGTGCCGGGCGGGACGCGCACCGCGTCCCATTCTTTGAGCTCGACGATCTCGTCGTCGACCTTCATCCGCCCGCTCCCACGCAGGACCACGTACACCTCCTCTTGCTTCATGTGCGTGTGGCCGTACGGAAAGCGATAGCCGGGCGGGACGCGCTGGTAGCTCAGGGCGGATTTCTCGAGCTCGAGCGCCTTGGTCGCCGCGCGGAACTCCAGGTCCGGCGCGCCGTCGAACCTAGGGCCGATGTCCTCCAAATCCTCCTTGATGTTGCTGAGCGTGAACGGCACGGCGCAATCCTATGGCGTCATTCCGGAACGCTGGCCCAGCCCAAGGCCATCGCTTCCGAGCGCAGGTCATCCTCAGAGTCACCTGCGAGCCTTTTAGGTGTCGTGACAGCTGGAGGACACCAGCGGGCGTAAGAACTGCCTGGCAGGGGCAGGTTGGGTTCGATGGAGATCCTGTTTGTCGCCAGCGTGGCCGTTGTCGTCGCTGATCCGCCGCAGAGTCGCAAGCTATTCATCGATGTTCTTGATGCCAGCGGAAGTGAGAAGAAACCTCATGCTGCCTCCCGGAGTGATTACTGCAGGCGAGAACGGCCTCGAGCCTAGACACCCAAGCCTGATTCAGGGGTCATTCCCGAACGCTGGCCCACATCGGAGACCCGTCCCGAGGTGCGAGAATCGCGTCCGTGCCCGAAGCGCAGCTCGAGGACTTCGGATCGGGCTCACGCCCGTCACCCAGGGCTGGTTCGTCGTCAACGTGCGCGACGCCGAGTGGTGGTTCTCGGAGAGGAGGGGCGCGAGGTGTGCCTTCGAGAACGAGTACGGCGAGCCGCCGGTCGAGTTCGCCCAGTTCGGGATCACCGTCACCGTCCTGGAGCCCGGGCAGACCGGCCTCTACCACGCCGAGTCGAACCAGGAGGCGTTCCTCGTCCTTTCTGGGGAGTGCGCGCTGCTCGTCGAGGGCGAGGAGCGACGCCTGCGGCCCTGGGACTTCTTCAACTCTTCCCCGTGGACCGAGCACGCCTTCGTGGGCGCGGGCGAAGGGCCGTGTGTGATCCTGATGGTCGGTTCGCACTCGGGCCCGGAAGGGCACTACCCGGTGTCGGAGCTCGCCGCGCGCTACGGCGCGAGCGTGGCGGAGGAGACCTCCGACTGGAGGCAGGCGTACGCGACGGTCGAGCGGTTCCGGCGAGAGCAGCCGCCGATCTGGGCTCGTCTGCCCTGGGCGTAGATTCCTTCACGCGTCACTCGCGAACACTCGCCCGACCGAGCGTCGCATCGGCTGGATACCTAGAGCGGGTTCGACTTACGAGCGTGCGTACGCGCCTGATCTTCCAGCGAGTCCTCGGCGACGCGAACGTGTCCGAACGCCGCTGCCCGTGGGACCTACCTCCGGCGTCAGGCCGGAGTCGCTGGCAAGCCTGCCGCAGCCAACTCGGCACCCTCGGCAGGTGAGACCTCGAACGGCGCGCCAGGCTCGGCGCCGATCACGAGCACGACGGTGTTGTCCGAGAGCGCGACGGCAGACCGGATCGTTTTCACGTCGAGGGCGCTCACAAAGGTGCCTGCCGGTGCGTCAACGTCCTGACCGTCCACCTGAAAACGCGCGTGTCCCGTGTGGACGAAGTACAACTCCTGGTGCTGCTCGTCGGTGGGATCCGCGTGGTCGTGCTCGCCGATGAGGCGGTCGCCGGCATTCCGAGCGGTGTAGGCGTTGACACCGAACGCGGTGATCCCGAAGTGATTGCGGACCGGCGTCCACTTCGCATCGGTGTGATGGACGTCGGCGGCTGGGATGTCGGTCAGCGAGGCGTGAGAAGCGGAGATGGAGGCGATTCTAGTGGCCAGACGGATCTGCGCCGCCCGATTCGCACCCCGGCGCTCAGGTGACATTCCACAACGCGGGCCTAGGCAACCCGACTAGGGCAAGCGCTCCTCGTGGTACCTCTTCTTGTCCTCCTCATGCCACTTTGCCTCGTAGGCCTCCGCCTCGGCGAACTCCTGCTCCGTTAGCGCTCTTGCTTGCGCGTCTTCGTTCGCGGGATGTTCGCCGGCGACCTCTTTGCGACGCGTGGCCAAGAAGCCGACGACGACCAAGGGTACGGCGACCAGGGCAAAGACGATCCACGGGAACACGCGGCCAGCGTACCTTGTTACCCGTGTTGCGCCTGGCGGACATTCTCGACCGGCGAGCTGCACCCGCGAAGTAACACCGGCTCGGCCGAGGATCTATCCTCCTGGCCGGCGAGGTGGATGATGAGTGGGGGTGGTGATGTCTGAGTCGCCGCTGTCGGGGCAAGTGGCGCTGGTTGCGGGTGCGACGCGTGGGGCGGGCCGTGCGATCGCCGTCGAGCTCGCCCGCGCGGGCTTCTACGTCTACGCGACCGGCCGCAGCAGCCGTGCGTCCGGGCCCTCGGAGATGGGCAGGCCCGAGACGATCGAGGAGACCGGGGAGCTGATCGCTGCCGCCGGCGGGGAGGGATCGGCGCTCGTGGTCGATCACGAAGACCCCGCCTCGGTTGCCGAGCTCGTCAAGGGAATCGAGCGCGACCATGGCCGGCTGGACGTACTCGTCAACGACATCTTCGGCGGCGACCGGTACATGGAATGGGACAAGCCGCTCTGGGAGCACGACTGGGCGGGCGGCCTGCGGATGCTGCAGATGGGCGTGCACACGCATCTGATCACGTCTCGCGCAGCGATCCCCCTGATCTTGCGCACCGCTGGTGCTGACCGAGCCCTTGGCCTAGTCGTCGAGATGACGGACGGCACCTCGGAGGCGAACGCCGAGTTTCGGCGCAACGTGGGCTTCTACTACGACCTCGTCAAGGCCAACGTCGAGCGGATCGTGAAGGGGCTCGCGGTCGAGCTGGAGAAGGATCCGGTGGCGGTCGTCGGGGTGACTCCCGGCTGGCTGCGGTCGGAGCGGATGCTGGAGAACTTCGGCGTCTCCGAGGCGAACTGGCGGGACGCCTGCCGGGACCGTCCCGGCTTCGCGATCTCCGAGTCGCCGACGTATGTCGCCCGAGGCGTTGCCGCGCTCGCGCGCGCCGGCGACGGCGAGCGCTGGAAGGGCTCGATCGTGAGCGGGCGCCAGCTTTCCGACGCCTACGGCGTCACGGACACCGACGGCAGCCGGCCCGACTGCTGGGGCTACCTCGCCGCCTACGGCTGGGACCGGCAAGACGGCCACGGCATCGACGAGTTCCGGTAAGTCAAGAGCGGTAGCCGCCCGTCGACGTCTGACGAAGGCGCCCTATCCCCCGATCGCAGCCCGGAGCGGCTCAGCGAATGCTGAGCGAGGCCCAGCGCAGGTTGCTCTGGTTCCCGGCGGCGTCGGCAGAGCGAACCGAGAACCGCAGTCGGCCGCGGAGGGTGCGCGGCACTCGCCACGTGACGTGCGAGAGGTCGAATGGGTTCGAGTCGCGGAGCGGTCTGCGGATCGTCTTCAAGAGCCGCTTGCCACGGTAGATGCGGATGGTGTCGGCGGTCTTGCCACGGCCGTCGAGGGTCTGATACGTCAGGGTTGCGAGCCTGCCGTGAACGGCCTGAGCGGGATAGGTGACAACGTGCGGCGCGCGAGTGTCGGGCCCGAGCTTCGGCGGTGGCGTCCCGGCGACCGGCTGGTAGTTGAAGGTGCCGATGTCCGGAGCGGTGTCGGGGTGCGAGCTGATGGTGGCGGCGACGACGTTGAAGCCGCTCATCGGCGTGATCCCGAGTGCTGAGGTACCGATGAAATACCCTCCGATTGTGGGGCCGCACTCCCAGCCGAGGCCCTCGGGGAGACGTGCGCCCTTGAAGTCCCAGCCGTTGGCGCGGAGGAAGACCGCTTCGCCATCGCGAGCATTGGCCGGCGGCGAGAACGCAAACTCGACCTCGGTTCCGTAGAAGGCGCTGCCGGTGTCGGGGTTCTGGTCGGCGTCGATTGCGATCAGGAGGGGCAGGTCGCCACCCTCACCACGGCACCAGAAGCGATTGCGGGTGACCGTCGCCTCAAGCCCCACACTCCCGTCGGAGCCACCACCCCACCCTGGGTAGCTCGAGACGCGTACGCCCGTGATGTCGAACGAGGAACCCGCATCTCCGACCGGGTCGACGAAGGAGGTCTGACTATCGGCTCCGGCCACGCCGACCAAGGCCAAGCCGACTACTCCGCAAGCGACGAACCCTCTGAGCGAGCGGCGGTACTTCCGGCGCAGGACGCTCCTTCCGTTGACATGAGTGTACGCCACCGCGAGCGCTTCAACGACCCAGCGGGCGGCAATGCGCCGCTCATTACTATCCCTGCCGGTGACGACTCCCGACCTCGACGCGGCCGCCCGGTTTCTCGCCGGCAACGCCCGAGTCCTCGACCGCCGTCGCTTCGAGCGGCTCTTCTCCGATGGAGACGCTCGACCCGTCCGCGACGCGGTCGCCGCCTTCCGCAACCGCGACGGCGGTTTCGGTCACGCGCTCGAGCCGGATGGGCGCACGCCGGCCAGCCAGCCGGCTGCAGTCGCTGTGGCTCTGGGCACGCTCGACGAGGCCGACGCATGGGACGAGGAGCTGGTCGCGGGCGCATGCGAGTGGCTCGCGGCCAACGCGCCGGCCGAGGGGGGCGCGTCGTTCGTAGAGCCGACGGTCGATGGGTGGCCGCATGCCCCGTGGTGGGAGGCGGAGGAAGGGCGGCCGGCATCACTCTTCACCACCGGCCAGATCGCGGCGACGCTACATGCACGCCACGTCGAGCATCGGTGGCTCGACGGCGCCACGGACCTGCTCTGGCGGCGGATCGACGAGCTCGACGACCCGGGGCCGTACGGGTTCCGCGGCGTGTTGAGCTTCCTCCAGCACGTGCCCGATCGCGGCCGGGCGGAGCGAGCCCTCGAGCGCGTCGGGAGGCTGCTGTTCGACCGGGAGATGGTCGCGCTCGACCCCGACGCCGAGGGCGAGGTTCACACGCCGCTCGACTTCGCGCCGGACCCCGACTTGATCGCCCGTCGTCTCTTCGACGAGGCCACGATCGATGCGCACCTCCTCCACCTCGCCACGAGTCAGGCAGACGACGGAGGCTGGACGTTCAACTGGCTGGCCTGGTCGCCGGTCGCCGCGAGCGAGTGGCGCGGATCGCGCACTGTGAACGCTCTCCGCACCCTCCGCGCCAACGGTCGTCTCTGAGCGGGCGTCCAGCGCGCATGAAGCTTGCGCCGACCGGGCTGGGCGGCGATTCTTCGGGAGGCGATGCTCGTCTTCATCGGCAAGCGGTTGCTGGGGGGTGTCCTGCTCCTGTTCGTGGTGACCGCGATCGTCTTCGTGATGTTCTTCCTGCTCGGGAACTCGCGGAACTCCGTCGGGGGCTACCTCGCTGGGCAGCAAGGGCAGTTCGACACCCAGGGTTCCGTCGTCCACCAATACGTCCGGTTCGTGGGGAACGTCGTGCTCCACGGCAAGCTCCCCGAGTCGCCGCACCAGCGGCTGCCCATGACCACGGTGATCGCCAAGACCCTGCCCGTCACGGCGTCGCTCGTCATCGGGGGCACGATCCTCTTCCTCCTGATCTCCTTCCCGATCGCGCTGCTCTCGGCGCTCAGGCCGCGCTCGCTGCTCGACCGGGGCCTGATGCTCATCGTGCTCATCGGCCTCTGCGCGCACCCGGTCTGGCTGTCGCTCGTCTTTTCGTACGTCTTCGGCCGGAAGCTGCACTGGTTCCCGTTGGCCGGGTACTGCGACCTCGTCTACGACCCGCAGAGCTCGAACCAATGCGGCGGGCCGCGGTACTGGGCCTACCACATGTTCCTGCCGTGGCTGACCTTCGCGATGATGTTCACCGCCCTTTACGCGCGCATGATCCGGGCGAGTCTGCTCGAGGCGATGAACGACGACTACGTCCGCACGGCGCGCGCGAAGGGTGCCGGAGCCTTCCGCGTGCTGCGCGTCCACGTCCTGCGCAACGCGCTGCTCCCGGTGGTCACGATGATCGGCATGGACATCGGCGTGGCCTTCGCCGGCGCGATCTTCATCGAGGAGATCTTCGAGCTCCCGGGGATGGGGCAGCTGCTCGTTCTGTCCATCGGACGCGCCGACCTTCCGACGATCCTCGGGATCGTGCTCACGGTGAGCGTCGTGGTCGTCGTCGCGAACCTGATCGTCGACATCGCCTACCCGCTCCTCGACCCGCGCGTCCGCCTCCGTGGCACGGGCGACGCGATCGCCGCTTCACGCGGGCTGCGCCGCGAGCTTCGCGCGCAGCAGCGTGAGGCCACGGAGTCGGCGAGCTGAGGCGATACGCTGAGCGTCCTGGAAGAAGAGGTCATCCCGGTCTTGTACGTCGAGGACGCGGCTCGTGCCGTCGCCTGGTACGAGCGCCTGGGCTTCCGCAAGGAGTGGGAGCATCAATTCGAGCCCGGCTTCCCGCTGTTCGTCTCCGTCGCGCGTGGACGCGTCCGCCTCTACCTCTCCGAGCACAAGGGCGATGCTCGACCGAACACCCTCATCCATCTGAACCTCAAGGACATCGACGCGGTTTCGGCCGAATTCGGGATTCCCGTGGACGAGGAGGGCCTTGCAGGGCGAGAGTGCGACCTGGAGGACCTGGACGGCAACCGGCTCCGCGTGGCAACTCCACGCTCTTAAGTCGAACCTACCTTCGGGTGAATGAGCCTCAGAGCGGCTCGACGGGATCGCCGAGGCGCACACCGCCGGGTTCGGCGACGGCCGCGTAAACGCCGAATGGCAGCGGCTCCGTCGCCTGGACGTCCTGGCGGTAGGCCGCGAGCGCCTTCAACGTGTCGAGATCGGGCTCCCCGGTCTCCGGATTCTGCGTCGTTACCGCACAGCGGCCGACGTTGCCCTGGGGCACGACGACCGCCTGCCCGATCCGAACGCGGCGGCCGAGCCACTCGTCTTCCTCGTGTTCCGCCAAGCCGTCGACGCCGAAGTTCATCCGGAAGCGTCGGGCGTCGACGCCGTCGACGCCGAGGAGGCGCGCGATTGCGCGCAGCGAGCCGGTGCCGAGGAGCGTCGCCGCGCCGCTGCGCATGCGGTCCGTCGCCGGCGCGGGTGCCCGGACGAGCCGAAGGTCACGGCCGGCAACGTCGGAGATTGCCTCGCTCCAGGGTCCCTCGACGACGCGGACGTGAACGGATGCGCCCCAAAACTGCGCCTCGAGCGCCCCGTCGAGGTGGACGTGGTGAGAGAGGGTCGTACCGTCCGGGAAGGCGAGCGTGAGCAACTCCGCCTGATCGTCGTAGCGCGGGACGATCTGCTGGAGGATGCCGAGGCCCTTGCTGTTCACGAGCCGCTCGTTCTCGTCGACGAGGAAGAACTGTCGATCCCCCGCCACTCCAGCCTCCGTCAGCTGGCACTCTTCGAGCAGGCGGAGCGCGAGACCCTTGACAGGGCAGTGCGAGATCCAGGCAACCCGACCGCTCACGCGTCGAAACCTACCTAGGGCCGTCGTCCGCACCGCCCGCGCAACGCGAGCCGGTTGCTAGCCGAAGACGGAAAAGTCGCGATGCTCGAGGACGAGCCCGTCTCCGTCGAAACGCAGGAGCGAGACGCCGGCTAGATCCTCGGTGCCGCCATCGACGAGCTTGGTCTGGGCAGTCCAGGGAATCGCGGCCTGGTCACCATCGACGATCGGCGTTCCAAACTGGCACACCGCCGACTCCTCCTCCGCGAACACGCGGGCGAGATACCCCGGTTCGGGCTCGCTGAACGGATGCTGCTGCCAGAACGCACCATCGGCGTAGAGAGCAGCGATGGCGTCCGCGTCGTGCTCACGCCAACCGCGCTCCCAGACCTCCGCCCACCTCTGTGCGGCATCCCTGCCATCCACATGCGCAGTGTAGGCAGAGCAGAATGACCCGATGGGACGATTGATCGTCTCCACGCAAACGACGGTCGACGGCGTGATCGATGTCGGCGAGTGGTACGTCGCGGACGGCGAGCACGATCGCGCAGGCAAGGACCAGCTCGGTCACGCGAGCGCGGTGCTCCTTGGGCGCAAGACCTACGAGGGGCTTGCCGCCTACTGGTCGCCGTTGGAGGACGATTGGGCCAACCTGATCAACCCGATGCCGAAGTACGTCGCGTCACGCACGCTTCGTGGCCCGCTCGAGTGGAACTCGACGCTCCTCGAAGGCGACGCAACCGACGCTGTCTCGAGACTCAAGGCCGAGCTTCCTTCCGACCTGTTGCTACGGCTGCGGCGAGCTGGCTCGGTCCCTGCTCGCGGCAACCCTCGTCGACGAACTCCGATTCTGGGTTCATCCTGCGGTCTGGGGCTCAGGAGAACGCCCCTTGCAGGGTCAGGCACAGAATCGGCTGCGACTCCTCGGATCAGAGCCTTTCGATTCGGGCGTGACGCTCCTTCGATACGCGCCGATCTACTGAGCGCCGCCGTCGCTTACCATCTCCTCCGTTCACGACAAGGACGATCGAATTCCCCAGGACGTAGGGAGGTGGCCGTTGCCTCGGACCGGATTTATCGACCACATCGGCATAGGCGTTCCGGATCTCGTCGCAGCCAAGCAGTACTACGACGACCTCATGGCCGTCCTCGGGCTGCGCGAATGGTTCGACACGGGGCCTGGGGGGCCACTCAACTACGGGCCCGACGGTGGTAAAGGTGCCCAGTTGTTCTTCTACCAAGCAGACGAACCGGGCACGTACTCACGCCAGCAAGCTGGCCTTCATCACCTCGCATTCCTGGTCGCGAGCCGCGCGATCGTTCGCGAAGCACACGAGTGGGCTCGTGCACACGACGCCGTCGTCCTGGACGAGCCCGGCGAGTTCCCACAGTACGGGCCGCACTGTTTTGCGACGTACTGGCTTGATCCTCACGGGATCAAGCTCGAGGCGGTTTGCCACAGTCCCGAAGAGAGCTAGTCGAACCCGGCGTGCGGCGTCTCAGGGTCACGCGGCAGCAGATCCTGGCGTTCCGACGACGAGTCGGCGCGCTCGACGAGCGAATGCCGATGGGCTCGCAGTCGCTGCGGCGTGCGGCGTGGGCCGGCCTGCAGGACAGCATGCCGAGAGCCGCGCTGCTCTCGTTGCACGCGCGGGTAGACGGGGTCGAGTCGTCGACGTGGGAGCACCCGTCACTGGCCCAGCTGTGGGGCCCTCGTTACAGCACCTATGTCGTCGCGAAGCGCGACTTCGCGCTCTTCTCGCTCGGGAGGCTTCCGGACAACGCCAAGGGCCGGCAGCGGGCCGAGCGCATGGCCGAGCTGTTGCACGCCGCCCTCGACGGCAGGCGAATGACCGACCGCGAGGCTGGGCGGGCTCTCGGCATCGGCAACGCGCTCAGGTATGGCGCGACGACGGGCACGGTGGCCATCCGCTGGGAGGGCGCACGCGCGCCGACCGTGTGGACGGTCGCCGCTGCGGAGGTCGACCCTGCCGACGCCTGCCTCGAGCTCGCTCGACGCTACCTCCACATATTCGGACCGGCGACGGCTCAGGGGTTCGCCCGCTGGGCAGGGATCTCCCGGCGGTCGGCGACTAACGCATTCGCGTCCCTCGAGGCAGCGCTGCTGCCGGTTCGATCGCCACTTGGCGACGAGTGGCTGCTCGCAGAGGACGAGCCGGCGATTCGCGCCGCCGAGACGGTCGCCGCGCCCGCGCGCCTGCTGCCGAGCGGCGATGCCTACTTTCTGCTCGACGGAGCAGAGCGCGAGCTTCTCCTTCCGCGCGGGGATCAGCGGCAGCGTCTCTGGACGCCCCGCGTGTGGCCGGGCGCGGTCCTCGTCGAAGGCGAGATCCGCGGCACCTGGAGACGGGCGCAGCACACCGTACGGATCGACGCCTGGGCACGTCTCTCGCGCAGAGTCCGCGACGCGATCGAGGCCGAGGCCAACTCCCTGCCGCTTCCAGTCGACCGCCCGATCGAGGTGGCTTGGAACACATGAGCAGCCGTCGGGATAATGAGCGCGGCTGACTCTACTGTTGCTCAGGCGCGCCGCGCTGTGCCTCGGCGACCGCGATGCGGATCCGTGCCGCCCCGTGCGAGAGGATCGCGTCGCCATGCGGAATGATCACGCGCTCGATCGGAAGATCGCCGAGCCGGTCAAGCGCTGGGAGCAGGCGCTCGGGGTCGGCCTCGTCGACGAAGACGTGAAGCCGGCCGCCCGTTCCGCTGAGCACATCGCCGCAGACGAGCGTCGCGTGCTCGCGGATGAAGAAGACGACCTGGTGCGGCTCGCCGTCGAGCTCGATCGCCTCGACGCCCTGCGGTAGCTCGTCGGTCGTCGCCGGGTTCGGGCGCCGCCGCCACTCGGCACGGGGAGGCACCCACACCGAGGCCCCGTACCGCTCGACGAAGTCGGCGGTGCCACGGTAGTGCGAGGGTTGCGTGAGGAGCACTCGCACCGGCTTCCCGTGCGGGTCGAAGCTCCCGTCGCGAGGCAGGAGCGGGTCGATCAGAGCGACCTCGTCGTCGGTCTCGTAGCGCACTACCGGGACGTCCTCGGGCCAGTCCTCAGTCGGCTCCCAGGCCGGATGCGGCGCGAACCACCAGGAGAGCTCGTTCACGTCCGGAGGCTGCACAACGGTCAGTCTCTTCGATTCGCCCGGAGCGTCAAGCGTTTAGCCGGCGCAGGTCGCGTGGTAGGACTGCCTGATGGCCGAGCTACTGCTGTATCACCACGCGCAAGGACAGACGCCCGGCTTCCTCGCGTTCGCCGACGAGCTCCGCGCAGCCGGACACACCGTCCATGCTCCGGATCTCTATGACGGCAACACGTTCGCCGAGCTCGACGACGGCGTTGGCTACGCGAAGCAGGTCGGGTTCGACACGATCCTCGAGCGCGGTCGACTCGCTGCTGAGGGCCTGCCGAACGAGCTCGTCTACGGCGGCTTCTCGCTCGGGGTGATGCCGGCCCAGATGCTGGCCCAGACGCGTCCCGGGGCCAAGGGGGGCTTGCTGTTCAGCGCTGCCTTCCCAGCCTCCGAGTTCGGCGGCTCGTGGCCGCAGGGCGTCCCGCTCCAGATCCACATGATGGAGGCCGACGAGTGGGCGCTGGAGGATCTTCCCGCAGCTCGCGAGCTCGTCGAGACGACCGAGGGCGCGGAGCTGTTCCTGTATCCCGGCGATCGGCATCTGTTCGCCGACAGCAGCCTGCCCGACTACGACGAAGCTGCCGCGACGCTGCTCGAGCAACGCGTGCTCAGCTTCCTCGACAACGTCGCGTAGCTGCAGGATTAACGCTGAAGCCGTCGCGGTATAGGGTTCGCGCCCCGTCAGCGACCGACTGGAGTCTGAATGCTTGTTCTGCTGCTCGTCATCATCCTGGTGCTCGCGCTTGCTGGAGGCATTTTCGTCAGCAAGTTCCTCTTCCTGCTGCTCCTCCTGCTCCTGCTGCTGCTGCTCTTCCGGGGTCGCTTCTAGGAGAAGTCGTCGATGACCAGGTTCGTCGTCGACTGCGGCGTCGTCCTTCACCTCGCGACTGAGGAGATCGAGGTCCGCGACGAGCACGAGCTGCTTGCGCCGACGCTCTTGCGCTCCCAGACCCTGTCGGTCCTGCACGAGGCGGTGCACAGAAGGGAGATCCCGGCGGATGTCGCTCTCGAGCGGCTCGAGCGCATCTGGGCCATGCCGATCCGGCTCCTCGGCGACGCCGTGCTCCGGCGTAAGGCCTGGAAGCTCGCCGACGAGCTGGGGTGGGCCGAGACCTACGACGCCGAGTACGTCGCGCTGACGCAGCTACAGGCAGACGCGTTGGTGACCCTCGACACCGAGCTGGCGCGCCGGGTAAAAGGGATTGTTCCCACGAAGACGATCGAGGCGCTTCAGGCCAACGACCCGGAGGTGGTCCAATGAGCAACTACGCAGTAGCCAAAATCGACGCGATCGACGAGGTCAGCGACGGTCGCTGTCCCTGGCGGCCGGTCCGGCACCACTTCGGCATCACCTCCTTCGGCGTCAACGCCTTCACGGCCGCCAACGGGGGCGACCGGCTCATCAACGAGCACGACGAGTCGGAGGAGCACGACCTGCAGGAGGAGCTCTACCTCGTCCAGCAGGGCCGCGCGACGTTCGAGCTCGACGGCGAGCGGGTGGACGCGCCCGCCGGCACGCTCGTCTTCGCCAGTCCCGACGTCAAGCGCACCGCCTTCGCGGAGGAGCCGGGAACCACGATCGTCGCGCTCGGCGGCACGCCGGGGAAGGCATACGAGCCCCACGGTGGCGAGATCTGGATGCCGCTCCACCACCTGTACGAAGCGGGGAAGTACGTCGAGGCCATCGACCAGGGGCGCGAGCAGATCGAAGCCCATCCCGAGTACGCCGGGCCGATGTACAACCTCGCGTGCTGCGAGAGCCTCGCGGGGCGGCCGGCGGACGCGGTCGAGCACCTCAGGCTCGCGATCGACCGGCGGAAGTCGTTTCGCTCGCTTGCGGCGGAGGACTCCGACTTCGATCCGATCCGTGACGAGCCCGCGTTCCAGGAGCTGATCTCGAACCCGGCAGCGGAGCCGGCTACGAGCTAGCACCGCCTCGTGCCGTCGTGACCGTTCGCATAGACGACTCGCCCGAGGGGATCGATTGGGTGCAGGTGAAAGCCGACCTGGCGACGGACGCCTTCGACAACGGGCGCTCGCCGAAGGCGCTCGAGCGAGCGTTCCGCCAGGCTCAGCACGTGGCGTTTGCCCGCGACGGCGATCGGGTGGTGGGCATGGCCCGCCTGCTCTCGGACGGCGTCTCGAACGCATATCTGCTCGACGTCTGGACTGCCTCGCAGTACCGCAGACAGGGCATCGCCACGGAACTGGTCCGCCGGCTGCTCGAGCAGGTGCCCGGCCAGCACGTGGGCTTGCAGACGGACGACGCGCAGGCGTTCTACGACTCGCTCGGGTTCCGTCCGCAGCCGGAGTTCAGGTCATTCGTCGTCGGCTCCTGGCTCGACAACGACGCCAATCGCTGACGGCCGCGGCAGGTTCCTTCGCGCGGCGCGCGGGTATGACCGGAGCATGAAGAACCCACCGCCGGGCTACCCGCGCGTCTCGCCGTACCTGCTCTACGAGGACGTCGCCCGCGCGATCGGTTACCTGAGAGAGGCGTTCGGATTCGAGCAGCGCCACTCCGACACGGGCGCCGCGA
>Ga0307317_10000183_pt1 | contig 17310 bp, 11 predicted proteins | sample ER_DNA_357_FD_194498 | JGI IMG/M metagenome (GOLD analysis project Ga0307317, IMG submission 194498) | Bulk soil microbial communities from the East River watershed near Crested Butte, Colorado, United States - ER_DNA_357 | ecosystem: Environmental > Terrestrial > Soil > Floodplain | place...
TCGGGCAGATCCCGCTCGGAGGCACCGCGGTCGGCACCGGCCTGAACACGCATCCCGAGTTTGCCGAGCGGGTGCGCACGCGGCTGACCGAAGAGTCGGGCCTCGAGGTGTTACCGCCCGCCGACCCGTTCGAGGCGCAGGCCGCGCGCGACGCGATCGTCGAGGTCTCGGGGGCGCTCAAGGTGGTCGCCGTGTCCCTGACGAAGATCGCCAACGACCTGCGGTGGATGGGCTCCGGCCCGCGCGCCGGCCTGGCGGAGATCCGCCTGCCTGAGCTCCAGAAGGGCAGCTCGATCATGCCCGGCAAGGTCAACCCGGTCATCCCCGAGGTGGTCACCCAGGTCTCCGCCCAGGTGATCGGCAACGACACGGCGATCACGGTCGGCGGCCTGCAGGGCCACTTCGAGCTGAACGTCTTCGTGCCGCTGCTCGCCCGCAACCTGTTGGAGTCGATCAAGTTGCTCGCCGCGGGCTCGCGCCTCCTCAACGTGAAGTGCGTCCAGGGAATCGAGGCGAACCGTGAGCGGGCCGAGCACTACGCGGAGCTGACGCTCTCTGCGGCTACCGCGCTCAACCCGTACATCGGCTACGACAAGGCGACCGAGATCGTCAAAGAGGCCGCGAGCTCAGGACGCCCGCTTCGCGATGTCGCCCGCGACGCCGGCGTCGACGAGGAGACGCTCGACAAAGCGCTCGATTACCGCGCGATGGCGAAGCCGCACGACAAGCACTAGCGAACGTCACTTGGATCGAAAGGGCCCGGCGTTGCCGGGCCCTTTCTGTATGCGCTAACAGCCCTGCGCGTATGAACCGAAGCCGGCGTACGGGCCGCCGAGCCCCGTGGTGCGGGGGCCCATGAACGTCAAGCGGCCATCCCATGAGGCGCCGACAACGGGCTCGACGCCACCGCGGCCGAACCACTGTGCGAAGACTTCGTCCTCGGGGTGGTACTGGCCGTAGTAGTTGTAGCCGTCCTCGGCACCGACGGTGTTGCCGTCGAGGCCGTACCAGATCCCGACGACCGGATCGCCGGTCTCCAGGACGCCGGTGCATCCGTACTGCGGTGCCGTCGGGGTCTTCCACGGCTGCACCGCATTGTTGACGTAAGGATCGTCCAGCCACTCCGAGACCTCGTGGCTCAGAGCGTGGATGTCAGCCAGACCGCGGACCGGGTTCGGCGCCGTGCGGGTACCGGTGTAATCGGAAAGGAAGCCCGAGTACGTCCCCGGCGTCGTCCAGGCCGCGTAGATGAACGTCTGCACCGGCTGCGTGCCTTTGCCGTTCGCCGAGCCGGCACCGTGGCCGATCGGCATGCCGGCGCCGTGGTAGCCAAGGATGCAGCAGTTGGTGTAGTTGTTCTGGCCCTGGTACAGCAGGACGTTGTCGGTCAGGAAGATCGGGACCGTCGTGGCGCTGATCTGGAGCGAGCCCAGGAGCTGCTGGAGCCGCGCCGAGAACCAGTTCGCATCCGCGACGCCGGTGATCGTGTCCGTCGCGCCGAGGCCGTTCGCCGCACGCCAGGCCCCGACCGGGCGCTGGTACGCGATCCCCTTGGTCGAGGGGACGTCGAGCGTCTGCGTCGGGAGCGTCTTGTCGTTGACGAGGTTGACGTGGTAGCCCGAACCGATCTTGCCGAACTGCGCCCGCATGAATGTGTCTCCGAGCTGGCCGGTGTCGCCGCCCAGATCAGACGGGTATGCGTTGCTGCTGAAGATCGGCGAGCTGAGCACGTCGGCGACGCGCCGACCGCCGTCGAAGGAATGGGCGAGCGGTGGTGCGGTGAATCCCGCGTAGCCAAGGTTGTTCAGGGCCGACGTGTCCTGCCCGGCTGCGACGAAGTTGAGCTTGAGCGGGACGATCACCGTATGGACCGTGGTCGAGCTGTTCGAGCTCGGATCTGCACCGACCATCGTGATCGGATAGGTCACGTTGTTCGTCGGATCCGTGTACTGGAACGTCCAGTGCGGGATCGTCGTCGCGTTGGTCAGGAACTGCGGCGCGACACTGCCGGCGGTCGTGAATTGCGCCGATACGTCCGGCTTGGCCGGAGCGGAGCCGGCGAAGGCGCCACCCGCGGCGAAAGCGGCGAGGACCGCGAGTGTTGCGCCCGCGATCAGCCACTTGAGCAAGCGATGAGTCAAGGTCGTCCCCCCTTTGCTTGGTTGGCTTAGAACCTCTCGCCGACTCGAACCTCCCTGCCAACCCGGCGAGCGTCGGCGGTTATAGCACGCGAGATATTGAGTTCGCGTTTAGAACCGCCGTCGCTCGCACCTGAGGGATGGAGCCGTAAAGTCGAGCGCGCTCGCTGCCGAAACCTGGATTGCGGTGAAGCGGCTTGTTCTCCTGTCGGTTTGCGCCACGGCGTTCCTCGCCGCTGCTCCCGCCTACGCACGCGACAAGCCGAACCCGTTCGGGATCACGATCGTTCGATTCGCTGCAGGCACTACGCCAACGCAGATGCACGCTGCGGTTGCGAAGGCGGGCGGGGAGGTCGTCACCGACCTCAGCCCGGTCGGCGCGATGGCGGTCGCGCCGCAAGCAAGCGACTTTGCCATGCGAATCGGCGCCGGCCCACGCGTCACGAGCGTCTTCGACGAGCCGCTCTTCGAATCGCCGGTTGGCCGTGACGGAGCGGTCGGCGACGAGCAGGTCGGACACGCCATTTTCGGAAGATCTCGGTCGTTCCCGGATCCGTGGCACGACGCGTCGTCGTTCCTGGGCATGACCAACCCGGAGGGGATCCTCCAGTGGGACGACGCGCGCATGAACGTGCCCGCGGCGTGGGCAAAGACGCTCGGCGACCGTAGCGTCCGAGTCGCGGTGCTCGATAGCGGTCTCCAGAGCTCGCACAAGGAGCTCAAGGACAACGTTGCCGGCAAAGGTCAAACCTTTGTGCCCTGCGACGCGCTCAAACGCGAGTTCGGCGAAAAGGTGCTCAAGCAAGCCGGTCTGACCGACTGTGGGCCGGAGGACCAGGAGGGCCACGGCACCTGGGTCGCCAGCCGGATCGCCGGCTCGCTCAACGGCTTTGCCTCGAACGGCGTTGCGCCGCGGGTGCAGATTTCGAGCTACAAGGTCCTCGCCTCAGGCTTCGGCGGGATGCCGGACTGGATCCTCTCTGGCCTCCTCACCGCCTGTTCGGACGGGGTCGACCTCGTCAACATGTCGATCACTGGCTATCTCGACCCGAGCGACCCGACCGACGCGCAGACCTACCTCCTCTTCAACGACGTCGTTCAGTACTGCCGCGCCCGCGGCGTCACGATCTTCGCCGCGGCCGGCAACGAGCACGTGCGCATCGACCAGGTGACGACGACCGTCGGGGGCCGGACGCTGAGCGGTGTCGGTGAGGTCTCGAACGGGACGGACGGGATCGCGACCACGCCCCCGGGCGGGGATTCCGCGGACTTCGACCTGCGCGGGCTGCTCGAGGCGCCCGCTGGAGTCCCGGGCGTCGTCATGGTCTCGGCCACGAACAACGCCAACGGCGCCGCTCCGGCCGACGATCCTTTCGCGCTCGGTATGCATGTGGGCGCACGGGACCAGCTCGCCTACTACTCGAGCTACGGCTCCCGCGTCGACCTCGCTGCTCCCGGCGGCGCGCGGCGCTTCAACCTCCCCGGCTGGGATGGCGGGGACGGCAATATCCTCTACGGCGGCTGGGGCTCGCTCGGCGCGCTGGCCGAGAACGGCCTCATCTGCCGCGACCCCCTCCAGTCTTCGCTCTTCAACTTCGCCTGCTTCAAGGTGGAAGGGGCCGGGTTTGGTTGGCTCCAGGGAACGTCGATGTCAGCGCCGAACGCGCTCGGTGTCGCCGCGCTGGTGCTCTCGGCGAAGCCGGCGCTCCGGCGCGACCCCGCCGATCTCGTCGCCCGTTTGCGGGCGACTGCGCAGAAAGCTCTGAGCAACTACACAGGTCCGGGCGATCCGGACAACACGAGCCCGACCTATGACGGCCGGCCTTGTGACACCGGCTATTGCCACCTCGACACATCGGTTTCGATCCCGTTCGCTGACGCGTATGGGGCCGGGCTTGTCGACGCTGCGGCCGCCGTCGGGCCTTGAGGCCTTTCGCGTAAGAGATAAAACGCGATATCACGCTTGATATCGCGGCCGAGGCCGTTTATAGTCGCCCAGCTTTGCCAGGGGAGACATACCGCTTCCTCTTGCGAATGCCGGAGGAGCTGAGGCGGGGGCTCGCGGACGCGGCCGCTCGATCAGGCCGCAGTCTCAACGCCGAGCTGGTTCATCGGCTCGAGCGCAGCCTTCGCCGATCGCCCCTGCGAGCCGTAGCCGATACGGCGGTGGCGACGGTCACGGTCCTCAAAGGACGGAGGGGGAGAATGCTACGGACGCGATACAGGGTGTTCATCGGAGCCATCGCCATTCCGGCGGCTCTTGTGACAGCCCTGCTGCTCGCTTTTTCGGGCAGCTCACGAACAGATGAAGTTGGGCAGGCCGCGCCGTTCTCAAAGGCGGGGGCCGGCGATCCCGATTCGCTTGCGACCAGTCCCGGCCTGGGGCCGAACAGCTTCGAGGCCTACCTATCCGCGGAACGGACGTATCCGGCGAACGTGATCCCTCCGGCAATCGCCAGCAGAGCCGAGGCCGCCTTCGCCGCGCTTGCGGCATCGGATGTGAAGGCCGGCGACCCGAAGGGCGCGGGCCACAAGTGGAGGTTCTACGGGCCTAAGGAGAACGCCACGCAGCCCGGCGTGACGTCTTTCTCCGGGGCGACCAACAATACCGCAGCGCGGACAGTGGCAATCGTCATCGATCCGAACTGTGGCGAAAAGAAAGGCTGCCGCGTCTGGGCCGGAGTCTCGGGCGGCGGCGTCTGGCGGACGGAAAACGCATTGGCCCCCAATCCCAACTGGCAGCAGGTCGGCCCGGAGGATCTCGAACAAAACTCGGTCGGGACTCTGATTCTCGACCAGAGCGACAAGAAGAACAACACGCTGTACCTCGGCACCGGCGAGGGCCACCGCTGCTCCTCGGGTTGCGAGGCCGGCGTCGGCATCTACAAGTCGACCGACGGTGGCAATCACTGGAAGAAGCTCGACGACGCGTGCGTCAGCAATGCAACAAATGCCTGCGTCAATCCAGGCAAGGACGCCTTCCTCGGACGCGCGATCAACTCGATCGTGATCGACCCGACCAACCCGAATCACATCTTCGTCGGCTCGGCCCAGGCTGTACGCGGCCTCTCGCATGTGATTGGCAACGGAGGCACGACTCGCCTTGAGCCCGGCGCGAACGACCCCGGTGTCTATGAGTCGACCAACGGTGGGGCGACCTTCACGGAAGTCTGGGACGGCGCGAAGCCAGACACCATCGCGGGCGCTCCAGGATCGTTCGGCATCACCGACGTCGGGCTCGATCCGCTCAACCCGAACATCGTCTACGCAGCCGGCTTCGATGCAGGCGTCTGGCGGCGGGACGCAGGCGCGGCGGCGACCGCGTTCCAACAGGTCTTCGCGCCGCAGTTCAACCAGGGCCTTGGAGTCGACCGAAACATGTTCGCCCTGACGGTCAAGAACAATCACACCAGGATCTACCTCACGGAGGGCACGCAGCCTGCCACCGCAAACATCAACGACCCGCGGGCAGCGAACTTCTGGCGGACGGACAACGCCAACCAGTCGGCGGCGACGCTGCTGGCGTCCCAGGGAACCTGCACTCCGCCGGATCCGGCGACGCACACCTTCCCTGCGACGTTTAACGGCTGGCAGTGCCTGACGTCCCAGACTACGAGCAACCCGTACTTCGCCACAGATACCTTCTGCACGCAGCAGTGCTGGTACGACCAGGAGGTCTACACGCCGGCGGGCATGCCCGACACGGTCTACGTGATCGGGTCGAACCTGTACGGCGAGCAGCCCTGCAACACGAACGGCGTCGGCTGCGGCAACGGCCGGTCGAACGGCCGCGAGGTCCTCTACTCGACGACCGGCGGTGACCCCGACGGATCAACGACGGGTGCCGCGAGCATGCGGACGTTCACCGACCTCTCGTACGACGCGACGATCAACCACCCGGCGTGGTGCGCGTTCCTGCCTTACTTCGCCAACGGCTGCACCAACGCGCCGAACGGGATCCACCCCGACCAGCACGCGATCGCGATTATTCCGTCCAACCCGACCCAGATTCTCGAGGGCTCGGATGGCGGCCTGATCCGTACGAGCGGCTCCTTCGCCGACATCTCGTCTCAGTGCGACGAGCCGCACCGCAACGGTGGGACCCCGCTCCCCAACACGTCGGGAAGCTACACGGCTTGCCAACGGCTGCTCTCACGGGTGCCGACGATGCTGGAGCACATCGACAAGAACTACAGCAGCACGCTGCAGTTCATCAACGTCGCGATCAATCCAGCAAGCTCGCGGGAGGTCATGGGTGGCACACAGGACAACGGGACCTGGTCGAACCTCGGCGGCGGGCGCAACACCTTCACTCAGGTGATCTACGGCGACGGCGGCAACGCCGGCTACGACGGTACGAACCCCACCTGGCGCTTCAACGAGTTCACGAGCGGGTTCAGCGACTCGAACTTCCGCAACGGTGATCCGGAGAGGTGGGTCATCACCTCCGCTCCGATCGTGAACAGTGGCGAGGGCCCGGCGTTCTACTGGCCACAGATCGGCGACCCGAACCCGGCTTCGGGCACACACCCGATCTACTCGGGAGCGAAGCACGTCTGGCGGACATGGGCCTTCGGCGCCGGCACGCCACACGCAGTGCCGCAGGACAAGACACCGGACATTGCAGGCTACGAGACGAACTGTCCCGAGTTTGTCGTCTCGGGAGCGAGCCCCGCTTGCGGCGATTACCAGCCGCTCGGCGGGCCTTACTGCGACAACCTCCACCCCGCTCCGCCGGACCCGGATCTGTATCCGGATTGCATTAACCAGCCCGGCGATTTGACGGGCACGGTCTACGGAGCCGACCGGTCGGGCGGCTCGCTGTCGTGGCTCGCGCGTGACGGTGCCGACCACGGGACGCTCTGGGCGGCGACATCGGCGGGCCGCATCTTCGTGACCCACAACGCAGATGCGAGCGATCCGTCAACTGTCACCTGGCACCGGATCGACAACGCCACCTCGCCGACCCGGTTCCCAAGCGGGATCTACGCTGATCCGGCCGACCCGAGCCATGCCTGGATCAGCTACTCAGGCTACAACGCGGTCACGCCGACCACTCCGGGCCACGTCTTCGACGTACATGAAGGCAACCCGGCGGTCTCGGGTTCGGGCTCGTTCACGAACCTGAACATCGAGAGCGGTTCGTCCGCTTTCCCGACGCCGTTCTCCGACGGAGACTTGCCGGTGAGCGACATCGTTCGGGACGACGCGACGCATACGCTGTACGCGTCGACGGACTTCGGCGTCCTCCGCGGTGACGACGATGGAGCCGGCTGGCACGTGACGGCGGGGATGCCGCGCTACGAGGTCATGCACCTCGAGATCCAGCCGTCCTCGCGAGTTCCGACCTGCACGAGCGGCGGTCCCTGCAAGCGTGTCCTGTACGCAGCGACGCACTCGCGTGGGATCTGGAGGATGAACCTGAGCGGCGCGGCTCATTAGCGCAAGAGCTGCTCAGTGATTGTGAAGAGGGGCCGCCTCCCGGCGGCCCCTCTTCACTTCTGTCGGCTAGGAGTGAGCCCACAGCACGAGCGCGCAGGCGAGCGCACCGGCGAGTGCGAGTGCGAGGGCAAGCGGCACCAGCCAGCCACTGCCGTCGTCTGACCGCGCGGCTAGCGGTGCCCGCACCCGCTCTGCGAGCTCGTATCGGTATGAGCTCCGCGTCGAACCGTTCAAATCCGGGTTCGGCAGGAATTGCCGGTACTGAAGTGCGAGCGCAGCAGCGAGCAGGCGGTTCACGGCCAGCCGGGTCCCTCTCCGGCCGCCGGGAAGCCGCCCCGACGAGGCGAGATCGAGCCAGTGGCGCGCTCCCGGAGGGCGCAGCACGGAGGCCGGCTCCGGCACCGAGACCGAGAGCTCGAGCTCCTTGAGATCACCGGATCCGTCGATACGCACCGGGGCCGCGCCGAGGACGGCCGCCACCTGTCGCGGCGGCCGGCCGGCGTATCGAATCGTCCCTCTCACCTTCAGCGGAACTCGGGCCAAGAGGCGAACCCCGCGGACGGCCCCCGTAGCCTCGACGACGGGAGCGGGGGTCGGGGCACCCGCCTCGAGCGCCGCCTTCGCGGCGTCGAGAGCCCCGGCCAGGCTCGCGGCCGGGATGATGGCGTCCACGGTCGTGGCCGCGGCGGAGGTGGCGTTCACGAGCTGCACGGCCGAGCCGTCGATCTCGACCCGAAGCGGCAACGCGGGAACCGCGACCCGCGTTCGGAGCGTGATCGACGCCGCCACGACCCGCCGCCTGGGCGAGAAGCCCTGCCAGACGACGGCGCCGGCGCGCAGGCCCGGCTCGGAGCCGCTGCCCGCGGTGCGCCGGACGTCCTCGACGGGTGCCGCGACCACGAACGAGTAGTCGCCCTTGCGTGCGATCACGATCCGATCGACGTCGACGACACGGAACGGACGCCCCGTGGAGTCGATGGTGACACGCACGAGCTGGGATGAGGAAAGCCGTCCCGGGAACCTGGTTTCCGTCAGAGCCGTGGACGCTCGCAGCGGCGGAACGTCGGCCAAGGGGACGAACGGGGAGGGAAGAGTCGCCGGCGCCGCGGCGGAGCTCGGCGCTGCGATCAGCGTCCCGGCCCCGATCGCGAGTGTAACCCGCCGGATCACCTCACCTGGCTGATGACCGGAAGCGTTGAGGAGAGAGGGTCGTCCCCGACGGGCCGGAAGATCATGTCGCGGAACCGTGCGAAGTAGACGTCGTCGTCGACCACGCCTTCGTGGTTCCGCTCGTTGAAGCCTCGCTCGTCGCCGTTCGCGCCCCTGGTGGAGACTTGATTCAGCGCTGCGAGGACCTTGGCCGCGTCGGTGCCGGCTGCGCTCTGGACGGCAGCGGCCAGCACATTGACGAAGTCGTAGGAGTACATCGCGTAGTCGGGCGGCGCGATCACACGCCGACCGAGAGATTTCACTCCGACGGAGGTCGCGCCGAAGGCGGCCTCATAAGCGGCTTCGAAAGTGCTCCACGGAGCAGGCCCGAGCTCTGCGGTCATCCGGCCGGAGGCGAAGGTGAGCCCGTCGACCCAGCTCGGGTGGTCGGCCAGCTGCTGTCGGACGACGGGGTCCTCTCCGGCCGGGGTCGTATAGACGGGGACTCTCCAGCCGGCCGAGCGCGCCGCGGCGATCGTCTTCGCGAGCACCGCGGGGCGGGCCCAGACGAGCAGTGCAGTCGCCCCGGAGCGACGGGCCTCCAGCGCCTGCGGCGCGAGGTCACCTGCGCTCGACGGAAGCGTGATCCGAACGGCGACGGCTTTCGGCAGCGTCCGGAAGGCATCGTCCAGGGCCGCGCGCCCCTCCTGGCCGTAGTCGGAATCGTCGGTGAGGAGGCCGATCTTCAGCCCCTTCGGCACAAGGTATTCGGCGAGCCTGAACGCGAGGCCATGATCCGTCGGCGCGATTCGGAAGACGTTCGGTCGCGTCTCCGGGTTCACGAGTGCGCCTCCGCCCTGATAGGTGATGCCAATCGGTACGTTCTGCTTCTCCGCGAGACGCCAGGTCGCATCGACGCCCGTCCCGTCGGTCAGGATTGCCGTCGCGTGCTCTCGCAGCGCGCGCCGCACATTCGCAACGGCCCGCGAGGGCGAGAGGGCGTTGTCGAGCCTGAGCACGCGCACCTTGTACGTCGTGCCGCCGGTGGTGATCCCGCGTGCGGTCAGCTGGTCAGCGGCCAGCCGAGCGCCGTTGGCGATCGTGTTGCCGATGTAGGGACTCTGCGAGAACGGGGCGTCGACGACGACCAGGATCCTCCCCTGCTGTTTCGCCGAGCTCGAGCCGCAACCCGCCGCGACCAGGGCAAGGGCAACGAGGGCCGCCGCAGTCGCGCGCACGATGGGCGAGTCTAGAGGCGCACGTTCCTCGCGTGGCGCACGACTCGACCCAGCTCGAGCTCGAGGATCTCGTCGGCGACGGCACGCAAGAGCCGGAGGTTGTGCTCGACCAGGAGCATGGCCAGCCCGTCGGCCTTCAGGCGGAGCAGGATCGCTTCGAGGCGGTCGAGGTCTGCAGAGCCCGCGCCGGCCGAGGGCTCATCGAGAAGGAGGACGGCCGGATTCGTCGCCAGTGCCGCGGCGATCATCAGCCGCTGCTGTTCGGCGCCCGTGAGCTCGGAGACAGGCCGGCTTGCGTCTGCGGCCAGGCCGACGGCCTCGAGAGCGGCAAGGGCATGCGCCTCTGCTACCCGGTTCTCGGCGCGGTAGAGCGGGGTCGAGACAATTGTGCGAATGGCGCCCCCGTGGCGCCGCGTGCGGTTCGTCCCGACGAGCGCGTGCTCGAGCACTGTCAGCTCGCCGAAGTACGAGCGCGTTTGCAGCGTGCGCACGAGGCCGAGCCGGACGCGTTGGGTGGGCGTTGCCGTGGTCACGTCGCGCGACCCCAGCTCGATGCGCCCCTGATCGGGCGGCAGTGCCCCTGAGAGCAGGCGCAGCAGAGTTGTCTTGCCCGAGCCGTTCGGTCCGACAAGCGCGGTGATCGATCCCGGCGCGAGCTCGAGCGAGACGCCGTCGACGGCCGGGATGGCGCCGAAGTGCTTCGCGAGCCCCTCGCCCCGGAGGAGCTCGCGCCGCTTGGGCGACGACGCGGCCGTCGGCCTTGCGCGACTGCGCCGCCGGGGCAGGAACCGCCGCGCTGCCGTGCTCACCGCGGGAACGAGTGCGCTGCCCCCGGTCGTGAGCACGGCGAGCAAGAGCAAGGCCTCGAGCATCGGCTGAAAGCGCGAGCCCGAAACCCCGGCCAGTGCACCGAGCGCGCGTGCGGCGAGCGCGATCATGCCGAGGACGACGACGCCCGCACTCGGTCCGAGTGCTGCAGCCGCACCGCCCACGAGTACCGCGACGAGGAGCTCGAACGAGAGCAGGGGCCCGTAGGCGGTCGGATCGGCGACGATGTCGAGCTGCACGACGAAGCCGCCGGCGAGCCCGCCTACGAATGCAGAGGCGGCGAACGCGCCTACGCGAAGCCTCTCCATCGGCACACCGAGCGCGGCCGCTGCCCCGCGGTGCTGAGCGGCAGCGGCGAGGTCGAGTCCGAACGGGCCGCGGCGCAACGCGACGAACGCGAGGGCGCAGAGCCCCGTCAGTACCACGGCCAGCTCGTAGTGCACGAGCGGCGTCGGGCTAAAGCCGAACAAGCGGCGCGTCGGGACAACGAGGCCCTGGGCGCCGCCGGAGAGCCAGGGCAGCACGCCGAGCGCGAGCGCGACGAGCCAGGTCAGCAGCCAGGTTCCCACCGCCACCCGTACCGCGTCCAGGCTGCGGACGGCGAAGCCTGCGGCGGTTCCGAGACCGGCGGCGGTAAGCGCGCCGATGAGGGCGCACATCTCGGCGGGCAGTTGCGTATGACGGAGGAGGTGCGCGGCGGCGAAGGCACCGGTGCCGACGAACGCCCCCTGAGCCAGCGAGGGAACGCCCGCAAGGCCGACGCAAAGAGCGAGCCCGGTCGCTGCGAGCGCAAGGTAGGCACCGGACGCGAGCGTGTCGGTTGCGATCAGTCCCCCGAGCACGAGGGGAGCGAGGAGGGCCACGGCGACGATCACTCCGCCTGCGGTTGCGGTTTCGGTCCAAGTCTCGCGAGCACTCGCGAGCGCTTCCCGCAAGGCGGCGCCGGTGCGGATCGCCGCCACCGCCGGCGTGTTCACTCGGCCGCCTCACGCATCCGCAACGGCCGAACCGCAAGCAACACGATCGCGACGAGCAGCGGGATCAGCTCGCGGTAAGAGGCCAGCCCGGGGAGATGGCCGAGCAGCCCCGTCCCCAGCGCGGCCTCGACGACCCCGAGCGCCAGCCCCGCTGCGAATGCCGTCCAGAGCCCCGCGAAGCGCACGAGAACGGCGGCGACGAGCCCTTTCAGCCCGAGCAGAGCGCCGGTGCCCGTCTCGAACGGCGTGCCCGGAGCCGCGACGACGACGGCGATTGCGGCCATCCCGCCGGCAAGCCCGAAGGCGAGCGCGCGCGTCCGCTCGACGCTGATCCCGACGATCGCGGCGCCTTCGGGTTCGTCGGCTATCGCTCGCAGGCTGCGTCCGAACCAGGTCCGTTGAAGCACCCACGAGGCGATCGCGGCCACGGCGATCGCGACTCCGATTACCGCGAACGCACGCACGTGAACCTGGGCGCCCAGGATCTTGATCAGCCCGTCGTTTCCCACCCGCCGGAACGGGATCGGATCCGGGAAGACGTAGGCGGGACGCGAGAAAGCCGCGTCGAGCACGGCGTGGATCGCGAAGCCGAGCGCGAGCGTCGCCGCCACCCAGCCGATTGCGGAACGGCCGATGTAGGGCTGGACGACGGCGAAGTACCCGGCCGCCCCGACGACCACGCAGGCGACGACTCCGGCGACGATTGCGAGTGCCATCCGGCCGCCGGAAACGGTTTCCTGGGTTAGCGGCTGCGTCCCGGCCGCCACGAACAGGGTTATGAACGCGCCGAGGCCGATCAGGTCGCCAAGGCCGAAATGAACGATGCCCGTCAAGCGGTAGATCAGCGAGTGGCCGATCGCGATCAAGCCGTAGACGCCGCCGGCGCTCAACCCTGTGAAGACGACCTGGACGGCGAGACTCATCGGCCGCGGATTATGCGGCTCGGAGGGCCGAGCGCCTCAGGACTACGTCAGTACGCGACCGCGCCGCGGCCGGTCTCGGCCGCGTGCCGCTGCTCGTCGGCGCGGTAGCTCGAGCGGACGAGCGGACCGGAGAAGACCGAGCCGAATCCCAGCGCCTCGCCCTGCTCTCGGAACCAGCGGAACTCGTCCGGATGCACCCAGCGGTCGATCCTGGCGTGCTTGGCGCTCGGCTGCAGGTACTGGCCGATCGTGACGACGTCGACGCCGTGCTCGCGCAGATCGCGCATCGTCTCGACGACCTCGTCGTTCGTCTCCCCCAGCCCGACGATGATTCCGGACTTCGTCAGCACGGGGTAGTCGGCGAGCTCCTTGGCGCGTGCGAGCAGCCAGAGGGCCGTGTCGTAGCTCGCCTTCGCGCCGCGCATGCGCGCGTGGAGGCGTCGGACCGTCTCGATGTTGTGGTTGAAGACCTCTGGCCTGGCGCCGAGGACGGTGCGCAGCGCCTGCTCTTCGACGCCCAGGAAGTCGGGTGTCAGCACCTCGACGGAGGCCTCGGGCAGCTTCGCCTTCAACGCGCGGATCGTCGCCGCATAGTGGCCGGCACCGCGGTCGGGGACGTCGTCCCGGTCGACCGAGGTGACGACGACGTGCTTGAGATTCATCTCTGCCGCGGCCTTTGCCAGCCGAAGCGGCTCGAGCGGGTCCGGTGGGTGCTCGGGCTTGCCGGAGTGGACGTAGCAATAGCGGCAGGCGCGAGTGCACGTGTCGCCGAGGATCTGAAACGTCGCGGTCCCGCGGCCCCAGCACTCGGCGATGTTCGGGCAGCGCGCCTCCTCGCAAATCGTGTGCAGCGACTGCCCGTGGATCAGCTTCTTGACGTCGAAGTAGTGCGAATTCGCGCTCGGCGCGCGCACCTTCATCCATTCGGGCCGCCGCGGTCGTTCGGCTACGGGAAGCGACTTCTCCACGGGCACGAGTCTAGTTGTGGCCCCAACGGTGGCGGCAGCTCGAAGGCCAAGTAACAGTCTGTTACAAGGCCTTCCGGCTCGGAGTTGGGGGAGTTACAGGCGCTTCCGCCGGACTGACTGGCAGTTTGGGCGTGGCGAACTTCGTAACAGACTGTTACTTGGAAACGGCGGCGGGCTGAGCTGGGCGCGCGTGCGCCTGCTCCAGCCGAAATGCGGCGCGGCCATCCCGTGGAAACTCCTCGAAGTCGAGGTCGAAGACCTCTGCAAGCGCGTTGAGGGCGTGCGGCCGGACCTCGTTGACCGCGACCGGTCGGTCGAGCTCGCGTGCCATCGTCGTGAACTGCGCGTCCTCGATTCCGCAGGCGGTGATCCACTCCGTGAACGGCGCCGGGTCGAGGTCGACGTTGAGTGCGTAGCCGTGGGTCGTCACCCACTTGGAGATGTGGATCCCGATCGAGGCGATCTTCCGCGGCGGGCGTTCCAGCCAGATGCCCGTGAGGCCCTCGATACGCGTGGCCTCGATCCCGAACGGCGCCATTGTCCGGATCAACGCCTCTTCGAGGTCACGGCAGTACTTCTTGACGTCTTGCCCGTGACGGGTCAGGTCGAAGATCGGGTAGCAGACGAGCTGGCCTGGGCCGTGGTAGGTCGATTTGCCGCCGCGGTCGGTTTCGACGATCTCGACCTCGGCTTCCCTCGGAATGTGCAGCTCGTCCGCTTCTGTTCGGCGTCCGAGGGTCACAACCGGAGGATGCTCGACCAGGATCACCGTGTCCGGAAGCGAGCCGTCCCCCACACCCGCCGAGAGCGCTCGCTGAAGGTCCCACGCCTCCCGGTAGCCGGCGACACCGAGTTCGAGGACGTAAGCGCTCTTCACCCGGGCAGCCTAGACAAATAGACTCCCCGCGATTATCGACCGGGAAGGAGTCCCTAGATGCGCTTGTCCGTGATCGCCGTCGTGGCGACCGTTGGTGTTTTTGCCGCCGGGTGCGGTGGCGCGGAGAAGAAGTCTGAGGAGAGCGAGCTGAGCAAAGAAGCGCAGGCCGCCTGTACGGGGACGGCTTTGACCGAGGCGCCCAAGCTGCCGGCGAGCTTCCCTCAGATCGAAGAGGACAAGCTCACGTACACAAAGCAGTCGACTCAGGGCCCGACGAACGTGATCGAGGGCTACTTCAACGGTGATGTGAAGGAGGCGCACGACGAGTTCGAGAAGGAGCTCCAGGGCGCAGGCTTCGACATTCTCTTCAACGAGCTCGAGGACCACGACTCCGAGATCTCATGGAAAGGCGAAGGCAGGACCGGGCAGGTCGCGTTGCGCGAAGAGTGCGGCGACGCCGACAAGACGTACGTCCACATCACGAATCGCGCTGCGTAACCGCTAGTACGCCGCTTCGTCCCAGGTCTGCAGCTTCTCGCGCAAGTCGCGCAGGAAGCGGCCGGCCAGGGCGCCGTCGACCAGGCGATGGTCGTACGTCAGCGTCAGGTTCATGATCGGGCGGATCGCGATCACGTCCTCGCCGCGGTCGTCCTGGATCACCCACGCGCGCTTGACGACCGCGTAGGTGCCGAGGATCGCGGCCTGCGGCTGGCTGATCACAGGCGTGCCGTGGAAGGTGCCGTAGCCGCCGGGGTTGGTGATCGTGAACGTCCCGCCCTGGACCTCGTCCGGCGTCAACTTCTTGTCGCGGGCACGTTGCGCGATGTCGGTGACGCCGCGCGCGATCCCGAGCAGGTTCAGGCCCTCGGCGTGCTTGAGCACTGGGACGATCAGTCCCTTGCCGTCGGCGAGCTCGACCGCGAAGCCGAGGTTGACGTAGTTCCGCGTGACGATCTGCTCGCCGCGGATCTCGCCGTTGATCCACGGGTAGTCGCGGAGCGTCTCGACGGTGGCTCGGGCGACGAAGGAGAGGTACGTCGGGTTGACGCCGTAATCCTTCTCGTACTCCTGCTTCAGCTTCTTACGAATTGCGACGACCCTCGACATGTCGACCTCGATCGCGCTCGTCACATGCGCGGAAGTGTCCAGCGAGCGGCGCATGTGCTCGGCGATGCCGCGGCGCATGGCCGTCATGGGCTCGAATTGCTCGCCGGCCTCGGCGACGACTGGTTGCGGCGGAGGCGGTGCCGGCGTTGGTGGAGGAGGCGCGACTGGCGCCTCGGCTGCCTGGGCGGCGGGAGCCACCGGGGTTGGCGGAGCTGCCGGAGCTGCCGGCGCTGCCGGAGCTGCTGCCGGAGCCCCTTGCTCGATGAAGTTGAGAATGTCCTTCTTGGTCACCCGGCCGCCGCGGCCCGAGCCCTGCACCTGGCCTGGATCGACGCCGTGCTCGGAGGCAATGCGGGCAACAACGGGAGAGACGAAGCTCTTGCCGTCGGTGCCGCCGTCGCTGACCGGTACTGCCGCGGGCGGCTCGGGCTCGGCAGGCCTCGCCTCCTCGACGACCTCAGCAGTCGCCGTCTCGCCTTCAGCGCCTGAGGCGTCCGCGGACTCGGCCGCAGCCTGAGCGGTCGCCGGCTCGGGCGGTGCGGCCTGCGCCTGCCCGTTCGCGCCCGCCGCGCCGCCGATCTGCGCCAGCTTTGTCCCCACCTCGACCGTCTCGCCTTCCTGGACGAGGATCTGCGTCAGCGTCCCCGACGCCGGCGAGGGAACCTCGGTGTCGACCTTGTCGGTCGAGATCTCGAGTAGCGCCTCGTCGGCCTCGATCTGCTCGCCTTCGGACTTCAGCCACTTTGTCACCGTCCCCTCGGAGACGGAGACGCCCATCTGGGGCATCACGACGTCGACGGCGGTTTCGGTGGCCATCAGTGGCTCCTCCGGTGACGTTCTCGCGTTCCTCGGTCGCGAGTTGCGAGGGAGGGTAGGACGCAGGGAGCGTCAATATCAGTAGATATTGGCGCGGCTGAGGACACCGCTTCGCGCCGCAAATCGCGGGCGAGGAATGCACTGAATGTTGCCGGAGGAGCCACTAATACTCCGCCAAGTCTCGCAGGCCTGCGACCACGTCCTCGACCTGAGGGATGAACGCCTTTTCGAGCTGCGGTGAGAACGGAACGGGTGTATCCGGCGCGGTGATCCGCTTCACCGGCGCGTCGAGGTCCTCGAAGGCCTCCTCGGAGATCGTCGCTGCGATCTCGCCGCCGAAGCCGCCGGTATGCGTGTCCTCGTGCAGGACGAGGACCTTCGAGGTCTTGCGCGCGGACTCCAGCACCGCCTGCTTGTCCCAGGGAACGAGCGTCCGCAGGTCGAGGATCTCCACCGAGACGCCGTCGCTGTCGAGTTGCTGGGCCGCCTCCTCGGCTGTGTAGACCATCGCGCCCCAGGTGATGACGCTGAGGTCGTCGCCCTCTTGGTGCACGCGCGCCTTGCCGAACGGAGTCTCGTAGCGCTCGTCCGGTACCTCGGCCTTGATCCGCCGGTAGAGATGCTTGTGCTCGAAGTAGAGGCACGGATTCGGATCCTGGATCGCGCTCGCGAGCAGTCCTTTCGCGTCCTCCGGCGTCGCGGGGCAGATCACCTTCAGCCCGGGGATATGCGCAAACGAGCTCTCGGGGTTCTGCGAATGGAACGGCCCGCCGGAGAAGCCGCCGCCGGACGGAAGCCGCACCGTGATCGGCACCGGTGTGCCGGCGCGCCAGCGCTGCTTGGCGGC
>Ga0307317_10000185_pt1 | contig 17245 bp, 16 predicted proteins | sample ER_DNA_357_FD_194498 | JGI IMG/M metagenome (GOLD analysis project Ga0307317, IMG submission 194498) | Bulk soil microbial communities from the East River watershed near Crested Butte, Colorado, United States - ER_DNA_357 | ecosystem: Environmental > Terrestrial > Soil > Floodplain | place...
GCGTACGCGCTCGCCAAGCTCGTCCGCGTCGGTCTCGGCGCCCACACGGCGATGCTGCCCGAGGAGATCGGCGACGAGCTCGACGCGTTCCGTCTCCCGTTGTCGGCGATACGCGACGCCGAGCTGATCGTCGTCCTCGGCGACGACCCGGTCGTCGAGCGGGCGCCAATCGTCGATCTCTGGCTGCGGAAGGCACGGCGCGCCGGGGCCGAGATCGTCGAGATCGGCCCCGCCGGAGACGTCCAGGTCGCTCCCGGGACGACCGCTCGAGCGTGCCGCAACCTGAAGCGGGGCGAGCTCGGCGACCGCCTTCGCGCGAGCGAACGCGCGATCGTGATCTGGTCGGGCGGCGGTGCGGGCGGCGGCTCCCATCTCGCCGCGCTCGCGGCCAACCTCGCCTTCGCGGACAAGCCCGGCTGCGGCGCCTTCTTCCTACCGGAGACGGCGAACGGCCGCGGCGTCGCCGAGGCGTGGGCCGCGGCATCGGACGAGGAGGGCCCGGAGCCCGAGCCGCTTGGGCTGCTGATCGTCTCCGGCGACGAGGCGGCCGCTAACCCGAACGTGCGCGCGCTGGCCGAGCGCGCGGAGCGCGTGCTGGCGATCACGATGTTCCACTCACTCGCCGCCGGCTGGGCAGACCTCGTCCTGCCGGGGACGAGCTACCTCGAGCGCGACGGCACCTACGTCAACGTCGAGGGCCGGATTCAGCGCCTGCGCCGAGCGGCGATCCCGCCGACGCCCGACGAGCTCGCCTGGATCGCCCAGCTCGCCCCGCGCTTCGGACTCGAGCTCTCGCCATACCCGTCGCTCGTCTTCGCGGAGCTGTCGGAACGCGTCTTCGGCGGCGTCACCTATGAGGACCTCGGCGAAGAAGCCCGCTTGCCCGGACGCGTTCCTCTAGAGGCCGCGCCGGCCGAGACCCCCGACGAACCGGTTCCGCCGAAAGCAACGGCCGGCACGCTGCAGCTGCTCCGCTACCGGCCGCTGTTCTCGGGCGCGGCCGTCGAGCGCGTGCCCGAGCTTCAGTTCCAGCGGCCGGCGCCGGAGATCGAGCTCTCGGCGAGGGATGCCAAGCGCCTGGGCGTGAAGCGCGGCGAGCCGGTCAACGTCCGCTCGAACGGAACCTCGGTCGAGCTCCGCGCAGCGATCAACAAGCGCCTGAAAACCGGCGTCGCGCGCATCGCCGACGACCACGCTCGCGACCTGCATCCCACGGTGGAGGTGAGCAAGTGAGCGAGCCGTGGTGGATCAGCGCGATCAAGGGCTTCGTGATCATCAACCTCGTCCTGCTGACCTTCGCCTACACAACGCTGCTCGAGCGCAAGGCTCTGGGACGCATGCAGCTCCGCTACGGCCCCAACCGCGCGGGCCCGTACGGACTGCTCCAGCCGATCGCCGACCTGGTCAAGCTCGTCCGCAAGGAGAGCTTCTTCCCGACCGCGGCGATCGACATCCCCTACATCCTCGCGCCCGTCGTCTCGGCTTTCACGGCCCTGGCGGCGTTCGCGGTCATTCCGTACGGGAACGGGTGGAACATCTCCCACTACCACGTCAACGGCGTCGTCGCGAACGTCTCGATCGGCCTGATCCTGGTCTTCGCGCTCGGCTCGATCGGGATCTACGGCTTCATCGTCGGCGGCTGGGCGAGTGAGTCGAAGTACTCACTGCTCGGCTCGATGCGCACCTGCGCACAGCTCGTCTCCTACGAGGTCTCGCTCGCGCTCTCGGTGTTCGGCGTCGTGATCACGGCCGGCTCGCTGTCGCTCGTGAACATTGTCCACAACCAGGCGCACTCGCTCTGGTACGTCGTCCCGCAGGCGGTCGGCTTCCTGGTCTTCCTGATCAGCGGCGTCGCCGAGACGAGCCGTGCCCCCTTCGACCTGCCCGAGGCGGAGCAGGAGCTCGTCGCCGGCTACCACACCGAGTACTCGGGGATGCGCTGGGGCCTGTTCCAGATGGCCGAGTACGTGAACATGATCACGCTCTCGGCCCTCGCGATCACGCTCTTCCTCGGCGGCTGGCACTTCCCCTTCGCCCACGGAGTCGACTTCCTCGGGCCGCTCTGGTTCTTCCTCAAGCTTCTCCTTCTGCTCTTCGTCTTCATCTGGCTGCGGGCGACGCTGCCGCGGCTGCGCTACGACCAGCTGATGAGCTTCGGCTGGAAGATCCTGCTCCCGGTGGCAACGATCAACGCGCTCGTGACAGCGCTCGTGGTGGTCTGGGCGAATTGAGTCCCCAGCCTTCCCGCGAAAAATGCTGCGCATTTTCCGCGCCGCTAGTTAGTCCCATCGCTCCGCTCGGGAGATCGGAGACAGGCCTGTGAGCCCTCAGCCGGTAGACACCTTGAAGGGGTTTGGTGTGACCTTCAAGCAGATCTTCAAGAAGCCGCTGACGATGCAATACCCGGAATACAAGCGCCCGGTCTACCCGCGCTTCCGCGGGCGGCACCGGCTCTGGCGGCACGAAAACGGGCTGGAGAAGTGCGTCGGCTGCTCCCTCTGCGCCGCCGCCTGCCCGGCCGACTGCATCCGTGTCGTTGCCGCCGAGAACACGCCCGAGAACCGCATTTCGCCGGGCGAGCGTTACGCGCGCATCTACGAGATCAACATGAGCCGCTGCATCTTCTGCGGCTACTGCGAGCTCGCCTGTCCCTTCGATGCGATCACGCTCGGCAACGACTACGAGCTGGCCGAGTACGACCGGGACGACCAGATCTATACGAAGGACATGCTGCTCGCCGAGCCGATCAAGCGGGTGCCGGTCGCGGACGCCGACCTCTACGACACGCCGATCCCCTACTACAGGACGTACTCGTAATGGCGAACGTGGTCGTTTGGGCAGTCTGGATCGTCGCGGCCTTCAGCTGCCTCGCCTCGGGCATCGCGGTCGTCACGTTCACGAACCCCTTTTTCTCGGCGCTCGCGCTGATCGGCAATCTCGCCTCGCTCGCGGTCCTCTACCTGCTGCTCTCGGCCGAGTTCGTCGCCGCTGGCCAGGTGCTCGTCTACGCGGGCGCCGTGATGGTGATGTTCCTGTTCGTAACCGCCTACCTCGGGGGACGCGCGGATGCCCCTTGGGCCGGCGGGCCGAGCTGGCAGCAGTTCGGCGCGGTGCTCGCGGCCGGGGCGATCCTCGTCGAGGTGATCGTCGTGATCGGGCTCAAGGCAGGCGGGCGTCTCTCGCACGAGGCCAAAATCGACGCCGGCTTCGGCTCGCCGCACCGGATCGGGCGCGTGTTCCTGACCGACCACCTGCTCGCGTTCGAGATCACCTCGATCGTGCTGCTCGTGGCGGCCGTCGGCTCGGTCATCCTCGGCGCGCATTCGCGGCGCCCGCCGACCACCGGCGAGCTGATCCACGAAGGAGAGGTCCGTGCGGGGCCCTGATATCGCCTGGTACCTCGCGGTCGCCGCGTTCCTGTTCGCTACCGGTGTCCTCGGCGTGCTGCTGCGCCGTAGCCCGCTGATCGTGCTGCTCTCGCTCGAGATCATGCTCAACGGCGGGAACCTCGCCCTGATTGCGTTCTCGCGCCTGCACGGAGAGTCGAGCGGCCAGATCTTCGCGCTCGCGGTGATGGCGGTCGCCGCCGCGGAGGTCGTGGTCGGCCTCGGCCTGATCGTCGCCATCGCGCAGAAGCGGCTCGACCTCGACGTCGACAAGCTCAGCTTCCTCCGCGGGTGATCGTCGCCGCCTGGATCTGCCTCGTCGCGCCGCTCGCCGCGGCGCTGCTGATCACGCTGTTGGGAACGCGCATCTCGCGGCTCGCGGCCGCCTACATCTCGACGACATCGGTGCTCGGCGCCTTCGCCGCGGCGGTTTTCGTCTTCGCGAAGCTCTGGAGCGAGGCGCCGTCCGCGCGCTCGCACCCCTCGACCGCCTGGGAGTGGCTGACCGCCGGCAGCTTCCACGTCGGCCTCCGCATCCTGGTCGACCCGCTCAGCGTCTTCATGATGCTGATCGTCACCGGCGTCGGCTTCCTGATCGTCGCCTACTCGATCGGCTACATGGAGGGGGACGAGGAGGAGCGGCGCTACTTCGCCTACATGGCGCTGTTCGTCTTCTCGATGCTGCTGCTCGTCCAGGCGGGAAACCTGGTGATCCTGCTCGCCGGCTGGGGCCTCGTCGGCCTCAGCTCCTACCTGCTGATCGGCTTCTGGCACGACCGGCCGGCGGCGGTCTCCGCCGCGAAGAAGGCGTTCATCATGAACGCGGTCGGCGACGCAACGATGGCGCTCGCCTTCTTCCTGCTGATCCAGCACAGGCAGACGCTGAACTTCCCGGACGCGTTCGCGGTCGGGCCGGGCCACAGCTGGCTCGTCAACCTCGTCGCGCTCGGCCTGCTCGGCGGTGCGGTCGCGAAGTCGGCGCAGCTGCCCCTCCAGACCTGGTTGCCGGACGCGATGGAGGGTCCCACACCCGTCAGCGCCCTGATCCACGCGGCGACCATGGTGACCGCAGGCGTCTACCTGATCGTCCGCACGCACGCCGTCTTCGAGCAGGCGCCGCACGTCCAGGAGCTGGCCGCCGGGCTCGGCGCCGGAACGCTCTTGATGGCCGGACTGATCGCGCTCGTGCAGACGGACATCAAGCGCGTGATCGCGTACTCGACCATGTCGCAGATCGGCTACATGTTCGTCGGGGCCGGTGTCGGGGCCTACGCAAACGCGGAGTTCCACCTCTTGACGCACGCTTTCTTCAAGGCCCTGCTCTTCCTGGCGGCCGGGCTCGTGATCCATGCGCTCGCCGGGGAGCAGGACATCCGCAAGATGGGCGGCGTCGGCCGGCTGATGCCGGTGACACGGATCACGTTCTTGATCGGCTCGCTGGCGCTCGTGGGCGTCCCGCCGTTCGCCGGCTTCTTCTCGAAGGACCCGATCATCGCCGCCACGATGACCCGCGGCTGGTACGGCTACATCCTCTTCGCGGCTGCGCTGATCGGAACGTTCCTGACGGGGCTCTATGCCTTCCGCCTCTTCCTGATCGTCTTCCCCGGAGAACCGTCGCCGTTCGTGCGGGAGCACCTGATGCGGGGGTCGCACGCGGCCGGGATGGAGGGCGCCCACGCCCGTGAGGCCCCCGGGTCGCACGACCACGAGGTCCACGAGCACTCAGGAGAAGGGCCGTTCTCGAACGAGCACTCAGGAGAAGGGCCGTTCTCGATGACAGCGCCCGTACTGGTGCTCGCGGTGCTGTCAGTCGTCGGCGGCTGGATCCAGTGGGGCCCGTTCTGGGATCCGGTCTCGAAGTGGCTCGACCCGGTGGCGCCGCCGCTCGCGGTGCCGACCGACACACAGGAGGCGCTCGCGAGCTTCTTCGCCGTCCTGCTCGGATTGGCAGGAATCGGCGTGGCCTGGCTGATCTACGGCACGCGTCGCTGGCGCGTTCCCAGGCTCGCCTTCTCGCAGCGGGTGCTCGAGCACAAGTTCTACTTCGACGAGGCGTACTACTTCGCGTTCTACAGGCCGGCCGTTTTTCTGGCGAAAGGGCTCGGCCGCTGGATCGAAGGGCCGATCATCGGCGGGTCGGTCAGGGAGCTGGCAAACGCGGTGCGAGAAGCCGGCCTCGATACGAGCCGGCTGCAGACTGGGCTTGTCCGCACCTACGCGCTTGCGATCGCTGCGAGCCTGGCCGTGATCACGATCGTCTTCGTGGCGGTGCGCTGACGTGGGCTGGCTGACGACCGCGCTGATCCTGCTGCCACTCGGCGGCGCGCTGCTCGTCTGGGTCTTCCCCTGGGACGGGTTCACGGCGGGTTCGATCGCGCTGCTCGTGGCGCTTGGTGAAGTCGGGCTCTGGATCGAGGCGCTCGTCCGGTTCAACTTCGACCGCAGCGGCCTTCAGCTCGACCAGCAGACGAACTGGTTCAGCGACCTCCACGTCTCCTACCACGTCGGCATGTACGGCTTCTCGCTCTGGCTCGTCGGGCTGACGGTGGTCGTCCAGGCGGCGGCGATCATCTATGCCTTCTGGGCGGGCCGCACCGGGGCACGGGCGTACTTCGGGCTGATGCTGCTGCTGACGGCGGCGATCGTCGGCGTCTTCACAGCCCAGGATCTGCTGCTCTTCTACGTCTTCTGGGAGGCGATGCTGCTGCCGCTGTACGTCCTGATCGGCGTCTGGGGCGGCCCGGGCCGGCTCGGGGCGACGATCAAGTTCGTCATCTACACGATGGCCGGCTCGCTGCTGATGCTCGCCGCCGTGATCGTGCTCGGGCTCTCGCAGGGAACCTTCGACCTGACCGCGAGCTGGCAGAGCTCGAGCGACTGGCTGTTCCTTGGGTTCGTGGCCGCGTTCGCGGTCAAGGCGCCGTTGTTCCCGCTGCACGCCTGGCTGCCGGACGCCTACCGCGAGTCTCCGCCGGAGGTCTCGGCCGTGCTGAGCGGCGTCGTCTCGAAGGCGGCGATCTACGGCTTCATCCGGATCGCGATCACGAAGTTTCCCGAGCCGACGAAGGACTTTCGGACGGTGATTCTCGTCTTGGCGGCGGTCGGTCTGATTTACGGGTCACTGCTTGCGTTTCGCGCGCCGGATGTGCGAGGAGTGATCGCCTACTCATCGCTCGCGCAGATTGGTTTGATCACCTTCGGCGTCTTCGCGGTCAACGATCTCGGCCTGAACGGCGCCGTCTTACAGATGGTCAACCACGGCCTGATCACGGCCTCGTTGTTCCTGCTCGCCGGCGGGATCGAGCGGCGCGCGACGACCGGCGAGTTCTCGCGACTTGGTGGCTTCGCGCGGGGACGGCCGATCCTCGCGACCGTACTGATGACGACCGGGATCATCGGCCTGGCCGTGCCCGGCTCGTCCGCGTTCGCGGGGGAGTTCGAGATCCTGGCCGGCGTCTTCACCCGCGGCTGGGGGTACTCGGTCGTCGGCGCGGTCGCGATCGTCCTCGCCGCCATGTACATGCTGCGGCTGATCTCGGCGGTGCTGCATCGCGAACCCGGGCCTGCGGTGACGTCTGAGGCGCTGGATCTGAGGCCGGCCGAGCTCGGCGCGATCGTGCCGCTGCTCGCCTGCCTGCTCGCCCTGTCGGTGTGGCCGGCGGCGATCACTGAGCGGTCGTTCGCGCATGACCGCGCGCGGACGGATGTGAGCACGCAATTCGAGGCGGCGCCGTGATTCCCCGCCCGCACGTCGACTGGTTCGCGCTCGCGCCGGAGCTGGTGTTGCTCGGCGCCATGGGCTTCGCGCTGATGGGCGCAGTGCTCCTGCCGAAGGAGAACCGCCGTGACTTCGGCGCGCTCGCGGCGGCCCTCGGCTTCGCCGGCGCGTTCGTCTACGCAATCGTCATCTACGTCCACACGCCGGAGCCGCAAAGCGTGATCGCCGACTCGGTCCGCAGCGACCGCTTCGGCGCACTGGCGCAGGTGATCATCGCGGGCGCGGGCCTGCTGACGGTCGGGGTCGCGTACGCCGACCGGATGCGCGACGAGCACATCGCCGAGTTCTACGCTCTCCTGGCCGCGGCGGGCGCGGGCATGTGTTTCCTCGTCACCGCGAACAACCTGATGACGCTCTTCCTGGGACTCGAGTGGTTCTCGATCTCGCTCTACATCCTCTGCGCGATCGACCGCGAGCGCGAGGGCTCGCTCGAGGCGGGGCTCAAGTACCTGATCATCGGCAGCTTCGGCTCGGCCGTGCTCCTGTTCGGGTCGGCGCTCGTCTACGGAGCGACGGGGGAGCTCGCCTTCAACCGGATCGCGGACGCCATCGGCGCCCAGCACCTGACCGGCGACGCGCTGCTCGTCGCCGGCCTGGCGATGATCATCGTCGGCCTCGGGTTCAAGGCCTCGGCGGCGCCCTTCCACATGTGGACGCCGGACGTCTACGAGGGGGCGCCGACGCCTGTGACGGGCTTCATGGCCGCCGCGACGAAGACGGCAGCGCTGGTCCTGACTCTGCGGGTGCTGCGCGAGGCGTTCCCGCAGGAGGCCCACCTCTGGACGATCGCGATCGCGGCGATCGCCTGTGCGTCGCTTGCGGTCGGCAACCTCGCAGCGCTCGTCCAGCGAAACGTCAAACGGATGCTCGCCTACTCGTCGATCGCCCAGGCCGGCTTCATGCTGATCCCGATCGCCTCGGACAACGCGATCGGCGGCCGGGCGCTCCTCTACTACCTGATTCCGTACTCCGTGATGTCCGTCGGGGCCTTCGCGGTCATCACCGCGCGAGAACGGGAGCTGGCGGCGCCGGTGACGCTCGACAACCTCGCGGGGATGGGCTGGGAGCGACCGCTGCTCGGCGTCGCGATGTGCACGTTCATGTTCGGTTTCGCCGGCCTGCCGCCCACAGGCGGCTTCGTTGGCAAGTTCTACGCCTTCTCGGCCGCGTTTCGGCACGGCTGGACGTGGCTCGTGATCGTCGGTGTGGTCGCGACCGCAGTCAGCCTCTACTACTACCTGGCGGTCGTACGGGCGATGTACATGCGGCCGGCAGCCGAGCTGCAACTGGCGCCGACCCCCGTCCCGACCGGCGCGATCGCAGCGGGCGGCTCGCCGCCCCGGGACGCACTGCTGCAGACGACAGTCCTGCTGGCCATGGTCGGAACGATCGCTTCCTTCGTCGCCGTGCAGCCGCTGATCCACGTCGCAAAGCAGGCCGCAAGCTCGCTGCCGTTCTAGGAGGGTTTGGCGGGAAACCGCTCGTCGCCGGGGTGCGATGGTCGTTCCCTGGGGAGGACGCAGGGAGCGTCCATATCCGTAGATATGGGCGCGACTGCGTAAACAGAGCGGAGCTGGTGGGCGAGCAGCGCGGCCCGGCGGCACAGACTGTTTTCCGCCAAACCCTCCTAGGGACTGTCCCCGCAGGGGACTGTCCCTGTAAAGCTCACGACCCTAGAACCGGTTCAGGGACAGACCCCTATCGGGGACTGTCCCTGAGCTCGGCCGCGAGCGCAGCGACAGCCTGCAGGCAGAAGACCACGACACAGGCGATCAGCGCCGAGCGAGCCACGGCCGGCACCGACGGGTCGCCGACGGACGGCGCGCGGGCGGCGGTCGCGACCAACAGGAACGCGAGCACGAAGGCCCAGGCCAAGGCGTGGGTCGGCTCTGCTTTGCCGTCGAGCCGATCGGCGACGCAGCGAAGACCGGCAATCGCCGTCAGCGGGACGGCAAGCAGCAGGGCGTTGAAGGCCAGCGTGTGGGCTCCGAAGTGATCGGCGAGGGCGGCACCGAGGACGAGGGCGATCGGAGACAGTCGACCGAAGATGCTGGCGCATTCGGCGGACGGAACAGGTCTCCTGCGTTACGCTCGCGGGGTCAACGAGGAGGAGGGTGAATGCCGGACGTTTCCGTTACCTGGCTCGGACACGCGGCCTTTCGGATTGACAGTCCAAACGGCAAACGGATCTACGTCGACCCGTGGCTCGACAACCCGAAATGCCCAGAAAGCGAGCAGAAGCCGGAGCGGGCCGACATCGTCGCCGTCACGCATGGCCACTCCGATCACGTCGGCAGCGCGGTCGAGATCGCGAAGGAGTTCTCGCCGGAGATCATCGCGCTGGTCGAGCTGAAGGAGTGGCTGGGCAATCAGGGCGCGGACGTCGGCGAAGTACCGGGTCCCAACAAGGGCGGCACGGTCGAGATCGACGGAATCAAGTTCACCATCGTGAATGCGTTCCACTCCGGCGCGACTCCCGACGGGAGTTACGGCGGCGAGCCTGCCGGGATCGTGATCACCTTCGAGAACGGCACGGCGATCTACTTCGCGGGCGACACCTGCGTCTTCGGGGATATGCGGCTGATCGGCCGGATCTACGGTCCCGACGTCGCGGTGCTGCCGATCGGCGGTCACTTCACGATGGATCCGCGCGAGGCCGGCGTCGCCCTCGAGCTGCTGGGAACGAAGCGCTGCATCCCGTGCCACTACGGCACCTTCCCGCTGCTGAAGGGCACGCCCGAAGAGCTGAAGGAGCAAGCGCCGTCGGACGTCGAGATCCTCTCACTCGAACCTGGGGAGACGATCGCGATTTGAGAGAACGCTGGTTCGGAGCCACCGGCAAGCGGGTTCCAGAGCTCGCCGTCGAGGGCGACCCGCTCGTTCCCCTTGCTGAGGCGCTCGTGTTCGACGACGTCTCCGACGACGCCAAGCTGCGCGAGGCGCACGCGGCGGGAACGCCCGTGGTGGTGCGCGCCGACTCGCCGGAGCAGATCATTGCGGCGCTGAAGCGGCCGGAAGTGGCCAGCGTACTCGTGCCCGAGAATCATCCCGAGCTGCTCGCGCTCGACCTCCGGGAGCTGACCTATGGCTAGGACGATTGCGACCTACTCGATCGCCGCCTGCGACCTCGACACAGGCCAGTGGGGCGTCGCGACGCAGTCGAAGTTCCTCGCCGTCGGCTCGGTCGTCCCCTGGGCCGAGCCTCGCGTCGGAGCGATCGCGACCCAGGCTTACGCGAACCCGCGTTACGGATCTGAAGGCCTCGGCCTTCTGCGCGAGGGGCTCTCCGCCGAGGAGGTCGTCCAACGGCTGACCGCTGCAGACGAGGGACGGGACCAGCGACAGGTCGGCGTCGTCGACCGCGAGGGCCGCAGCGCGAGCTTCACCGGCGCCGAGTGCCTCGACTGGGCGGGCGGCAGAACAGGTCCTTGCTACGCCGCGCAGGGCAACATCCTCGTCTCGGCTGCGACGGTCGACGCGATCGCCGAGACGTTCGAGTCCTCGACGGACACGCTGGCCGAGCGCCTGCTGGACTGCCTCGACGCGGCCCAGGCAGCAGGCGGCGACCGGCGCGGCCAGCAGTCGGCTGCGCTGCTCGTCGTCGAGCAGGACGGCGGCTACGCGAAGCTTTCGGACACGATCGTCGAGCTCCGGGTCGAGGATCACGAGCTGCCGCTGACGGAGCTTCGCCGCCTCTACCGGCTGCACGAAGCGCTCTTCGGCGAGACGCCGCGCGACGAATGGCTGACGGTCGACGACGCGCTCGCGAACGAGCTCCGTCAGCGACTGGCGAAGCTCGGCTACGACGGGGAGCTCGAGGACGCTCTCAACAAGTGGGCCGGCAACGCCAACCTGGAGGAGCGCGTGGACGGAGTTGCGGAGATCGATCCGATCGTCCTCGAAGAGCTGCGGGAGCTTTCGTGAGCTACGAGGTCGCACACATCGACGAGCTCGAGGAGCTGCCGATCAACAACGGCGAGTTCGTCTGGCGGCCGGTACGGCGCCGCTTCGGGATCACTGCCTTCGGCACGAACGCGTACACGGGGAATGCAGGTCAGCGGGTGATCGAGGAGCATGCCGAGGCCGACAACCACCAGGAGATGTACGTCGTCCTCCGCGGCAGGGCGACGTTCACGCTGGACGACGACGAGGTTGATGCGCCCGCCGGGACGATCGTGTTCGTCCGGCCGAACACGAGGCGGGGGGCGATCGCAGCCGAGGACGACACCGCCGTGCTCGCGGTCGGCGCGAAGCCCGGAGTCGTCTTCGAGCCGTCGCTCTGGGAGGACGTGTTCGCCGCCAACGCCTACGCCGACAAGGGTGAGCTCGACAAGGCGCGGGGACTCTTCACAACCTTGCTCGAGCAGCATCCAGATGCGTGGCAAGGCCACTTCAACGCCGCCTGCCTCGAAGCGCGCGTCGGCGACAAAGAACGAGCGCTCGAGCATTTCGAGCGCGCCGTTGAGCTCGAGCCGGAGAAGGCGCGCGAGTTCGCCAAGACCGACTCGGACTTCGACTCGATCCGCGACGATCCGCGGTTCGTCTCAGCTGTCGCCGGGCAAGCGGACTCCGGCCGCTAGCTCTCGCAACGCCGGCACCGGATCGCCCTCCGGCCGAGCGAGAAGCAGCACCGCGCCATAACCGTCCGCACCAGTCAACGAGTCGACGAAGAGCTGCAGCCCCAGCGCGAGCGCGAACGCCTTGTGGGCCTGCTCGCCGCCGAAGGGGACGAGCTCCCCCGGCGCGGCCGCGCCGGTCAGTACATCGCCGTAGGTGACGGCGCCCATCGAGACATCGGCAACGATCGGCTTGCCGCTGGAGCTCGGGATCGCGATCGCAAGCGGGTTCGTGCCGGCGAGCTTTGGGCCGCCTGCGGGAGACGCGAGCCGAGCCGGCGAGCTCGCGGTCAGCGCGGCCACGAAGCCGCCTTCGGCGAGCTTGCGCACCCAGTAACCAAGCATCCCGGTCGGGAAGCAGTGCGCAGCGACGATCACGCGCGCCCGCTCAGGAGGATCGGCAAGCTGCGCCTCCACAATCGCCGCGAGCGTCAGGTAGCCGAGCGCCCCACGACCATCCCAGCGCTCGAAGCCACCCTCGGCGATCTCTACCTCGGGCCGAGCGGACGGGTCTAGATCCGGCAGCGTTGCCAGCCAGTCGACGCGCGAAAGTCCGTGGCCGGTCCGGCCCCGCCGCTCGGCGTCGAGGAAATGGTCGGCGAGCGTCTGCGCGTCCTCGGCCGAGAAGCCGAGCGCACGGAGCTTGCCGGGAACGTCGGTCAGGAGAGAACCGGGAGCGACTTCACGAAGCCGACGCCCTGCTCTTTGCGCGTCTCCGCGATCGCGTCCGCGACCTCAGAGATCGCCACGGCGGCCGGTGTATCGGGATTCGCGATCACCAGCGGCTCGCCCGCATCGCCGGCCTCGCGCAGGCTCGGGTCGAGCGGAATCGAGCCAAGCAGCGGGACGTGCAGGTCATCGGCGAGCTCCCGCCCGCCGCCAGAGCCGAAGACCTCGCCGGTCATGTTCTCGACCACGCCGAGCAGGCGCATGTTCGTCTTCTGCGCCATCAGCGCCGCGCGGGCCGCGATCTCCTGGGCCAGCGGCTGCGGCGTCGTCACGATCACGGCCTCGGCGCGCGGCAAAAGCTGGCCGAGCGAGATCGAGACGTCACCGGTACCCGGCGGCATGTCGACGACGAGCGTGTCGAGCTCACCCCAGTGGACGTCTGAGAGGAACTGCTCGAGCGCGCGGTGCAGCATCGGCCCGCGCCACATCACCGGCGAGTTGTCGTCGAGGAAGAAGCCGATCGACATCAGCTTGAGGTCGTCCTTGACCGGCGGGACGATCATCCGCTCGACGACAACCGGGCGCTGGCGAATCCCGAGCAGGTGCGGGATCGAATGGCCGTACACGTCCGCGTCGAGGACCCCAACGCGTTGACCGAGGGCGCTGAACGCGGCGGCGAGGTTGACCGTCAGCGACGACTTGCCGACCCCGCCTTTGCCGCTCGCGACGGCGATCACGCGCGTGGAGCGGTCGAGCGAGATCCCCTTCGTGCGCTCTGTGACACCGCCGCGGAGCTTGGTCGTCAGCGCCGCCTTTTCCTCCGGCGACATGACATCGAAATCGAGCGAAACGCGCTCGACGCCGTCAACCGGCGCGAGCGCCTCGGCGACCTGCTGCTCGAAGCTCGACCGCAGCGGACAGCCGGCGACCGTCAGCGCGATCGTGACCGCGACGTCCCCGCCGTCGATCCGGACGTCGCGGACCATGTCGAGCTCTGTGACCGGACGGCGCAGCTCGGGGTCGATGACCTGCTCGAGTGCTTTGAGGATCTCGTCGCGCGAAGGCTCCATCGGGACGAGCCTAGCTAAACGCCCAATCGCCGCTTCAACCACAGCGCGTTCTTGATCGCGAAGCCCTCCCAGTCGTTGTTGAAGTAGGCGTAGACGTCGTGCTCGCGGCGCCAGCGGTCGATCCGCTGAGCCCACTCCTCCAGCTCCGACTCGGAGTAATTGCCGCGCCGGCCGCGGGAGCCGGAGTGGAAGCGAATGTACGTCCAGTCGGCGGTCAGCTCGTGCGTCTGAAACGGCCGTCGCGGGTCGTCGCCGATCACGAGCGCGGCGCCGACGCCGCGAAGCAGCTCGTAGACCTCCGGTGCGAACCAGCTCTGGTGGCGGAATTCGAAGCAGTGGCGGCCCGGCGGAAGCTCGCCGAGCGCGTTCGCGAGACGCTCGTCGTCGCGCCGGAAGTTGCCCGGCAGCTGCCAGAGCACCGGCCCGAGCTTGGGCGAGCGCACGAGCGGCTCGATCCGCTCGTAGAAGCTCCGCACGCCGGCGTCCAGGTCATGCAGGCGCTTGAGGTGCGTGATGTAGCGGCTCATCTTGACCGCGAACTGGAACGCAGGCGGACTCGTCTCGACCCAGTTCGCGACCACGTCGCGCTTCGGCAGCCGATAGAAGGTCGCGTTCACCTCGACGGTCTCGAAGTGGCGCGCGTAGTACTCGAGCCAGAGCCGCGGTGGACAGCGCGGCGGATAGAAGACGCCGTTCCGCCAGTGGTCGTGGTTCCAGCCCGAACAGCCGATTCGAACCGGTTCTAGCTCAGCGCCGCGAACAGTTCGCTGCACAGCTCCGGTGTGCCCGCCGCGACGACGCGTGAACGCCCTTCGGTGTCGAGCGGCGCCTGGCCGAACGGCGGCGCCTCCGGCAAGTCGATCGCCAGTCCGCACTCGCGCACGAGCAGCTGTGCAGCGGCGATGTCGACCGAGCGCGCTCCCTTGAGGGAGCAGACCGCGTCCACGCGGCCTGCCGCGAGGTGGCAGAGCGAGATAGCGAGCGAGCCCATGATCCGCAGCCGGTGCGCGAGCCCGACCATCTGCGCCGCCTTCTCCGCGACCAACGACGTCAAGGTCGCTTCGAACGACAGGATCTCGATCTCGTCCTTCGGACGCACGTCTCCGAGCCGCTCAGCACCGAGGAATGCCCCGCCGCCGCGCTCCGCCGTCCACTCCTCGCCGGTGCCGAAGTCGTAGACGTAGCCGAAGTGGACGTCATCCATGGTCGCGCCGTCGGCGACGGCGAGCGAGAGGGCGAAGAACGGGATCCCGCGCTTGGCGTTCAGCGACCCGTCGATCGGGTCGACGACGACGTGCGTCGAGCCGCCCGAACCGAACGTGCGCTCACCAAGCTCTTCCGAGATCAGCGTGAAGTCGGCTCCCGTGGTCTCGAGCCGGCGAACGATCGCGTCCTCCGCCGCCGCGTCGATCGCGACCGTTTCATCACCGCCCTTGCCGGCGCCAACGACGGGCTCCCGCTCGACCCGCGTCGGCAGCTCGACGAGCACGCCGCGCACGTCCTCGACCGCGGCCCGGCAGGTCGCGAGCCAGTCAGTCAAGTGGTTGGAACAGAAGGCCCGAGGTGAGCTTGGGGAAGAAGTAGGTGGTTTTCTGCGGCAGGACGTGGCCCTCGCGCGCGCGCGTGAACACGTCCTCGATCCGGGTCGGCCTGAGCAGGAACGCCCCCTCGGCCTCGCCGCGATCGACGGCCGCGACCGCCTCGCCGCGCTGCGGCGTGTAGCTGACGCCCTGAGGCGCGAAGGCATCGACGACCTCGACGTCGAGCCCGTCGCCCTCGAGCAGCTCGTAGCCGCCGCGCCGATAGAGGACAACCCCCGGGAGCTCGTCGCCTGGCTCGTCAATCGGCGTCCCGCGGACGCCGTCGACCGACTGCGCAAGCCGGTGGGTCGGGAAGATCGTCAATCCCTCTTCGCGGATCGAGACGAGCACCACCATCATCCAGGCACTTGCTTCCGTGCCGTCCTCCTCGTGGAAGGCGAGCGCGGTCTCGTAACGGTGGTGGCCGTCGGCGATGAGGAGCTGCGCGTCGGCGAAGCGCCCGCCGGGATCGTCCTCGACGCGCCAGAGCCGGTCGCCGCCCGCGACGAGGTCCGGCTCGCGCCGGGGAATCTCGACCGGGTTGCCGTCGTGCAGAAGGAAGATCGGCTCGAGCTGGGTCCGTGTCGCCCGCAGGAGTCTCAGGCGCCCCTCCTTCGGCCCGGCGTGCGTGCGCTCGTGCGGCAGGACGACTCGACTCTCGTAGGGCTCGAGTCGAAGGGTGACCACGAGTCCGTTGCGGATCCGCGCTACCCCATCCGGGCCGGTGTAGGACTGCGACAGCGCCCAGACCGCCGGTTCAGTCTCCCGCTCGAGCACGCCGTCCGCCTGCCAATCTGAGAGCTCGCGCGCGGCTTGCTCTTCGGACTCCGGCAGGGTCAGATGGACGACGTTGTGCGGGTCGAGCGCCAGGTAGTGCTCACGCTCCTGGGCCGAGATCACGTCGTACGGCGGCGCGACAAGCCGCACGAGCGACCCCGCCGCGGACGAATAGCGAAGCGCCCGAAAGGGCCGAATCTGGGCCATCGCGCCGGACGCTACCAGCCGCTTCAGGACCTAGACTCCCGTCGTGAGCGCGATCGCCCAGCTGGCGGAGGAACGGGTCGTCGAAGGCACTTACGCGGTCGCGAGAAAGCAACGCCTGCGCACGCGCAACGGTTCCTCGTACCTCGCACTCGAGCTCGTCGACCCGAGCGGGCGGATCGAGGCGCGCGTCTGGAACGACGTCGACTTGCTCGACGCCCGCTTCGCCGAAGGCGATGCGGTACGCGTGCTCGGCCGGGTCGAGAAGTTCCGCGACAAGCTGCAGCTCGAGGTGAGGTCGCTCGAGGCGGCTCCCGATGCCGATCCCGCTGCGCTGACGCCCGCCCTGCGACGCGACGCAGACGAGCTCGACGGGTTCCTCGAGTTCCTGGCCGGAGAGATCGCCCATCCCGGATTGAAGGCGACGGTCGGCCGACTGCTAGCGGACGACGCGCTGCGAGCCTCGCTGCGTTCGCTCCCCGCCGCCCCGGACGGCCACCACGGCTACGCCGGCGGCCTGCTCGAGCACACCGTCGGCGTCGCGACGATCTGCCGTGAGACCACGCAGATGCATCCGCGGCTGCGCACCGATCTCCTGCTCGCAGCTGCGCTGCTGCACGATCTGGGTCGTGCCCGCGAGCTCGGGCCGGCGCCGAGCTTCCGGCAAACCGACGAGGGCCGCCTGCTCGGCCACGTCCACCTTGGCCTGCGGCTGATCGAGGACCGGGCGGCGGCCGTCGAAGCTGATGTCCGAGCCGAGCTCCTGCACGCGATCGCAGTGCATCACGACCTGCGCTCGGCCAAGACCGCCGAAGCGGCAGTGCTCTACCACGCAAACCAGCTCGACGCGGTCGCGGCCACCCGGCCCGTGGACTAAGGCGCTCGCTTGCGACGCCGCCTGGAGGACGTCCCGGCTTTTGCCGGGGCGTCCGTCTAATCCCCGTTGGCAATAGTGCTACCAGTGGGTTCTTCCAGGACGGGTTCGTAAAGTGTTCGCAGCCGCGCTCGCCCTGGCGGCCGCCGCGTCGTGGGGAGTCGGAGACTTCTTCGGCGGCCTCAAGAGCAGGTCGCTGAATCCGGTCGCCATTCTGATCGTCGCCCAGCCGATTGGTCTGACCTTGCTCGCGATCTGGGTCGCGGTCCGCGGTCAGGGGCCGCCTGGCTC
>Ga0307317_10000188_pt1 | contig 17195 bp, 16 predicted proteins | sample ER_DNA_357_FD_194498 | JGI IMG/M metagenome (GOLD analysis project Ga0307317, IMG submission 194498) | Bulk soil microbial communities from the East River watershed near Crested Butte, Colorado, United States - ER_DNA_357 | ecosystem: Environmental > Terrestrial > Soil > Floodplain | place...
TTCGAGGTGATCATCGTCGTCTCGATCCAGGCGTTCATCTTCGCCGCCCTGTCCGCCATCTACATCGGCTCGGCGATCGAGCCCGAACACTAGGAGGAACCATGTCCACGCTTCTCGCCGCCACCACGGGTGACGTAACAAAGGCCGGCAAGGCGATCGCCCTGGCACTCGGCATCGGCCTCGGCGCGCTCGGAGCCGGCGTCGGCATCGGCAACATCTTCGGCTCGATGATCCAGTCGGTCGCACGCCAGCCCGAGCTCCGAGGTGAGCTCCAGGGGATCCAGTGGCTCGGCTTCGCGCTCACCGAGGCCGTCGTCTTCTACGGCCTGATCGGCGGCCTGCTCGCCTACGTCCTCATCTGAGATGAACGCTTTGCTCGCCAGCAACGCCCTGATCAAGGTCACGCCGGGGCTGATGATCTGGACGATCGTCTGCTTCCTGATCGTCCTCTTCGTCCTCAAGCGGTATGCCTTCGGCCCGATCCAGCAAGTGATCGACGAGCGTCGCGAGCGCATCCGCCGCGCGCTCGAGGAAGCCGACGAGGCGCGCGACGAAGCCCGCAAGCTGCTCGAAGAGCACCGCAAGCTGATCGGCCAGGCCCGGTCGGAGGCGGAGGAGATCCTCGGCGAGGCCCGCCAGGTCGGTAAGGCGATGCAGCAGCGGGTCAAGGAGGAGACCGAGGCCGACCGAGAGCGGCGACTCGAGGAGACGAAGCGCCAGATCGAAGCCGAGACGCGGCGCGCGCTCGAGGCGATCCGCTCCGAGGTCGCCGAGCTGAGCCTCGTCGCGGCCGAGAAGGTCGCCCGCAAGTCGCTCGACGACAAGGATCAGCGCCGCCTGATCGACGAGGCGATCGGCGAGCTCGACTTCAGCGTCCTGGAGCGCAACGACTAGTCGTATGGCTGCAGCGCATCGCATGTACGCCCGCGCGCTCTACGAGGCGGCGAAAGACAAGGACCGGCTCGACGTGGTCCGCGAGGAGCTCGCCGACTTCGTCCAGGCGCAACGCGAGGTTCCCGAGCTACGCGAGCTACTGCGCAACCCGCAGCTAGACCACCGGGTCAAGGCCTCGGCGCTCGAGGAGCTGCTCGGCGGCGATGAGGAGCTCGTCCGCAATTTCCTCTTGCTACTCGCGGAGAAGAACCGCGCCGGCGAGGTTGAGGAGATCGCGCGCGAGTTCGAGCAGATGGTCGCCCTGGAGGAGGGCATCCTCGATGTCGAGCTGACCACTGCGGTCGAGCTCTCGGACGAGGAGGCGCGCGACGTGATCAAGCAGATCGAGAAGGCCTCAGGCCGGAAGGTGGAGGCCTCGCGCCGCGTCGACCCCGACCTGATCGGCGGCATCGTCCTCCAGGCCGGCTCGATGCGTCTCGACGCAAGCGTGCTCGGCCGCCTGAACAGGCTCCGCACCGAACTGACGACAAGGAGATAACGCTTTGAAGCTACGCCCCGAAGAGATCACCTCGATCCTGAAGAAGCGAATCGAGGAGTACGACGTCGAGACCGACCTCGCCGAAGTCGGCAGCGTGCTTCAGGTCGGAGACGGGATCGCCCGCGTCTACGGGCTCGAGGACGCACTTTCGCTCGAGATGCTCGAGTTCGAGCACGGCGTCACCGGCCTCGCCTTCAACCTCGAGGAGGACAACGTCGGCACCGCGCTCTTCGGCGAGTGGGAGCACGTCAAGGAGGGCGAGGTCGTCAAGCGGACGGGCAATGTCGCCAGCATTCCGGTCGGCGAGGCGCTGATCGGGCGGATCGTCAACCCGCTCGGCGTGCCGGTCGACGGCCAGGGCCCGATCGAGACGACCGAGACGCGCCCGATGGAGTTCAAGGCGCCGGGCGTCGTCGACCGCCAGCCGGTGAAGGAGCCGCTGCAGACCGGCCTCAAGGCGATCGACTCGATGATCCCGATCGGCCGCGGCCAGCGCGAGTTGATCATCGGCGACCGCGGCACCGGCAAGACCGCGATTCTCGTCGACACGATCCTGAACCAAAAGGACCAGGACATCATCTGCATCTACGTCGCGATCGGGCAAAAGGAGTCGACGGTCGCCCAGGTCTACGAGCGCCTGAAGGACGCGGGCGCGATGGACTACACGATCATCGTCACCGCGGGCGCTTCCGAGGCGGCGCCGATCAAGTGGATGGCGCCCTACTCGGGAACGGCGATGGGCGAGTACTTCCTCTACAAGGGCGGCCACGCCCTCTGCATGTACGACGACCTCTCGAAGCACGCGGATGCGTACCGGCAGATGTCGCTGCTGCTTCGCCGCCCGCCCGGCCGCGAGGCCTACCCCGGCGACGTCTTCTACCTTCACTCGCGGCTGCTCGAGCGCTCGGTGAAGCTCTCCGACGAGCTCGGCGGCGGCTCGCTGACGGGGCTACCAGTGGTCGAGACACAGGCGGGAGACGTCTCCGCCTACATCCCGACCAACGTGATCTCGATCACCGACGGCCAGATCTTCCTCGAGTCGGAGCTGTTCTTCTCGGGAGTCCGGCCGGCGATCAACGTCGGCATCTCGGTCTCCCGGGTCGGCGGCAACGCGCAGACGAAGGCGATGCGCTCCGTCGCCGGTCGCCTGAAGCTCGACCTCGCGCAGTACCGCGAGCTGGAAGCGTTCTCGCAGTTCGGTTCCGAGCTCGACCAGGCAACGCAGAACACGCTGGCCCGGGGTGAGCGCATGGTCGCGACTCTGAACCAGCCCCAGTACCAGCCGTGGGCGCTCGAGGAGCAGGTGGCGGCGATCTTCGCCGGCAACGAGGGCTTCCTCGACGACATCCCGACCGACCAGGTACAGCGGTTCCAGGAGGAGCTGCGCGAGCACCTGCGCACGGAAGGCTCGGTCTACAAGGGGATCCGCGAGGAGAAGATCCTCTCCGACGAGACCCAGGAGAAGCTCCGCCAGGAGATCGAGAAGTTCAAGAACACATTCGCGGTTCAGGACACGTCACCCGTCTCGTAGATGGCGACCGTTCAAGACCTGAAGCGGCGGATCCGGTCCGTCACCAACACGCGCAAGATCACCAAGGCGATGGAGCTCGTCGCCTCGGCCCGGCTGCGCCGGGCGGAGGCGCGGATCGAGGCGCTGCGGCCCTACGCGGACCGGATGCTCGAGCTAATGGGCATCACCACGCGCGCCGCGGGATCGGTCCGACTGCCGCTGCTCGAGCGGCGCGAGACTGTGCGCCGCGTCGCGATCCTGCCCGTGACGGCCGACCGCGGCCTCGCCGGCGCCTTCAACGCCCAGGTCCTCCGCCGGGCGTTCGTGCTCGAACGGGAGCTGCGCAATGACGGCGTCGAGGTAAGCTGGCTCGCCTCGGGCCGGCGAGGACGCTCGAGCTTGACGTTCCGCGGTTACGAGCTCGTCCAGTCCTGGCAGGGCTTCAGCGAGCGGCCTGAGTACGCGGACGCCCAAATGATCGCGCGACGGGCCGCGGAGCTTTACGCGAACGAAGAGGTCGACAAGGTCATCGTCATCTACAACCGCTTTCAGTCCGCCCTCGTCCAGCAGGTCACGGTTCAGGAGCTCCTGCCGATTCCCGAGAAGCTCGTACAAGGCGGCGACGACGACGCCGAGCAGGCGGCGCTGCGGGGCGACTTCATCTACGAGCCCGAGCCGGAGCAGATCCTCGAGCGATTGCTGCCGGTCTACGTCGAGACCGAGCTCTACCGCGCGCTGCTCGAGTCTGCCGCCTCCGAGCAGGGCGCCCGAATGACGGCGATGCGCAACGCCTCGAGCAACGCCGGGGAGCTGATCGGTAGCCTCACCCTGGCGATGAATCGTGCCCGCCAGGCCGAGATCACGCAGGAGATCCTCGAAGTTGTTGCCGGCGCGGACGCGCTGACCGCCTAACAAGCTCACCCGCGCGCGCGTCTAAAGAAATGGAGCAAGAAAAACCGTTGCGCTCCTATACTTCGCGAACCTGTGCCCCCTGACCAGACAGAACGCGATCGCGTCGGCGCAAGTGCACAAGCCGGCCTAGCGTCTGCGGTCGCAGTCGAGTCAGGCGGCGAGCTCGGTGAGATCGACGCGATCCAAGCGCGCGGCTACTGGGAGCAGGTCTGGCGCCGGTTCCGCCGCGACAAGGTTGCGATCGGCAGCGGCATCTTCATCATCTTCCTCCTCGGTCTAGCGATCGTCGGCGGCCCGATCGCCGCCCACTACGTCGGGCACGGCCCGAACAACGTGAATCTGGACGCCGGCCTGCACGGCGAGACGGCGCTGCCGGTCGGTCCGTGGTCGCATGTCTCGTGCTCCGGCTTCGCGACGCCGCCCAATCCGGGCTCGTGTGCGGCGCATCCGAGAGGGACGCAGCTCTACATCCTCGGCGCCGACGGCCAGCTGGGTAATGACGAGTTCCTGCGGCTGCTTTACGGCGCCCGTGTGTCGCTCGAGGTGGCGTTCCTGTCGACAATCGGGGTGATGTTCATCGGCGTCCTCCTCGGCACGATCGCCGGGTACTACCGGGGCTGGATCGACACGGCGATCTCGCGCGTGATCGAGCTGACGATGGTCTTCCCGGCCCTGCTCTTCATCGTCGCGCTGAGCGCGACGGTCGGACCCCAGCTGAACCACATCACCTTTGGGATCTTCTCTCGAGGGGTGATCACGTTGGTGATCGTCTTCAGCATCTTCGGCTGGTACTACCCGGCGCGAATCATGCGCGCCCAGGTGCTCTCGTTACGAGAGAAAGAGTTTGTCGAGGCTGCTCGCATGGTGGGCGCCAGCGACTCGCGGATCATGCGCTCGCATGTCGTGCCGCACCTCGTCGCGCCGATCATCGTCTACTCGACCCTCACGATTGCGCAGTACATCCTGCTCGAGGCCGGCCTCTCGTTCCTCGGGCTCGGGATCGACCCCTCGATTCCCAGCTGGGGCAACCTGCTCTCGACGGGCCCCCAGTACTACCTGACGCAACCGTGGCTGATGGTCTGGCCGGGGATCGCGATCCTCAGCACGACCCTCGCGTTCAACCTGCTCGGGGATGGTCTACGCGATTCGTTCGATCCCCGCGGAGCCCGCTGAGAAATCAGCACCTGCGGCACTAACTAAACCCCTCCACAAACGTCAAAGAAAGCGTGCAGAGCTCTTGGCCGGTTTATATTCCCGGCCTCTTCAGCGGAAAGGAGTCACATGTATAAGCGTCTATCGCTTTCGATCGCCATGCTGGCGGTCGGAGCGGCGATGCTGGCAGCGGCCAGTGTTGCGAGCCCGGGGGCGGCTAGCAAGTCCAGCGCGCCCACGAGCTCGAAGGCCAAGCAGGGCGGCATCTTCAAGGCCACACTGTTTGCCGGCATCGAGAACATCGACCCGCAGCGCTCGTATTACGTGCCTGAGTGGCAGTACGAGTGGCTGACGGCTCGCCCGCTACTCAACTTCGCCCATTCAACAGGGGCACGCGGTTACCGCCTGCTCAACGAGGGTGCGAGGAGCTACACCGTCTCTCGTGACGGTCGTACGTACACCTTCCACCTGCGGCAGGGGATGAAGTTCAGCAACGGCACGCCGATCACGGCGGCCAACTACAAGCACACGTTCATTCGCGTGCTGAATCCGAATGTCGGCTCGCCTCTCGCCTCGTTCCTCACTGACCCCGTGTCGGTAAACATTGTCGGTGCGTTGAACTACAACACGACCGGCAAGGGTTCGGTGGCCGGCATCCAGACGAAGGGCAAGTACACCTTCATCATCAAGCTGGTGAAGGCGAACGCACTGCTCCCGACTCTGGTTGCGCTGCCTCCGACGGGTGCGGAGCCCACGAACCTGCCTCTGAAGCCGATCACCTCGGCGCCGAAGCAGCTTCCGTCGGGCGGTCGCTACTACGTCGCGAAGTACACGCCGGACCGGCTGATCCAGATCCGGAAGAACAAGTACTACAAGCCGCTCGGGGCTGCCCCGATGCCCGGCAACGTCGGCGGATTCGACTACACGATCGGCGTCCAGCAGGACCAGGCGCTGCTCCTCATCAACAAGGGGCAGTCGGACTGGGCCGCTGACGGTCTCACGCCTTCGTCGTGGGGCCCGCTGTTCCAGAAGTACGGCACGAAGGGCCGCGCTCAGGTGTTCTCCACGTCGGTGGTCGACTACGCCGTCATGAACACCTCGAAGGGCGTCTTCGCGAACCTGAACGCACGCAAGGCCGTCAACTACGGCATCAACCGCAACTCGCTGGTGAAGATCCGCGGCCCCAAGGCCGGCTTCCCGCAGTGCTCGCTGTTGACGCCGGCGATCCCGGGCTACAAGCGCTGCACCGTGTACCCGCTGCAGAAGCAGGACACGGCGAAGGCGCGCAGCCTGGCGAACGGCCACACCGGTCACGTCAACTTCTGGTACACGTCGTCGACCACCGGCACGCTGATCCAGCGGCTGGCGTCGTCGCAGTTGAACGCGATCGGCTTCAACAACATCGACTACAAGCCGTTCTCGAGCGGTCTCTTCACCGCTCTCGGCAAGAAGGGGAACGACTACGACTTCGCCATCATCGGCTGGTCGGCCGACTTCCCGGATCCGTACGACTACATCAACAAGCTGCTCTCGGGTCAGACGATCCAGGACGTGCAGAACAACAACGTGTCCTACTTCAACAACCCGAAGGCAAACGCTCAGATGAACCACGCCGCGTCCCTCAAGGGCTCGGCCCGCTACGCGGCGTACGGCAATCTGGATAACTCCATCCAGAAGAACTACGCCCCGATTGCAGGCATCGACAACCGCAACGACCGCGAGTATTTCTCGGCGCGCGTCGCTGTCCCGTCGATCGTGCAGTCGCCCATCTATGAGATCGATCTCGGGAAGCTCGCTCTGAAATAGGCGCGAGTTGATCTAAGACCGATCAACGGCGAGGCGCCGATCCCCAGTGGGTCGGCGCCTCGTCTCGTATAATCTCGATCGGGGGTTCGGGTGCGATGATTCGTTATCTGATCAGGCGAGTTCTCTGGGCAATCGTCCTGTTTCTCGTCGTCACGATGGTCACCTACGTGATCTTCTTCCTGGTGCCGAACGACCTCGCCGCCAAGGTGGCGGGCCAGGGCTCGAGCCAGGATCAGCGTGCCCGGGCGATCCACTACCTCGGGCTCGACCGTCCGGTCTACGTGCAGTACAGCCGGTTCCTTTGGAGGATGATTAAGCCGATCCCCGTCGAGGTCGCCGGTGTCCCAGTCTTCGTCCGGCCCCAGGCCGACCTCGGGCGCTCGTTCGTCGAGGCGCGGCCGGTCAACGAGATCATCAAGGCTGCGGCTCCAGTGACCGCGTCGCTCGTTTTCGGCGGCGTCGTGGTCTGGATGCTGATCGCGCTCCCGGTCGGGATTCTGTCGGCCCTGCGTCCCCGCTCGCTCTTAGACAGGGTTTCGATGACGTTCGTCTTGATCGGGATCTCGGCCCATCCCGTCTGGATCGGACTGATCTTCGCGTACGTCTTCGGCTACAAGTTCGGGTGGTTCCCGATTCAGGGCTACTGCGACTTCATCAACCCCGCGACCGACTGCGGTGGACCGGTGCAGTGGGCCTACCACATGTTCCTGCCCTGGATCACTTACGCGATCCTCTTTGCCGCGCTCTACGTGCGCATGATCCGTGCGAATGTGCTCGAAGCCTTGAACGAGGACTACGTGCGGACCGCGCGCGCCAAGGGCGCGCCCGAATGGCGGGTGCTTCGCTCCCACGTGCTGCGAAACGCGCTCCTGCCCGTCGTGACGATGCTTGGCATGGACATCGGCGTCGGTCTCGGTGGAGCGATCTTCACCGAGACGATCTACGGCCTTCCGGGCCTGGGGAGGACGGTGATTCGCGCGATTGGGATCAACGACCTGCCGATCGTGATGGGGGTCGTCGTGTTCGCGACGTTCGCGATCATCGTGCTCAACCTCATCATCGATCTCCTCTACGCCTGGATCGATCCACGGATCAGGCTGAGCTGATTTGCGCGGCCCGACTTACCCGGAGGGGCGCTAGTGGCTCTCCTCGAAGTCAATGACCTGAAGACGTCCTTCCAGACCGACGACGGGATCGTCAGGGCGGTCGACGGGGTCAGCTTCAGCGTCGAGAAGGGGGAGACCCTCGGCATCGTCGGTGAGTCGGGCTCGGGAAAGAGCGTCACCTGCCTGACGATCATGGGCCTGAACGCGAAGAAGAACACGATCACGAGCGGCAACGCGCTGTTCAACGGCGAGGACCTGCTGACCGCGGGGGCCAGGCGCCTGCGGGAGATCCGCGGCAACGACATCGCGATGATCTTCCAGGACCCGATGACCTCTCTGAACCCCGTCCATTCGATCGGTACCCAGCTCGTCGAGGCGGTTCAGCTTCATCGCGACGTTTCGAAGAAGGCGGCGCGGGGCCGGGCGCTCGAGCTCCTGAAGGCGGTCGGCATTCCGCGTGCCGAGCGGCGGCTCGACGACTACCCGCACCAGTTCTCGGGCGGCATGCGCCAGCGGGCGATGATCGCGATGGCGCTCGTCAACGACCCGGACCTGCTGATCGCCGACGAGCCGACGACCGCGCTCGACGTGACGACCCAGGCTCAGATCATGAATTTGATGAAGCGGCTGCAGGAGGACTTCGGCAGCGCGATCATCGTGATCACGCACGATCTGGGCGTGGTGGCGGAGACCGCCGACGACGTGCTCGTCATGTACGCCGCCCAGGTCGCGGAGCACGCTCCGGTGCACAAGCTCTTCAACCGGCCTCATCACCCGTACACGTGGGGCCTGCTCGGCTCGCTGCCGCGGCTCGACGCCGATGTCGACCGGCTAGTCCAGATTCCCGGCCAACCGCCTTCGCTGCTGCGGCCGCCGAGCGGCTGCCGCTTCCATCCGCGCTGCCCATACGTTATGGATAAGTGCAGGACGGAAGACCCGCCGCTCGTGGGAATCTCGGATGATCCGGAGCATCTGCAGGCCTGCCATCTCGACGAGGCGACAAAGGACCGTGAGGCGGCCAAGCTGCTCGAAACGACGATGGCGCACACCGGCTAGAGAAAGTGCCCCATCCAGCAAGACATGCCGGCTTCTGGCCCGCGATCACGCGGCGCCAGAACCCACCCTCACTCTTGCCAAGGCTGACAGCCTTGGCCGCGAGCGAGTGCGGTCTCTGGCTTGGTGCTCGCGACCCAGAAGCTCGGCGGCATCACTGGAAGGGGCACTGAAAGCCGATGGCTGAAGACCTACTCGTCGTCGACAACGTCAAGAAGCACTTCCCGGTCACCCGCGGGATCATCTTCCAGAAGCAGGTGGGCGCCGTGAAGGCCGTCGACGGCGTCTCCTTCACCGTCAAGTCCGGTGAGACGCTCGGGATCGTCGGCGAGTCGGGCTGTGGGAAGTCGACACTCGCGCGCTGCATCATGCGGCTGCTCGACATCACCGACGGCACGATTACTTTCGACGGGCGGGACATCACGCGCCTCTCGCGGCCGAACATGCGGCCGATCCGGCGCGAGATGATGATGATCTTCCAGGACCCGTACGCGTCCCTGAACCCGCGCAAGCGCGTCGGCGCGATCGTCGGCGAGGCACTCGAGGTGCACAAGCTCGGCACTGCGCCCGAGACGAAGCGGCGGGTCCAGGAGTTGCTCGAGGTGGTCGGCCTCAACCCCGAGCACTTCAACCGGTTTCCGCACGAGTTCTCGGGCGGGCAGCGCCAGCGGATCGGCGTCGCCCGCGCGCTGGCGATCAACCCGAAGCTGATCGTCTGCGACGAGCCGGTCTCGGCGCTCGACGTCTCGGTGCAGGCCCAGATCCTCAACCTGCTCGAGGACCTGCAGCAGGATTTCGGCCTGACGTATGTCTTCATCGCCCACGACCTCAACGTCGTGCGGCACATCTCCGACCGGGTGCTCGTCATGTACCTCGGCAAGATCGTGGAGCTCGCTCCCAAGCTGGAGCTCTACGAGCGCCCGAAGCACCCCTACACGGGGGCTCTCCTGTCCGCGGTGCCGATCGCAGATCCCGAGCGGGGCCGCGCTCGCCAGCCGGTCGTGCTCGAGGGGGACGTCCCGAGCCCGCTGAACCCGCCGGCCGCATGCAACTTCCATCCGCGGTGCCCGCGGTTCCAGGAAGGCCACTGCGATGTCGAGGATCCGCCGCTCTACCCGTTCGGAAACGGCCATGTGGCTGCTTGTCATTACCCGCTCGAGCGTTGGCCGCTCGAACCGGAGGAGTTCCGAACGCCCGGCGCCGCCGGGCCGCCGGTTGAGCCCTCGGCAGTCTCTTAGCGGTGTTACTTCCGGCTCTACGCCGGTTCGTCCAGCTGCTCGCGGCGATCGGCGTGCCGACCCTGGTCGGCTCGATCCTGTTCGGGCTCCTGCTCGGCGCCTCGCTGCCTCGGTCGATCGCGCTTGGCTTCTACCTCGTCGGCTCGTTCCTGATGATCGCGGGCTTCTTCTTCGGCAATCGCGGCCCTGTTCGTCCCAGGGGGGCGGCCGATATCGGCGGGCTCTTGCCGACAGGTTCGCGGCGCCTGCGCTGGGCAACCAGGCAGGAGAGCGACGACGCGATCAACTTCTCGGCGGTCTTCGTCGCCCTCGGCTTCGTGCTCATTCTTTTAGGCATCGCGTCCGATAACAAGCACGCGTTGTTCTGAACGAAAAGTCGCCGAAAACTACCTAACTGTCCTCCGCTCTTTTCGTCACACTTGGTAATGGTGCTCGCACGCTCACAAAAATGCGATCGGATGCGCAGCTCGATCTCGGCCGAGCTCGACGGCGAGCTTTCGGAGTTCGAAGCCATCCGCATGCGGGGCCATCTCCGCGTCTGCCCGTCCTGCCAGGCGTTCAAGGCCGATGCCGAGCGGTTCGCCACCGCGCTGCGCAGCGCTCCGCTGGAGCCGCTGAGCCGTTCCGTCGCGGTGCCTTCACGCCGCCGGCGCGCGATGCACCTTCGAGTCCCGGTCGCGGCTGCGGTTGCGGTTTCCATGATCGCTGCCGGCGGCCTCTTCGAGGCTCTCCACTCCAGCTCCGTCATCAGCGAGTCTTCGGCGCGCGGGGCCGCTCTGGCAGACAGCCGGACGGACTACCGGGCGCTCTCTCGCCGCCAGCAGCAGGCGAACTTCAACCAGCTGTTCGCGCGCCGCGCCGAGCTCGCGGCAAATCGGATTCCGCGGCATCCGGGCTTTCAGAACCCGTAGGAACCGGTAAGTAACACTTTCGCCGCAAACGAGACGGGTACTGTGAGTCTCATGGCGATGCCATCCCTGATCAGCTCGTACGTCTGAAGCCTCGATCACGCCGACCGGGTGTCGGCAATGTTGAAGGCCTACGACGCGGCAACCCTACCGAGCCCCCCGAATAGGGCCTTCGCTAGACTGCGGGCGCTGGTGGGGCGCCTCCGAGGTCGCCCGGTTCCGACCCTCGAGGAGACGCATGCCTGAGCAGCAAAACGTCGGCAAGGTGATCGAGATCAAGGGCGTCGTCATCGACGCGGCCTTCTCGGAAAACCTGCCGGAGATCTACACCGCCCTGAGGATCGTCGGCCCCGACGGCGAGGTGATCGCCGAGGTGCAGCAGCATCTGGGCGACGACCGCGTCCGCGCCGTCGCGATGGACTCGACCGACGGGATTCCACGCGGCGTCGACGTGATCGACACCGGGCAGCCGATCACCGTTCCCGTGGGCAAGCCCACCCTCGGCCGGATCTTCAATGTCCTCGGCGACCCGATCGACAGCGACAAGCCCGTCGACGCCGGCGAACGCTGGCCGATCCACCGCGAGCCGCCCGGCTTCGAGGAGCTACACCCCACCACCGAGGTCTTTGAGACCGGCCTCAAGGTCGTCGATCTGATCGCGCCCTTCATCAAGGGCGGCAAGGTGGGCCTCTTCGGAGGCGCCGGTCTCGGCAAGACGGTGCTGATCCAGGAGCTGATCCGCAACGTCGCGCGCGAGCACCAGGGAAACTCGGTGTTCGCTGGTGTCGGCGAGCGGACCCGCGAGGGGAACGACCTCTACCTCGAGATGCAGGAGTCCGGCGTCCTCAAGGACACGGCGCTCGTCTTCGGTCAGATGAACGAGCCGCCGGGAGCAAGGCTTCGTGTCGCATTGACGGCCCTGACGATGGCGGAGTACTTCCGCGACGAGGGCGCCGACGTGCTGCTCTTCATCGACAACATCTTCCGCTTCGTCCAGGCGGGCTCCGAGGTCTCCGCGCTGCTCGGCCGGATGCCGAGCGCGGTCGGCTACCAGCCGACCCTGGCGACCGAGATGGGGCAGCTCCAGGAGCGCATCACCTCGACGCGGGCCGGCTCGGTCACCTCGGTGCAGGCGATCTACGTGCCGGCCGATGACCTCACCGACCCGGCGCCGGCGAACACCTTTGCCCACCTCGACGCCTTCATCACGCTCTCGCGGTCGATCTCCGAGAAGGGCATCTACCCGGCGATCGACCCCCTCGACTCCAGCTCTCGGGCGCTCCAGCCCGGCATCGTCTCGGACGAGCACTACGAGACCGCGACGCGCGTCCAAGAGGTGCTCCAGCGCTACAAGGAGCTCCAGGACATCATCGCGATCCTCGGGATCGACGAGCTCTCCGACGAAGACCGGCTGATCGTCCAGCGGGCGCGCAAGATCGAGCGCTTCCTCTCGCAGCCGATGTTCGTGGCCGAGGCCTTCACCGGCCAGCCGGGCACGTACGTGAAGCTCGAGGACACGATCCGCGGCTTCATGGAGATCCTCGACGGGAAGCACGACGACCTGCCCGAACAGGCCTTCTACATGGTCGGCACGATCGACGATGCGTCGACGAAGGGCCGCGAGTCGGGCGGCGATCAGGAAGACAAGCCCGAGGAGCCGGCCGCGGAAGCCGAGGCGGAGCCGGCGGAAGAGCCAGAAGCAGTTCCCGCGTAGGTACGTGGCAGACGGCCGCCGCACGTTCTCGCTCTCGCTGACGACGCCCGACGGGGCCGTCTTCGAGGACGAAGCCGAGATGGTGATCGTCCCGGGCGCCGCCGGCGAGATCGGCGTGCTCGCCCGGCACGCGCCGCTGATCGCGCTGCTCCAGGCAGGATCCACGCGCGTCTACAAGGACCGCGATGCCGAGGACATCGTCGAGTTCGCTACCGGGCCAGGGTTCTTCACCGTCGAGCAGGATCGTGCGCTCGCTCTGGTCGACACCGCGGTCGACGTCCGCGAGGTCGATCCGGATGCGGCGCGGGAGCAGCTCGAGGAGGCACGTGCCGAGCTGGAGCGCGTCGAACGCGGTGAGTCCGACGCCGACCGCTGGCAGCTGGAGCAACGGATCAAGGCCGCAGAGAACCAGCTGGCGGCGGCAGGCCACGCCTGATGCAGGCGTTCGTCACCGGCATCTATCCGCGTTCGGAGCAGCTCGTTCAGGCGACCCGTGACCTCGACCGGGGCCGAACGACCGAGGAGGCGGTCGACGAGCAGGTCGAGCGCGATCTGGCGGAGCTCGTCTCCGTCCAGCAGGCCGCGGGGCTCGATCTCCTGAGCGACGGGATGCTGGGCTGGCAGGACCTCTTCCGGCCGCTGCTCGAGGCAACCGACGGCCTGGAGACCGGGGCGCTGACGCGTTTCCTCGACACGAACACCTTCTATCGCGCTCCACATGCGACGACCGCGATGCCCAAGCTCACAGGGCCGCTCGACGAGCGCTACCTGCCGCCGGTGCCCGGGCCCAAGGTCGTGACCCTGCCGTCGCCGTACGCGCTCTCAGAGGGAACGGGCGTCCCTGCGACCGCTATCGCTGAGAACGTCCTCAAGCCGGTCATCGAATCGCTCGACGCCGAGCTGGTCGTTCTCTCCGAGCCGTTCTTCGGCCGCGAGCAGGGTTCCCCCGACGTGCTGGCCGAGCCGCTCCAGAAGCTGGCCGGCGGCCCGAAGCTCGCTTTGCAGCTGACCTTCTGCAACGCGCGCGAGCCGCTGCAGAACGGGCTGGCCGAGCTTCCCGTCGACGCGATCGGGATCGACTTCTACGCGACGCATCTGGTTGACGTCCCCAAGGGCTTCGGCAAGCTGCTGCTCGCCGGCATCGTCGACGCGCGCAGCTCGGCGCTGGAGGGCCCGCGCGAGCTCGCCGATTTCGCAGAGCGCTTGCGGAACGACCGCGAGGTCGAGCACGTCGCGCTCGTGCCGAACGGCGACCTCCAGTTCGTCTCCGAGCGCATCGCCCGCGAGAAGCTCGGGCGACTGGGCGCGGCCAAGACCGCTACCGTTGAAGCCGCCGCCTAGACCGTGAAAAATGCTGCCGCATTTTCCACGGAGCTGGTTTGTGACATTGCTTCGCTAGTCAGAACAGGGAGAAAGTCTTGAAGCTTCTTACCCACGAAATCGGCTCGCTCGCCAAGCCGCCCTGGCTGGTCAAGACCTCGGCCGGGACCCCGCTCGGCGAGAGCGACATCGAGCACGCCCGCACGTGGGGCGAGAAGGTTGGCGTCGATGGTCACGAGGAGCTCGTCGAGGCCCTCGAGCGTGGCAACCCCGACAAGGCCGAGCTCGGTCGCTGGGCCAGCCGCTACGCCCTGAGGCTGCTCGAGAGCGCAGGCATCGAGGTCGTCTACGACGGCGAGCAGCAGCGCACCGAGATGTACGCCTGGGCGGTCGACCATTCCGACGGCTTCGCCCCCCGCGGCACGGTGCGGAGCTTCGACAACAAGTACTACTCGAAATCCGCGGTCACCGACGAGCCTTCGCTGCGGGAGCCGTACCACAACAACGAGTTCGAGTTCCTGCAGTCGGTCGCGAATCACGACCTGAAGATCCCCGTCACCGGCGCGTACACGATCGCCGTCTGGTCGTACGACGAGCACTACGGGCCGCAGTCGGGGCGCATCGGCGCCGGGCACGGACGGGCCGAGGAGCTCACTGCGCGCCGAAGCTTCGCGAACGACCTCGCGCGGAACGTGATCCGACCCAACCTCGAGTCCCTGATCGACCTTGGCGCCAAATGGATTCAGATTGACGAGCCCGGCGCCTCCACTGAGGCGGACGAGCTCGACATCTTCGTCGAGAGCTTCAACGAGAGCGTCGACGGGCTCGACTGCTTCTTCTCGACCCACCTCTGCTTCTCGGACTACGACCTCTTCTTCCCGGCAATCGAGCAGATGCACGGTTGCAAGCAGTTCTGCGTCGGCTTCGCCAACTACGACAGCCGCGAGCTCGGGACTTCGGGCGCCGACCGGCCGGGCTACGAGGTGATCTCGAAATTCCGCGACCTGCCGTACGACCCGATTCTGGGGCTCGGCGTGCTCGACATCCACACCGACTTCGTCGAGTCGCCCGAGCTCGTCCGCGACAGAATCCTCTACGCGACGGAGGTCTTCGGCGATCCCGAGCGAATCCACGTCTGCCCGGACTGCGGCCTCCGAACGCGCAGCTGGGAGGTGGCGTACGACAAGCTCAGGAACATGGTCGAAGGCACGAAGCTCGCCGAGCAGGCGCTGGCGACGGCAGGAGCAACGACCTAGCCGGAACCGTGGCTATCCTGCCGAAACGGTGGGCGCCTTCGGGGCGCTTTTGCACATCTAAGACCAAATGAGAACGACGCTGAAGAGAGGAATCGGGCGCGGCGCGGGCCTGGACGGCAACGGCCACTCGGTGCTGCCGCCCGGAGCCTTCACACCGATGGCCCGCTACGCGCAGCCCCCACGGCGTGGCAGGGGGTTCGGCCGACGTGTCGCGGGCTTCTTCCTCTGGCTCGGCGTATTGGTGCTGATGGTCGCCGGGGGCGCGGCCGGTGGGCTCTACCTCTACGGCCACGACTTCGCCTCGGCGACGAGCCCGCACTCGAAGGCGATGAAACGCGCGGCGAAGCGGCTCGACTACGTCGCTCCCGGCAAGCCGGCCGTCGCCCTCGTCCTCGGTACCGACCACCGCTACGTGGACGGCAAGGACCCGGGCCGCTCGGACACGATGATGCTGATCCGCACCGACCCCGAGAGTCACACGGTGTCGATGCTCTCGTTCCCCAGGGACATGGCCGTCGAGATCCACTGCCCAGGGCGTGGATCCTTCGTCGACAAGATCAACGCCGCTTATCCACTCTGTGGTCCCAGTGGCCCGCTCGAGACGATCAAGGCGCTGACGCACGTTCCGATCAACTATCTGATCAGCGTCAACTTCGTCGGCTTCATCCAGGTCGTCAACAAGCTCGGCGGCGTCTACATCGACGTTGACCGGCGCTACTTCAACGATCACACCGGCCCGTTCGGCTACGCCGCGATCAACCTTCAGGCCGGCTACCAGCGCCTGAGCGGGAAGCAGGCGCTCGACTTCGTCCGCTACCGGCACACCGACTCCGACCTCTACCGGGTCGCCCGGCAGCAGCTGTTCGTGCGCGCGGCGAAAGAGCAACTCGCGCGGTTCTCCAGGTTCCACGTCAGCAGCCTGCTCGGGACGATCAAGCGCAACGTCGAGGTCGGCCGCTCCGGCGGCAGTGGCGTCGATCTGTCCACGATGCTCAACTACGCGCTCTTTTTCCACGGGCTCCCGGGCGGCCATTTCGTGCAGGTGCGGATCCAGGGCTTGGAAGGCCAGACCGACCTGACGACGGCCCCGCAGAACATCACCGACGCGGTGCAGGCCTTCCTCAACCCCGACCCGGAGGCGCCCGAGAAGGCGAATGCGGCGGCGCTGAAGGAGAAGTACAAGCCGAAGGTCACAGGTCTCAACCCGAAGTCGATCTTCGTCACGGTTCTCAACGGCAACGGCGTTGACGGCTCGGCGACGATCGCGGGCACGCAGTTGCACGAGCGGGGCTATCCGATCCTCCAGCCGCCGGACCGGCTGACGGCGAACGCGCCGGGAGGCTGGAACTACCCGGTGACGCGGATCTACTACGACGCGACGAAGCCACGCTCGAAGGACGCCGCCAAGCAGGTTGCGAAACTTTTCGGCGGCGGCGCCCGCACGGGCCCGATGACGCCGAGGCTGAGCCCCTATGCGAACGGCGCCATGCTCGTGGTCGTCGTCGGCAAGACGTACACCGGCACGCTCACCGGCGCCAATCCGACCGCTCCGCCCCCGCAGCACGAGCCGCCGCACACGATCTTCTCGCCGAGCACCTCACTCTCGGCGATGCGCCAGATCAGGCACAAGCTGCCGTTCCGGGTTCAGTACCCAACGGTGATCGACCGCAGCTCCCGGCTCGACCCGGAGCCGCCCAACCCGCGCGTCTACACCGTCCAGGGCCACAAGATGGCGAGACTCGTCTTCAGCACGGGCACCCCCGGCGAGTTCTGGGGCATCCAGGAGAC
>Ga0307317_10000194_pt1 | contig 17133 bp, 13 predicted proteins | sample ER_DNA_357_FD_194498 | JGI IMG/M metagenome (GOLD analysis project Ga0307317, IMG submission 194498) | Bulk soil microbial communities from the East River watershed near Crested Butte, Colorado, United States - ER_DNA_357 | ecosystem: Environmental > Terrestrial > Soil > Floodplain | place...
CGACCGGATCATGCAGCGGCTGCCGCTCTTCCTCCTCTACATCATCGGAGTCACGTTCATCGTGCTCGCGATGGCCTTCCGGTCGATCGTCGTCTCGGCGACGGCGGCAGTGACGACGCTCATGTCGGCGTTCGTCGGGTTCGGCGTTCTCGGCCTCGTCGTCCAGGAAGGGCATCTACTCGGGCTGACTGGCCTCGACAGGACAGGACCGATAGAGACGTTTGTGCCGCCGATCGCCTTCGCGATCCTCTTCGGCCTCTCGATGGACTACATGGTCTTCCTCATGAGCCGGATCCGTGAGGAGCACGTGAACGGGCTCGACACGCGGGCCGCGGTGGAGCGCGGGATCGCTGCGATCGGCCGCGTCATTGTCGCGGCCGCGCTGATCATGGGAACGGTCTTTGCCGCGTTCATCTTGAGCGCAGACCGGATCCCGAAGGAGTTCGGGCTCCTGCTCGCGGTCGCGATCCTCACCGACGCGCTCGTCGTGCGCCTGACGCTCGTGCCGGCGTTCCTCACGCTTCTCGGCGAGAAGTCCTGGTACATCCCGGGCTGGCTCGACCGGTTGCTCCCGGACGTGACGATCGAGCCGCCACACGACGGCGCCGCCAAGAGGCCCGTCGAGCCGTCACCCGCGCCGAGCGAGGCCTGAACTGATTGCTCAGTCCGGGAGCAGGGGCACGCGGATCCCCTGCTCCCGGCCGAGCAGCACCGCGCGGGTGACGGCCGCCGCCCCGTAGCGTTCCCGGACCTCGTCGAGCGCGGCGTCGAGCGCGCCGCCGCACACGCGATTCAGCGGCAACACGAGCTGGACGGGGCGGTCGTCCGCGAGGTTGGCGACGGCGAGGCCGAGCAGCGTCAGGCCCCGGCGCTCGATCGTCGGGGTGGCGTTTGCGAGCAGCATGCGCGCTGCGCCGAGGATCGTCTCCGTGTGAGCCGTCCCCCAGGGGAGCGTGTGCGAGCGGGTCGCGCGCGAGAAGTCGTCGAAGCGCAGCCGGAGCACGACCGTCCGGCCGATCCGCCGGGCCACGCGGAGCCGCCGGGTCACGCGGTCGACGATCCCGACCAGGACGGCGTCGATCTCCTCGGGCGACCTCGGACGGCGGCCGAGCGCCCGCTGTGAGCCGATCGAGCCCCGCCGCCTTCGCGTCTGCACTGGGCGCGGATCGCGATTGTGGGCGAGCGCATGCAGGTGCCGGCCTGATGCCCGCCCGAGCATGGAGACGAGCGCCTCCTCGGGCAGGCGGGCGACCTCGCCGACCGTCTCGATGCCCGCGTTCCGCAGCTTTCGCGCGGTCACGTCCCCGACGCCCCAGAGGCGCTCGACCGGGAGCGGATGGAGAAACGCGAGCTCTCGGCCGGGAGGGACCCGCAGAAGCCCGTCGGGCTTCGCGACGCCGCTCGCCACCTTGGCGAGGAACTTCGTCCTCGCGACCCCGACGGTGATCGGTAGGCCCACCCGTTCGCGAACCTCGCGGCGTAGCCGGACGGCCATCTCGAGCGGCGTCCCCGCGATCCGCCTCATGCCGCGGACGTCGAGGAAAGCCTCGTCGATCGACAGGCCCTCGACGAGCGGCGTCGCGTCCTCGAACACCCGGTAGAGCGCCTTGCTCGCCTCCGTGTAGGCCTCCATGCGCGGCAGGACGACGACCGCCTGCGGGCAGAGGCGGCGAGCCTGGCGGCCGCCCATCGCCGTCTGCACGCCGCAGGCCTTGGCTTCGTAGCTCGCGGCGAGGACGACGCCCGCGCCGACGATGACGGGACGGCCGCGCAGCTGCGGCTCGTCCCGCTGCTCCACGGATGCGAAGAACGCATCGGCATCCGCGTGCAGGATGGTCGCCTCGTTCCACACGAACATATGTTCTCATACGATTCCAGGGGTGCTCCGAACCCTGCGAAAATGACGATGTGACCAAGTTCGCGGGCGGCGGCGTATGGACGTCGTGAACGCTCTCGCACAAGCCTGGCCGTTGCGGGCTCCGGCCCGACGTGCGTTCGCGGACGTGGCGCGCGAGCACCTCGACGACGTCTACCGCTATCTCGTTTTCCTGACCGCGGACCCGGTGCTCGCCGAGGATTTGACCGGGGAGACCTTCGAGAGGGCTTTTAGGGGTTGGAAACGCTTCGATCCCGGCCGCGGCTCGGAGAGAACCTGGCTCTGCCAGCTCGCCCGCTCGCGAGCGCTCGACCATTTCCGCGCGGAAGCGCGGCGCCGGAAGCGCGAGGACCGCGCGTCAGCGGAGGTCGCCGAGGCCGCCGGCGTCGAGCCGCTGGGGGCGGGGATCTCGCGCGAGCTCGAATCCGCGCTCCGCTCCTTGAGCGCCGGGGAGCGCGAGGTCGTCGTCCTGCGCGTCGTGCTCGAGCTCGACGCCCTCGCTGCGGCCCGCGTGCTCGGAATCAGCCGCACCGCGTGCTCGATGCGCCTCGCGAGGGCGCTGCAAAAGCTGGAAGAGAGGATGGAAGCCCATGTCGTCGCCTGAGCTCGTCGAACCCGTTCGCCTGGATAGCCTCCTCGCCGGCGCTCTCCCCGAGACGCAGGGCGAGGCCCGCCTGCAGGGGCTCGCGCGCGAGCTCCGCAGTCTCTCTCTCGGCGCGCCGTCCTCGCTTCGGGAGCGCGTGAATGTGGTCGCGGCTGGACCGCAGCGAACGCCGATCCTTCGTCGCCGCAGGCTCCTCGTCGCGCTCGCCGCCGCGTCCGTCGCGGTTGTCCTTGGCACCGCAGCCGCGCTTCGCTTCGCGACGCACGAGTCGTCGCGCCAGGGCAGCGCCCAGCTCGTCCGGGACGCCGCCTCCGAGGCACAGCCACCCTTCGACGCGCTGCGGCGTCCCTACGCAAGCCAGGCTCGCCCGCCGCTGGCTGAAAATCTCTCGGGCCTCTCGGCGGGCCGGGCGCAGAACATCGACATGTGGATCGACCTGCGGGTCAAGAACGCGGACGACGTCTCGTCCGCCTCCCAGGAGGCCGCGCAGATCACGCGCGAGCTCGGGGGCGTCATCGCCTCGTCGAGCGTCGACACGCAGGGAGCCCGCGGCCGCGCTCAGCTCGCGCTCAGGATCCCCGTAGCGCGTATTGACGATGCCGTCCTGCGGCTCTCCCAGCTCGGCATCGTGACCGGGCAGCGGGTGAACACGGAGGATCTCGAGGCTCCGCTCGACCGCGATGTGCGGCGCATCGAGCGCCTGCGCAGCGAGATCAGGATCGAGCTCGCTCGTCTGGGGAGCGGCCAGCTCGACGCCGCCCAGGAGCTCCAGTCCCGGATCCGCCTCGAGCACCTTCGGCGTGACCTCAGAGACGCCAAGCGTGATCGCGCGACGATCGCGCGGCAGACGGCGATGGCCGACCTGACGCTGAGGCTCGCGACGCCCACCGCGGGCGCCGTGGAGAAGGACGAGAGCGGCGTGTCGGGGGCCGCCCACCGGGCCGTGGACTTCCTGAGCGGAGCGGGATCGGTCGCCGTCTTCCTCGCCGTCGTCCTCAGCCCGCTGCTCCTCCTCGTCGTCCTGGCCTGGCTCATACTGCGCGCCCACGCGCGCCGGATCGAGTCGGAGCTCCTCGACGAGACGCGCCCCGGCGCGGCTTCGGCGCAGAAGCCCTCCCCGTAGCCCGCCTCGCAGAACGAGACAAATGGCCGCCTTGATCCGGCTTCCCCCGCTCGACGGCTGCAACCTCGTCGTCCACTAGCCAAACCGCGAGAAACTGAGGCCGCTGCTACCCCGTTAGGGGGAAGGACGCGTCGGCGTGAGCGGCCTACCGTGAGAACGTGGTGGGCCGCCGCACTTCGACGCGACTCGCATGCGCTGCCTTTTTGGCAGTGCTCTTCACAGCCGTGCTCGGATCGAGCGCCGGCGCCTCTACCTTCACGATCGTCCCCGGAGGCGCGCCCGTCACAGTAACGATCTCGAACTCAGGCAACTCGGCGACTGCCACGTTCAGCGGGACGGCAGGCCAGCGGGTCTCTCTCAACATCACCGGTTCGAACATCGCGTCCATGAAGATCTCGCTCCTGAAGCCGAACGGATCGCAGGTCTTCACGGTGTCGGCGGCGAGGACGGCGAAGTTCGTGGACACGAACACGCTGCCGGTCAACGGCACGTACAAGCTCGTCGTCGACCCGAACTCGACCTACACGGGACACGTCACGCTGCAGCTCTACAACGTCCCGCCGGACGTTTCCGGCACAGCCACGTTCGGCGGAGCGGGTGGAACCGTGACCACGACCGTTCCCGGCCAGGACGCCTACGTCACCTTCACGGGCGTCTCGGGCCACCGCCTCGCGCTCGGCCTCTCGGGCGTGACGGTCTCGGCGGGAAGCGTCACCGTCCTCAACCCCGACGCGACGGTGCTCGCTCCTCAGCGCGCCTTCGCCACGGCGGACACATTCATCGACCCGATCGCCCTGACGCAGAACGGAACCTACAAGGTCGTCCTCGACCCGAAGGGGAAGGCAGTCGGGGCGGTCACCGTGACGGCCTACGACGTCCCCGCAGACACCTCCGCGGCGCTCACGCTCGGCAACGCGACTCCCGCCACGATCAGCGTCGCCGGCCAGCGCGCCGGCTTCACCTTCTCCGGCACGACCGGCCAGCGGATCAGCATGAACGTCCAGTCCTCGGACTTCAACGGGACCGCCGAGCTCCTGAAGCCTGACGCGACAGTGCTCGCATCGACCCCGATCAGCCCTGCGGGCGGCTTCCTCGACACGGTCGTCCTGCCCGCCAACGGGACGTACACCGTGCGCCTCGACCCGTCTGGGGACCAGACCGGCGTCGCCACCTTTGTTGCGTACGGCGTCCCGGCGGACACCACGGCCCCCATCACGGCGGGCGGCTCGGCAGTCACCGTCACGAACACGGTTCCGGGTCAGAACGGCCTCCTCACCTTCACCGGCACGACCGGCCAGAAGGTCAGCGTCCTCGTCTCGAACGTTAGCGGCGCCGACCCAGCCGAGCTCAACCTCCTGAAGCCCGACGGGCACGCTGCGATTCCCGCTCCGATCACCGTCTCGAGCGCAGGGGCCTGGCTCCAGCCCGTCGTCCTGCCGGCGAACGGCACGTACACGATCGTCCTCGATCCGCAATACGACACGGTTGGTAGCGCCGACGTGAACCTCTACACGGTCCCGGCCGACCTCAGCGGCGCGATCACGCCGGGGACGCCCCTCACCGTCACGACGACGGCGCCTGGACAGAACGCGAAGTACACCTTCACCGGGACGCAGAACCAGCGGTACAGCCTCAACCTGACCGGCGTGACGATGACGAGCGTGAAGGTCTCGATCCTGAAGCCGGACAACACCCAGCTGACGATCAAGACCGTGGACACCGCGGGAGGCTTCCTCGAGCCGTTCAAGTTGCCCGTCGGCGGTGTCTTCAAGGTCTTCGTCGACCCGCAGAGCTCGTACTTCGGGAGCATCACTCTCGGCCTCTACCTCGTCCCGGCCGATACGACTGGGACGTTGGCGCTGGGGACGCCGACGACGATCACGACCACCGTTCCCGGCCACAACGCGACGCGTACTTTCGCCGGGACGGCCGGGCAGCGCGTGAGCTTCAACTTCACGAGCGTGACGATGTCGAGCGTGAAGGTGATCGTGAAGGCTCCGAACGGCGCAACGGTTCTGCAGGACACCTTCGGGACGGACGGCGACTTCATCGATCCGAGGACGCTGCCGGTCACAGGGACCTACACGGTGACGATCGACCCGCAGGGCGCGTCGACCGGAAGCGTGACGCTCACGTTCTACAACGTGCCGGCGGACTCGACCGGCTCGACGAGCTGCACGACCACCGTCCCGGGTCAGAACTGCAAGCTCACGTTCACCCAGAGCTCGGGCACCCACACCATCACCACGACGACGAACATCCCCGCAGCGGCCGGCCAGACGCAAAGCGTCTCCCTCACCGTGTACCAGGGGACGACGCTCGACTTCGCGCACCAGATCGGCTTCGGAACCGCAGGGCCCTCCGTTCCCAACAACTTCGACGTCTCGTTCCCGTCGAATGGCACGTACACGATTGTCGTCGACCCGTTCGGCGCGGCGACCGGGAACGTCTCCGTCTCGATCTCGTAGGCTCCGGCCAGCCTGCCTCGTAGGCTCCCCGCGTGAGCGAGGATGAGCCACGCGCGTCGCATGAAGCCGAGCGGCTAGGACCGGCACCGCCCGTCCCCGCGGTCGCGGTCGAGGAAGCGGGGCCTCTACGCCGCCTGTTGAGCCTCGCGGCCATGGACATCGGGCCGCTCAGGCGCCACCGCGAGTACCGCCTGCTGTTCGCCGGGCAGGGGCTCTCCTTCTTCGGCTCGATGGTCACATTCGTGGCCGTCCCGTATCAGGTCTTTCAGCTGACCGGCTCCTCACTCGCCGTCGGGCTGCTCAGCCTGGCCGCGCTCGCGCCCCTGCTCTTGACGGCCTTCATCGGCGGGGCGTTCGCCGACGCGGTCGATCGCAGGCGGATGCTCCAGCTTGCGGAGCTAGGGCTCGGGGTCGCGACTGCCGTCCTGCTCTTCAACTCGCTGCTGGACGAGCCGAAGGTGTGGGTGCTCTTCGTCGTCACGCCGGTGATGGCCGCGCTCGACGGCTTCCAGCGGCCCTCGCTCGACGCCATGGTCCCACGCCTGGTCGCGCGAGACGAACTGCCCGCCGCAGTCGCGCTCGACACCTTCCGCGGCGAGGTCGGGATGATCGCGGGGCCGGCGGTCGGTGGGATCCTCATCGCCACGATCGGCCTACCGGCGACGTACGGCCTCGATGTCGCCACCTATGGCGCGTCGGTGCTCGCACTGGCGCTCATGCGCGCCGTTCCGCCCCCGCCCGACGCGGTGCCGCCGAGCCTGCGGAGCATCGTCGAAGGAGTGAAGTACGCGTGGAGTCGGAAAGAGCTCCTCGGGAGCTACGGCGTCGACATCGTCGCCATGTTCTTCGGAATGCCGATGGCACTCTTCCCCGCGATAGCAACCAAGTTCGGCGGGGCGGAAGTCCTCGGCCTCCTCTATGCCGCCCCCTCAGTCGGGTCGCTGCTCGCGACGCTCACGAGCGGCTGGGTCTCCCGCGTGCACCGGCACGGGCTTGCGATCATCTGGGCGGCGGCAGCGTGGGGAGTGGCGATCACCGCATTCGGCCTCGCGCCGAACCTTGGGCTGGCGCTCGTCTTCCTCGGTCTCGCCGGAGCCGCAGACATGATCAGCGGCGTCTTTCGCGGCACGCTTTGGAACCAGACGATCCCGGACCGCCTGCGCGGACGCCTCGCCGGCATCGAGCAGGTCAGCTATTCGAGCGGACCCCTGCTCGGGAACCTGGAGGCCGGGATCGTCGCCCAGTTCGCAAGCGTGCGCGCGTCCGTCGTCTCGGGAGGGATCCTCTGCGTCGCCGGGGTGGCGCTCTTCGCGATCCTGCTCCCGGCCTTCCGCCTCTACGACTCCCGCGCGCCCCAACCGGACAATCCCCCGGTCGGGGCCTTGTAGCGACCCGCACACGCACCCGGACGGGACGACACTCGTCTCGCCCGCGAACTTCGGGATGACCGGCAAGACGCTCTCCTTCTCGCTGCCGGTCACGGGCGTCTACTCGATCTTCATCGATCCGCAGTCGAACGGCGTCGGCGGCGTCACGCTCGCGCTGACCTAGGACGCCGTGCGCCCGATGTGGCCGGGCGTGACCGCGTCCGGCGACGGACAGCCGAGGAGGCGCAGCGCGAGCTCGACCTCCGCGCGGAGCAACTCGAGGATGTGCCGAACGCCGTCCTCCCCGTCGACGGCTAGGGCCCAGAGCACCGGCCTGCCGACGAGCACCGCCTGCGCACCGAGAGCGAGCGCCGTGACGACGTCCGTGCCCCGCCGCACGCCTCCGTCCATGAGCACGAGGCAGCGCCCCGAGACGGCCTCGACGACCTCGGGAAGCGCATCGAGGCTCGCAGGCGCGCCGTCCAGCTGGCGGCCTCCGTGGTTGGAGACGACGACGCCGTCCACTCCGTGCTCGCAGGCGAGGCGCGCATCCTCGGCCGTGAGGATCCCTTTGACCAGGAGCGGGAGGGGGGAGATCGACTGCAGCCACTCCAGGTCGCGCCATGTGACGGTCGGATCGACGACCTCGCTGAGCGTGACGTGGAAGTCGCCGCGGCCGAGGTGCTTGGCGAGATTGGGCAGCGGCAGGTCCGAAGGGATCTCGAACGCCGCGCGCAGGTCGCGCTCACGCCGTCCCGCTGCGGGCAGATCGACGGTGAGGACGATCGCCTTGAAGCCGGCCTCCGCGGCAGCCTCGATGAGGCCCTGCGTGAAGCCGCGGTCGCGCGACCAATAGAGCTGGAACCAGTGCCTGCCCTCGGGGGCGGCCTCCGCCAGCTCGGCCGGTGACGCGCCGCCGAGCGTCGAGAGGCACATGACCGTGCCGGCGGCCGCCGCTCCCCGGGCGGTCGCAAGGTCGCCGCCGGGATGGGCGAGCAGCTGGAAGGCCGTCGGCGCGACGAGCACGGGCAGGGAGACCTCCTGGCCGAGCAGCGTGGTCGCGGTCGTCACCGAACCGACGTCGACCAGCATTCGCGGCCGGAGATGCCAGCGCCCGAAGGCGGCGACGTTTTCCACGAGCGTTCGCTCGTCGCCCGCGCCCCCGGCGAAATAGCCCCACGGCCCTGGCTCGACCTTGCCCTCCGCCAGGCGCTCGTAGTCCCAGGCGTTCAGCGGCTCCGACACGCGCCGATCTTAGACCGCTACAGAGGGTGGTTCTCGAGCGCGGCCGGGGCGAGGCGCAGGAAGACCGCGACGACGTCTGGGTCGAACTGGGAGCCGGCGCCTTCCTCGAGCTCCTTGCATGCCTGCTCGAGGGAGAGTGCGCGGCGATAAGGGCGGTCGGTCGTCATCGCGTGGAAGGCGTCGCAGACGAAGATGACGCGGGACTCCACGGGGATCTCGCCGCCGCCGACCTCGTCCGGATAGCCGCCGCCGTCCCAGCGCTCGTGGCAGTGGCGGACGATTGGGCGCACGTCCTCGAGCCGCGCGATCGGCGCGAGAATCCGCTCGCCGAGCTCGGGGTGCTTCTCCATGATCGTGCGCTCCTCCGGCGTGAGGGGGCCCGGCTTCAGGAGGATGGTCGAGGGGATGCCGATCTTGCCGATGTCGTGGAAGAGCGCGCCGAGCTCGAGGCGCTTGAGCGCAGCGGCGTCGAGGCCGAGCTCCCGGCCGACGTCGAGCGCCATGTCTGTGATCCAGCGCGCGTGGGAGGAGGTGTACTCGTCGTTGGCCTCGAGCGCGTTGGCGAGCGCCTCGACCGTCGAGAAGAAGGTCTCCTCGAGGTTGTCGAAGGCGCCCGCGTTCTGGATCGCGAGCTTGGCCTGGTGCGCGATGCCGGCGAACAAGCGCATGGTCCGGGGCGAAAAGTCTTCTTCGTCAAGAACGACGATGCAGCCCAGGCGATCGGCGTCGAGATGGAGCGGCGCAACAGCGAAGCTGAAGCCGTCGGCCGGAATCCCGTCGATTGTCGAGAGGACTTCCGGGCCGATCTTGAACGGCTCGTCGACGGAGAGGAATGTCGTCGTGAGTGCGCGGGGATAGCGCAGGCTCTCCGTATGTGCGCGCTGCCCGTCGTCGTAGCCCGAGAACGCGCGGGCCGAGAGGTCGCCGCCGGGCGTCTCTTCGAGCCAGACCGAAACGCGACGCGACCCGAGCGAGCGGGCAGTGAGCTCGACGATCCGCCCGAGGACCTCGTCCATCCCGTCGATGGTCGCCAGCTCGCGGCTGAAGTCGAGCAGGGCGTTGGCGATCCAGAGCGATTCCTTGGCGCGCTCGGCCTCCTTGCGCTCGGCCTCGTAGAGGCGCGCGTTCTCGAGGGCGACCGAGGCATGGCCGGCGAGCACCTCGAGCAAGCGAACGTCGTCCTCGTCGAACTGGGCGACGCCGAGCTTGGAGATGACGACGACGCCGCTCACCCGCGAGCCGTACTTGAGCGGCACCGCGACGACGGACTCGTCGATGTCATCCGTGTTCGGGATCGTGACCGCGAATTCGCAATCCATTGCGTTGGCGAGGAGGAGCGAGCGGCCGCTCTCGGCCACCCAGCCGGTGAAGCCCTCGCCGAACTTGCAGGTGAGGTCCTCGGCGCTCTCCTCCGTGTACTGGCCGAGCGTCCCCTTGAAGGCGATGGGGAAGAGGGTGTCGCCGTCGGCGATGTAGACGCGGCAGTTGTGGTAGTCGATCAGACCGCGGAGCTCGTTCACGATCACGGAGCCGATCTCCCGCACGTCGTTCAGCCGGTTGAGGCGGCCGGCGAGGCTCTGGAGCATCTTCAGGTGTGCGATCGAGCGCACGTCCTCGCGCCCGTCCACGCCCAGCGGGCGTTCCGTGGCCGTGTCGTCGAAGAGGACGCTCTGGTTCTTCCCCCGCGCCTTCGCGGCCATCATCGCCGCCTCGGCGCAGGCGACGAGTTCCCGGGGATTCATCGCGTGCTCGGGGCCCTGCGCGATGCCGATCGAGAGCGTGAGCTTGCCGGCCGGGTCGAACTCCTCCTCGCCGAGCCGCTCGCCGAGGCGCGCGGCGAGGCCGAGCGCGTCGCCGGCGTCGCAGGAGGCCATGATGATCCCGAACTCCTCGCCGCCGAGGCGGCAGACGACGTCGGAACCGCGAACAGTCTGGCGCAGGATGTCGGCGAGGCCGACGAGCACATGGTCGCCGGTGCCGTGGCCGTAGATGTCGTTGACGCGCTTGAAGTCGTCGATGTCGAGCATGAGGACGGCGATCGAGTCGTGCGAACGGCTGATGCGGTTCAGCTCGGCTCGCAGCCGGTCGTGGAAGTAGCGGTGGTTGTAGAGGCCCGTGAGGGAGTCGGTCTGCGCCTCGAGCTCAAGGCCGGCGCGCACCTGCGCGTTGTCGAGGGCGAGCGCCGCGGCGTCGCCGAAGCGCTGCGCGAGGTCGAACTCCTCCTCCGTGAAGGCGGCGTCGTCGCCGAGTCGATAGACGTTGAGCGCGCCCTTGATCGTGCCGCGCGCCACGAGCGGGACGGACATGAGCGCCTCGGGCTCGTCCGGCGGCGTGCCGGGGACGACCTTGACCCGCGGATCGAGGTGCGCGTCGTTGACGAGCTGCGGCTCGCGGTTCTCGACCGCCCAGCCGGTGATCCCTTCGCCGTAGATCGGTTGGTCGCCCATGATCTCCTCCGCCCACTTGTCTCTGGACATCAGAGGGATGAGGACGCGGCGGTTCTCGTCCGCCTGGTAGATCGTGAACGCGTCGAAGGGGATCAGATCGCCCAGTGTGTCGGCGATTCGCTCGAGGACCGCCTCCAACTGCTGCTCGGAGAGGACCACGTGGAAGACGTCCGCGAGACGCCGGTAGGAATCGACCAGTGTGTCGACTCGTGTCAGGGCAGGGCGGGTGGAGGACGTCATGGACGCGTCGTCTCGCACGACGTGTTCTCGCATTACTCCCATCGACCGCAGCATCCTTCCCGAAAAGCTGTCTAAACCTCAATTCTCCATGGTCCGGCACGGCCTCCCCTCCCTGAAAAGGGTGATTAAGCGGGCTTGCTCCTCGGCCTCGAAAGGCTCATGATCGGGACTCGTCGCTCGTCACAGGAGGCTGCGGTGCCACATCATTGGAGGCCGATCAAGGAAGGGTCGGGCGGGGCCACGCGAAAGGCCGAGGTGGAGAGTGAGGTGGCCACCGCCGGAGGAGAGCTTCTCTTCGTGGGGCCGGAAGAGAACACGAATCCCGAGCGCTGGTTCGCTTTCGTCGACGTCGATGGCGTCAGGGACACGGATGCGATGTGGAACAGCATCGGAACCAAGGGGCCCGCGAAGAAGTTCGGCTAAACGCAGAAGGAGATGAACGATGCCGCATCACTGGAAGCCAATCGATCCCACCAATCCGTCGGCGGACGAGAAGATTGGCCGTCTGACTCTGAAGCTCGGAAAGCGCGTGAAGTACATCGGCAGAGCGGATGAAGACGAGCGAGTCTGGGCGCTTCTCGACGTGGACGACGAAGAGCTCGAGAAGCTGGCGGCAGACGGTCTCGTGACGCTCGGTGACTCCTCCGAGCGGCGCCTCGAGCCCTAGGCGGACCCGACCAGCAGACTTTCAGCGCGACGGAGGTAGTCGGTCGCGCCCACGCTTCGGAAAAACTCGATCGCATGGGCGAGCTCCCTCTCGGCTTCCGTCCTCCGTCCCGCGGCAACTAGCTTGGCCGCGGCTCGCTCTCGCGCAAGCGCCTCGTCTGGGCCCGTGCCGATCTCTGCGTATGCCCGGGCGGCGCCCAGGTCGTCACCGTTGACCACCGCCAGCGCCGCGTCGAGCCAGCGGGTCGGGACGCGGAGATACTCGCGGCTCGCACTCTCGAGCTCGCTGCCCCGCTCGAGCTCGGCGAGCACCACGGCGAGGTCGGCGAGCCAGAAGGTCGCGAAGGTGACCCCGGCCTCCGCCCACCTTTCGAGCAGCTCTCCGGCGAGCTCGGACGCGCGGTTGCGGTCTTCGTGGACAAGCGCGCGCGCATGAAAGGCGAGAGCCGGGAAAAGGGTCTGCGGATCGCGCACCCTGCGCCCGAACTCGACCGCTAGCGAGGAATCCTCGAGAGCGGCCTCGTCGCCCCGGGCGAGCCGTATGCGCGCGCGCACGAGCCTCGCATCGACCTCCCGGTGATGGGGCAGGCCGCTCTCCGCCTGGGCGACGAACTCATCGGCGAGCGAGAGCGACTCGTCCCACTGGCCGCGCCAGTAGAGCTCGTTCATCCGCTCGGCCTCCAGCCAGCGGAGAGCGCGCACGTGCCCGAAGCGCTCGGCGGCCTCCGTTGCCAGCGCGTAAAGCTCGAAGGCGAGCCCGAGGTTCCCGAGCGATGCGTGCGTCGTTGCGAGGTTGTTGTAGCCGCGGATCAGCTCGGGTGAGTTGAGGCGGCTTGCGATCTCGATCGCCCGCTCGATGTCGTCCCGTCCCCCCATCTGGCCGCTCATCACCCGCACGACGCCGACGGTTGACAGAAGATTGGCCTGCACGTCCTCGAGCTCGAGCGTCTCGGCCATGCCGAGAGCTTCGAGAGCGACGGGGATCGAACGATCGGCTTCGTCGGCGATCATGCGGAAACGGGCGAGATTCGCGAGGACGTACGCCTTTGAGCGAGAGTCGGGCTCGTCGGCGAGCAGGCGCGCCGCTCCCTCGAAGTGGCCGAACGCCTCATCGCGCTCGCCCTCGATCCAGCGCAGCTCGCCCACCAGCGTCTCGGCCTCGGACGCGCCGGCACGGTCGCCGGCATCTAACAGCTCCTCCGCGGCGCGCGCGAGGCTCTCCTCCCCTTCGTCGGCGGAGAAGAAGAGCGACCGTCCGTGGCGGAAGAGGAGCTGGGCGAATTCCGGGTCGTCCTCGGGCCAGAGAGCGAGCGCCTCGCCGTAGAAGCGCGCTGCCGCGGCGAAGGCGTTTAGCGCCGCTGCACGGTCACCCGCATCGCGCAGCGCGCCGCGGGCTCGCTCCGCGAGGTCGCCGTCCGGGCTCTTCGCCGCTCGAGTCAGCTGCAGCGCCGTCGAGTAGTGGTGCGCGACCATGTCGGCGAGATCCTCGGGCCGGTCCACCGCCAGGGACTCGACCCACTCGGCGACGCGGCAGTGAGCCTCCGCTCCGCGAGCGCGCGGGATCTGGCCGTACGCCACGTCACGAAGGAGTACGTGGCGGAAGACGTAGGCCGTCTCGCCGGCAACGGATGACCGGCGCTCGCGTCTGACGAACTCCTTGCGCTCGAGCGCATTCAGTCTGGGCTCGAGGTCGCCCCGTCCGCTGCCGGCCGCCGCAGCGAGCGCGCCGACCCAGAAGACCTTGCCGACCACGGCCGCTGCCTGGACGAGCGCCTTCTCGTCGGTCGGCAGGGTGTCGAGCCTGGCCGCGATGATTCCTTGAATCGTCTCGGGCAGCGGCAGGCCTTCCTTGGACTGGGCGAGCATGCGAACGTACTCCTCGGCATAGAGCGGGTTGCCCCCCGCCCGGGCGAGGAGCTCCTTGCGGCGCCTCCCGGCGGGAGCCCCGTTGGTGAGCAGACTGGCGACGAGCGCGTCCGTCTCCTCCTCGGAGAGGGGCGAGAGCGAGATCGCGGTGGCATTGCGCTTGCCGCCACCCCAGCCCTTCCGCCGGTCGAGGAGCTCCGGTCGCGCCGTGCACACGAGGACGAGGGGGACCTCACTGGCCGAATCGGCCATGTAGTCGACGAAGTCGAGGAGGTCGTCGTCGGCCCAGTGGAGGTCTTCGAAGACGAGCACGAGCGGGTTCTGCTCCGCGATCGCCTCGAAGAAGCGCCTCCAGGCGGCAAACGCCTCGCTCCGGCCTTCGGCGCCCGGCTCCCCGCCGCCCGCGAGCCCTGCCAGCGGCCGCAGGTGACTTTCCACCCAGCGCGCCTGCGCCTCGTCGGCGATGACGGCGTCGATGGCCGATCTCAGCTTGGCCTCCGCGGCGAGGGCGTCGTCGCTCTCGAGCACCCCGGCATGCGACTTCGTCAGCTCCCCGAGCGCCCAGAACGCAACGCCCTCGCCGTAGGGCAGCGAACGCCCCTGGCGCCACAAGACGAGGAGGTCGGGATCGGTGTGGAGGGCTTCGTAGAGCTCCCAGACGAGCCGGCTCTTTCCGATCCCCGGCACGCCGACGAGCGTGACCAACTGGGGAGCCCGTCCTCGTTGCGCGCGGGCAAGCGCATCACGCAGGGCTCCGAGCTCGTCGGACCTCCCGATGAGCGGCGCCCCGCCGCGAAAGGCGATGTCGACTCCGAGGCGGCCGATGCGAGAGACAGCTTCGGACGCGGCCACCGGCTCCGCCTTGCCCTTCGCCAACACCGGCGCGGCGTCCCGATACTCAACGAGTTGCTCGCTCGCACGGCGCGTCGCGTCGTCGACGAGGATTCCGTCGACGGGCGCGCCCGCCTGCAGGCGGGCAGCGGTGTTGACAACGTCACCGGCTGCCATGCCTTCGCCCTGCTCCGGCCGGGCGTCGAGCCGAACGAGCACCTGGCCCGTCGTGACGCCGATGCGGATGTGCAGATCGAGTCCCGGATCGTCCGTGTTCAGTTCGGCGAGCGCATCCCGGACGGCGAGGGCGGCGAGCACGGCCCGCGCCGGGTCGTCCTCGTGGGCAAGGGGCGCTCCGAAGACCGCGACCACGGCGTCGCCGATGAACTTCTCGACGGTGCCGCCGTAGTTCTCGAGCTCCTTCTTGACGCGCGCGTAGTACGGGGTCTGCAGGTCCCCGACATCCTCCGGATCGAGCTGCTCGGCCCTGCTCGTGAAGCCGACGAGGTCGGCGAAGAGGACACTGACAACCTTGCGCTCTTCGGCCGGGATCGCGGGCTCCACCTCATCGAGCGTGGCGCCGCAAGAGGTGCAGAAGGCGAGCTCGCGAGAGACCACCGCGCCGCAGGAGGGGCACGCTCGCCCCAGCGCGCTCCCACAGCTCCCGCAGTAGAGCGCGCCCGCCGGATTCGCGAAGCCGCAGGCCGCGCAGGTGGAAGCAGACATGGCCTGGCTAGTCTAGGCTCGCGGCCGCATGGAGCAACAGGTCCGGCCGGGCTTGGTGGAAACGATCGCGGTCTGGTGCCTTTTCGCCCTCGTCGCGCTCGCGATCCTCGTCACGTACTCGCGTCTTCCGCCCGAGGCTCTGTACCACACGAGCGGAGGGGGGCTCGAGGGCGGCGCCTCGCGCGTCCTCGTCTTCGGGGGCTTCCCCTTCGGCCTCGTCGCCGTCCCGCTGGCGTGGATCGCCGCCGCGCGCCTTCGCACGCGGCCGGCCGTCGTCCTCGCCGGGCTCGCCACGTTCCTCTGCGCGACGGTCGGCTTCCCCAGGGTGATCGACCAGGCGGATCTCGACGCGAGGCCGGTCAACGCGCTGGCGGGGATCGGCGCTTTGATCGCGCTCGGGCTCACCGCCGTGGCCTGGGCGAGGGGAGGGCGTGGCGACTCCGCGCCGTTCCAGAACACGGACTTTCTCCGAATCGCGGCGGCGGTTGCCCTCGTCGTCCTCGCTGTGCCCTGGATCTGGGCCGAGCTCGGCTTCTATGCGAGCGACACGCCGGGCCTCGACGTCGTGTTCATCGCGCGGGAGATCAAGCCCTCGCTCGGCGGCGAGCCGTCGCTCCATGCCGTCCACCTGGGCCACCACCACGGGCTCGACGGCGTCCTGCTCGCGCTGAGCGCGATCCTGCTCTCGCGCGTGCCTGCCCGGATGCCGAGGCGCGGGGGCGGAATCGCTCTCGCCCTCTATCTCTCCCTCATGCTCGCGTACGGGCTCGCCAACGCGCTGCAGGACGCCTGGAACGAGCAGCTCGTCAAGCGAGGGACGGCGGGTTCGAAGCTGCCGAGCATGATCAGGCCGGAGCTGAGCCCTGCCTGGGCAGGCATCGTCCTCGGAGCGCTGGCCATCTACTTCCTGCTTTTCCGCGTAGGTAGAGTGAACCGACCCGAAGGAGGGATTTGATGACCCGACGCGCGCTGCCGCTTCTCTTCGTTCTCACCCTCTCAGTTCTCGCCCTCGCCGCCTGCGGTGGAGGAGGCTCCTCCTCCTCGACGACTCCTGCCGCCACCGGCGGAGGAACGAGCGGGGGAGGAGGCTCGGGAGGAGGCTCGACCGTGCAGATCTCGGCCGATCCGAGCGGAGCTCTCAAGTACGAGCAGACCGACGTATCCGCAACCGCGGGCTCGATCACGATCGACTTCACGAACATGTCTTCGCTGCCGCACGACGTCACGGTTGAAGGGGACGGCGGGACCGACGTCATCACCGGCTCGACCACGAGCACGACGGTCGACCTCGAGGCAGGGACGTACACGTTCTTCTGCTCCGTCGACGGCCACCGCGCGGCGGGCATGGAGGGCACGCTCACGGTCAAGTAGCAGGCCGGCGTGACCCAACTGATCGACCTCCAGCACCTCGGGCGCGCCCGGGTCATCGCCTCGTACCTGCTCGCCGGAGACGAGCCGGCGCTGGTCGACTGCGGCCCGCCCACGTGCCTGGACGCGCTCGAAGCGGGCATGCAGGCGCACAGCGTCGAGCTGGAAGACCTCCGCCATCTCCTCCTCACGCACATCCACCTCGACCACGCGGGAGCCGCGGGCGCCCTCGTCCGTAGGAACCCGAGGCTCCAGGTGCACGTGAGCGAGATCGGCGCGCCGCACCTCGTCGACCCATCCCGCCTC